>Ga0074195_1000868_pt1 | contig 50341 bp, 67 predicted proteins | sample EPASupsiteHSE623_FD_64525 | JGI IMG/M metagenome (GOLD analysis project Ga0074195, IMG submission 64525) | Bioremediated contaminated groundwater from EPA Superfund site, New Mexico - Sample HSE6-23 | ecosystem: Environmental > Aquatic > Deep subsurface > Groundwater > Contaminated ...
TGTGTTGCTATCGTATGCTGAGCCGATGTGAGGTGGTAGTATTCCGCCGCAGCCCCTCCCTGAATACCCGTGAGGTCATTGTGAGCCGATGGTGAAGAATATGAGAACTGAGCGTCAAAAGCCGACTGTATTGAGGTCGCCGTAGCCGCTCCTTTCTGAACTGTTATCTTAGCTACCAATACCGCGTGTGACGATATAGCCACAGGTAGTGGCGGCACAACGGCCGACTGCGCTTGAGTAAGTGTATAGTCACCCGAGCCCGCAACAACATATAGGTGCTTCTGAGACTCTACGCCACGAAATACCCAGTTAACGGCATATCTATTTGCCGTCAGCTCTACTAGATTAGTGCCATCGCAATAGTAAGTGTTGTTATACGATGGAGATAATGTGCGTCCCCATACACCCGCCGTCTTGAACCAAAAGGCAAGGTTGTCGGTTGCCGTCTCTATGAGAGATAAATCCACTGGCACGGCTCCCGTCCATATACGGCCTTGAGTTAGTCTTAGACTTCTTGTGCCGTATTCTGTTAGCGACAACCCCGACTCTCTTCTATAACGCTGAGTCTTTACAATTGATTGGTGTACTTTGTTAGCTAAGGCTAATCCAAGCGCATCCCAATTCTGAGTATGCAAGATATTCCCATTGCGATATATTGAGTATATCGGCACAATGGTTGTCTCATTAATAAGAGTCACATTAGTGATTACCTCCACTATCGGGCTCCCACCATTATAATTGGCTACCACATAGTTTTGAGCGTCATTAGTTAGGCTAAATGTACCTCCGACTATTGTATATAAGTTTATCAAACCTGCCCCTGACGCATTGCTAGATAGGTTGTATTGACCTGCGCCAATGGTAATTGTACCATCACCGTTATCTGTTATGGCGGGTATCTGATTAGCACCATTAGAGTAATTAGGGTATATCTCAACCCTATCTTGTGGCTCCGCGCCAGCATTAATGCCCGACGCACGCACCTCTAACGCTACCATGCGGTTAAGTGAGTCTCTATTGGTTGCCGTAAGAGCCTTCACGAGCATAGCGGTTTCGGTTGTCGTCTTATTAGCTTTTTCCGCCGTAGCCTTTTTATTAGAGACTATTCTCTGGGTTGTAGGGCTCACTCTAACCGTGTAATTAGGAAAGATAGAGTCTTTCTTGTACTCAGTGCTTACATTGAGTATATTGAGTGCCTCTGAGCCTATTTTAAGCCTATTTCCCGCCCTTAGTAGAGATGCTATGCTTGGGTTGTCATTGACAAACTTACTGTCAATACTAATGTCGTAATTGAACTTGTTATAAGCGTGGCTATCTCTATACGCTTTCAAGGCGGCCTCTAATCTCTCTTCTGCTGCAATAACATAGGCATCAGGTAGGTCTATGTTTAAGAACACAAACTTATCTCCCGCCTCAGGATATAGCGTAGCATTTGGGACTAGAATATCATAGTCACCAAGCGACTTTTGTAGGGTTAGGGTTATAGACGACTCTTGGATACTATCGGGGAATACGATTGTACCCTTATCAGTCATATAAGGAGTGTCTTTATCAAAAGGAAGATATAAGTATCCGCCTCCGATAATATCTTCTGTCCCAATAGTTGTATAAGATATGCGCATCACCAAGTCCCACATACCCGCAGGGAGGTATCCTAGACTATCGTCCTTAACCTCTTGCTCTGCGATAGCGACAACCCCCTCTAAGTTTACAGAGGAGCCATAGAGCAACGGCCAAGTGCCACCACCCGTCAACACTATCTCATTATCAGAGTATCTATCTTTCATTATCGGCGTAAGCGTTACATTGACGCCATCACCAATAGTAGTGCTATCATTGCGAAGTATAGAGCCCTCGCCCCACTTCATTTCCTTGGTGTATGCTAGTGTCTGCTCGCCCTGTCCTTGGCCATAGAAACCCAATACCACATCCTCCGAGTGGTTACCCCACCAATAAGCCTCGTCTAAGACTAGCTTAGGGAAGAAGTAGTAGTTTTTAGCCGTGTTCACGCCGTTAGTGCGCTTACCATTTATGGCCACCACCTTGAAGTTTGCACCCGAGCACATACCCGACTGCATATTCATAATCATCTCTCCCTTAGCAGAGATACACTTAGATAAGTTGAATCCTAGAGGGTTGAGAGACACATCAAACTCATCATCAATAACTTTACCTGTGTCACTAATCTCATCTGAGCCTATTTCCCCAACCGTAAGGAGCTCGTCAATAGGATTGCCTTCATAGGTAACACCCTTGATAGTTGGATAAATCTCTTCATTACCATCAGTGCCATCAAAACGCACGAACTCCTCGGTAATATTACCCTTGGCAATCTCCGCATCGTTTTTATAATAATCTACCGTCCAAGGAGCTATCGGAGGTATGGCCGTAGCATCACCTTGGGTGTAAATCTTTGGCATAAGAGCGGGTGCGTAGTCAGGGCAAGGGTTGGCCGCAAAGCGGTCGCTATCCCTATAATAGTTTAAAGGGATATTCCTTTCCGAGCCTGAGCCACGGACATAACCTAGCACCTTATCTTCGGTTGCTGATTTATTAATCTCGTATAACCCATTGCCCTTGCCGTATTGGAACTCGTGAGAGATGGTGTCGCCAACCTTAAAGGTATCGGCAAATACATATCCTACGGTATTCCAAATATAAATCTTCTTGCCTTTGATAGTGTATTTATACTTATACTCATCAGAGATAGTAGTAAGAGCATCCCAAATATATTGATTGTCGATAGTGATGTCTCTCGGCTCGTCATTAAGACCTGCCTCAACATACACATTCCAACCGCCTATACGCGCAAGGTTAGCCGTTAACCTATCGGCAAACTCGGTTATGCCCCCGCTATAAACGACAACGCTAAGACCCGTAGTTAGCTTTGGAAGCGTACTTACCCTATCTAAAAACTTAACACCCTTGAGCACTTCGCTCTCAGGTTTGTATGTGAGTGTGTATATGTACTCTAGCTGAGCGCTGCCTTTCTTACGAGCAGGTGGCACAAAGCATCTCCAAGTCTCCCCGCCAAAGGTAAGAAAACTAGACAACCACTCATCATCGCTAATGTCGTCTAAGAGTGAAATCTCGGCCGTAATGACCGACTCCGCCATAAACTCAGAGCTATGAGAAAAGTCTTTTAGTTGTATATTGTAGAAAGGTGTTTCCACCCCTCCAACTAGATATTTTAGTTCTATCATACTATTTTACCATTGTGCATCTTAAATGCCTGTTTTCTATTACCTCTATACTTGTATGAGCAGTGCACCCACTCCCGTTTTCCGATAACCTTACCATCTTTCTTTATATCGGCCGTTTCATATATAACTTGGTCGTACAGAAGATTGTTTTTAATTAACTCGTAGAGATATAGATTGTTATAGCAAGTCATATCGGCCGCTTCCCCCGTAAGGTGTTGTGAGGTTGGTGCTCCGCCAACCGCCTTATTGAGTTTCTCGCTCCGAAAGCCGCTTGTTATGATTATAGGCCGCCCCAATAGCTCCCTTACGGGGTCTAGGACTTCTTTGACTAGGAGCTCTATTCTACTTATAGAGCCCCCGTCAGGTTTATTGTCGATACCCAACTGATTAGCCGTACTAGATTGGGTAAACTCACTTAGTTTAAAATGTATCATTTGTTGGTTCCTCCACTGCTATGTTGAAAATCTGCTCTCGCCTAGCCATTACAGGACAGTTCTTTAGATTCTTGCAGGACATAGCCGCACTGATTATCGCATCTTTCTTTGCCGACTCTTCTAGGTATTGCTTCCTCTCCTCCTCCATGCGCTGCATTTGCTCTTTGATATCCTTCACCTCTTCTTTTAGCTTGGATATAATCTCATCTTTCTCCTTAAACATCTCATTGAATCGCTTGTTTAGGTCGTCATAAATGCGAAGGTATAAGTCGTGTGTCAGTCCTTCATTCTCAATCCTCTTCTTATCATTGTCAAGTTCAGCTCCATCGGCCTCCGCAAAAGCCTGCTTTTTCTTTGCTTTTAATGTAAATATTGTTCCTAATATGCTCAATACGCCTGTCGCGAAGCTTATTAGTATAGTAGACCATAGTTCCATCTATTATTCCTCCGTAGTTTGGGTAGCTTTAGCAGCCGTTTTAACTGTCTTTACTTGTTTTAATGCTAATTGCCTGTCCTGCTCCTCTTTTAACTCAGTGGTTATCCTCTCTATCTCATCAGGAGCTGAATAAGGAGACCTCTCTGCTGCCGTCCTTCTTGATATGATATTTTGCGATGTCAAGTTCATCAGGTCTTGAACTATCGCTGAATCGCTTTGAGGAATCCAAGCCTTGAACTCACCTCGTATATTGAGCTTATTAAAATCAGTAAAACGCTCGAACTCTATGCCGAGACCATAGACAAACAATCTTGTTAGTTTATCGGCAATATCGTCATATTTTCTTGTGTCAGACAACGCCTTCTCGTATGCAGTGCTAAGTAGCATCTTAAGTGCGATAGCGCTTAGCTCTGAGCCTACCTTGATGTCCGCAGGTGTGAGGAATACTACCCCCGATTGAATCTGTATCTGCTCCCTAAGGTCTTTTATCAGGTTCTCCATTCCCTCAGGAGTATCGGGAGACAGGTATTTGGCATCGCCTTGGCTCTCGGGATTAGGGTCATTAAGTACTACTGCGCCTGCTGTCTTTTTCAGTGAATTATCAATCTTACCTTTGATATAAAGAAGTCCCCATCCGTGACGCTTCATTATAACCGCATAGATGTTGTAGATAATCTCTAGCACCTCTATAATAGACTGAGAATCCTCCCAAGCTACATCGCCTCTCTTATACACTACGGGTATCTCATTGAAGCCGTGTTCTGTAAATGATAAGAGTCTCCAATCTTGACCTTCGCCTTTTCCGATAGAGTAAAACATCGACTTATCGTAGATGTCGATATACTCAATGCCTTCTCTAGTGTAGTATATCATTATATCCTCCATGCGATTATATTTATCGTAATGAGGTATTAATGTATAGCCTTCAAGGTAGGATACAAGCCTTACTTGAACTTTTTTGTCTTCGTCGAAGTAAAATATAGCCGCAGCATCACCGCACGACTTTTGAGCTTCCACTAGGTCGGATTTTACTATATCCATATTCCTATTTATCCACTCCTCTTTTATGGTGACGAAGTTCTCTTTATCCTTGTCGGTTGGCTTTGAGTTGCAGAGCGTGAACTTCATCGGCTCTCCGCATAGATACTGTGTCTGCTTCTGTACTATCTTTCTTTGATATGCTAGTGTTATCCGCCTGTCTTTTATCTCAGACCAACCCCAATTATTACCTTGGCGTACCTTGGCTATGATAGATGGCACATTGTCGTCAAAGTTGATATCGTGCTTCGCAGGGTCTAGCTCTGCCAAGAATCTATCTTGCGACACCACACTTGCCGTTGCCGTAGTAGGTATAACGGGCATCAAATCTCCTAGCGTAGTGCTTATACCATCCGTGCCGCCGATAGTATCTCCTCCTCGTGTAAAAGGCTTCTTTGTTAAAGCCTTAGGTACATCTTTTAAAATCTCGTTAATTTCCATTTTTTAAGACCATTCTAAAAATTCTTGTAATGTTATATTTGTTTCTTCAAATCCATCTATTCCTAGAGGGCGCCCCTCGGGCGTGAAAGCACCTCTATCTGCGCCTAATATATTGTAGTCTAGGTCTACTGACATCCTCATTATGAAGTTGTCTATCAAGTCGGGAGAACGGTTCTTACCCAATAGCCTGCACATGTCTTTTTTCTCAATCACACGCAGCTTACCATTATCTAGCGGTGGGTAAAACCTTATGACCGTACACTCAGCAATAAACTCTTCCCTGAATGTCAAAACCTTCTTTATATGCTTGTGCTTATATATCCTAGCTGCTAAGGTAGGGTCTATTGATATGACTCCGTATTTTATCATATCTATAAGTTTCTCCGCACACTGTGTCTTCATGTGGTAGTATCTCGCCCTGCCTTGTCCTATCGGCGCTCTGTTGGAGTTGTATGCTATTGCACCTCTTATATATCCCCCGACGAAGTTGCCTTGGCCTACTGAGTCGTAAATCACATTAAAGTCTCCTATGCTATGCTTCGCTTGCATATTTCTTATCAAGGATATCACCATTGGGGAGTCTAGGTTTTTGCCAGCAACAATGGTGGCGTCTAGTACATGGAAGCCCTCCCAAGCAAGTATAACTGTATTGTCCTCTCCTCCCATCGCTATATCTGCCGTTATGTATCTCTTGCCGCTAGGGTTGGGGTCAATATCGAATACCGACTCTGCCATCTGCCGTGTTATTGGCAGCTCCATCTCTTCCTCTTCATCTACATTCCAATTACCTTCGAGAAGCTGCTCCGCTTGAGCGCCACCCGCCATAGCTAAACTGCCTAGATATTGAGGTTGGTCTTTCAGGAGAATTTTATTCTCACCAAGCTTACCCTTTATAAAGGTAAATGATTTTATGAAGTCGTATGGAGACATAAACTCGGTTCCCGAAGCTCTCATCTGTCTGTCAATCCTATCCTTTACCTTTTGGTACACCTCTTCTTTTGAATTGCCCCATATAATATCCTCGACACCTCCGCGCTCATAGTACATATATCTTACTACGCCGTCTTTCTCGGGGTCTATGAACCCATCCTCATCAATATACCACTCAATAAGCTTCCTTACCCATGAGTTCTTTTTAGGATTGGTAGTTGCTCTAAAAAGTGGCTTTATGCCTGCGCTACCACGATTACGAGATAATAGGTATGTGAATGTCGTCCACTGATACGCCGTTAGCTCATCAAGGTATATAAAGTCGTACTGCCAACCCTTTACCCTCTCGGTTATTGCCGCAATACTTTCGTCATTCATGTGCGTCATAACAACTTTGGCTCCGCTATTAAACTCTACCTCTGGGTTGTCCGACATTGTTGTTCTCGCGATTATGCTTGGAGGATATATTTTCTTAAACTCCTCTGTCATAGAACCGCCTCCCTTGAGCTCCCCTAGATTCTTTCTTACATATAGGGCTCTAAACTCTTTAATGTCAAGATAGTATCCAGAAGAAATTACGGCAGCCGATGTTTTACCAACACCCGCAGCCCCGCCACCGATAACAATGTCAATGTTACTTGTGACAAATTTTTCCTGATATCCCTCTTGTGGCTTGATTATTTTAGCCTTTATTTCAGTCTTTTTTTCCTCTTTCATAAGTATAACTTAGCTGTGCAAAGTTATAACAAAAATGCGAATGTAACAACCCCGTTACCTTGAACGGGGAAGGGTATTGTAAATTACAACATTGTTACTTAACTTTGCACCCTAGATTGACACAATTAACTAATAAAACTATTTATGGCAAGACAAGACGCAGAAATCCTGCAAATCTTACAAGACTTCGCTGATGCTAAAAAGCTTAGTGTTAGCAAAATTACAATGCAGAAAAGAGCTGCAAAATTAGCTGCCAAGCAACTCGAACAGGCAGAAGAAGATTTAGCGATTGCGGATATTCAGGAAGACCTTGAGGTTCTCCACGATAATATCCGAGACGAAAGAGCAAAACAGAAAAGAGAGGATGAGGAAGCTGCTAGAAAGGCGGCAAAGTCCGACAAGGGAAAGGATACCGATAGTGGTTCCCAAACCCAAAGCACGACTGCTCTCCCTCCCGAAGTAACCGAGGCTCTTGATTGGATTCGCTCACAAAAAAATCTCAGTATCGCCGAAGAGAGGCGCAAGGCAATTAACGAGAGGGTTTACAAAGAAGGTGCATCGAAAGACGATAAGACCCTGATTGATAAGCTAATCTCAACACACTCTATCACGCACGAGACAGACGAGAATGATGTTGTTACTAAGGTGCTAGACATCTACAACACAATCAAGTCCTCTACGGCAGGCAAAGGAGCCGTGGTAGCGGGAACGGGTGGAGCCGATAATCAAGCAGCGCTTGATAAGGTTATCGAAGAAGCAAAGAAATTTTAAAATTAAACTAACACAAAAATGACTGGTAACATTACTGGAATGTCCTACTTTAAAAGTGGGTCTTTTGGCGGCGGAAGGTCTGTGATTGACCAAACGCATCTCCTTGGTAAAATAACCAATGGTGCGCTTATCGCCAACCCGCCTGCTATTGGCGGAGTTATCTTCGAGGGTGACTTGGGAGAATATAGCTTCTCTACAAAACAAGTTAAGCACCTCAAGGTATTTAAACTTGCGGAAGCCGTAACCGACGCATCTACGGCACTTAAATTCTATCGTGGTGATTTTAACCATGTGCTTGAAGCTGGGCTTGTTATTATGCCTGCTCCTGCCGACCTAGAGACTACGGGTATCGGCATCACTGTTGGAGCGGTGACTAAGACTACTCATACGACTGAGGGTGACATCTATTCTATCGCTATTACTGCGGCTACTTTTGGTGAAGGCGTTACGCTTGCTAAAGGTACTCTGTTTGTAGAGGCTGCTGAGGCGGGTGCTGCGGTTCTTCCGCTTATTACCAACCCAAATGTGGCTTTCTCTACTGATATCCCTATCAGCTATGAGACTTCAACGAGCTTTACTACCCCTGATGGCGCTATTTATCCAGCTCCGTTGTACAATGTATGTACTCTATGGAAATCTAAGGCGTCTCCAATTCCTGCTAGCGTGCTTGCGGTATTGAGAAGTGGTGCGTTTACAGATATTAAGATTTTTGGTTAATATTTAAGGAGGAATAAGAGATGAAATACGGAATTTCTGTTTACGACAATATGCTGGAAAACCAGCAATTCATGCAAAAGTATGTTGACTCTACTTTCGCTACTAAATTCGACCAAGAGCTTTGGAGAAAGTTCTTCCGTTGGGATAACGCCCCTTCGCTTGATGGTCAATACAAATCACTCGAGATAGTTCAAGCGGGAGCCGTTATGGCCGATGTTAGAGCTCGTTTCTCTCCTGTTATGCAGAGAGATACCAATGGAGCTAAATACTACCTTGGTACAATTCCTGACCTGTCACACGGTTTCAAGGAAGGTGCAGAAGACAGGGTGAGACTCAAAAAGATTGCCGAACTCGCTAATGGCGACGCTCAGGTTATCGCTCAGCTCACGAACAGGCTTGAGCCATTTATCCAAGGTGTGCATGCTCGTATCACCAACATGGCGATGCAGCTTCTCTCTAAAGGAGAAATCTATGATGCCGACACTACGGGTACGGGTCTAGTATACTCACAACCAAACATCGTCCCTGCTGCCAACAAGTTTACTGCTGGTGTGGCTGCTTGGTCAGATGCAACTAACGCTAAGATTTTCACTCAGATGATTGCCGTGCAGAACTATGTTCGCAACGACCTCAACTATGGTGGAGCTCTTGAGTGGGTAGTTGACAGGACTACGATGAGTAACATCCTGAAAAACAAAGAGGTTAAAGACTTAGTTGGTGCTATCTTGGTATCTACGGGCATCGTGGTTAATCCTGATGTTATGATTACCGAGAACCAACTCAACACTTTCCTTAACGAGTACAAACAAATCGCTCCTATCGTGGTAGTTGATGAGTCACAGCGTGTCTATAACGATGGTGGCGTTATCTCTACTGTAAACGGTTGGAAAGCGGGTGCTGCTGTGCTTCGTCCTGCGGGTCTTGCGGGTGTAATCAAATACTCTCCACTAGATGAGCTTACTGTTGTTGCTGGCGAGGCTGGCATCAATGTATCTTATCTTGATGGCGGAAAGATTGGTATTAAGCGTAAGTTTAATCCTGCTACCGAGTATTGGACTACGGATGTCCTTGCGGCTGCTGTTCCTGCGCTTTCTACTTGGAACTACAACTGTATCGTAGATAGCACAACTGCCGACTCGTAATGACGACTTACGAATACTTTAGGGGCAAGGTGGGATATGAGCTTAGTCCCGAGACGGTATATTCTATGTTAGTAGATAGAGGCCTTAGTGCCTCTATCGAACTAGCTAACATTACCGCAGTAGACAGAGAGCTCTTATACGCAGATTTACTTGTTTACGGAGCTACTATAATGAACGGGCGCGTCAAGCGTGGGGCATTTGAGAGTTCTGTGGATAACAAGTCAGCTAAAGAATATCTCTCTATCGCTAATGGTATTTATAAGAAGCATTACGATGAAAAATATAACTCCGAATTAGAAGAGAATCTAAAGTGGATAGAATATGAAAATGAAGTATAGCCTTACGGGGCGTTTTTACCGCGTGACGGAGAGTGAGGGTTCATTACTTACATCCACTACCTCAGAAGCGCTTATAGCGAAGGTCGAGTGTGATGTACAAGAAGATGCGTCAGGGTCTCGTCTCGTAGGGGATACTTTAATTTTCCTATATGTTGTTTATTGTGACCCCATACCAAATGAGACGATACTTGAAGGAGATATCTTTCGGTGCGATATGTACGGAAAGGCTATCGAGGGTAGGGTTAAGTTTTCTTGGCAGCATTCTATGGGTTGCGAGATAAAGATTCAGAGCAATAGCAAAAAGAAGAATGGCTAATATTAGTATAAAGGCGGCACTCTTTAACCTAGAAGACGCTATCAATTTAACACTATTGGATAGTATATCCAAGGCAGCACATAAGCTGTTGACAGAGATATTTGAAGATAGGCAATGGTCTGACGATACAGGGAACCTTAGAGATAGCTTTGGCTACGCTGTATTTAAAGATGGTGTTCAGGTTAAGAGAGACTACTTAGCGGCAGAGCAGGCTTCCAAGCCATATCAGCCACGAGGCAGGATGAGGTCGGTGGGAGTCTTACGCGGTAGGCAGCAAGTCGATGCGGCACTAGATGAATACCAACCAAGAAATTTTGATTACGAAGTGGTTATTGTCGCAGGTATGTATTACGCTGTTATACTTGAATGGAAGGGTCTTTTAGCGGGGTTTATCAACGCCGAGACCGTAGCCAAGGGCGAGCTTGTTAGCGCAATAAGAACAACTAAGATTCCAAATAAACGATAGATATGACACTAGCCGAGATACGCAGTGCTTTAGGCGAGAAGCTGAGGGGTACTGTCACAGATAAAATCTTTTCCAACAATGCTCCTGAGGCTATGGATGCTGATATAAGCAATTACGCTGTTATAAGCACTCCTAGTAGATTCAGGGATATGACCGACAGGATGAGCCGCTCTATTAAATCGGGTCTTCTTTTCATTGAGTGTTATGCTCGTGATAAGAGTACGGATATTGAGGACACGGCCAAGCTAGACGAGATGGAGAAGAATGTTGAAACGGCATTGAGTTCTTTAAATGCCACAACAGACGGCTTTAGAGCCACATTCAGGGGCAGCTACGATGCTCCGCCTTCTGAGGGGTTTCATGGATTTGTAACAATTTTAGATATAATAACATAAGAAATGGCAAAAAATTACGCAATCGGTATTACCGATATAAAGTTTAAGTTAGAGGGTGCTCTTGCAGCTACTCCATTCTATACTTCGACTACGATTGGTGAGGTTGCAGAGAACTCTACTCAGTTTGTGCAAGAGGCTCCAACCGAAACCAAGTTTAAAGGAGACTACGGCGATGCAACGCTAATGACTCTCTTCCAAAATGGTGACATCTCTCTTGAGACGGACATCATTGAGGTTGATGGCGCCAAGATGGCTGTCCTTACGGGCGCTACTTGGACGAGTGGCACGAAAACGATGTCTTTCCCTACTAGCGCTCCTGTGATATACGGAGAGTGCATCCTTGAGTTTGACCAAGGGTTTGATAGTATCAAAATATTCCGAGGTCAAGTGGTTGCTTACATTAATGGTGCTAATGTGAAGACAGAGATGTTTAAGCTACACCTTAAAATAACGGCTATCCCTGACACTGCTGGATATGTAGACATTGTGACTAAGTAATTAATGAGGGGGTAGGTCTAAAAAACTATCCCCTTTAATTTTAATAACAAATGGCAAAAAATTACGCAATAGGCCTATCGGATATTCAAATCCTTATGGCCGACCCAATCGGTGTTACTACCGAGGTTGATACATTAAGTGTTACGGGGGCTGCTACGGGCTCAGGGAATATTACTATTAATCTTGGCGGCGTGGCATTCACTGTTGCTGTGGCTAGTGGTGATACTACTTCTGTTATAGGTGGAAAGATTCGTGCTGCTGCCTTTGCAGGATGGGTAGTGACTGGTACTACCTCAACAGCTATCTTTACCGCTCTTATTGGTGGGGCTAAAACGGCTCCTACCTTTGATGGTGGTACTACGGGTGTTACCGCTACCTTCACCGTTACTAGGGCTGGTGTAGATAATCCTTTCGGCACGGCTCTTACTACTATTGGAGAAGTGGCTGAAAACTCTACTCAATTCGTACAAGAGGCTCCTACTGAGACTAAGTTCAAGGGCGATTACGGTGACGCAACGCTAATGACATTATTCCAGAATGGAGATATCTCTCTTGAGACAGATATCATTGAAGTTAGCGGGGAAAAGATGGCGGCTCTCACGGGGGCTCTTTGGGTTCCATCTACTAAAACGCTTTCATTACCTACGAGTGCTCCTATTCTGTTTGGCCAATGTGTGCTTACCTTTGACCAAGGTTTTGATAAAATCAAGATTTGGAGAGGTCAGGTAGTTGGTTATCTGACGGGAGCAAATGTTAAGACAGAGATGTTTAAACTACACATCAAGGTTACTGCTGTTCCTGACACATCAGGATATGTTGATATAGTAACTAAGTAATCACTTTAACGGGGTGGCGTAGCTGCCACCCTTTTTTATATTATGGCCAAGAAGAAGATTGTTTTAACCGAGGAGCAGCATCTGGCGAATAAGGCTAGGCTTGCAGAGATAGTATTAGACACAAAGACCGAGGTGAAGGTAGGGGACAAGGTTTACAAAATAGGAGCGTTGACTTATTACGCTAAATGGCGCATTTCTGGCCTCATTACCGAGCTAGAGGTGAAGGATGGGAACATTGATACACTCATAAAGGCGATGGCCTTAAATATCCCTGTTTTGGCCGAAATACTAGCTATTGGTATATTGGTGCAGCGCAGACATATCGATAGAGACCTTTTTGAGTATAGCGGGGAGTTGGATAGGGTTAAGAGTGCGCTCTTGGATAGCGTTGACGACCATAGTTGGGGAGAGCTGCTTTCTACGATATTCAGCAAATTGGATACAGGCTTTTTTTTTGGACTTACGGAGATGGTAAAGGCTATAAATTCGATGAACGACAAGGCTGGATACCGCAAAGAACTGGAAAAGATGAAGAACAAGGAGGACGATGGATATCAGCCAATACAGAGTTTGGTGAAGTCACAAGCATCATTGCCGACCTCGGTGGAGCCTATTCCTACAAAGAAATAACTGAGGTTTTCACTATCCCTCAGGTACAGGTTATGCTCAAAGACCGTGCTCACATGGAGTATGGGGAGCAGCCTAAACAAATAAATAGTGCGCAGGACTTTATGAATGTAATGATGAAAAAATAATGGCACAAAATGTAGGTAATTTAAGTTTTGCATTAGGGCTAGACCTGAATCCTTTGAAGCAGTCAATGACTGAGGCCGATGCCATGCTCAATAGGCTAAAGGATAATTTTGCCAAGGTAGGCGGTGTCACTGATAATAGATATGGTGCTGCTGTCGGCGGCATGGCGGGCAAGAACCAATTAACACAAGATTATAAAAGTAGTATCTCAAGTCTGAAAACGGCTTGGGATTCTATTGATTGGAATAAACCCAAAGAGGCTCAGGCTGCGGTCTTTGGTATAGCTACGGCTTATAGAGATGTACAGAAGAATATAGGCGATGCGGGGCTGACACTAGAGCAGTTTACCCGTAAGCAGGATAAGTCTATGGCTGAGATTAAAAAGAAGGCCGACAAAGAGGAACAGGATAGGTTTAAAAATAAGCTTTTTTGGTTAGACAAGAAGGCGATGGAAGAGAAGCGTGTCTTGGAAAACGAGATAAGGGAAGCAGAGAAAGCCGACCAACGCAAGTTTGCCTTTAGGAAGAGGATGCTCGACTTAAGGGCGCGTGAAGAGGCCAAGGCTCCACTCTCTATCGACGACGCTATGGCCATGCCTGATAAGACGATTGTTGACAGGACTGAAAAGCTCAAACAACTAAATAGGGTTAGAGATAACCTTAGTAAGTCTGACTTAAACTATGATAGTACACTGCGCAGGCTTAACAGCTCTATGCAGTCTCTCAATAGGGAGAATCAGAAGGCAATAACCACAGGCATACAACTAACAAACCAAGCCGATAAACTAAATACGGCGTGGGGATGGGCGATGCGTAAGGCTGCTCTTTACTTCTCTGTTGGAATGATAAATAACTTCCTGACTAAATTGAAAGATGTTAGGGGTGAATTTGAGCTACAACAGAAATCTTTAGCGGCTATTATACAAAATAAAGAGGCCGCAGATAAAATATTTGCTCAGACAGTACAGTTAGCTCTTATGTCTCCATTCAGGTTGAAGGAGTTGGTTGGTTTCACGAGAGAGTTATCGGCATACCGTATTGAAACAGAAAAGCTATTTGATACAACTAAGATGTTAGCAGATATCTCTGCGGGTCTTGGAGTGGATATGGGAAGGCTGATTTTGGCCTATGGCCAAGTGCGAAGTGCCTCAGTATTAAGGGGTCAGGAACTCCGACAATTCACGGAAGCGGGCATCCCTATCATAGCCGAGCTTGCTAACGAATTTGGTAAGCTGGAGAATCGTGTCGTAAAGACAGGCGAGGTCTTTGAGAAAATATCGCGTAGGGAGGTTCCTTTTGCGATGGTGGATAAGATATTCAAAAAAATGACCTCAGAGGGTGGTACATTCTTTGAAATGCAGGCTATACAAGCTGAGACACTAAAGGGTAAGTGGTCTAACTTGCTTGACGCTTATGATGTTATGTTAAATAACATTGGTAAAAACAACGAGGATTCCATTAAGGCTGGTGTCGAAGGTGCTCGTGCTCTTACCGAAAACTATCGTGCCGTTATATTTACCATGAAGGTTGTTATCGCTGCGAGCGTGTCTCTTAAAACGGCTATGTGGGCGGTAAATCTAGCCACACAAAAATATAGTGCGTCAATGGTTGTCGGCACGGGAGCTCTAAAGAAGTTTGCAGGAGAGCAATATGGCGCCATTATGGCGGCTAAGGCAGGGCAAGGGATATTCACGGGGATGAGTAAAAGCATGACGCTTTTTACTAAGGCCACTGTGGCTGCTAGCGCGGCAGCAACGGCGCTGAAAGCTGTTCTTATATCTACGGGTATTATGGTGGTAGTGAGTGGCGTAACTGCATTAGTGGCGTCTTGGGTGAACTCTATCGAAAAGGCTAAGGAGTTTGCTAAGGGGATAGATGAGCAAAATATGGCATTACTTTCTAATGGTGAGAAGGTTAATAAGCATATAGACGAGTTAAAGGCTCTTACTCAAAACACGGATGAGAATATAGATGTAAATAAGAGGAGATTAGAGATTTTAGAAGAGCTACGCAAGGCTGATGGGCGTGTTGCAGACCAAGTATCCGACTCTGTCGATAACATGAAAAGGCTTACTGAGGTTCAGGGAGAGTATAACCGAGCGCAAGAATTTCAGCTGTTTCTTAATAACCAAGTATTGAAAAGTGCCGATGGGACTAGCGAGAGCGTTATCAACGGTCTGAATAAACTCAGAAACGCGCAGCTCAAACAAAAGGCCGCTATACTTGATGTCAACAATGCTTGGAGTGCCAATAAAAAATATATGGAAGAGATTGTCTCTACGGGTAAATACCTAGGAGAGAATGTTTCTAAATCCATAGTTGACGGCATGAAAAAAGTTCTTGCTTCAAGTGGAGACTCTAAGAGTAAGTTGCTGTCTAGTGATTACTTCCTAGGTCAGCTAGGCATCCCTAAAAAGACCGATAGGGTTGAGGCTCTTACTGAGGCTAATAAGGATGTCGAAGACGCACTAGAAGAAGCTAGAAGACAGCACGGCAGGTATATCGACGACCTAGCGAATTATGTAGCTGATAAGTATCCTGAGATAATTGGTGGAAACATTGATGATAAGCAGGTAAATGAGTCTGTTAAAGAGGTTACTCGTATTCTCGATGAGGCTTTTGGTGATAAGAAATACACTGTCGAGATACTTACGCAATGGAAAGTGCCTCAGTGGAGAGCTATACCGACCGAGATGGAGGGTTGGCGTGCTAAGTTCCAATCAATAGCAGGCGCCGATAAGCCGTCTGTATCTAAATTAGTCGGTAACGAGGAGATGGTTTTGTTAGACGCCCTTGAGGATATACAAAAGTCTTATGCTGACATCAATACGGAGTTAGAGAAAGAGGCTAAGCTAAAAGGCAAAGAAGGTGCTGCTTCAAGTGCATACATAAAATCCAAAGAGGCTGAGCGTGACGCCCTGCTTTCTATATTGAAGTATTACAACCAAGACCCAAGTAAGGAGGAGACTAAAAAACAGAATAAGGATGCTAAGACTAGGGTTGAGCTTCTTCAAGAGCAAGCAGAGATGTATAAACAGGCTTCCGAGGCTTATAAGAAGTATCTAACCTATATGGACGCTGAGGCGGCTAAAGCTAGAGTTCTAAATGACTTTAAAGACAAGAAAGGCTTTACTCTTGATGCCGTTACTTCTCAGGCTAGTTTAGCTAGCTCTATATCTAATGTAATCAGGACATTGCGTAATATGAATACGGATGTTGCTCAAGATGCTGCTGATAAACTAGAGAACGAATTGCGCTCATCAAGTATTGAGTTCGAGGTCAAGGCCTCTGCTGAATCAAAAGAGAGACTGATAAGAGACTTAAAGAACTCTCTTGAGGACTTTAATCTAAGGGTTGAGCTAGAAGGGCTTACGGGTATCAGTGGTCTTGTCGACATGACGGCAATGCCTGATGCTACGGAGATGATGAATAAATACACCTCCGCCATATCTGAACTCAAGAGAAGAGGTGGAGAAGAGGATATGAAACAAGCCAAGGAGCTTGAGGAAGAGTTCAATAAGTGGCTTATAGGTCGTAAGACCAATGCCTTGAAGGAGATATCTCAGTTAGTAGAACAAAACTCTACTAGAGAGCAGAAGATGGACGCCATACGAGCTAAGGTTGCGCTTGAAGAGCAAAAGGTAAATATCCTAAATAATATCGAGGCAACGGGCTTAGTTGTGCTGACTGAGCAGCAGAAGATAGATAGGACGCTTTCTAATGCTAGAATTAACTCGTGGCAGACGGAGCTGGTAAGTTTGGAGGAGATGGCTCTCAAGGCAACAGGTGTCTTTCAACAGCTATTTGGAGACATCGGAGACCTTACCATGACTGAGCTAAAGGTCTTGGTTCAAAGAGCAAAAGACATTACCTCTGATGCCGTTATTGATGGCGAGAAGGTTAAGGTTAAATTCACTGAGTTAGATGGCTCTATTGTTGAAACAACCATCACTCTTGAAAACTACTTATCTGTGCTCAATAAGACGGCTGACATAGAGCGTGATATAGCCAAGAGCCAACCATTTAAACAGGCAGAAGTGTTCTTTAAGAAGGGCGGTGATTATGCTAAAAACGCCGCCAATGGTCGTAAAGAGCTCAGGGGGATGAAGCAAGAGTTAGAGGGGTTAGCAAAGGGTTCTGCTGCTTACGATGCTATGCTTAAAAAGATAAATGAGAAGGCGGAGGACATTAGGGTAAATAATGAAAAATCAGGAGAATCATATACTAAAGCTGTTGAGCTGACTGCAAACGGTCTTCGGTCTATGAGCAATTTCGTCGGCATGATTGGTGAGGTTATGCAATCTCTAGGTGCTTCTGAGGAAGTTGTCAATAACATCAAAGACATCCAAATGGGGCTTACCGTAGTTATTAGTTTGTTAGAGCTTGTTGCTGCAACTATGGCAATAGTGCAGGCATCCTCAGGTGTTATCGGCTGGATTTCTTTGGCTATTGCTGCCATCGCAGGCGCTATTGTGTCTTTGGTGAATCAACAGAAGAGAGCTATTGACCGAATGATTAAAGAGCAAGAGGTGCAGCTAGAGCGTCTCACTAGAAAATACGACCAATTTGCTAAGGAGCGAGATAAGGCAGCTTCATCTAGGACTCTTCGCCAATACACTAGTGAGATGGTTTCTAACCTGAAATATCAGGAATATGCTATCTCTCGAATGATTATGGCGGAGCGTAGTAGGCGGAACCAAGACGAAGAGGCATTGAGAGACCTAACAAATCAGTTAGAAGATGTGAGAATCAAGCAAAAAGAAGTGTTTGACGACTACATTGAGGAGCTGAGAGGAACCAACCTTAAGTCTGCTTCCGAGGAGTTTGCCGATACTTGGATTGAGGCGTTTCTACAAGGCGAGAATGCTATGGATGCCTTCCAAACTAAGTTCTCCGAGATGATACAGACTATGTTGGTTAAGCAGGCAGCTCTTAGAGTAATGGGAAATATCCTAGAGCCGTTTTTCCAATCTATCGACAATGCTCTTGGTGATGATGGGGAGTTATCGCAGACTGAACTCAGTCGTATCATGGGTGAGATTCCTGCATACATAAAGATGTTGGAGAGTACATCAAAAGCCATATTAGAGCCATTGATGGAGACTGTCGGACTTACGGCAGGTAGTCAAGCTCAGGCGGCTAGCGGCTTACAGGCAGGTATTGAGGCGATACAGGAGGACACTGCTCAACAGCTCGTAGCTCTTCTTAACACGATGAGATACCAAATGTATGCAAGTGCGGAGCGCTCAATAGAGATGTCTGAGAATGTCGATTTGATGGCTAGAAATAGTGTAGAGATGCTTATAGTACAGGGCGAGATACGAAACCTGATAAAGCAGATGAGGGAGTGGCAAGACTCCATAACATCAATAGGACATAACAAGGGTGGAAAAGGTTTAAAAGTTTTTAGCGACTAATGGAAGATAATAGTTTAAGCTGTATCCTCTCAAGCGAGGGAATAAGCAATATGATAAGAAAACATGAGGGAGATAATATGGTCTCCCTCTTTAAAGAACAAGAGGGCAAGGTGGTAGCCCTAGATGGCAACTATAAAGGCCTTCATGGCATATTTTACAACTTCGACGGGAGCCGTCAGGTTCCATCGGGAGTACAATATGTGTATATCAATAACACCAATGGCGAGCTCATATTCCCAATGGGTGTATACTATATCGCTATCGAGCATAGTGATGTGCAGATACATGTTCCTAGCGACTCCCTAGTTATGCTTTACACATACTCTGATAGCAAGGTAGAGCTTATCTCTAGTGGCAAAAATAATAGAATATCTATTTGCGGTGCAGGAGAGGTAGTATTGAATATGGAAGAGGAATTAAATAATATCAAAGTACGATGAAAATAAAGAAACTAGCTGACTCGGTTTATAAGGACTTCCTGACCGACTATAAGACGACGATATACAATTCGGTAGGCTTTGGTGAGGAAACTCCTAAGCCGTATTATGCTTATGATTGGATTGAGGAGCATGGGCTAGATGTGTCTGTTCCGACATCCCGTAAGCTATCGTCTACCGACATTGAGATGAAGGGATTTATTGTTTCTAATACAGTGCAGACAGACATTGATACCCTTACGACATATCTACTTGGAGGCGGTATCATGGTACTGTACGACGACATCAGAAACATTAAGTATAATGTGGTTTATGAGGGTCTTAAACGGGACTTAGAGGCTTTCCGTAGCGGTAAGTCGCTAGTGGCCTTCACCCTTAAATTTAAAAATATATCAGGAGTGAAAGTATGAGGAAGTATTTATTTATAGCAATCTTAGTATGCTTGGGCGTTATCTTCGTTTTAGGTAATGCCTTAAAGTCTAAGAATACGGAGATTCATAGGTTGGACTCAAACCAGTCGGCACTTATGAATGACATTGAGGTTTATAAGACCAAAACAGGAGAGCTTGTCTACAAGGTAGAGACACTTACCCTCACCAACGCCGAGCTGCGTAGATATAGGGCTGCCTTGGTTAAGCAAGTTGAATCTATGGGGCTAAAGATAAAGAGACTAGAGAGCATTACTAGTGTAAACTCCTCAACTGCCGATACTGTCAAAGTGAAGGTCAGGGATACTCTTTATCTCAATATGCCTGCCAAGACATTTTTGTATAATGACCCGTGGACTAGTATTAGTGGGATTATCTATAAAGACACAGCGGAAGTATCGTATAAGACGAGCGACAGTCTACTGATAGTTAAGGGGGTGACTTACAAAAAGTTTATATTCCGCTCTCCGATATGGGGAGTTAAGAGCATAGATGTAAATGTAACCAACAGTAACCCACATAATAAAATTTCATCAATAGAGCAAATAGATTTGGAACGAAGGCGATAAATGACTATCTTTGCACAAATAAATATTTTAACATGGAAGATACAAAAGCTAAGTGTATAGACTTCTTACAGGCTCACGATTGGGAGCTGTGGGATGGTGAAACGAGTTTTAGTCGTGGGTACGCCAAGGCTCGTAGGGCAGGTGGCTCAAGCTATGTGGTTGTAAAACGCATAGAAGGCCGTATAATGGTCGTTAAGGACTTTGAACCAAGCAAGGGTGCTATCTCGGGATTTGATGAGGTGTATTGCTCTGAAAAGCGTCAAAAAACGGCAGAAGAGGAGAGCTTCGACTTAAAGGCTCTGCGTGGCGACAGCACACTACTAGACCATCCCGTTGATGAGACGAAGCCTTTTGATGTGAATGACCTTAAGACTATCCCTGAATGTAGGGCGTATCTAAAGAGCATGGGTCTCAGTAACATGGCTAAGGGCAACAAAAGCTATGAGCAGTTAATGAAAATCATAAAAGATAATCTATAATGGGTAAGACAAAAGCAACACCAAAGAAAATCGTAGGTACATTGGCCTATGTAGAGAAAAGAAACATCATCGGAGAAATTAAGAGTGACTTCTATACGCTGACTATTACCGATACGCATGCCGTATTTGCTGCAAGAGGGTATAAGTATGTGTGCGACGCCACAAGTGATGCTTATATCCACCTAAGAGGGTTGGTAGAACTTAGTGATAAGCCTGATAAGACTGCCGAGGAGGTAGAGATGCTTGAGAATCTAAAAGACATCTATACGAACAATCTGAATTGGCATACCCTTTGGTTTATTGATGTTGAGCTAGCGGCAAAGGTGTGGACTCTTCATGTGAATTACTTGAATGAGAAAACTAAGGCAGCTATGGAGGCCGAACTTACACCTGACGACCCTGCGGCTCTCCAAGAGCTTGAGGACATGAATAAGTTTGTCGAGCAAGAGACGAAGGAGCTAGAGGCTATCAAGTAAAATCTATGCTTTGAAATAAAATCTAGGAGGTATTGAAAAATATCTCCTTTTTTATTTGGATTGTCGTCCCTTTTAAATTACTTTTGTAGAAGCAAAAAAGATTGAAGTACAATTTGAGTTTGTCAAACCCTAGGTGCTAGGGGATTAAGGTTGCGCTTGTCGGCGCAAGGATACGCTAAGAAATAAGAGAACGGCAGTGGCCTAGGGTAACTGAATTTTACTGCCATAATCAGAGTAGGGTCTCTAGCTTAAATACATAATGCCCTATTTCTTGGAAAGACTGACACCTCGGAAAGTTACGAGGATTTGGGAGAGTGGCAAAATAGGTGGCCGCAATGGACAATGAGACGGTAAAAAGGAATAAAGCACATAACCCTATAAATCCGAGTGCGTGGTAGAAGCCCACAGTCCAAATGTGCACAGGTTCGATTCCTGCCTTTCCCTCGAATGCGGTTCGACTCCGCTCGGTGACTTAGGTTGTGGTAAGACAAGCCGCTAAGCGTAATGGCAGGCGGGTTTGTAGTCTGACAATCGGAAAGACGATTGATAGAGTGGCAAAAATGGAAAATGCGGGCAGTGTAATAGCCCCGAGGTGGAATGCGCAATAGTAACCTCGCTTGCGGGTTCGAGCCCCGTCTCTATCGCTTCGAGTGGTGCAACTAGACACTTACTCATACTTAGGTTAGTCTCGGACAAGGTGGCCGCGTAAGGTATGGGTAGATGCGCATAAGTCCCAATGCGCAATGATGGGTTAGACCCCATCCTCGAAATGAATATGGAGGGAGTGGCGGTGGCGCCCGAAGTGGTAGTAGGTGTATTTGAGCGGTTAAAATCAAGCGGCGGGGTTCGACACCCCAACGCCCCGAAAGGGTAAGATACCACATGTTCAACTCATGTCTCCCTCCCAAAATTAGGATTAGGTTGGCGGCCTATGCGCTAGGCGAAAATAAACTAGCCATTTACTTGATTGAGGTAATCCTCCCCAAGACTAGTCCTTTTTAAATTAATGGCCTTGAGCGGCCTTGTAAAACTCAATTTACATAATATGACACAAGCAGAAATTATTGCCGCAATCTCAGCGCTAGCAACCGTTTTATCAATCCCTTCAACAAGAAGCGATATTGTTCAGAAGGCTAATGATAAAATAGGAGAGTTAATCACAAAGTTAATTAGTTTTTAAAATACTAGAGAGTGGAAGAAACGACCTCTAAGAATAGCCCCGAATTGGCTTTGTGGGGCACTCATTCTAAATAAAGTGAATGATAATACCAGTTTGGCACAGCCACTCTCTTTTAAAATATGAATCCCAAAGGCCACGGGGACGAAAGCGGGGTTGAAATGATACCCTCCGAATCGTAGGTCGGTACTAACACCCCCATAGGAGGCATTTTAGAGTTGGGGGATAATTGCTAGGATAGCTCAGTCGGTAGAGCACTTGTTTCGTAAACAAGGGGTCGGGAGTTCGAGTCTCCCTCTTAGCTCGGTGTTGGATAGCTACCAACTGATTTTAGGGGAATGATTACATTTGTGAGCGAGGTAACCTAAAAGAGAATGACAAAAACACTCGCCCACATAAGAGCTCCTGTAATAAGGGGCTTTTTTACATTATAGTATGATTTGATTTTACAAATCGACAAAATTGATGTCTTGAATATGTAAAAACACAATATAGTGCTTATCTGTGTTCATTGCCACTGAACATATATTTTCATTGAACACATCTTACTACAACTTTTGGCGGCATTTGAACACAATAAATGGCTTAAATGTGTAGTTGCACTACTAGAGTATGGCCTATTATAAAAACGGCAATAAAATAGCCTTACTGCCGTTAATTTGATATAAAGCGCTTCTGTTATGAAGCATTTATAATGCACTATGGAAAGAAAAGTGACTTTGTGATGGCTATATCATACAAAAAGGGGAGTTATTAGCTCCCCTTTCTCTTTATTTACTCTTCTCGTCTTTGGCAAATCCTATCTTTTCAGACTTCTTTACCCTAACAAGTTCGTATGGCGCTCTCTCGGCGACAAAGTCCAAACCATCCCATATACGATAGAAGCAAGTTCCGTTGGTATATATTAGAGCAGTAACCATCATTGTCTTTTTAGTCTCATCAATGACTAGGTGAACTAGGTCGCCACACTTATACTCGTATTCTACCTTAAACTTTTCCATAACCCATTACTCCTCAACATAATTGTCGATTATGTTTTTGAACTCAAATTGGTTCCAAGATGCTCCATTTGTATAGCCCTGTGACAATAGCCATATCGCCATCCCTTCCGTCACCTGCTCCCTTGCCACCTTATATCTCTCTGACTTAAAGTCGGTAAAATGGATTTCAAATTCTATGTCTCGGTTATAGAACTCCTGAAACTCAATAGGAAATCTAAAATCTGAGACAATGACTGTGTTTACTCCATACCATACCATATCTTCGACCTTATCAAGCGTTGCTTTAGCGAATATATTTTTGCCGAATACCGCCTTTAAGGATTGGCCTATATCTACCATCCATTTACGATTCTCGGGGATTGCCTTCCACGCCTCGTAAGTCTCTTTGTCGTGCAAATTGAGTCCAAACATACGGGAGGCTAGGTCTACGATAGGGGTAGCAAACTTTAGATGCTCTACTCTCTCATCGGGGTGTTCTCTTTTGTATTGCTCAACAAAGTAATCCTTTCCTGAGCCGATAACTCCTGTTACTAATATTATCTTCATCCTTGAATAAAGTTTAAAAAATCTTTATATGTTATTTCGCTAGGTAGCTTAGTACTAGACACGCTAAAGTTTACGCCGTCGCGTCTTTCGGGGAAATTTTCTAGCATATAATCTCTAATATGCCGCATCTCGTGACGGCCTTTTATCTCGTGGGTACTTATATACTCCGCTATCTCTTCGTAGGTCTTTTCCATAGAGCTGAATAAAGGGGAGCTAGGCTCCCCGATTAGTTGCTATTCGTATGCAGGACATTCAAATACGGGAGTCGTAATCCCGTGTTTAACACAGTTTTCAAAAGTGTCTTTTGCTATCGGACAATTATCTTCCGACTCGGGTTTAAATTTCTTACACCCTTGAAAGCAAAGACAATGAGAGCGGTGTGTCCCCTTTAGGTCTTCTATGACCGAAACAAGTGTGCCGTGATGCACATACTGTACAATTTTCATCTCTTAGTCTAAATAAATTGATTGGAAATTCGTAAAACCTCGTTTCTCATTGAGTAGAACGAGTGATTGTTGTGGAACCTCGAAATCGAGGGCTTTACCCATAGCAAAGGAGTCATATCCCTTGAAGCTTCCGTTACCTACGGCCTGCTTAATGTCTATGGTAGTGTGATAGTGACCAAAGAATAGCCGCTCAATGTTAAAAGTGGCGTTTATTTTAGCGAAATACTTAAGTAGTGGAATATATAAACCACCCACGCCATTTTGGTATTTTAGTAAATTTCCGTGAACAAAAGCATAGTTTTTCCCAAATATATTGAGTATCGCCATAGAAGCCTTTGGTATAATGAAGTTAAACTTTTTCAAGCCTAATATTTTACACATAGACTCTAAGTCTTTATACAAAAAGTATTCGTAAGATGTTTCCGTAAGGTTATTGAAAGGCAATTTATCAGTAGTACGCCCATGATTCCCCACAATGCAAACAACATCTATCTGCTGAACCTCAAGATGTTTTTCTAAATACATCAACCCACTCATAAGGACTGTCTTAGCAAAGTCAATGGCCTCTAATGGAGTCATAGAATTTGTCTGTCTGAGCTCCTCGTGGATGAATCCACCAATATTATCTCCTAAGAATGCTAATACATGCCTATTAATCTGATAGTTTTTTTGGTGGTGGCTTACTAGCTTGACTAAATTGATAAAATAGTTCTCCGCACGCCTTTGAGCAATCTCTTTGTTATACTCATTCTTGAACATCACTGACTCGGGTTCTACAACCTCATCACAATGCCAATCCGAAAAAAGCGATATAGATACAGTCTCTTTACTAGTTGGCTTATGGTCGAACTTAATCTCATAAGGCTTAATAGATGCCGTAGACTGCCTTATGTCAAGTATGTTTTGAAGCCTCTCTATCTCTTCTTCTCTACTCATTAAGGCTTCTCTAAGCTCCCTTGACTGACGCTCTACCCTCTTATTTTTATGTAGCTCTATCACCTTATCGGCCTCGTTTTGTTCTTTTGTCGGGCTAGATGCTTTGATGCCCTTTATCTGAGCAACCTCATCATCCTTCATGTAAACACGCATAGTGGTTAGGCTCCCCGAATTAGGGACAAACTCACTCTTAACTCCTCTTATTGAACACCATTGATTATGTTGCTCTTCTGTTAGTCTTAAATATTTACCCATGTACTTTTTATTAAATTAAACCTTTTTTCTACAAAGATAGTAGTCCATAATAATAGACCATATCTTCGATAGCTTTCCTTTTTTCTCTACAACAGGCTGCTCTTCACGGCTAGGTATACTTTTGTTCTCATGGTACTCAATAACCTTGTATGTACCATCAAGCTCATACCAAAAGTTTACTCCGAGCTCCTTAGCTCCTTTTAGAGAGAGAGGTAGATAATAGGTCTGATAACGGGCACAGTCTTGCGTAATTACAGCATATTTCCCGTTCCATATTACTGTTTTACTATCTCTAAGCTCGTTAAGCCTGATTGCTTCACTTGCGGCTACTCTTGGCCGTAGGTTTTTGTAAGCATTTATGTCAAGCCCCTTGACCTTGCAGTATATCCACATCTGCGGATAATTCAATCTTTTCTTCGTTCCCATACTTTATGTTTTAATCTTCAATAATATTTCCACACTGAGGGCATACCATATCCCCGTCCTCTGTAACAAACTCTTTCGAGTTAGCCGAATATCCACAACATTCGCAGATAACAACGAGCTCTCCTGAGTAAGTTTCCACTGCTCGGCTCTTCTTGGATGAATCCGTAAATCTTCTCGAATCGCTCAAGGAACTGCTGAGACTGCTCGTTATCGTATCCCTCAATATAGAGGCGGTCGGCATACCACGCATAGAACCACTCGGCTTCTTGTTGAGTCCAACGGATTCTTTTGTGAGACGCGTTGGTGAATACATCTGTGTAATCAACTCCATAAATACCTCCTATTTTATTAAATACCAATACATCTGTAAGCTCAGGGAATAGCCAATTATTAATCCATGTCAAAACCCTTAAAATCGCTTTCATAATTTTATCTTGCTACGACAGGCATTGCAATAGTTACTATGTCGTCATTTTCTACGCTAATCAATATAGGCTTGTTTTTCTCAGAGCATGATAGGATTATGTCTTCAATAGGCATCGCGTTGATGCACTCATATAGGTTCTTACTTGAGAAACCAATGCGTAAGGAGTCACCACCTACCGCATCAATGGTCTCTGACATCTTCCTCCCAAAGTCGAGGTCTTGAGTGCTTATAGATAGACCCATAAACTCAATGTCTAGAACGACATGGCTAATCGAACTGCTCTCAAATAATTCTCCGCGAGATATGGCAGATAGTAGCTCGGATTTTTTAACCTTTATAACATTTTTGTTATCTTTAGGAACAATACTTGAATATGATGGGTACTTCCCTTCTGCAAGGCTAAAAATGACCTCTATCTCTTGAAATACAAATTGGCCATGAGTATCACTAAAGGATATCTCGCACTCATCAGTTTTAGATGGTAGGGATTTTTCTATTGTGGCGGCCGCTTTTGGAGGGATTAGGCTGCTGAATTTTTGCTCCGAAGAACTGTCTTCCGCTATAACAATCATCTTATTCGCGTCGGTAGCTACAAATTTAACCTTGTAGTTTGAGTTGTCTACTAATATAGTGTTAAGAACAGGCCTCAGAGTGTCTTGTGATACAAAAGGCATCGCTGTGCTTAAAGCGTTCTTAAGAACCACAGCGCTTATCTTAATAGACTTATCGCCATTAACCTTAGGCGGCTTAGCGAAATCCATAGATGGCAAGAACGGCATCTCAAAACTCCCTTTACCACCATTGTACTTAACAACACATCTGCCACTTTCTTTATTGAAATCAAATTCTAGTGACTGTTCTGCCAGCTTACTTATAGATTCCTTCAAAAGCTTCGCAGGAAGGCAAAAAGAAGCCGAATCAGCGCATGTAATGTCGATAGAGATACTCGTGCTTACCTCGCCGTCAGAAGCGGTTAAAATGGCGCTGTTTCCGCTTATTTCAAATAGTATGTGGTCAAATATTGGAATTACACTCTTATTTGAAATAACCCCACTCAAAATATTAAGAGCAGGGTTGATTTTTGATTTTAAGATGCTAAACTTCATCTCTAAGATTTTTTTAGCTTATCGTAATCCTCGATACTAGTGAATGGGATGGCGTGTCTATAAGGGACGCCATTGCTAGCATAATATTTATATGGGACTCCATTCTTTATCTCGCTTAAGTGGCATATAATGGCGTACTCAGGCCTTTCATCCCAAAGTACAGCAAGCTGACCAAGACCAACTAGCGAGGTCTTAACCAATGCGGCTTTAGCATAATTCAATGCGTCGCCGTATTGAAAATTTAGGTTAAACAGAGGGCGTATATCACCATTATCCCCTAGGTCTGACATTGCAAAAGAGTTTTCTCTAATAACGACATCGCCATCTAGCGGGAAGAACCTATTTGAGAAAACCATATACTTGTACTTCGGGTTATCCTCAAATGTAGAGAACTCCTCACAGTAAGTATATCCTAAGGCTTCACAATCCTTTTTAAACGCTTCGTAAAGCGCAAATGTGCTTGCAACAACACCAAATTTTATTCCCATAACCTAGTTTTTTTGATTAATAAATCTATCGAAATGTTCTTGTCCTTCAAAAAGAGCTGCGTGTCTGTACGCTCCTGCTCTTCTGGACACAAAAGGATGAACACTGCCATCTCGAATTGCAACCAAGTTGTCTATTAACATAATGCCTTCCTCATTATCCCAAAATATCGCTAATTTGCCAATCTGAGGTGGCTTCAACTCCACTCTCTGCGCGTTCTTCCACCCAAAATAAGCTGCTGCATATCTGAGTGCTTCTCCATAAGAGTCTTCTAATTTGAAGACTAGATATGATTGCCCGTCTTCTATTTTGCGCCACTCTGGGTTAAATGCTTGGCAATCTTTTAAAAATGCGTCCATTAGATTTTTGGACTTAGCTTCTACAATAAATCTTTTCATTTCTTAAATTTCAAATACTTCAAATTCAACTCTCGGTCTATCCGAGTAATACTTATCGCAAATCAAGTTTACCACTTGTTTATCATCGGCATAAATTAATCCATTTGCCGAGTCTAGGATTACCTTGGCTATATTATCCAAGTCAGGTTTCTTATCAGGCCTTATTTGACCGCTTAGCATCGCCTCCTTCTTCTTCTTAGATGCGCTTGTAGGGATGGCAAAAAAAGCCCTTATTTCTACTTGAAGATATTTACCATCCTCGAAAAACACTTTTGTGGCAGTTTGGCAAGATAGCTTAACCAACTTCTCATAGCTCATTGTTTTTGCAGGCGTATATACTACTCCTGAGCGGCGGGAGAACCGAGGCCTTGCTTTACCTTGTGGTTCCCCATCTATTACAACAAATGCTCTCATAGCTTGATACCTTGACTAGCCCACATCTCGCGCTCTTTGAATCCCATCGTTTTATCTTCTCCTAGGATTGAGCGTTTCTCCCTGCAATACTCTAGGTATTCCACCTCTGTCATTGCGGGCTCTTTAGACTCCCAATTATCAGTCCAAGACGGCTGCCAAAGACCTACTCTCTTTAAAGTTCGAGAAATCATCTGAGTCACGGGACGAAGTATACCCTCGTCCCTAAGTGAAATAACCTCCTTAGGATTCACAATTAACTCTCTTCCTACTCGAGCAAAATCCAAGAGCTCGTCCCCGATGGCATATATGATTCTAATCGGCTTCTGGTCGGCTATCATACTAGCCTTTTTAACACTAACGAGTTCCATGTAACTTGCTGTTTATTAGTTTATTACTAGAACGGCAAATCATCTTCGCCGCCGCCATTGATAGCATTCACATCCACTGGAGGGGTTGTTGGAGCTTGTCTCTGCGGTTTTGGAGCCCTAGTAGGGGCTTGTTGTGCTGGAGCGGTCTGAGAGTTATTTTCAAAAATATACTCCTTACCATTCCCAATATAGGTCTTTTTAGTTTTGGCTTGCCTCTCTTCTTTTGTTTGGCCGATAGAGACACTGTGTGTGTTACCAAATTGGTCGGCTCCATTGAAGTTCTTGTCAATGACAATGCTTAGATACTTCTTCTGATTTTTCTCACTCTTAGTGATTTTGTCCGCAGGAATGTCGGACAGACAAATGCTTGCTACAATCATTTTTTATGTGTTTATTAAAGTTTTTACAAATTTAGGTAATAACTGCTCTTGTTACAAATTAAGTTATTAACATTCAACTTACATTGGTAAGTCGAAATCATCTACTCCTGTTGGGAAATCTCCCATAGGCAGGTCTTCATCAGCATACTCGAACTCGGGTTCTTCGTTTAGTGAGTCAAGATAGTTCTTGTTATCCATCGCATAGGGCTCTGTAACTTCGGAGTATCTACCATTAGCTAGGTTAAACATCATAAGCCCATCATCAGGAGTCTCGTTGATATGCCCTAGGTTACGGAACTTGACTTTTTGGACATACAACTGCGTTTGCTTGCGCTCAAACCACCGATATACCACCAATCCATAGTCGGCTTTATCGAAGAATGTTGAGGAGCCGCTAATATCATACATCGTAGGAACTCTCATGCGGCCTCCATCGTTATCCATCTTTTTGGGGTGAGCAACCAATGAAAGCAAGATATTGTATTTGCGACAAAATGCCGTCAGTTCGCGCAGAAGCGCCTCTATTTGGATGGTTCTCGACTCCTCCGACCCAATTACTGACAAAGCATTAAGAGGGTCTATAACGAGGTGTTTTATGCCCTTGCGCTTGACTAGCTGTTTTGCCACATCTAGTATTTGGGGGACGGTCGTATTCTCCTCGGGATTTATCCAAAAGAAATTGTCACGGATATACTCGAATGCTGCATCAAACTCTAGCTGATTCATTGCTCCTGTTCGAAACCTCTTTCCAATAACCTTCTCCGCTAAGTTGGCTATATGCAGCTCTGTCGGGAAGTTCTCGGGAGTCCAAAAGGCGGTCTTCCATCCATTAACTGCATTAAGGCGTATAGAAACAAAATCTACTAGGTTACTCTTACCATGACTAGGTATGCCTGACCAGATAGCCAATCTACCCGTCTCCCAGCCAATCAAATCATCAATAGGCTTAAAGCCTAGTTTGACACCGCTAGGCATCCCGTTCTGATAAAGAGCTTGTAGTTTGTCGTATAGCGCATCTACCTCTACCTCTCCTTTCAGCGGAACATCAATAGCGTTATCTAACGCTTTTTTTAATGCCGCTCTTCCTTTTGCGATTAATAGCTCATTGGCATCCTTAAACCCATCAAAGGTCACGACAGCACATTTCTCTGCTCCAAGCCGCCTGATAAGCTCTTCTCTTAGCTTTAGACCCGCTTCGTCAAAGTCTACCGCAATATAAAACTTATCTATTTGGTCTATCTCATCAATATAATTATCAAGATAAGACAGGTCTTTAGCACTTGCTCCATTAGGGACGGAGACGACATTATTAAAACCCGCCTCCATGAAGGCTAGGGTATCTAATTCTCCTTCCACCCAGACAATGCCTTTATCCCTGATACTGTTGTAGTTAACGACTGCTTCAAAGTTATAAAGAATAAGCTCTGCGCCCGATTCTAGCGCAAATGACTTATTGACGCCCCGATATTTTATATTGCGCGGCTTTTCCTCAAGCGGCATAAAGAACGGAAAGGCAATAACCTCCGCATCCTGAACCTCCTTAATATTGCCACTAGGCATCTTTATCTTCATATACCGCCTATCGGTATAGATTCTCATCTTTTTTAGAGTGGATTGGGATATTGCTCTGCTCTCAAACCATTTCACTGCTTTATCGGATAACTCCGTTAAGTTTTTCCATTCAGGTATCCGATATTCTTTATGGACTCTTTCCCTGAGTGGTTGATATTTTACAAAGCTAGATGAACAATGGTTACAATATCCCACCTCCTTCTCTATATTCCAAGACAAACACCTATCCTTAGCCTTTTTGCGGGTATGCGAACATTTAGGGCACAACATCGTCTCCTCACCACTTTTCTTCGTGACATCAATTTCGTAGGTATTGGGTGAATGTAGGTCTTTTATTCTCATATTTATTGCTTAAAATGTTATACAACAAACCCCCTACCATTCATAGGTGCTGATTGCTTATTCTTATAAACCCTGTTAAAAGCCATATTTAAGGCCTTGCTGAATGTTAGTCGCCAATTAATTTGCCCTCTCTTCTGCTTCTTGTTCCTCCAACCGCATTCTTGAGACCAATACTCAAAAACGGCTTTGTCTATTGAGGCAACAATATCCACATTAGGATAGAAGCGTTCCATCTTTTCGAGCCACGCGGTATCTCGTTTTATGTCAGACACGGCTTGCGCTAGTTCTCGTTTATATATATCAATATCGGTTCTCCATGAAACGGGCGGTTTCACCTTTGCTTTCTCTTTCGACTGATTTAGCTTGTAATTATATCTAACCCCTTCAAGGAAAACCAATATCAACTCTTCATCAATCTCCGTCTCCGCTATCGAGTATCTCCGAGATAAGTACGCTCTCGCCGCCTTTTTCGCGTCTGACCAATCCACGGGCAGCCGCTCGTCTTTCGATTCCATCATAATACTCCTCCCATTCTTTAGGATTTAGCTTTCTCATCTTTTCTCTTAATTTCAAGTCAAATGACTTCTTCGGGTAAAACTTAACCCGCAACAACTGAGGTATGTAGTATTCAATGCCATGAGTCTGCTCTATGCTGCCTCCATGAAGATGCTTGGCGTGGCGAACAGTCTTTATAGACCCAATTTCAGGCAGGGTTATCTCCTTGCCGTCTACCAACTCCTTAGATATCCTAGCCATGAGCACATCAATCGCCCTACTAGCATCGGCAATCTTAAAACCCTCATTAAAGAGCCAACGCACCATATCCGCCTTGTTAATCTTCTTGGCTGCTTCTGCTTGGTCTTTCTTTTTGCGCCCCATATTACTTCCTGAGTTGGTTGATGATATGCTTAGCAACCTCGGCGTCCATATGCTGAGAGAGTTCTGCCGTAACATTGTCAAGGTCTTTCTCGCTTACCAAGAACTGCCTGCCAAATTCACCCAAGGCACTTATGAAGTTATTAAACCTATCATATCCTTTTAGATTTTCATAGGTCTTAATGTAATACATTATAGACGGGTGTGTTACATTTAAGATATCGGCAATCTGCTGATACTTATAGCCTAACGCTCGTAGCTTGTGTGAAAAATAGCAACGAGCAAATACGATATTCTCCTTGCGAGACTTACCCCGCATCAACCCAAGAGTAACCCTTGTTTTCTCCGCTATATGTTTGGCTAACGCCTCTACAACTTTATCCTCTTTCATCGTTTTTCTCCGTTATTAAGCACTCTCTGTTACAGTGAGGGCATATAGTGTTGTTTTTTGGTGGCAAAATCATTATATGAGTGTTCTCCGACTGTTTGCCCTCCACAGGGAAGAGTTTATCCAATTTGTCAATAGCCTTTAACATCAAGTCAAAGTCTTTCTTCTCCGAGGCGTCTCGTATAACTTTCTCAATCGACTTTTTCAGCTCTTGAGGGCTCATATCTTCTGACTCTATCTCTTCAATTCTTGCCTTAGCCTCAGTTAGCTTGCTTGCTGACTGAATCACCGCTCGCTGAAATATTAACGAGTTGTCTTGAGCAAAGTTCTTCAATACCTCCTCTACAACTGAATCCATGAACCCCGACTCTAATAAGGTCTTAATGCTCTGTCTGCCAAAGTATTTACTAGCAACTGCGTCATTAGTTGCGACCTTACCAGATTTAACTAGTGAGTACGAGAGCTTCTTATTGCCCGTCATACGCAAAAGTACACAAGCTCCTAGGTCTTGCATGGTTAAGAGCGGGTCTATATAGTTCATACTTTCGCGAAAATCCTTAATCCATTTCTCTCCTATCATATATCATTCATTTTATAAGTATCTCCTTTTAGAATCCATTTCGTATCTTATTTCATTGAGGAACTTATCCTCATTAGCGTCAGGCAGATAAACCTCGGCAGCGTCAAGAGCCCAATCCCTAAAGCGCTGAATAGCGATGCTTATCTCTTCTGTAGTGCAGTCCGTAACACTCCTAAGTCTCTTGGTGGGTTTACCTAGTATATCATCATGCTGTTCTTCAATAAATATGTCGGGTGAACATAATGCTTTAAAGTAATTCCTTTTCACATAGTCAAGAGTATTACCCGTCTCGAGGGCAAAATAGCCTAGCAATAGATGTAGGTAGTTTTGTTGAGGAGGCGTAGTCAGGGGCTTCTTTTCCGTGAAATCCACTAAAGCCCCTTTCGCTACTGCATCACCAACCCTCTTACGGAGACGACTTTTACCAATCTCTGTACTTAGGTCGTATAACATAACTGTTACTTTTTACGCTTAAGTTTCTTGCCACACTCAACACACTGCATTTTCTCTTCATATAGAAGATATTGCTTCATTTCATGGCTGCAAAACAGTCTTTTAATCCAATTCATCTTTATCGTCCTCCTTTATTTTTATTTTCAAGAATCCGCTCTTATTAGTCGTCTTAGTACATTTTGCGTATATGTCAGGAAAGTCTTTTTTAAACTTAGCCGTGTCAACGCCGACAGACGAAGTAGGAGCCACTCTTGTAACAACTATGTTATCCGTCTCCCATTTGGAAACACTGTGTTTCTCCATAGCTGCATACAGCTCTTTAACCAAGTTCTCCTTTAACTTCTTGCTCTCTGCTGCCTGAGACTCTACTTCAACAATAGCTGCCTCAATAACCGACAGTCTTGCTAGCATAGAAGATGCTTCTGCGGGCAGTTCACTAACCTCAAGAGGATACATACTCCCCTCTAACTCGCACTGTATTAGTAGCCAGATATATTCATCGGGCTTCCTTGGTATTTCGATGAGCTTAGCATTTTCTCCTCTAAGCCAAATACCATAAAGCTTATTAACCTTAACAGTATTAAATAACTCGAAGAATACCGCATTGATAGATAGCTGCCAGCTCAGGTATTCCTTGTCGACAGAATATGTTGTCTTATGGTCACATAGGTCAACCATGTCCTCAGGGCAATCCCCTATTTGAGCAACGAGGTCGGTTTTAGTCGCGAAGTGCTGCTCATCTGAAACAATATACTCATTTGCTATTGCTCGGATATTCACCTGTTCCTTCAATTTAGCATAAGCAGCTACTTCTTTGGTATCACCAAGAATGCCAACCTTATCATATTGCTCACACTCTCTGTGAATCAAGTCTCCACGGGCGGCTGCATTCGCTAGTATAGATTTTGGGATGCCGTCATACTTGTCAGGGAATAGCTGTCTGCTTATCATCCCCGTCACACCACTTATCTCTTCACCGCTCGGGGAAAAGTATTGGTGAGCGTTATCTACATCGTAAAATACGATTGGACTTTTATACAGTTCCATTTACAAGCTCCTCCTTTCTTTTCTTACAAGCGTCTATAAAGTCCTTATTGTCGGCTAGTTGAGGGTATTTGCGGAATACATCTGCAACGCCTAGAGGCTCCTCTTCTGATGCTCTTTTCTCAGACTTAGACAGCTTTAGCAGCTCCTTAGCCTCATTTAGCTGTTCTCCTATGCCTATCTGGTCAAATGCCCTAGATGCGTTGCTTGGGGTCTCTTGTGGCTTCGGAGCAGGCTTACGAGTTGGCTTTGGCATTACAGGTGCATTGCTAGTCGGTGCGTTAGGGGCATTATTAGGCTCGCCCTTGCTTTGTGTCTCTTCTTTAGGCATGTCAGGCTCTAGGTTGTCGTCCAAAAGAAATAGACCGCCTAGCGCATATTTACGGGCGTAAGAAGAACATCCCCCTGTTATCTGAGCGCCATCCATACCTTTCTTAGAATCCTCTTCGCGAGCAAACGCAGTCACGATAGTAGTAAGCCCCTTGCTATCGGTAAATGTCGCAGTAGCCTTGACATAATGTCTGCCTTCGGCAACAATAATCTCATCACACATCACTAATTGGCAGTTATGCTTCGCCAATAGCGGTTTAGCAGCTTCGGTGATATCCTCGGCCTTGCGGTAAAAATAATTCCCAAACTTGTTGAATTGGGCTTTCGGAACCTTTAGCTCCGACTGAATCATAGTTAAATCCGTCATGTTTATTTTGTTTTGAATGCAAAGATACGAAAAAAAGCTCTACTAGCAATCATATTTTAGCATAAATTCGGGGTTAATTACCTTAAAGGACAAAACCTTCTTTCCATCATCAATACATCTCACAACAATACCCTCTCTCGGGATATCAGCTAAAACTGAATTATCCTTACTGTATTCCACGAGCTCCTGTACATTAGAACCGATAGCGCTTAGTTTAGTTATCGTGACAACGGGAACCATCTCCAAACCGTTCTTATAGCAAAAGTTAAATATCTCGTTACAATCAAAGTGATAGTTCTTTTCGTGGTCTATAATATTAAAAACCCAGAACCTAGGCTCCTTTATGCCGTATTTATTTCCCTGAATCTTAGTATCACCCTGCTCACCTTGTATGGTTAGCGTAGGATTCTCTCTAAGTATTTGCTCAATATTATACTTCTTTGCAATCCTCCAATAAAGAGAGTTTTTGTCAGAAACGGTAAAGTTTCGGCTGCAAACAACAAAGACATACTTCTTAGGCAATATCTTCCCAAGTAATCCCTCAAACCTAGGCAGTAGCTTTCCCGTGAAGGTTACGCTCTGATAATCTATTTTTTCGGTTACATAAACCGTCCTATCGGCAAACTGAGAAATTATGCTCGGATTGCCCTGTATGCGAAATTCATCGGTCTTTGAAACCCAATAAGGGAACCCCATCTTTTGCTTCCGAGACATGAATAACCTGCGAAACCAAGAGTAACGCAGCATAAACTTCTTGAGCTTATTCTTTTCGTTTTTAATCCTAGACTCCTGATTAAGCTCATCTCTCTCACTTGGGCTCAAGTATTTCGTGATACCCAATATATCTGTAACATCCTGACCAATAGAATAGTCTTTCGGTGGAAGAGAGCTTATTGGCAGCACCAAGCCCTGACTTATTTGCCCTCTAAGTTTTATTGTTCTTACACGATACTTTCTATCTTTCAGAAACTCATACTCCTTTCTCTCAGGCATTACGGAGTCTACCTCAACATAGACGACCTTATCGCCTACCGAAAACTCTCCCTTTTTAACAACGCACTGCCATCCTAGGACGAGCGCTACCTCAATCTTATCTGCTCCGTCAATACTAGATAGTGCAGATATGTACTCAATATGTGCTAATTTCCTTTCCATTACTTTAGGTTTATCAATTCCTTTTTAATATCCTCAATAGAGTAAAATACCTTTTTACCATGAGCTAAAGCTCGTTCAACCTCCATATCAGCCCCTCGACTCTCTCCATCTAATCTAAGAACCCAATCACATTGGTCTAGCCATGCAAAATCCCATTCCAGCCACTCCTCCCATGTCATAGGGTGGATAAGCTCAATAAAATGGGATACTAGCGGAGAGAAGGGGATGAGACCTAACATAAATAGCTCTCGGAAGGCATCAATAGAGCGCCTTACATTTGCGGCCGTATCACCAATAGTGTACGGGGACGCGATATATACCTTAATTGCCATGCTTAGCGATGTATTCTTTCATGTAGTTACTAGCGGCAAATTGGGAGACATTTCGCTTCAAAACCGTTCTGCCAATCTTCTTCTTGCAGCAATTACATCTAGTAGTGATAACTACATTGTAAAGGCATCGGTCTTTACCCCTAACCTTGATGAGATTGTTTTCTATGCCTATAACAGAGCTTGCGCTACAATCATGGTTGCACTTCATCTTGAAGCCAAAGAATGTTCCTATTTTGTAAATTATTCCTCCGATATACATTATCTTGTCGGCGTTAAGTTGCATAAATATTTTAGCGTACCGAATCGGTATTTATTCACCCTCTTGATGGCGTTCTTCATATTAAGAGCCTCAAAAGGGATATTGCGAGAGTCGATATCGCAGCTTTGGTCACTATGGACTCTGCTTTTTATAGCCTTGCCGTGTATTGACTCTCCATCTAGGGATAGCGTAGAGTTTCTTTTAGGGGTAATCTCGGTTATCTCCTCGGTTCTCGGGTTGTAAACGAAGAGCTTTAAGCCCCTAGTTCTCAAAAATGAGCCTAGGAGCTTATACTCTTGCTTTTCTTGCTCTACCATCTCCATTTCAGGCTTGGTAGTGCTGTTTTCTTTTACTTTAGGGATTATATCCATGTTAGCTTAAGATTTAACGAATAGCTTGAATTGCTCAGGGGACTTGTATCGGATAGCGTGCTGCCAATGAGTTCCATTATTGTCGACATACCTATAAACGCCACTACCATCAATCTTTTTAAGCAAACCAATGACAGCCATGTCTCTGTTATTTGCATCCCAAAATATAGCTAGCTCACCAGTCTCAGCAGGCTCTTCTCTTGGTAATAGGTGGAAAATAAGATTCTCTTTATCCCATATCATGCTAAGCTCTGACTTGATGGCATCAAGGATTAATTTTTCCTCCGCAGCGTTTGCAAGCCTAGCGTTATGATTTAGGGGCTTGTCCCAAGAAGTATGTAAATATTGGTCTTTAAGAGTATAAATAGCCCTAGGACTATTTGCCCCTACTATCTGAATGAGTGCAGGTGTAGTGCTATCTTCGGGCTGATAAACAATGTCTCCATCCTTGAATTTTGGAACCTCAACTAGCTCTTTGCCGTCAAAAACAACATTCTTTTCTTCTAGCAATAGTCTATCTAAATGCTCTATTTGCTCAGGTGTAGCGGGAATTATCGGTGCGCCATGCAGGGTTCCACCGCGAGCGGAGATGTAGTCGTCGTGTAGTGTGCCTGCCGCAATAGTCACATGATTACATTCAGTGGTTTTATCGAAAATAAAAGTCCAAGGGTATTTACATACTCCCTGATGAACATAATCCCCAAACTGCGGCTCCCATTTTTCTAACTTGTCCTCGGGATAATCGGAATACACTCTCTTGCCATAAGCATCATTAAGCGTATAAGAGAAGCCAAAGGTCTTATGATGATTCGTTTGCCTAACAATATACTTGTCGGAGTTATCTTTTTTGCGTGTAGACCCGATGATTCTGACCCATGTGCCGTCATTAAACTTAGGTTCTGGTTTCGTAGGAGCGGATTCAAGTTCTACCCCGTTAAATACAAGACCATCTTCATCTAGCAATAACTCATCAAGAGCCGCTACTTGCTCAGGGGTAGCAGGTTTCATCGCATAGCTCATAGGTATGCCGCCATTTGAGTCTGAGCTAATATATTTATCAATAGGAGTGCTCTCTACTATACTTCTTACATACTCCTTATCTATCGAATCAAATATCCTGACCCATTCATATTCATTGGCGTTCTGCACAATGTAGTCCCCTCTTCTTGGAACCCACTTCTCAAGTTGACCCTCAGTGTAATAAGTCGAAGCCTCACCATTGATTCGTTCTAGCAAGTAGATAAAGTCACAGCTAGCATCGCTCCATTTATAAGATAGTATGCGGTATTTATCCCAATTAAATTTCGAGACAGGACAGCCCTTGAGCCTCACCCAATCTCCTACCTTAAATTTAGGCTCTCTTTTCGGTAGTGCTTCAATAGCAACCCTTAGGCTTTCTATCATTGCTGAAATAGCGTCGGTAGATTGTATTGAGAATGACAATACAGACTTCTCGGGAGCTTTAGGCTCATCATCCATCATCCAAGTTCTAATCATCTGCCTAGATAGCTCCGCACCTCTCATAAACTTAATGTAGCTATCGCTACTACCCCACATACCGACTCTCTTTAGAAAGTCTAAAATCTCCTCCCTATCTAGCTTGCGGGTGTAATCAAATAGTGCAAGGTTGGTATTGTTAGAACCAACACACACGCGCTCTTTCTTGTCAAGATACAGCTCCCCATATCTAGGCGATGGGCTATCGGTCATAGCGGCTAAAGCTAGGAAGGCGTTTGATGAGAAGCTTTCAATGAAATAACGGCTGTGATTAGTTCTTGCGCCCATTAATAAATTAATCAAGTCTCCCATATCGCCTGCAAAGTTATTAACCAAAACTAAGTCTTCTGAATCAGAAAAGTTAAAGCTTGGGTTAATATTATATCCCATTTTCTCTAGCGGCTTCTTTAAAAAATTGTTGAATTGTTCTACGCTGCACGGCATAGAAACTGCTTGTGTAAATCCCATTTTAATATTCTTTTAAAGTTATTTCTTCTTTGAAAATTCTGAAACCACGCTCTTTTAGCACGGCAATTAGTTCTTCGTCAGGGATGCAATCAATATCGCACTTAGTATTTATGTTCCCTAGCTCAGCGACAAGCTCTTCGTAAGTGGCTTTACGGAAGGTTGCTACAAAAGCTGCGTAAGAATATCCATTTTCATCACCCTCGTCGTCAATGAGCATCGGGGTTTCATCGTTATAAAAACCGATAGTCTTATACATCTTCCCTTTGGTAAAGGATGAGCTATCGCATGAAACGCACATCCAATACTCTCCGTATCCGCCAAGCTCTTTATCTGTCATAGCCGCAAGAGCCGAGGCTAGAGTGGCATTGAATTTAGGAATAAGTGTGCGATTATGATATTTAAGGTCTTTTGAGCCCGTATTAGATACATACCCATTCACACCCATAATATTATTTGTTAGGAAACAATAATAAACATCTCCCCGACTAAAACAGTATTCCTTATAACCCATTTTAGACATTTCTTCTTTAAGAAATTCATCATATTGAGCCTCAGTACAAGGCATTAAAAAATTTTTAGCAAACATATTTTATTGTTTTTGTTTTTCAATAACTTCAATGATATTAATATTAGGCGGAAAGTCCATATCAATGACTCCCGTATAAAAAACCTTACCATCCGCACTAAGTAGGGTGTATTTATTGCCCCCCATAAAACCATACCCGCTATGAACTGCGGTTATAGGCTTTTGAGAGGAGCTAATCCAATCTATTGCGGCCTTGTTGTTCTCCTCGTAAGAGCACGATACCATGAGTAATACCCATAGTGTAAAAAAGATGATTTTCTTTAGCATGGCAGTGATTTTAAAAATGTGTATGCCTTGTGATATTTCTCTAGTCGGTCAATATCTGCCTGCCTTAACTCTGGAAGACGAGCGACATTCATATTATCCTCTAAGTCTCGAATCTTGACATAAACAGCCATAGGATTCGTGCTTAATCGGTGGATATAGTCTCCGTAAGTCTCCGATTTTAGCTTAGTCAGAGCAACTACCGCATCAACGATATCCGTGCGAAATCCCGCCCTCAACATCTGCTCATCTACCGAAGTATCCTCAATTATGTCGTGCAGCAATGCTACTATCCTGCTGGGCATGTTATAGCACTTGTCGGAAACTCTTTTTAAGTGTCCAAAATAAGGATTCCCCTGCTTATCTACTTGACCATTATGTGAGACTTCTGCTAAATCGCGAGCCATCCCATATTGTTCAGATAGTATAATTTCGTCAAAGTAAACATTAAACTCTTCATCGGTCTTGAAGTGAAAAATACCATCACCGCCGAAGATAGATGTCTTATAGATATGAGTCACTCCGTCCCCATCTATCCGAGCAAATACCTCTTTTTCTGGAATCCCCTTTATCCGTGCAATATCATTCATTGCATTGCGTAAAAAACTAATTTCCATTTGTTACCTCCTTGTTTTTATATTCAAAAAATGCGTATATCAAGCCACTTTCGCTATAATTAGCCAAGGGCTCTGTTAGTATTTCCAGCTCATCGTCACATTTGTCAATAGCTAGTTCAATAGTATCAACATCCTTGGCAACTATCATTCGGATTAATACACACATAATTGTTACTTTTTAAATTTACTTTCCACTTGCTTCCGTTTACTTCTGATATTCTCCATTATCCTTCGGGAAACTCCCCTAAATAAGAAAGAGCACAAGAGTAAGAAGAGTGATAAGATTATTATAGCAACTTGGTCGGCTGTTAGCTTATGTACAAAGAACAATAATAGGCTTACAATGACAAATATCAAGATTGCTATGATAAACGCTATCACCCATTCCAAAAAACCATTCCAAAACTTTTTCATTTTATAAATTTGCTTTTCTAATGTTATTAATTTTATCATCTAGCAACTTTCTTTTTGCCCTATAAATAGTTAGCCTACTTGGGCGCAGATTGCTAAGTTCCCCCTCATCATAAAGACAGAACGAACCGTATGGGTGATTGCTAATCCATATCGTAGCGCTGCCTAGCTTGGCTGTGTAAGGACTAATAGGGACAAAGCAATTCTTGGCCATAAGTTCATTAATGAGCTTATCAACTCCTTTGTCATATTTATTATTCATAGTCCAATAAGAGGGCATAAATAGAAATAAAAAGAGGCTTTTAATTATATTTTTCATCACATTACTCGGTTAAATTCTTTTCCGCATCTCAAACATACTCCATCTTTCTTTAGATGGCCATAAAACAACCAACACCAAAACTTAAAGAGTCTCGAGTGTTGTTCAGATATAGCCCTCTCATCATCTGAAAGGGCTACTTTATCACTCTCGTATATCTCGGTCACTAGGTCAATGACCCTCTGTTTCCCGAGCTCCGTATCTAGGTATCTCATAGATTTTATTTTACTTTCCCTAGGTATGAATTGATGGAATCTATCGGGTTAGCAAACTTATAAAGGATGCCATTAGCAGACTGATAGCCAATTACATAATCATTCTCCTGAACAACCTTCCTGACTACTGATATAATAGCCATACTAATCTCTCCATCGTGGAGCATGTATGCCTTACCAACCTCTGTAATGGGCTTAAGAACCTTGTCTTTCGCATCCCAAATAAGACCCTCGGCCTCTAGCGCGGAATTAAAGACATTTATCTCTTCTTGAGTTGCCTTGCGAAGAACGACGATGTTTTCATCTATCGTGCAATTCCCATCGCTATCCTTGTGGAAAGAGCGAGTAAGTAGGCTAAATGATACATACCTACGGGTTCTTACTCCTCCATCTTGCTTGATAGCAATAAAGCGAAATCCCCCCTCTTCCTCCACATAAAAATATTCTCCATCCTTAGGCTCTTGGTTAGGGTCTTCTATTTTTTCGCACCAATCCGCATTATAAGTCCAACCTTTGTCAGCCAATAGGTATCCGTTATCGTCTATCTCTCGCACCTTCATGGCTTTGCCGTCAAAAGCATTCATGCTTGAAACCCATTTAGGGTCTTGATTTTTATTGTTTGGCTTGTGCGGGATAAACCAATCCCCAACTTTAAACTTTGGCAAATCACAAAGCTCTTTCTTTTCAGGGCTCCACACTAGGCCTTCTGCTTTAAGTGCTGAGTCGATTTTTCCAATCTCTTCTTGAGTTGCAGGACGCAGCTTATCACCATATTGATACCCGAATGATTGGCGAAGATGTGCGCGCCCATCAAAGTCTATATGTATATGCGCCCCGAGGCCACCATCCTCACGCCTAACAATGCCATTACTAATAGCGAGTATAGGTCTCGGCATCCAATTAGTAACCAATGCAAAGTAATCGCCGTTGCTCGGGTTGTAGATTGTAGATAAGATTTCTTTTTTATCAGCATCCCAAAACTTATAAGTCTTAGTAAGCTCATTGTTTAGCGCACCTCTCTCTTCGTTGGTAGCGGGGCGGATGATATCGTCCACTAGGAAGCCGCAAGATTCGTCGATATGCAGTTCTCCCGTAGTGCCTATAAGCGCATAGCATCTAATCAAGCCCGAGCCCCCAAAACTCTTAAAAATGCCCGTGATTTTCTCCCCCTTAACGCCGATAGTAGTGAAATATTCGCCGTCTTTAGGCTCGTACTTAGGTATTACGGATAGAGTAGAGGCATCCCAAACCTTACCATGTTTCGCAAGGACTTCGTTGAACATCCTGCGCTCTTGAGATGTAGCAGGTCTGATTTCTTTTATATTCTCATTCTTCGCGAACAAGCCTAGTTGCCAGAGCTCGTGGTCTTCAACAATCACATGTGCATAGCCCATCGCCTTTTGCTCGCCACCTTTTGCGATTGATATGGCAGAGTAATTTCTGCCCTTTGTGTAGATATACTCCCCATTTTTAGGGGTGTAATCTTTTATAAGTGCGTAGATAACAAATTCGCCATCTTTTCTGCCGCGCGACCCACAACAATTAGTCTCGCTGCAAGGCGAAGACATAAAGGCGCACCCAACACAACCATTACTTTTTACAACTCTCAGCATTTCGCCTTCGTGTTCAAAAATATCGCCAATAGGGCGATATGAAATATTAACTTCTTTCATCTTACATCTTAAAATTAGTTTAAAATTATACAAATGTATTAACAAATTGTTGTCCGTCCAAATTTATTTTACTCCCTCGAACAGACTTTTCAAAAACATTAGAATGTAAATAACAATAGAATCCATTTTTTAGTCTTTAAAATATTCAAAATCATATCTCCTTGACCATAAAGAAAAGGCCGTACCGCGAGAGAATAATTTGTTGGTAGAGGTGCGGAAACCCCAATAGTTCAATTCAGATGCAACCTCATCCCACTTCGGTGCTCGGTCGAGCATCATCATTCGTATAAGGGCTAAGGCGCGGCGGTTGTTATCATTCGCCTCAGCCTTGGCCTTTCTAGCCGCAACAGAAGCCTCAATAGCTTTATCAAGTCCGATACCCTCGGGATTGTTAATCCAAGCTCCTTCGCTCTCTTTTTTAGCCCTGAGAGCATCCTTTGTTCGACTAGAGATTTTCTCCCGTTCCTCTTGAGCCATGCCCGCCTTAACTGCAAAAAGCAAAGTGCTCTCGCTCGGCGACTCGACATCAAGAATTTCAATCTCCTTACGAATCTGGTGCAGGAATGAAGCATCACGGCCTAGTCGGTCTAGCTTTGAGAAGGCCAAGATAGCGCCCCTCTCCTTACATAGATTGACCGCCTTGGCTAGTTCAGGGCGCTCATCGTTTTTGCCCGACTCAATCTCGACAAACTCCGCGATAATGGTTTTACCCTTTAACCACCTAGAGAGTGCCTCTTCTTGAGCCTCTAAACCAAGGCCGCTTTCGCCTTGTTTTTTTGTACTTACTCGTTTGTATGTTACATACTCTTTCATCTCTGATGCTGATTATTAAAGTTAATATCAAGGCAGAAAATAAGCCGCCCATCACATAGAGCAGGCCACTAAACCCGCCCATTACTCCTTGCATATTTACCGAAGCTAGTGATTTCATAGCCTAGTAGATTGCTAGCGCCGCCCAAGGGAGCCTCGTAGTTCTTCAAAAACATGTTAAAGGTTACGCCCCCTTCTGCAAAGCACTCTGCAACACCGCTAGTAGCGTCCTCGGTTATTATAGAGTATTTCTGAATAAGTTGCTTAATAGCATTCTTTAGATATTCAGTTCTTCTCTTGTTGTATGCGTTGTTCAGATACACAAAGTACCAAACAACATTCTCGATTTTAGAAATTTCTCTCTCCATTTTTATTATAGCTTACGCCAATGTTGTTAATTAGATTATCGAATTTTTCTATTACAGACGGATTTTCTGCCATCTTAAGAAAGCTTGTTAGCTCTTTGTCGCGCTCATTAAAAAAAGACTCTTTTCGTCCGTTACGGACTCTAACTCTTCCGTCGACCATCCCTTCGACCTCTATGTTTAAAATTTTTAACATCTCTCGGTAAATTTATCAGGTTAATAAGCACCACGACCCCGAATATCACGCCACAAACTATGCTAATTTTGATTAAGAATAGTGTAGCGAGCGTAGCAACCAACACGACGATAAATGTCGTTAAAACGCCTAAAAAAGCCCAAAGAACGAGTCTTTGTAAAAACCGCTTAATCTTCGATAGGGATATTCGGCTTCTCTCGTCTTTGTGTCAAACTGCTTGCTCAACATCTTACCACGCTCAAGGATGCAGTCAATCATGTTGTCAACGACTCCAAACTTGTTGCGGTAGAAGATAGGCTCATTTGGATTGTCCTTATGTCGGATAATCGTCCATTTGCTAGTGCCGAAAACCTCTTTATAGACTTCCTGCTGCTGCTTTAAAATAGTAGCCTCTAAAATTTCTCTTTCACTCATCTTTAAATACTTATTAATTGTTCTGTTATGTCAGTCTTACTGATAATGTTTTTCACATCAAATACTACCTGATAATTGCCTATCAATGGAGCCTTGACTTCTATCTCATATACTCGCAACCCCCATTTTTTTACAAGCATTGTAAGTTCTGGCAGGGTAACCCATCGGCGCAATTCTTCAACATCAAAATAAGCACACCTCCAGTCGCCTAGCAAAGACATAGCGAAAGGGTCAATCTCATCCATGTAAGGCGTTGGCATGGCTACATGCCTTTTTCTTATCGGGCTGAATGCTCTCTCGTATCTCTTGACTCTCTTATCGTCAGTCCAATAGTTCTTGCAGTGAAACATGCCGATTCCGCTCTCTGGGTCTTCTACTCTGCAAACATTCATTTTTATTGTCTTTAAGTTTTTAATAGATTGCTCCGCCCTCCACTCTCTAAAAGAGTAGGACACTTCGCTCCAAAAGTTATACCTAGACGAGCCTAGCTTTACAAAGTAATCCTCAAACTCATAAGAGCAGAAAACCTTATTACGGCCTCCAAAAGTCTTTAAATCCGTTAAAAACAGAGTGACTAATCTCCTTTTTCGCAGATAGCGCAACATCAAAGGTGTAAGATTAACCTTTGACTCAATACCTCTTTTCTTCGACATAACGATAATTGTTTTTGATTATTAAGCCCTGACTTTCTTCGTCTTTTGTTTGTGCTTAGGTCTGAGAAGGCCTCTGTATCTCATATCCCGAGCAACGCGCTCAACAAAATCTTCTTTATTGCAGCACACACCAACGAAAAACACCTTTTCGCCTCGGTAGTAAATAACTCCATCCTCATTACGAGTGTAATTATGCCCCTCTAGTTCAAACACACAAGAGAAACGCCCATTATCGGCGTCTCCCTTGGTGATAGTTGTTCTGGTTATGACTCTCTTGATATCCATGACTAGACTTCCTTGTTTTTATCTATCGAGTCTTGGAGCTGTTTGCAGATAAGAAAATATTGGTGATATTCGGCTAATTGTTCCTCGGAATAACCATTTTCCCTACCTGCGTCTTGGCCTTCTGATAACCACCATTCGATTGTCTCTTTCTTGCAGCCCACATGAATAACATTTTTGCCATACCATAGAACGGAGTGCTTTGAGCCTGTGATAAAAATAGTTTTGGTGATAATTTCCTTGTCGCCGATTTCAGCATAGTCGCCGATTTCAGCAGAGTTGCCGATTTCAGCATAGTTGCCGATTTTAGCAGAGTTGCCGATTTCAGCATAGTCGCCGATTTTAGCATAGTTGCCGATTTCAGCATAGTTGCCGATTTTAGCATAGTTGCCGATTTTAGCAGAGTCGCCGATTTCAGCATAGTTGCCGATTTTAGCATAGTCGCCGATTTTAGCATAGTCGCCGATTATGATGCCTCTTTCATCCAATTCCCGCTTTGTCTCGCTTGCGTCAAAGTCAAAGCCTTTCCAACCCTCACCACGTACCCATAAATAAATTGTTTTCATCTTAATATTTTTAAATTGTTAGTAATTGTTCGCAAATACTCGGGAATCGAACCCGACAAAAACTCCGTTTGTTCAGTTGTATTCAATAAAAAAGGGAGGATAATTTTCATATCCTCCCGTATAATTCAATCTCAATTTCCGTATGGTTAAACCATCGGTCTGAATATATCTCGCAGATTGTACTCGATATATCCCCCGCCTTTGTAGGCTCATTCCTCACCGAGTCAAAGACTTCAGCGCCCGTGTATTTTCAACACCTTGGGTAGCGGGACTGGGTGGACTCTCCCCGTAATCTTGTTTTAAGTCCGAATCATGTCAAACAACTCATTCAAACCCCTTACTTAACTTTTCACTCGCTCGGCTTATACTCTAGGATGCGGCTCGTTACTTATTGTCTTTCTGTTTGTCTCGGCGGTCTTTCTGTTATCACCTTGGGTGTTACGGCGGCCGAGTGGTTTGTTTCTCAAATCCAATACAAAGTTAGTAAAACTTTTTAATCTACCAAATTTATTTTGAATCTTTTTAATTTGTTCCCCGATAAAGTCCGACCTTCGCTCAACTCATTCAGTTAATAATCGGGGATTGTTTGGGGTTCGGTTTACCAACTTATTTTATAATCTGGAGAACTCCCCACGGCCACGGAATACCCGAGGTCTTTCAATGATTTTATGGTTCCCATATTCAAGTAGCCATAGTAATAGAAGCTATTGCTCCCACTCTTTGCTGTGTCCTCGATTTTAGATAATATCTCCTTCAATTCTTCTTGGCTTCCTACTAGGCTCAAAGCCCTCGCTTTTTCGGCGGTTAGTAGTTCTGTCGTTGTTCCCATAATCGTATTATTTATTCGTTTGTAATTAGTTAAGCACTTATTATAGCGTGTATGTCTTTATATTTTTATTATCCTCATCCCTCATCATCGGCATAAGTATTGCGATATTCTCACAGCTGAAAATCTTTGCAGGCTTATCATATCCATTTGTACCTATCTCTGTAATCCCAAAGTTGAGAGCAAATTTAGCCATTTTGGCCATTAATCCAATATGGAAATAAGCATCGCCAATTTTTATAAGGCCGATATAGTCCTCAGATGTCTTTTTGACAACCTTAAACTCTCTCTCAATATCTAAAACCTTTTTAAAGTCGATAGGAGTAAAATTTAGCTTATCGTTATTGGGAATAACAGACTGCCAATTCGGGTAAGTGCCATCAACCTCTTCGCCCGTCCTACCGATTATCTTACCTTCTATTTCTATTGGGTAATTACCTTTATAGGCAATTAAAATCGTTCCGTTAGTTGCAACCTTAAACCCGTTTGAGTGATAAACTCCCCGTAGTGTTTCCCTGAAATCGCTTTTACCCGCAGAGTAGTCGTAAGGATTAAATTTAGACTTGGTCTGCAATTCGTTCGATAAGATAAATTTCTGTATTAGTTCTTGCACTTTTTTGTTTTCGCTAATTAATGCAGCATCGTGTAGTAATTCAATATTTTTCATAATAATTCTTTTTTATTTGTTCAGTTAGTTTATCCGTTTTACATTTTCAAATTTATATCCCAATTTCTTAACTACTTCCGCCATTGGTTTGGTTAATTCGGAGTAGGTGTATTTTTTACCTCTGTACTCGGTGTGCAGAAATATAATCATATCGTCTGCATTTTTCGCCTTGTAGTATCGGGTGTTATCCCCGCTTTCAGTTCGTTCGGTTGCTCTTACATACATAATTAATTCGTTTAAATGTTATCGGCTATTGTTACCATTGCAGCGAGGGGCAAGTCTTGAAATTTACAATAATGCTCTTCCCAATTTACCCAAATAGTGTACTCTTCATCGTTTAGTATTTTTAGATAGCAAGTATGATTTCCTATATCAAAAGCCCTTTCGTGTGGTTCAACAACTACGAGTTTTGAATAAACTCTTACTTTCATTCTTTCTAATAGCGTGTTAGCTTGTTGTGCAAATAATTGTTCCATAATATTTATTTTTAATTTTGTTAGTCGTTCAATTAATAGTGTCGTTCGGGTTTAAAAGTCAAATTCTACTTCGTTTAAACGGGTTTCGATAAACTGCCAATCACAATCCTCGAATATATATCTAGCCTCGTTTTCAACTCTCTCTCTCGTTGCCTTGAAGCCTTGTCTCTTTATTTCCTCCCTTACAAGCCTTTCAATATCTGCCCTTGTGTAAAACTTGTTAAGGTCTTTTTCCCCGTCTAATCCATATAGTCCAAATTCGGGGATATAGCAGATACCGATTCCGCTTTCATAGGCATCAAAGTTTTTATAACAAAATCCGTTTGCTGTTTCGCCTAATTCGATATTAATACTTCCAATTGTTTCCATAATACTATTTATTTAGTTGTTCGTTATTGTGGTTCGGTTGCGTTTGTCGCTTTATTCTATACTATTAGTTTAGGTTTACGGATATTTACTCACTCCAATATGCTAAATAGCCAATAACCTCAAAATCGGCATTTCTTACCACAAGCGCATTTGTTTCGCCTGAAAAGCTATCGGGTGCACCTTCACCGCTTTCAAAGTCTTTTAAACCTACCATAACGGGCTGCTTGTCTGTTTTATACTCAAACCAATTCGCATAGTCTTGCGCTTGTTTTCTTGTTCCAAATAAAATCTTTTCCATAACTATAAAATTTAATTGTTAATACTTGTTCGTTTGGTTAAATGGTGTAGTCGTTCATCTTATCCTTATAACCCATTCTGTGCCGATATAAACCTGTTCGTTCACTTTCAGGGTTAGAATATCCTGAATATCTGAGGGGGTTAATGTGTCGGGAAATTCGGCAAAATCGGCAATTAGTTTTTCTTCTGTGAAAATCTCACCTTCTGAGGTCTTAAATGTTTTCATAAATTAGTTCATTCTTTTAGGCTCGTTATCTGCTAATATTGATAAAATGAACATCGGAATTGCTATTATAATGACAATAATTGTCCCGATAATAAAGTTAAATAAATCTTTCATAATAATATAAATTTAAAGAGGTTAGAAAATTTGTGTTAATACATACAGGCAAAAGACAAAGATAACGCCTGTAATAAGTCCAAAAAAGAGTTCGATAGTTTTATTCAGTGTTTTCATAGCATAATTTTTAATAAGCAAGTAAGGCTAATAATTAGCATACATATCACGAAGATAGTGTATAGAATTGGGCAAAATCTTTTCATAGTGTTATGCAGATTAAGATAAAAAAGAGTGCGACAACTGCAAGGACTTGGAATAAGTCTAAAAAGTATTTTTTCATAATAATGTAATTTTAATAATTATTAAACCCAATAAGCAAGGTACGCAAGAACATTGCTATCTTCGTCAAAAACGCAAAG
>Ga0074195_1000869_pt1 | contig 50330 bp, 41 predicted proteins | sample EPASupsiteHSE623_FD_64525 | JGI IMG/M metagenome (GOLD analysis project Ga0074195, IMG submission 64525) | Bioremediated contaminated groundwater from EPA Superfund site, New Mexico - Sample HSE6-23 | ecosystem: Environmental > Aquatic > Deep subsurface > Groundwater > Contaminated ...
TGGTGACGGCGCTGACCTTGAGACCCCTCATTTCAAGGCGGCTGGACAGCGTTTCGAGAAAATCCTCCTCGTCGTCAACGAGCAAGACTTTGGCCTCCATTTCGTTCTCCATAGCTTCTCCTTTTCGTCCCTCTCTTGATTCGATGTATTCGACCGTGTGAAAAACCGGGCGACGGCAGCAAGTTGGCCACTGAATAGCAATTCAGCGCCACGGTTCGAATGTTTGCAAATCAAGGGCCAACCGCAACGACAATATTTCTTTCAATAATTCTCAAGAGTTGATTCAATTTTCCTGCACAATGACTGAGCGCGAAATAAAAAGAAACATATTGAAACACCAATTGTCAAGGATATGTTTCTTTTGGTTCCTTATCGTTTCATTTTGCCCCACAGGCCCGTTCGCTGCCCCCGACTGCCTGTCAAATCGCGCAAAAGACACCCTGGACACCTTTTTCTCTTGACCCACCCCTCGAAACCTCTTAAAAACTGACTGAGCGCTCAGTCTAACCCCATCCCAAAACGAGGCGATCCGGCGTGACGAAAAAAGACGCAATCCTCCAGGCAGCAACCTATCTGTTCTCGCGCAAGGGCTACAAGGACACAGCCATGGGCGAACTGTCGAAAATGACCGGGGTGGCTGAAGGAACCATTTTCTACCATTTCAAAAGCAAACAGGGGATTTTCCTTGCGATCCTCAACTCCTTGAAGGACGGCATCCTCCCGGAGTTCGAGCGCTACCGCAATGCCGAATCGGAAAACACCGGCCTGGACATGGTGGAAGAATCCCTCTCGTTCTATCTCTACATGGCCCAAAGCCGTGAAGACCTGTTTGCCCTCCTCCACCAGCGCTATCCCTACGAACTGGCGGAAAGCAATCCCGAATGCCGCGAAATCCTTGAGGCCATCTACAACTGCTTTGTCGACATCTTCGAGAAGGCCATCGTCACCGGCCAGCGCGACGGCTCCATCGCCGCGGACATCCCCGCACGCAAATCGGCGCTGATCGTTTTTTCCATGGTGGACAGCATGGTGCGCTTTCGGATGAACAACCTCTACGATGTCGGGGCGCTCTACAAGGAATTGATCGAATCCTGCCGGCGAATGCTGGCGAGCAACACCAGGTGAAAAGCACGAATTATTGGACGCAACCCTTAACCCTTTTGGACGACTTGAGGTGAAACGAACGGCATGATCAAACGTATTTTTCCCTTCCTCGACTGGTTCTCCGGTTACAACCCGAGCCTGTTCAAGGCCGACGCCATTGCCGGCCTGACCGTGGCCCTGGTGCTGATTCCCCAGTCCATGGCCTATGCGCAGTTGGCGGGCATGCCTGCCTATTACGGCCTCTATGCCGCCTTTCTGCCGCCGATGGTTGCCGCTCTTTTCGGGTCGAGCCGCCAGTTGGCCACCGGGCCGGTGGCTGTGGTTTCGCTGATGACCGCCGCCTCCCTTGAGCCGCTGGCCACCGCCGGCAGCGAGGCTTTCATCGCGTATGCCATCCTACTTTCGCTCCTGGTCGGCCTGTTCCAGTTGACCCTCGGCGTGCTCCGCCTCGGACTGGTGGTCAACTTCCTCTCCCATCCGGTTGTCAACGGTTTCACCAATGCCGCCGCCATCATCATCGCCACCTCGCAGTTGTCGAAGATGTTCGGGGTCAATGTCGACAACGCGGAGCATCATTACGAAACCATCATCCGCGTCGTCCAGTCGGCCTTTCACTTTACCCATTGGCCAACCTTCTTCATCGGTGCCCTGGCCCTGGCGATCATGATCTTCCTCAAACGCGTGGCGCCGAGGGTGCCCAATGTGCTCGTGGCGGTCATCGTCACCACGGTGTTGTCCTGGATGCTCGGCTTCGAGCACAATACCGCCGTGGACAGCAAGGCCGTACAGTCGCCGAAGGCGCAGGAGCTGATCGCCGCCTTCAATGCGGCGACCAACGGCATCCCGCCCCTGGCCGAGGAGCGGACCAAAACCAGCAAAAAACTCGAAGATGCTAAGAAAGGTCACGACGCCATTGCCCGGCTCGACGCCGAGCACGACGACCGGGTGATCCAATCGAAGATAGAGGAACTCAAGGACAAGGCCCATCTCTATAGAGAAGAGATCCGGCTCCTGCTGTTCAAGGCCGCCATTCAGCCCGATAACAGTGTTCTCTACTATCCGGCCGATCAACTGCCGGCCGGAGCCAAGACTGACGGCCGCACCTGGCGCATCCGGGTGGGCAATAAACCGATCAAACCCGACAAATTGCCGCTGACCGGCGGCGGCGAGGTTATCGGCGTCGTGCCCAAGGGGCTCCCCGCCCTCGGTGTGCCCAAGATCGACCTTGGCGTCATACTCCATCTCTTCCCCTACGCCGCAATCATCTCGCTGCTCGGCTTCATGGAGGCCATCTCCATCGCCAAGGCCATCGCCAGCAAGACCGGCCAGCGCATCGATCCCAACCAGGAACTGATCGGCCAGGGACTGGCCAACATCATCGGCGCCATCGGCAAGAGTTACCCGGCCTCCGGCTCCTTCTCCCGCTCGGCGGTCAACCTCCAGGCCGGCGCGGCCACCGGCATGTCGAGCGTGTTCACCGGCCTGACCGTGGTCATCGCGCTGTTGTTCTTCACCCCGCTGCTCTACCATCTGCCGCAGTCGGTTTTGGCGGCGATCATCATGATGGCGGTCATGGGCCTGATCAACGTCTCGGGTTTTCTCCACGCCTGGAAGGCCCAGTGGTACGACGGTCTGATTTCGATTCTTTCCTTTCTCTGCACCCTCTGGTTCGCGCCTCATCTGGACAAGGGCATCATGCTGGGCGTGGTCCTTTGCCTGCTGGTCTTCCTCTACAAGAACATGCGGCCCGTGGTCACCTCGCTGACCCGCGACCGCAGCCGCACCCTGGTTTGCGCGGTGACCAAGGGACTTGAGGAATGCAAGTACCTGTCGATCATCCGTTTCGAGGGGCCGCTGTTCTTCGCCAACGCCAGCTATCTCGAAGACAAGATCTCCGACCTGATGCTGTGCAAGACGACCCTGCGCCATGTCCTGATCGTGGCCAATGGCATTAACGATATTGACGCCTCGGGCGAGGAAACATTATCTTTGCTGGTCGGGCGGTTGCGCAGCGCGGGCATCGACATCTCCTTAAGCGGCATCAACGAGACGGTGATGAAGGTGCTGGTCCGGACCCATCTGTTCAACAAGATCGGCGCCGACCATATCTATTCGACCATGGAGGCCGCCCTGCACCAGATTCATCCTGCGGTGCACTCGGAAGAAGAAATGAAGCTCTGCCCCTTGGGGGCAACACCCCAACCAGAGATCATCCACCCATAAGAGAGGATTGCCATGTCCGTGATTACTGTTTTCAACGCGCTCCATTGCAACGAAGAGCAGATAGTGCCGCAGTTGGTTGCCAAGACCGGTTACCGGCGGATCGACGATAACGAAATCGTCGCCCTGGCGAGCACCTTGTCCGGCATCGCGCCGGACCGGGTGAGCCGGGCCTTTGGCGCCAAGACCTCGCTGTTCAACCCCTTCACCCACGAGAAAGAGCGTTCCATCGCCTATCTCCGCCAGGCGGTGGCCGAGATCCTCGCCGAGGGCAACATGATCGTGGCCGGTTTGTGCTGCCACCTCATCCCGGCGACGATTACCCATGTTCTACGCATTTGCCTGGTGGCCGACATGGCCTACCGGCTGCAACAGGCTGGGACGCTGCCTGCCCCGGAAAAAGACCCGCTCAAGGCGATCCACAAGAACGACGAGGACAAGGCTGCCTGGGTGCTCCAGGTGACGGGGAAGCCCGATCCGTGGGATCCGGCTCTGTACGACATCATCATCCCCACCGACAAGATCGGGGCCGAGGAGAGTGTTCATCTCATCGTCCGCAACCTGCAAACCGACGTCCTCGCCCCGACTCAAGCTTCGCTGGCTGCCCTGGCCGATTTTCGGCTTCAGGCCAAGGTCCAGGTGGCCTTGACCCTGGAAGGCCATGACGTCAGCGTCGCGGTTCAGGATGGGACGGTGACCCTGACCATCGAAAAGAACGTGCTCATGCTGAGCCGCCTGGAGCAGGAACTCAAGGATATCGTCGGCAAAATCGAGGGGGTGAAGACCGTGGTCACCGAAGTGGGCAAGAACTTTCATCAGGCGGACATCTACCGCAAACTCGACTTTCAGGCCCCGGCCCGGGTGTTGCTGGTGGACGACGAACGCGAATTTGTCCAGACCCTTTCCGAGCGGCTCCTCCTGCGCGACATGGGTTCGGCCATCGCCTACGACGGCGAATCGGCTCTGGAGATGTTGCAGGAGGACGAACCCGATGTGATGATCCTCGACCTGAAGATGCCCGGCATCGACGGCATGGAGGTGCTCAAGCGGGTCAAGGCCACCCAACCGGAGATCGAGGTGATCATCCTCACCGGCCACGGCAACGAAACCGACCGGGAACTCTGCATGCAGTTGGGGGCCTTTGCCTATTTGCAAAAACCGGTGGATATCGATATCCTCAGCGACACCATGAAAAAGGCCAACGAGAAGATCATGGAGCGCCGCCAGGGAAAGAGCGCCTGATTTTTCCTCCGCTTCCAGCCTGCGCGGCGGACCGCGAGCGATTTGCCGCGCAGGCGCAGGCAATATTCTTGCCGAAATCGGGCCAAAGAGGTATGCCATAACCAGCTTCCGGTTGGCAGGCCCAGGGATCTTGCTCACCTTGACGGGAGCGTCGATTTTTCTCCGGGAGAGGACGCCATGCAGGACGGATGGAAACGTTATAAGCCTCGATTTCTCGAATATTCCGAGCAGTCGTCGGGCATGTACAAGTCGCTCTTCAACTTCAGGCTGCTGTGGAAGCAGTCCATCGCCACCACCCTGGCGGTCGTTCTCCTGCCGTTGTTCACCCTGGCGGTTGTCGATTACAAGATCAGCAAGGAGGCCCAGGAATCCGAACTCCTGCTCCGGACCAGCCGTGTGGTTTCCAATGCCCGGCGCACCCTGATCTCCTACTTCGACGAGCGCAAATTCGCCCTCAACTTCCTCACCCTCGACAACACCTACGACCAACTGCTCGATCCGCAACGACTCACCCAACTGCTCGACAATCTGAAGAGCGGCCTCGGGGAGTGGTCCGACCTGGGGGTCATCGACCACACCGGCGTCCAGCGCAACTATGCCGGACCCTATCCGTTGCTCGGCATGGACTACAGCCGGCAGGAATGGTATCAGAAGCTCAGCTACACCGACACGGACTCGTATCACGAGACCATCTCGATGCGTTCCAATATCAGCGATGTGTTTCTCGGATTCCGCAACACGCCCCATATCGTTATTTCCGTGCTGCACAGCAACCGGCTCGGCCTGGATTGGCTGCACTATGTCCTGCGGGCCAGCCTCGACATCGACCGCCTCAACACCCTGCTCGCCCAGTTGGAGGTCGGCGGCAAAGGCGATGCCTTCCTGATCAACCACCAAGGGCTCATCCAGACGCCGTCCCGCTTCTTCGGCGAGATCATGAAGAAATTCCCCCTCGCCGTCCCACCGCCATCCGAACGGACCCAGGTCGTCGAGGGGCGCGATCCCCAAGGCCGCGCCATCCTCATCGGCTACGCCTACATCACCGGTACGCCCTTTATCCTCATGGTGATCAAGCAGAAGGATATCCTCATGGAAACTTGGGAGGCGGCGGGCGCCAAGCTGATTTTTTTCCTGGCGGGATCGGTGCTGGCCATCGTAGCGGTGGTGTTCGGCATCTGCACCTACCTGGTCAACAGCATCTATCAGGCCGATCAGAAGCGGCTGGCCTCGCTCCATCAGGTCGAATACGCCAACAAGATGGCCTCGATCGGCCGGCTGTCGGCGGGCGTGGCCCATGAGATCAACAACCCGCTGGCGATCATCAACGAAAAGGCCGGGCTGATCAAGGATCTGTTCACCTTCCGCCAGGAATACGCCAGCGACCACCGCCTGCTCGGCCTGGTGGACTCGATCATTGCCTCGGTCGAACGCTGCGCGACCATCACCCGGCAGTTGCTCAATTTCGCCCGCAATATCCAGGTGAACGTCCAGAAGCTCAGCCTCAGGCAGGTGGTGGCCGACGTGCTGGAGTTTCAGACCAAGGAAGCAGGCTATCGCAGCATCACCATCAATGTCGATATTCCCGATGAGATCCCGGAATTTTTCAGCGACCGGGGCAAGCTCCAGCAGGTGTTCATCAATCTGGTGAACAATGCCTTTGCCGCGATGAAGGATGGCGGCCGGCTCGACATAACAAGCCGTTTGAGCCCGGACAGCACTCATATCGTCACCTCGGTCAGCGACACCGGGTGCGGCATTCCGGCGGAGAACATCAAAAAGATATTCGAACCCTTTTTCACCACCAAGAGCGGCAGCGGCGGCACCGGCCTGGGGTTGTCGATCACCTATGGCCTGGTGAAAGAAATCGGCGGAACGATCGATATCAAAAGCATTGTCGGCGAGGGCACGACCTTTATCATCACCCTGCCGCTCGAATACCATGCGGACACAGGAGAAACGAATGCGCGTACTGTTGGTTGACGACGAAGAGGAATTGGTGGCCACCCTGGCGGAACGGCTGGAGATGCGCGGCATCGAAGCCACCTGGGCAACCGATTACCGGGCGGCCCTGGCGGCGGTGGAAGAAAAGGAATTCGACATCGCCCTGCTCGATGTCCGCATGCCGGAGATGAACGGCCTGGAATTGAAGCGCCTCATCGAGGCCCGCCAGCCGGGCATGAAGTTCATCTTTCTCACCGGTCACGGCTCGGAGGAGGACTTCAATGCCTGTTCGGCGGAGAGCGGCAAGCAGTATTACCTGATCAAACCGCTACAGATCGAGGTACTCATGGCCAAATTGCACGAAATCGCCCACTCCTGAGGAGACCACGATGCACGATCATCACGACAGCGCCGACACCCTGGGCCTGCACTTTTTCGGCAACATGACCGCCTCCATCTCCCATGAACTCAAGAATGCCCTGGCCATCGTCAACGAAAACGGCGGCCTGCTCGGCGATTTGGCCCTGTTGATGGAAAAGGGGCGCCCACTCGATCCCGAGCGGCTGAAAACCATCTCGGGCAATATCCGCAAGCAGGTTCAGCGAGCCGACGACATCGTCCGCCGTTTGAACCGTTTTGCCCACAGCGCCCACGAACCGGCGACGACCGGCGATGTCGCGGAAGTTCTCGAATTTACCGTGACGCTGGCGGCGCGGCTCGCCACCATGAAAGGGGTGACAATGACGGTGGCGCAGGGTGCTCCGGTGCCGCTGGAGACCCGTCCCTTTCTGTTGGAGAATATGCTTTGGCTGTGCCTCAAGCACCTCTTCGTGCTCAGCGAGGGCAATCAATCGGTGGAGTTTACGGCCGAGGCGGCCGGCGCCGATGTCCAGATCGGCCTGCGTTTCGGCGAGGGGCTGCCGGCGGCTGAGATTGAAAAACGGGTTGCCCGCGAGGGGCAGCCGCTGCTGGCCGAGCTGCAGGCGGAGTTGCGCAGCGAAGCCGATCGGTTGTTTTTGACAATACCCCAAAAGGCAGCGCGTTGACCTTTCGTTTTCAATGAAAGTCTCTGCGAAGTGCTGACCTTGCTATGCCGGAGTATTGAATTTTCATGGTTCATCGTGGCCGGCCGATATGGTCCAGCCATGCTGGTTAGCGATGAACGGCAACACAACCCAAGGAGAATGCCATGTCCGAAAAAGTATTGTTGATTGACGACGAGCAGGATTTCCTCGACATCATGTCCGAGCGGATGAAGAACCGGGACATCGACGTAACGACCTCCTCCTCGGCCAAGGATGCCCTCGGTCTGGCGGCAAGCGGCTCCTTCGACGCCATCATCCTCGATTTGCAGATGCCCGAGATGGACGGTCTGCAAGCCCTGGAGCGGCTCAAGGCCATCAATCCCGACCTCCAGGTGATACTCCTGACCGGCCATGCCACGGTGGAGAAAGGGGTGCAGGCAATGAAGCTGGGAGCAACGGATGTCATGGAAAAACCCGCCGATATCCAGGTGCTCACCGAGAAGATCAAGAAGGCGCACGCCAAGAAAATCATCCTGGTCGAAAAAGAGACCGAAGCCAAGATCCGCTCCATCCTCGGCAGCAAGGCCTGGTAATACCCCTCGCCCCTCTTCCGGGCCTTCGGCGGGAACCGAAGGCAGGAGAGGGCTCGGCGCTCCCCGCCGTCCCTTGCCTTCGATCGCGACCGGTCCCTCTCAGGGATGGGGATCGGTCTCTGTCTTTTCCCGATACCGGTGCAGCTCCAATCCGTACTTGTTGATCTTGTCGTACAGGCTCTTCCGGGAAATGCCCATCATCTGGTGGGCCGCGCTGACCTGTCCGCCCACCCCGCGCAGCACCTGCTCGACATACACCCGCTCCTGCTGCTCCATGTACTCTTTCCAGGGCAGAACCGGAATGCCTCCTGGACACACCCCCGCCGCGGCTGCCATTTCTCTCGACGGTTCCGGAGCGCCCAAGACGCAATACCGGCGGATCGTGTTGCGCAGCTCGCGGATATTGCCGGGCCAGTCTTGGCGCATCAATTGACGGACCAGCTCCGGCGAACATGGCCGGACCGCGCTGGGATGCCCGTCGCAGTATTCGTTCCAAAAATAATCGACCAACAGCGGGATGTCCTCCTTGCGCTCGCGCAACGGCGGCAGATGCACCGGCAGGACGTTGAGGCGGAAATAGAGATCCTGGCGGAAGGTGCCCTTGTCGATCTCGGCCCGGAGGTCGCGGTTGGTAGCGGCTATGATCCGCGCCTTGAGGGGAATGGGGGTGTTGCTGCCCAGCCGGCTGAAGGATCGGTCCTCCAACACCCGCAGCAGCTTGGCCTGTAACGGGGTCGGCATCGAACAGATCTCGTCGAGAAACAGGGTGCCCTCGCCGGCGTATTCGAAGGTGCCCACCTTTCGTTGGATCGCCCCGGTAAAGGCCCCCTTTTCATGGCCGAACAGTTCGGATTCGATCATCTCGGCGGGCAAGGCCCCCATGTTGACCGCCACATAAGGCGCCGTTGCCGGACGGCCGATGGCATGGAGGGCCCTGGCCACCAGTTCCTTGCCGGTGCCGGTCTCGCCGACGATCAGCACCGGGTCGGTCTCGCGGGCAATGGTTTCGATCAGGGCATAGAGACCGAGCATGGCCGGATGGCTGCCAACCAGGCCGTAAAAGCGCGACCGCCCCTCGCGGCTGGCGATCAACTGCTCCTCCAGGCGGCGGTTTTCCAGCACCAGTTGCCGCCGCTCGATGGCCCGCGCCAGGGTGGCGAGAATGATGTCCTCGTCCACCGGTTTCTGTAGGAAATTGTAGGCTCCCTTCTTGACCGCCTCCACCGCCAGGCTGATGTCGCCGTGCCCGGTGATCAGGATCACCGGCAGGTCGGCGTCCTTTGCCAAAATCCGCTCCAAGAGCACCATGCCGTTCATTTCCGGCATGCGAATATCGGCCACCACCGCGGAGAAGGTATGTCCCTCGATACTGGCCAGTGCTTCGAGCGGATTGCCGAAGGTATGCACCGCATAGCCGTTGAGGTTCAGGGTTTGCTTGATCGCCGCCAACAGGTAGAGGTCGTCGTCGACGACCAGGACTTCGGGAAGAGAGGATGCCTCGTCGTGCCCTTTCATGCCGCCCCCTCCTGCGGTTGCTCGGCAGCACCTTCCCGACGGTACTGGGGGATATAGACCGAGAAGCAGGCCCCGTTGCCGGGGGTGCTGTCCACCTCGATATACCCGAAAAAACCGCGGACGAGCCGGTCGACGATCGACAGCCCCAGCCCCATGCCGGTCCCGACCTCCCGGGTGGTGAAAAAGGGATCGAAGATCTTTTTCTGCAACTCTTCGGGGATACCCTCGCCGTTGTCGGCCACGGTCACCAGGACATAGGGTTCCTTCTGCAAGGTGGTCAGGTTGAGGCACTGGGAGATGCGGCTGGTAACCGTCAAGCGGGGCACCTCCACCCGGCCCATGGCCTGGATGGCATTCTGCACCAGGTTGAGAAAGACTTGCTCCAAGCGGACCTCGACACCCAGCACCTCGCAGGGCTGGTCGGTCAGGCGCAGGTCGAGGGAAATTTCGCTCAGGCGCAATTGCGATTCGAGAAAGCTGAGAATTTTGCGAATGATCGCGTTCAGGTCGACCGGCGCCTGCTCTTCCTCGACCTTGCGCCCGAAACTGCGCATGGTGGCAATGATCGAGGAGGCCTTGTTGACCCGATCGATGATGATGTGCAGGTTCTCCCGGAGCATGGCGGAGTGATCGCCGGGCGCATCCAGGGCCTTGAGGCAATTGCGGGCAAAGAGCAGGATGGCGTTGAGCGGTTGGGTCAGTTCGTGGCCGACGCCGGCGGCCATCTCGCCCAGACTGGCCAACCGGCTGGAATGGATCAACTGTTTCTGCCCTTCCTGCATCTGCTCCATCAGGTCGTAAAACTCGCTGCAATCGGAGCAGATCAGCATGTGGAGCACCAGCCCGTTGGGGTTGACATGGGTGGAGCCGCGCATCTTCACCGGCAGCCCCGGCCCCTTGCCGGTCTTGAGATGGGCCTCGAACTCGGCGAATTCGCCCTTGGCAAAGGCCAAGCGGATCGCCTCGGCCTTGTCCGGCCGCACCAGATCGTCGAGGGTCAACTGCTGGCCGGCATCGAGGGTAAAGCCGGTGCGCTGCAGAAATTCGCGGTTGGTCTGGATGACCTTGAAATCCTGGTCCATGAGCAGGAACAGTTCGGAGATGCCGGCCAGGATGCGCTCGGTGAACGTCCGGCTGGCCTCCATCTCCTCGTGCTTCTTCAACACGCGGACAACCAGATCCTGCCGCTGCTTCTCCAGTATTTTGATCGCCTGATCATGCATCGTCTTTCCTCCGCCCGGCTCCTCTCGCTCTCGGTCGATCATACCCGCCGTCCCCCTCTTCCGTCACCCCTTTTACACAGACAGGCCCCGACATCGGCGTACCCTTCCCGCGAAAAAGGAGCGAGAGCGCCGCAGCCATGGCTTTCGGCTTTTTTTTCTGGATACATCGTCCTTTCTTCGGTATTGCTTTTTTAAGAAACCGCTCGCCGGTGCCGGCGTGCATCCTTTCCCATTCCTTTCCGATAAGGACCTGCCATGCTGCACGGCTGCATCTTTCTCTGCGGAGCGGCCCTGATGATCATCGAGCTGACCGGCTCGCGCATTCTGGCCCCTTTTCTCGGCACCTCGCTGGTTGTCTGGACCAGCCTGATCGGCATCATCCTCGCCAGCCTCAGCCTCGGCGCCTGGTGGGGCGGCATCCTCGCGGACCGCCGCCCGCAACCCCGCCTTCTTGGCCGCATCGTGCTGCTCTCCGCCTGGGCAACCGCCGCCATCGGCCTGTCCAAAACCTGGGTGCTCGATGTTCTTCAGGGCGCGGGCAACCTGCATGCCGTGGCCATCCTCGCCACCGTGGCCCTGTTTGCACCGGCGGCGATCCTGCTCGGCATGGTGCCGCCCTTTGCCGTGCGCCTCTGTCTGGCCGACCGCGACCACGGCGGCCGCACCTCGGGGAGCCTCTATGCGATTTCGACCATCGGTTCGATCGCCGGCACCTTTCTCGCGGGATTTGTCCTCATCGCCTGGGTGGGCAGCACCGCCATCCTCTTTGTCACCGCAGCGTGCCTTGCCGTGGCCTCCTGGATGGCAGACCCGGCGGCCAAGGCGCTGAAAGGGGCATCCCTGCTTCTCTTCCTGTTGGCCATTTTCCTGTGCCACCAACAAGATCGCTGGTTGGCGCAGCAGGGTTTCCTCGACCGGGATACCCCCTACAACCGGGTGTTGGTCTATACCAGCAAGGAAGCGGGCAGCAATCGCCCCACCCGGGAGATGGTCACCGGACCCCAGGGCCGGCAATCGGCCATGTACCTAGACGATCCCATCGAACTCAACTTGCCCTATACCCGCTTCTACCGTTTGCTCGAGCATTATCGCCCCCAGGCCCGCCGCATGCTGGTGCTGGGCGGCGGCGGCTACTCCTTTCCCAAGTATGCCCTCGCCCATTATCCCGACATGCAGATCGATGTGGTGGAACTCGACCCAGGCATCACCGCGCTGGCGCGCAGTCATTTTGGCCTCACCGACCATCCCCGCCTGACCGTCATCGAGGAGGACGCCCGGATCTTTCTCGGAAAAGTCACGCAACCCTACGATGTCATCCTCTGCGACGTATTCAACTCGCACTACTCCATCCCCTTTCACCTGGTCACGGTCGAGGCGGTGCGGGCGATGCAGGCCGCGCTCGCTCCGGACGGAGTCGTCCTGGTCAACCTGCTCGCCTCGCCGGAGGGCGTTTCGAGCCGGTTCTACAGGGCTCTCCGCGCAACGTTCAAAACGGCATTTCCCTCGGTTGAGTCCTATGCGGTGGACGATCCGGCCGACGGTCGGCTCTGGCAGAACATGCTGCTTGCCGCCGGCAGCAGCCTGCCAGTCGGCGAACCTGGCGACCCGACCCTGCGGGAGATGCGCAGCCATCGCCTGCCCGAACCCAGCGGTAGCATCGCCCCCTTCACCGACGAATACGCCCCTGTGGATCGATACATCGGGGAGTTGAGCCTCCAGGCGGGACAACCAGCACGATAAAAGGATCCTTGAAGACAAGCAAAGCATAGGAACGCCTAGGAAAGCGCGCTTAGTCGCCTTTTCTATTCCCCCACCTCCGTTTCTTCTCCAATCCGGACCACCTCCGAATACAATTCCCCTTTGCTGATTACCCCAACCACGATGGCTCCCTCGAGACGATGAGACTCCGCGCCGAGGTTTGATGCACAGGTCGCACACCTCCATGAGGCTGGTACTTCTGGCGATGGGTGGTGGCGACATCGCCATCACCCCGCCCAGCGGCTTTTCGGCCAAAACTCCGAGCTGCCGGGGTGTCGGGTCGGATACTGTCTCTGGCGGTTGAGTAAAAGGATTCTCCTGTCCGGCCGATCCGCACCGATTCGACGATTTTGCTGAAGACATCGCTGACATATTCGCCGGGCTCTCGGGTCGTCTTGAACCATTCGGTTTCCGATCAGTTTTATCGCGCAACTACCCCGGAAAAAAGGCGCAACTGCTTCGACACGAATCAGATAACATAGGACTGCGTAACCAAATACCGAGAAGAAGGACCGCGTCCTGTCTTTTTCAGCAGACCCTTGGCGACAAAATCGTGCAAATCGTACTGGGCTGTGCGCACCGAGATGACCTCGCCGACCGCTGCCTGGTATTCGCTACGGGTTATCGCTCCATTGCGGGCAATAACGCTCCATGCCTTGCGTTGGCGATGGTTTAACCCCCCAAAACTCTCAGCCTCCTCGACTCGACCGCTTGACTGGATACTGTCGGAATGCGAAGATTTCGCGCGTTGCGGAACAGGCCGGGGAAGAGGGGGAGGTTGCGATTCCTGCTCTGTCCCGCGACCGATCTGGGGTGTCCCATCGCTGCCGCGCTCGTCGAAGAGGATATGTTCCGCCAAGAGCAGGTCGCCTTCGGCAAAGGCGAGGGATCGGGTGATGCAGTTGCGCAACTCGCGGATGTTGCCCGGCCAATCGTGCTGGAGCAGTTTTTCCAAAGCACCTCGGCTTACCCGCACGGGAGACAGGCCGGAAAGGGTCCGATTTTCTTCGATGAAGAAGTTGATCAACACCGGCAGATCCTCTTTACGCTCCCGAAGCGAAGGGGTGTTGATGGTGATAACCGCCAGGCGGTAATAGAGATCCTCGCGAAACTCGCCGGTTGTGGCAAGCTGGGCAAGGTCGACATTGGTTGCCGCAATGATCCGGGCATCGAAAGCCACATCCTGGTCCGAACCCAGCGGACGAATGCGTCTGACCGACAGAGCGCGCAGCAGGGTCTGCTGCACCTTGGGCGATGCGTTGCCGATTTCATCGAGATGGAGCGTTCCTCCCGAGGCGGCGACGAAGGCGCCCTTGCGGTCCGACTGCGCATCGGAGAAGGCCCCCTTGACATGGCCAAACAAGGCATCCATGAGCAGATTCTCATCGAGGGCGCCACAGTTGATGGAAATGAAAGGACCCTGCGCGCGGTGACTGACCGAGTGGATCGCCTCGGCGGTCAACTCCTTGCCGGTTCCCGTTTCTCCGACAATCAACACATCGGCAAGCACCCGCGACGCCTTGTGAATCTGCTGTCGCAAACCCGCCACCGCCTGGCTGCCCCCAACAATGCCATACAGGGGCATGGCGAGCAAACGCTGGTCCAACAGAGGATTGCGCCGGATCTCCTTCTCCAGATCGACCGGTTGGCGCATCCGGTCTCCCTCGATGAGCCCTTCGCGCAACAAACTGTCGCTGCGCGCTATCTGCAACTGCATCAGCAGGATATTGATCGAGCGCTGGAAGGCGTCGACTTCGGCAAACAGCGGACCAATAGCCAAGGGGCTGGCGTCGTCGCCGGCAGCCCGGATCTCGACCGCCTCGCGCAGTTGCTCCAGCGGGCGGCAGAGACGACGACCGACAAAATACATGGCGATAAAGACCAACAGAATACCAAGCACCAGACAGATGCCCAGGTTGCCGGCGATCCGGTAGGTCGAGGCCATGAAGACAAAACTGGTGTCGACACAGCCGATGCCGCCGACTATCCGGGGTGTTTCGGGATTCTCGGCAAAAACGATCGGGACATAACTCAAATACAAGGTCCGGTCTTTTGCCGAGGGCGACAGGAATGGCCGGGACACCAGCATCTGCCCCTGCTTGCCCGCTTGGATATCGGCGACCATCGCCCAGTAGAGATCATGAATCGAGCCGGGGCGAAAGGCGGTGGCAAAACCGGGACGCCCCACGTCCCCCTGCAGCCCCATGCGCAACTGATCGACGGACAGCTCTGCTTTTTGATCGGGCGATTCCGACTGAAAGAGGAGCCAGCCGGCGGCGTCGAAGAAGAAGGTTTTTTTCTGTTCGCTTTCCTGCGGAAAAAGAAACAACGGCGATTTCTTGGAAGTATGCAACGAGGCGATATCGCGCAAGCGGGCGAGATCCACGGATAGGGTCAGTTGCCCCTTGTAGACCGCGTTGGCGTCATACACCGGGGTGGTGAGGCGGATCACATGCATGCTCAAGGCGCTCATCGATCCCTCGACATGCACCGAAGGATAGGCGACCTCGATGGGATCGCCGATTTGGATGTAACCCTCCGGCTTGCCAATCATCTGGTCCCGACTGGAAAAGATGCCGAATTTGGCGCCCTGGGCCTGATCCACCGGCACGGAAACCACTTCCGAACCGGTATTGACCAGCACAAAGCGCTCCTCGACCGTTTGCCCCTGAAAGGCTATCTCCCGGTAGCGGGACCGTTCTTCATCGGATTGCGCCTCCAGGTGGCGTTTCATTGCCTCCGGCGTACGCGGGATGTGCGTGAGAAAGGTCAGCTCGAAACGAGCCGCGACCAGCAACTGGTTGATGTCATGCGCCTGGGCGAGGGCGCGAAACTGGGCGTTGCGCGAATATGCCTGATCCAAATACTCGGAGACGATATTGAAGGCGAGGACAATGGTGCCCGTCAGAATTGCCCCCACCAGCAATGTCCCGAAGAGAACGAGGAATTTGCCGATGCTCCAGGTGTACACCGACCCACCGACCCGAATGATCGGCTCCAGCAGAGGAGGATGCGAATAGTGCATACCAGTTGCTCCTTGCGAAATTATCCCGCCAAATCACGCCAATCCTCTCTTCAACTACCAGCAATCGCGTAAAAGCGCAAATATTATTTCTTAACATACCGTATTGAATAATGAAAAATTTTTGCGCTTTAAATGGCATGACGATTGATTAACACCAGGCAGCTCTTTTCTCTTTCCGGGAACCGCACTCCCCCGCTTGCGAGAAACCAGCCGGTCTGAGCGTCCAGAATCCCCCTCTGTCGCGCTCGGGCCTCCTTCCATAACCAACCCGGGTAGGACCCGCCGGGATATTGATGCAACCAACACGCAACATAACAACGACCAAGGAGGAAAAGATGAAGAAACGTATGCAGCGGTTATGGTGGGCAGTACTGAGCCTTATCCTGTTTGCTCCAAGCCTGTCCCTGGCAGCGGGAGCAAAAGGGGCTCCAATCGTCATTGTCGCGGACACCCGCAAACTCGACGGCATCATGGCCTGGTGGGCCAACATGTACAACGAGAGTCATATCCAGTTCGCCGTCCTGACCATCATCATCATTCCGTTGACCGGCGTCATCTTCGGCGTCCTGGCGGACATCGTCATGGGATGGATCGGTATCGATCTCAAATCCCGCGAACTCGCAGAACATTAATTCCACCCAAGGGAGAGACTCATGGACTGGCTTTATATTCTCATGCCCATCGCGGGCGTTAAAATTTTCTGGCCCGGCCTCATCATCCTCGGCATCGGTGTCGGTATCATCGGCGGGTTCTTCGGCATGGGCGGCGCCTGGATGGTCACCCCCGGTCTCAACATCCTCGGTTTCCCCATGGCCTTCGCCATTGGCACCGATATCGCCCACATGGCGGGCAAATCGCTCATTTCCACCATGCGGCACGGCAAGTTCGGCAATGTCGACTACAAACTCGGCATCATCATGCTGGTGGGCACGGTCGTCGGCTTCGAGTGCGGCGCCCAGATGGTCATGTGGCTGGAGCGGCTCGGTTCGGTCGAGAAGGTGGTCCGCTGGATCTATGTCGGCCTCCTGCTCTTCATCGCCTGGACCGTCTTTCATGATGTCGCCAAACGAAAAGCCAAGGAAAAAGCCGCCGCTGCCAAGGGAGAAACCCTGGAAGCAGGCGCCACCGGCGTCGAGTGGCACAAAACCCTCCATAAAATCAAGATCCCGCCGATGGTGCATCTGCATGTCGCCGGCATCTACTGCTCTGCCTGGCTGCCGATCTTCGTCAGCTTCCTCACCGGCTGGCTGGCCGGCATCCTCGGCATCGGCGGCGGCCTGATCCGCATGCCCGCCCTGATCTACATGATCGGTTGCCCGACCCATGTCGCCGTCGGCACGGACCTCTTCGAGGTCGCCATCTCCGGTCTGTATGGCGCAGCCACCTACACCTACAAAGGTCGTACCGAGTTGGTCGCCGCCATGATCATGCTAATCGGTGCCGCAATGGGCGCCCAGGTCGGCGCGGTAGCCACCAAGTACATCAAGGGCTACGGCATCCGCATCATCTTCGGTTGGGCGGTCATCGGCTGCATGGCTTCCATTCTGATGAAGCTGGTCCAGCCTTGGCTTCCCCAGTATAAAGCCCTCTTGGATAACTCCGCCACGGTTACCGTCCTCGGCCTGATCACCGCCATGTCGGCCTACATCTTCATCAAAATGGTCCAAGGGGTGAAGAAGGAACTGGCCATGAAACAGCAGAAAATCTAACCAGGATACCGACCAAGGAGAAACAGAATGAACTGCAAACAGATACTGCTCACCCTGGCTGCGGCCGCCATGGTTCTGACCCTCGCCGGATGCAACAAGGACGATTATCCCAAGGTGGAACAGGGCCGAACTATCGCCTTCAACAAGGACACCAAAGAAGTGACCCTGATCCACGACAGCGCCATGGATCCGCAAAAACCGGTCTACGATGTCCTGCCACCCTCGGTGTTCAAACTGCCGACCGATCCTGCTGAAACCGGGCCGGAGCCCAAGGCCGGCCAGCGGCTAAAGCTCGACACCGACAAGAAGGTTATCGTGATCTTCGACACCAAGACCCAGAAGATCGTCGATGTGCCGATTCTGATCGTCGACTTGCAGCAGCCCATCGACAAGGAACACCCGCTGGTGTATGACAAGGAGGCCAAGAAGGCCAAGAAGTTCCCGGTGGTCGACAAGGAGAAGAAGACCGTGACCGTCTACTCCGGCCGCCAGAAGATGCTCTGCACCTTCTCGATTCCGGACCAGTACGTCGGCTATCCCGACAGCACCTGGGATTCCGGCGACGAAGTGCGGCTGACCTACCGGACTCCGGGACAGGCCCTGCGCTTCATGAACATCACCAAAACCGATATCTTCAAGAAATAAATCAATGCACCACGGGCGGGGCTCCCCCCGCCCGTTTCCTCCGGGAGAGGTACGCCATGTCGGAATACAGATTCTTTCTCCTCCACAAACTGCTGGTCGTCGGAATCAACGTCCTGGTGCTCGCGGCCCTGACCATCGCCATGTATCAGGCGTCGCTCTCTCCGGACGAATTCACCCCCATCTTTTTTAAGACCCTCTTTACCCTGCTCGTTCCCAGCCTGCTGCTCGGCTTTTTCGGGAAACGTATCCTCGGCAAACGCCGCCCCGTCCTGTCATGATCGCCGGTACGGGATTTGTCCTTTGGCAGAAGCGAACCGGCATCCTGGCCATGTTTTTCCTATTTGGGGCCTTGCTGTCGCTCGCCGATGCCCTCGTCGGCGGCATCAAAGGCAACCAGGGCGCCATCGAACTCATCCCGAACAGCCGCTTCCTGCTCAGCGGCCCCCTACCGCCTCGGACCGAAGCCATCAAAGATTTCGTCATCGATGGCCAGCCACCGGATGGCTCGGTTCGCCTGGTGCCGGAGGCCATCTTTTCCGGCTACTGGTTTGGTGGATCCATGTGGCGCGGAGCCCTGGTCGTTGCAGCGGAGGCGCGGGAAGGCGAGCACATCCTGCGGGTCAAAGACCCGTTCGGCGAAAAACAGAATCCTGCCCTGGTGTTCAAGGTCCGGATCTGGCCCGACGAGGCCACCCGCAATGCCCATGCCGCATCGTTTCTAACCAGAAAGACCGGACAAAGCCCGTATCTCTTTGCCGTCGGTCTGACGTTCTGCGGCCTGGCTGCCGGGGGACTCAATTTCCTCTTCGGCCGTCTTTGGGCCCGGCACCTTGCCAAGCACCACTGCGGAGAAATCTACAAGCGGCTGCAAACGGAACGGGGCTTGGAGATCACCTGCGAACTCCGCTGCGGCGAAGCCGTGCAACCGGGCATGGAAGGGGCCGTTTACCGGCCATCGGGCGAACTCCTCTGCGCTGCACGGGTGACGAGCTGCGAGCAAGGCGAAGTCGTCATGCTGGTGGGCGATCCCACGCCGGTGCGTCTGGGCGACGTTGCCTGCGTCCGGATCGAAGCGCCGGAACTCTCCGCGTAAGCCCGGCCCTCTTTCCGAAAGTCATTGACAAGCAAAGCCTTGGTCTGTAGTGATTACAGGCGGATAACGGACAGATCGAGCGACGGGAACCGATGACCATAGCTTGCCCCACAGCGCAAAGCAGGTGTATGCCGCAGGTTGTGTCGCTTTTCCGACCCCATGCTTCTACCCTCGCCCGACCGGACCGCCGTTGGCCGCCCACAGGTGCTGAAGGAAGGACACGACAATGGAACGAAACTATCGAAAACTCTGGTGGCAGCACTGCCTGGCCATCGTCTGCTTTTCTGTTATCCCGCTGCTCTTCGTCAACTTCTCCCTCTACACCCTCTTCGACCGGATCTATACCGACAAAGTCACGGAAACCTTGCGCAGCACCGCCGAAAACCGGCGCGACGCCATCGACCTGTTCTTCAACGAACGCATCGCCCAGCTCTACACCGTCGCCAACACCAACACCTTTCAGGAACTGACCGACGAAACCAATCTCAGCCGGGTCTTTGAGATCATGCATGCCAAATCCAACTCATACATGGATATCGGCATCATCGATAGCGAAGGCCGCCACCTCTCCTATGTTGGCCCCTATTACGATCTGCTCAAACAGGTCAACTACAAGAACGAAGCTTGGTTCAGCGCGGTCAGGGCAAACGGCATCTTCATCAGCGACATCTTCATGGGCTATCGTAAGGTGCCGCATTTCATCATCGCGGTCATGGTTCGGGAAAAAAACACCTCCTGGATCCTGCGGGTGACGATCAACCTGAAGAATATCGACGACATTGTCCACAAGGCCTGGATCGGCAAGTTGAGCGACGCCTTCATCGTCAACAACCAAAACGCCTTGCAGACCCGGCCCCGCTTCGGCGGCGATTTTCTCCAAACCCCGACTTTCCCGGAATTCGCCTCGGAATCCATGCGCCCGCATGCCTACCCAGACTATTCCGCAACCGTGGCCACCAAGGTGGAGCGCGTCGACCATAATGGCATCGATGCCTTTTTCGCGGCAGTCCCCATCCAAAACGTCAAGTGGATCCTGGTGATCAAGGAAAGTCCCAACGAGATCCTCTCGCCGCTGGTGAAGGGCCAATACTGGATGGCGCTGCTCACCGCCCTCGGCCTGGCGATCATCGCCACCGGCGCGGCGCTGTTCACCAATACCCTGATCAACCGGATCAAGGAGACCGACCGGGAGAACGCCACCAACTCCGACATGCTCCTCCAGGCCAACAAGATGATCGCCCTGTCCAAAATGGCGGCGGGCATCGCCCACGAGGTGAACAACCCCCTGGCCTCGATCGCCGAAAAGGCGGGGTGGATGAAGGATCTGCTCGCCGAGGAGGACATTGCCGCAAGTCCGAATTTCGCCGAATTCAGCGAATCGGTCGACAAAATCGAGCAGCATGTGGACCGGGCGCGGAAGATCATTCATAACCTGCTCGGATTCGCCCGCCGGATGGAGCCGGCCAAGGAAAAAATCAACGTCCACAACCTGCTCGACGAGACCACCGGGTTTTTGGAAAACGAAGCCCGCTATGTCAATATCCACATCGAAAAGCAGTATGGGGAGAACGTCCCGGTGATCACAAGCGATCTTTCCCAGATCCAACAAGTGGTGCTCAACCTGCTCAACAATGCCATCGACGCCATCGGCCACGACGGCACCATCACTGTTTCCACCCAATATCACGAAAAATCCGGTGAGGTTGAGATCAATGTCGCCGATACCGGCAAGGGCATTGCCGAAGCCGACTTGAATAAAATTTTCGACCCGTTCTTCACGACCAAGGAAGTCGGCAAGGGCACGGGCCTTGGCCTTTCGATTTCATACAGCATCATCGAAAAATTGGGCGGTAAACTCAAGGTACAGAGCAAGGTAGGCGAGGGAACGGTTTTCACGCTTCTCCTGCCGAAACAGTAAGGAAAGACGATGGAAACATTGCGGGTGTTGATTGTCGACGACGAGGACGATTTCCGGGAGACGATTGTCAAACGGTTGAATGCGAGGAAAATTCTTGCCGAAGGGGCGGCAAGCGGCATCAAGGCGCTTGAAGTGCTCAAGGACAAGGACTTCGACGTCATTGTCCTGGATGTCAAGATGCCAGAGATGGACGGCATCGAAACCCTGCGGCACATCAAGAAGATGAAGCCGGAAATCGAGGTGATCATGCTCACCGGCCACGCCTCGGTGGAATTCGGCCTCAAGGGCATGCAGTTGGGGGCTTTCGACTATGTGATGAAACCGGCGCCGCTCAACGAACTCCTCGACACCATCAGCCAAGCATATAACAAAAAGCGCGGGCTGCTGCACTAACCCGCGAAGAAGCGTCATCTCGACACCCCTGTTTGCATCCGGCCGCCACCGGATGGAATGGGAACCCGGCAGAGGAAGCAAACGGCGGAACACCGCCACCGGGAGGCGGAGAACAACCCTATGAGAGTCTGGGACACCAGTCATCTGCTTGACGAGATACCGGCCGCGAAAAACGCCTCCGCCGAGCACGTCTACGATCCGGTCGACAGCCAGGCCAACCGTGAGCGTATCCGGCTGCATTTCAAACAGCTCCAGACCAGGCTGGTCCTGGGCCTGGTGCTGGGCTTTCTCCTGCCCAACGCCCTGCTGTCCGCCTACTTTCATTTCCAGTTCACCCACACCCTGAAAGAGAGCGCCAAGCTCAATCTGGCGGCGGTGGCGGAAAGTCAGAAAAATACCATCGATCTCTATCTCCAGGAGCGGGTCGTCAACCTTTACAACCTGTTCCACAGCAAGGAATTCTCCCTCAAACCCAGCCAGGAGCAAATGGAGAATTTGCTGGGGAACTTGAAACACTTCAACGACGGCTTTGTCGATGTCGGTTTTCTCGACACCAAGGGTGTCCAGATCGGCTATGCCGGCCCCTTTTCCGCGCTGCTGGGTAGGGATTACAGCAAGGAAGCCTGGTACCAAGCACTGCTGAAGGAGAGCAAGAGCTACCTGATCAGCGATATCTACATGGGGTTCCGCAACATTCCCCATTTCACCATCGCCACCAAACAGGTGTTCGACGGCCAGACCCATGTGATGCGCGCCACCCTGGACCCGGACAAACTGTATATCTTCCTGCGGGCCATCAGCCAGGGCAAGGAGGTGGAGTCGACCCTGATCAACCAGCAGGGACAGTACCAGGTGGTCGATCCGGGCCGCAGCCAACTCCCCGGCAGCAGCGATTATATGCCGCCGACGACCGCCGCGTCGGGGGTGGAAGAGTTTGCGCGCGACGATCAGACCTTGCTGATCGCCTTTTCCTGGCTCAAGGAAACCCCCTGGGCGCTCCTCGCCATGCAGCCGGTGGCCGTGGCCCAGGCCGGGATGATCAAGGCAAGGTGGGTCTTGACCATCAGCCTGATCGTCATCAGCCTGCTGATTTCGGTCATGATCTATTTCACCATCAGGAAACTGGTCCGAAGAGCCAGGCGCATGGCCGAAAAAGGCCAGCAGTTGCAGGAGATGTTGGCCCATGCCTCCAAGCTCGCCTCCATCGGCGAACTGGCGGCCGGCGTGGCGCACGAGATCAACAATCCCCTGGCGATCATCATGGCCACCAGCGGCGTCATCCGCGACATGCTCAATCCGGAATTCGATCTCGACCACAGCCCGGAGGCCATCTGCAAGGAGTTGTCGGTGATCGACACGGCGGCCAACCGCGCCAAGGGCATCACCCGCAAGCTTCAGGACATGGGCAAGAGCCGCATCCCCTGCACCGTGGAGTGCGATGTCAATGCCCTGCTCGAAGAGGCGGTGGAGCGGCTGAAAAAGGTGGAATTCAAACCCAAGCACATCGAGGTGGTCAGCTCGCTCGCAAGCGGGCTGCCACCGATCCTGGCCGAGCCGGAACCGTTGCGCCAGGTGTTCGCCAACATCCTCATCAATGCCGGCGACGCCATCGCCGACAAGGGGACGATCACCCTGTCGACCGAATCCAAGGAGGGCATGGTCTGGGTGACCATCGCCGACACCGGCAAGGGTATCCCGTCCGAGAACCTGCAACGGATCTTCAACCCCTTCTTCACCACCAAGGGCGGCGGTCGGGGGACCGGTCTCGGGTTGAGCATTGCCGCGAGCATCGTCAAGTATCTGGGTGGCACCATCAAGGTGAACAGTATTCCGGGAACAGGCAGTTCGTTCACCATCCTGCTCCCGATCAACGAACAGGCAAAACAAACCATCAGGCAACATGACAAGTAGCACGACCCATGGATAAAGAACAACGCGCATTCAATGTATTACTGGTAGACGACGAGGATGTTTTCCGCGAAGCCACCGCCCGCCAGCTGACGGTGAGGGGCTTTATCGTGCACACCGCCGCCAGCGGGAAGGAGGCGATCGCGCAGGTGCATGCCAACCCGCCGGAGGTGGTGGTGCTCGATCAGCAGATGCCGGGCATGCACGGCTCGGAAACCTTCATCGAAATCAAGAAGATCGATCCGCTGATCGAGGTGATCATGCTCACCGGCAACACCAGCGTCGACAATGCCATCGAGCTGATGCAGTTGGGGACCTTCGACTACCTGATGAAACCGATCAACATCGAGGAGCTGCTCTATAAGATCGAAGATGCGTATACCCGGAAACAACTCAACGAAAAGCAACAGCGGGAATCCACCCTGTAAAGCCGCTCAGGGCTTTGCCGTGCAACCCGCCGCTGTTGCAGATATAGGCGCTGCATGCTGAAAAAACTGGCCACATTCTCTAAAAAATTCTTCTTCTTCCGCCAGGAAGAGCATGATCCGGTGCTGGAAGCCGAAGAGGTGGAAGCCCTGCGGCTGACCTTCAAATCCCGGTATCACAGCTTCAAGCAACTGCTGGCGGCCAATAACCGGATTCTGGATGGGATGGCCGACATCGAGCGCGCCCTGCAGGGCAGTGAATCCTTCAGCATGTCGTTCGTCCAGACGCACTGCACCGCGATCTCGGTCAATGTGTTCCGGATGATCAACGCCATGGAGAACATCGCCCCCGGAAAATACGGGGCGCTCAAGGACAGTTTCGTCGCCATCCAAAAACGCATTGATGCCCAGCTCAGCGTCAAGAAAGAGATCACCGACAAGCGCCTGGTCATCCCCTTGGACGCGCTGAACAGCAACATGATCGATCTGGTCGGCGGCAAGATGGCCAACCTCGGCGACGTCAAGAACAAGTTGCACATGCATGTGCCCGCCGGTTTTGCGATCACCGCAGCGGCCCACGATATGTTCATGCAGGCCGACGGCCTGCAACGGGAGATCGACCGGCTCTTCCAGGTGGCCGGTTCCGACGAAGACCGCAATCTCGACCTGGTGAGTTCGCAGATCCGCCAGTTGATCATGTCGGCCCAGGTACCCGAACCCATCTATCTCGCCGTGGTCGAGGCCTACTCGAAGATGAAGGAGGAGTTAGGCGGCCAGGAGATCCGGATGGCGGTGCGGAGCAGCGCCTTTGGCGAGGACGCCGAGAACAGCTCCTTCGCCGGCCAGTACCGTAGCGAGCTGAATGTCGGCTTTTCCCAGTTCTTCTATTACTACAAACAGGTGATGGCCTCCAAGTACAGCGTCCAGGCCATCACCTACAAGCTCAGCCGCGGCTTCCGCGACGAGGATATCGCCATGTGCGTCGGCTGCCTCGCCATGGTCGACGCCATCGCCGGCGGTGTCATGTACACGCAGAATCCCCTGGATTCCAAGGACGACGCCATCTACATCAACTCGACCTGGGGACTGCCCAAGGCGGTGGTCGACGGCAACGATCTCTGCGACCTCTTCGTCGTGTCCCGCGACGACGCGCTGACCATCCAGCGGCGGGAGGTGCGGGAAAAGGGCTACCAGGTGGTCTGCTTCGAGGGCGAGGGCTGCATCCGCACCGCAACCGACGACTCGCTTGCCAGCAAACCCTCGCTCACCGACGAGCAGGTGCGGGACTTGGCCGATCACGCCATTCGCATCGAGCAGTATTACGAGACCCCCCAGGACATCGAATGGGCGATCGATATCGAAGGAAAAATCTATATCCTTCAATCCCGTCCCCTTCAGCAGATGGAAGCGGTGCTGCCGGATGCAGACTTGGATCTCAAACGGTTCGAGTCGTCCCTGCTGGTCGAGGGCGGCATCAACGCCAGCCCCGGCGTCGCCTGCGGCAAGGTCTTCAAGGTGAGCAAGAAGGTCGACATCCTCCAGTTTCCAGAGGGAGCGATTCTGGTGGTGGAACAAGCCCTGCCCACCTGGGCGCCCCTGGTCGCCCGGGCTGCCGCAGTGGTCTCCGAGCAGGGTGGATTTGCCGGGCATCTGGCCAATGTCGCCAGGGAATTCGGCATCCCGGCCATCTTCGGGGTCACCGGGGCCATGGAGCGAATGAACAAGGGCGACGCGGTCACGGTTGCGGCCGACCTGGGCCGGGTGTATCTCGGCTACATCGCCCCCCTGCTCGAGTGGACCCGCCCGGAGCCCAAGCTGATGCTCGGCAGCCCGGTCTACGAATCGCTCAAGGCGGTCAGCCGGCACATCATCCCGCTGCATCTCCTCGACCCGGAATCGCGGGACTTTCAGCCGCAGAACTGCCAGACCTTCCACGACATCACCCGCTTCATCCATGAGAAATCGGTGATGGAGATGTTCAGTTTCGGCAAGGATCACAGTTTTTCCGAGCGATCGAGCAAGCAGCTCCACTACAGGGTTCCGATGAACTGGTGGATCCTCAATCTCGACGATGGCTTCACCCACGAAATCCACGGCAAGTACGTCAAGCTGGAGGACATCGCCTCGATCCCGATGCTGGCCTTCTGGGAGGGCTTCGCCGCCATCCCCTGGGATGGTCCGCCGGCCATGGACGGCAAGGGCATGACCTCGATCATGTTCCGCTCGACCATGAACACCGCCCTGGTACCCGGGGTCAAGTCCAAGTACGCCGACCGCAACTACTTCATGATCTCGAAGAATTACTGCACGCTCAGTTCGCGGCTCGGCTATCACTTCTCCACCATGGAGGCCATGGTCAGCGAGCGGTCCGGGGAGAATTACCTGGGCTTCAAATTCAAGGGCGGCGCCGCCGATTTCGAACGCTGCCTGGGGCGGGTCAACTTCATCAAGGAGATCCTGGAACGCTACGGCTTCCGGGCAACGGTGAATGGTGACAACGTCGACGCCCGCACCGAGGGCCACGACATGGCCTATATGATCGGCCGACTCAAAATTCTGGGCTACCTGACGCTCCACACTCGGCAGCTCGACATGATCATGGGCAACAGCGCCCTGGTGACTTATTACATGAACAAGCTGACCAAAGACATCGACTCGCTGCTCGCTTAGGCGAAACTGGAAAGAAATCCGGGGACGGACGCCGCGAGCCTATTGCCGCACAGAACAAAGAGGGGGAAAACGCAATGAGAGGATGGGTATGGATGCTTGCCTTGGCTGTCTGCTGCCTGCTGCCTACGGTCAGCCTGGCCGCGGACAAGGCCACGATCAAAAAGAATGTCGACGACATGGTGGCGGCCATCAACGCGGGCAAGGCGCCCACCAGTTTCGCCGCCAATGCCTACACCCCCTATGCCTTCATCATGGAACCCAGCGGCAGGCTGATCGTCCACCCCTTTTTGACCGGCGAATACCTCCAGGAGAAGGCGGCGCCGGTGTATGCGGCGCTGCAAAAAGCGACGCCGCAGGGCACCTGGGTGACCTACTTCTGGAAAGGTGGGCAAAAGGAAACCTATGTCCGCACCACCGACAGCAACCTGACCGTCGGCAGCGGTCAATGAAGACGGGCGCCACCGATGGCGGCGCCAAGGAGCGCCGGCAGGCACACGCAGGACCATGCCGCTGCGCCCTCGCGCGCCATCGCGCCCAACGACCCTCAGCCGCAGGGAGATGCCATGTCCACCATTCTTGGTAATCTCAGACAACTGTTCAAGGATGTCCGCAACCGGGGCGCCGCCAACCAACCGGGCAATCCCTCGGAAATGAATGCCCTGTTCCGCTTTCGCTACGCCCTGTTCAAGGAACTGCTGGCCGCCAACTCCGAACTGCTCACCGCCCTCTCCGACATGGACGAAAAACTCAAGGGCGAACAGGTCTTTGGTCTGTCCTACATCAACAATCAGATCAACAAGTCGCTCAAGTACGCCTTCCAGATGGTCAAAAGCCTCAACGTCATGTCCGGAGGCAAGCACCGCGAGCTGTACGCCTCGCTGGAGCGGATCAACGAGCAGATCAAGACGATCGTCGAGGAACGGAAGGCGGAACACGCGCCGCGCGCGGTCATGCCCTACGACGAGATCCTGCTCAAGGATGCCGATTGGGCCGGCGGCAAGAACGCCAATCTCGGTGAAATCAAGAACCGCCTCCACATCCCGGTTCCCGAGGGGTTTGCCATCACCACCAAGGGGTTTCACGATTTCTTCGAGTTCAACGATCTCAAGGAAGCGATCATCAAGCAGAAAAACCTGATCTATGTCAACGAGATCGACCTGTTGAACAACCTGAGCGCCGAGGTGCTGGAGCTGGTCAAGGCCAAACCCCTGCCGCCCGGCCTGGAGGAGGAAATCCTCGCGTCCTGTGCCAAGCTCTGGGGAACCGATCCGAACATTCTGGTGGCCATGCGCAGCAGCGCGGTGGGCGAAGACGGCGACATCTCCTATGCGGGCCAATACCTGACCCTGCTGGGCGTCACCCGGCCGGAAATCTGCGAGGCCTACAAGGCGATCATCGCCAGCCTCTATTCGGCCCGCTCTCTTTCCTACCGCAGTTCCAAGGGGGTCTACGACGAGGATCTGGCCATGGCGGTCGCCTGCCTGAAGATGGTCGATTCCCAGGCTAGCGGCGTGCTCTACACCCGCCACCCCTACGACATCACCAACGAACATATCCTGATCAACGCGGTGTGGGGTTTGGGCCCCTATGCCGTGGACGGGGTGGTCTCGCCGGACGCCTACACCGTTGCCAAGGATGCCGATCGGACCCTGCTGGAAAAAACGATTTCGGTGAAGCCGGTGCAACTGACGCTCAACGCCCACGGCGGAGTCGAGGAACGGCCGGTGGCTACGGAGCGGCAAAACGCCCCCTGCCTCACCGACGACCAGATCAGGATACTGGCCGGCTACGGAGCGGCCCTGGAGCAGCATTACAAGTGCCCCCAGGACGTCGAGTGGGCCCTGGACCCCAACGGCACGCTGCTGATTCTCCAATCGCGGCCGCTGAAGATTCAGAATCCCAAAAATTTCTGTCTGCTCAAGACCGCGCCTCTCCCAGGCTACCGGCTGATCGTCGAAAGCGCCGAGATCGCCTCCCAGGGGGTGGGCAAGGGGCCGGTCTTCCCGGTCCGGACGGTGGAGGATCTGGCCGATTTTCCCGCGGGCGGCGTCCTGGTTGCAAGGCATTCCTCGCCGGAATACGTGGTGGTGATGCGCGCATGCAGCGCCATCATCGTCGAGGCGGGGAGCGTCAGCGGCCACATGGCGGCGCTCGCCCGCGAGTTCAACGTCCCGACCATCATCAGCTCCGAGCCGGTCATGGACCGGATGCCGCCGGGAATGGAGGTGACGGTGGACGCCTTCACCGGCAGGGTCTACGAGGGCGCGGTCCCCGAACTGCTGGCCGCGCTCAAGAAGGACGAGGCCCACATGAAGGGCACCCCGGTGTACGAACAACTGCAACGGCTCGCCAAGTTCGTCATCCCCCTGAATCTGGTCAATCCCGAGGCCCCCGAATTCACCCCCGCCGGCTGCGCGACCCTGCACGACCTGGCCCGCTACTGCCATGAATTTTCCTACAAGGAGATGTTCCAGATCAGCGACCTGGCCTCCAAATTCCATGGCTGGTCGCTCAAGCTGGACGCCGCCCTGCCCATGGACATCCATCTGATCGATCTGGGCAACGGCCTCAAGGAGGAGGCTGCCATCAAATGGCATGCGGTCAAAGTTAACGAAATCGTCTCCGCCCCGTTCCGGGCCCTGCTGCAGGGCATGCTCAACAAGGATGTCCACGGCCTCGAACCGCGTCCGGTCAACTTCTCCGGCCTGCTTTCGGTGATGAAGGAGCAGACCCTGGCTCCCGGCCACGTAGGAGAGCGGTTCGGGGACCGCAGCTATGCGATCATCGCCGACAAATACCTCAACTTCAGCTCGCGGGTGGGGTATCACTACTCCGTTGTCGACGCCTATTGCGGCGACACGATCAACAAAAACTACATCACCTTCACCTTCAAGGGCGGCGCGGCCGACGACATCCGCAAAAATCGGCGGGTCCGGGCCATTTCGCTGATCCTTGACCGGGAAGGGTTCAAGGTCAACGTCAAGGCCGACAAGGTCGACGCCCGGCTGCAGAAATATCCCAAATCCTATATTGAAAGCCGGATGGATATCCTCGGCCGGTTGCTGATCTTCACCCGCCAACTGGACATGCTCATGACCTCGGAAAAAAGCGTGGAATGGGTGGCGGACAACTTTGTGGCCGAAAACTACAAGCTCTCAGCCCCGCCCGCGGATGCCTGACAGCCGCCGGGCAACACCCCGGGGAGCAGACCACCCCGGCAACCTCTATCGAAAAGGATAACCGTGCAAAATCTGATACTTCTCATTATTGTTGTGGGCTCCATCATCATCGGCCTGGCCATCGGCATCCGGATGAGAAACAAACGGAAATAGTCCGCGCATCGGCATGCCGCCGCCGCTGCCGCCGACGATGGAGCAAGGGAACCGCCATTCCTCTCCGGAAGAAGGGATGATCGCTCGTCAAATCGGGTGGTCATTGTTGCCAGTACCCTCAACGATCTCATTGCCATGCGCGAAAAACTCAAGAATTACCTCCGACTGAAACGGCTGCTCTCCTCGGGCTTCTTTATCAGCGGCATCGTTCCCATCCTGATCATTGCCACAGGCTCGATCTACAACTTCAAGCAATTGTCGATCAACGACATCGAGGTGACCGCCCGCCAGGTCACGGAACACCGCAACGATGTCATCAACACCTTTCTCCAGAGCCAGGTGACCTTTCTCTCGACCCTGGTCAACCTCTACCAGCTCGATTTTCTCAAGAACGAGAGCAACTTCAAGAAATTGTTTCTCGCCATCAACCGGGAAGGCAAGGAGGGAGAGATTGTCGATTTGCAACTGATCGACACCAGCGGCAAGCAGCTGGCCTATGTCGGGCCGTATCAGGAAAAGGTCGAGGGTAAGGATTACAAGGAATCGCCCTGGTTCAACGAGGTGCTGGTACGCGGCACCTATGTCAGCGACGTCTTCAGCGGCTTTCGCAACTATCCCCACTTTGTCATCGCCCTGACCGATCCGCTGAAGACCTTCGTCCTTCGGGCCACCATCAACTCCGGCATCTTCAATTCGCTGTTGTACAGCGCCCAGATCGGCGCCAGCGGCGACGCCTTCATCCTCAACTCCAACGGCGAATTTCAGACCCCCAGCCTGCAAAAGGCCACCAAGCTGAGCGAGGTGGAGGTCAGGATGCTGAAACACCATTCCGGCACGGAGATGTTCTCCGACGACGAATACCTCTATGCCAGCAAGTGGCTCAACGGCAACATGTGGTTATTGGTGGTCAAAACCAAAATCACCGACTCGCTGGAAGGGTATTACAAGTACCGCAACCGCATTATCTTTATCGTGGTGCTCACCGCCGGCCTTTTTCTGCTGATTGCCGCAGGGATCAGCCGGTTCATCGTCGAACGGATCCAACGGGCCGACCGCGAGCAGACCGCCCTGGATCAGCAGATGGCCCACATCGAGAAGATGGCCAACATCGGCCGCCTGGCCGCCGGCATCGCCCATGAAATCAACAATCCCCTGCAACTGATCCAGATGCAGGCCGGGTGGATCGACGAACTCCTCCAGGAAGAAAAACCGGGCGATGTCGCAAACCTGGAAGAGTACCGGAAATCGATCGGCAAGATCAAGCAGCATGTCAACCGCGCCGGCACCATCACCCACCGCCTGCTCGGTTTCTCGCGCAAGATCAGCGCCGAATACGATGTCCAGCTCAACGAGTTGATCAAGGAGACCATCTCGTTTCTCGAAAGCGAGGCGCACAGCAGCAACATCACCCTCAACCTGCGCCTTCAGGAGGATCTGCCGACCATCCGGACCGACGGCGCTCAGGTGCAGCAGGTGCTGCTCAACCTGATCGAGAACTCGCTGGATGCGGTCGGCTCGGACGGCCAGGTCGACATCACCACCGAGAGCAAGGGCCAAGAGATTTTCATCATGATCATCGACAACGGCCCCGGCATTAAACCCGAGATCCTGGAACGAATCTGGGATCCATTCTTCACCACCAAGGATGCCGGAAAGGGCACCGGACTCGGCCTTTCCATCTGCAGCGACATCGCCCACAAGCTCGGCGGCTCGATCACCGCCGAAAACCGGGTCAACGGCGGCGCCCGCTTCACCCTCAAGCTGCCCCTGCGGAGCTGAACCTTCTCCCCTTCGACCGGCAAGCGCAGCTATTTCGTCTGTGCTTGCCGGCGCATCACCGTTTTTACACACCCCCCTCTTGCGACTCTCCGCTTGTCACGCAATTTACACAATAAAAAATTCCTATTCATATCAAAATATTAACAACCAGTCACTCGCGTCCGTCACCCAATCTACACACCTCTCCCCGGCCACGGATGGCCCCCTCCTGCGCGCGCCCTGGCCACGACAATACAACAGTTTGTTTTCACGATAAAAAATAAAATTTTTCGTTCTAGCGCCAACTGGCCCCTGTTCTGCAAAGAAAGAAGCATCAAGCGTGTCCATCTTTTCGGCGACAGGGAGCAGCGATGACGAACGGACAACCAACCCATACCTCCAGCGACCACGAGTATCTCGACCTGAAGCAGGCGGCGGTCATCTGCTCCGTTTCGGACGAGCGATTCGGCAAGTGGATCGAAAAGGGGGTGGTGCCGGTTATCGATGTCAACGGCAAGAAACTGATCCATTCCCACGACCTGATCCAGCACCTCGTCCGCCACAACATCCCGATCCCGGACCGGCTGCTCCAGGGCAACACCAAAAAAATCCTCTTCGTCCTCACCGACGAGTCGGTCCCCCATGCGGTCACCACCGAGGTCATCTGGGCCTTGTACAAGCTCCGCAAACAGACCGCCTATATTTTCGATTTTGTCCGGTTCGACAGCAACATCGAACTCAAGATCATCACCTTCCGTCCGGACAAGATCGTCCTGTTGCAGGAAGATGCCGGCGACCGGCAACCGGAGCGGCTCATCCAAAAAATGGCCAACGGCTCCACCCCGATCTACACCTTTACCGCCGACCGGGCCATCGGGCTCGATCGATTTCTCGGCGAGTAACCGGGAGACGCCATGAAACCGCTTCGATGCGAACACGATTGCAGAAAACTTGCAGCACCGAACGCTCCGTCTCCCCTGAGAAGCGGTCTTCCGAGCCATAAGATATCGCCGCCCGCGTCTGGCGATTGTGTCGAATCCGGTCATGGTCGCCGGGGTATCCCCCACCCCGGCGCCATCCGGTTCGACCGGTCCGTCCCAAGACATGGCGCAGGTTGTTGCCCCCGCATGCCCAATCGGCCGAACATGCGCATCACCCTCGAACGAGCTCTTCGGGATGCTGCCCACAGCCGGCTTGCACGGAAAGACACCGTTGACGGTCTCTTTCCCCTTTCTCTCACCTACTCATCCAACAAGGAGAATCACCATGGCACTGTATAGCGTACTGATTGTCGACGACGAAGAGGAATTCCGGGAAATGACGGTCAAGCGGCTCTCCAAGCGCGATCTCGAATGCGAAAGCGCACCGGACGGCGATACCGCTCTGGAGATGATCGCCAAAAAGAATTACGACGTCGTTCTCCTCGACGTCAAGATGCCGGGACGCGATGGCATCGAAACCCTGCGCGAAATCAAGCGGATGACCCCGATGACCGAGGTGGTGATGCTCACCGGTCATGCCTCTGTGGAATCCGGCATCAACGGCATCAAGTATGGCGCATTCGATTATCTGATGAAGCCCATGGAGCTCGATCCGCTGTTCGAGAAGCTCAATGCCGCCTACGAACGCAAACGCACCCAGCAAGAAAAGATTGAGATGGCCCAGATCAAAAAAGATATGTCTCGTCCGGGCTGACCGGAAGGAGCGTTCATATAAACCCGAAAACCCGTTTTTATCGACAACCAAAAGGAGAAAAAAATGAAGTTTTTTCGCGATCTGAACCAATTCATGGTGGCAGGGTCCAAGGCCCACGCCCGCTGGGAATTGGAAATGTCCAACAACATTTTGCAGAGCCGCAAAAGGCTGCTGGTTCTGGGTCTGTTGCTCATTCCCGTTTTCCTCGGTGGCTACGCCTTTGCCGACGCAGTGAGTCAAGCCCTGCCAACCTTCATCGGCGGGAAATCAGCCTACGGGCCTTCCCATTACACCAATCTCATCTTCGGCGCCTCCGTCCTGGTCGGCCTCTGCGCCGGTCTGATCACCGGCTGCATCGGCGCCGGCGGCGGCTTCATCATCGCCCCGGCCCTGATGAGCGCGGGTGTCAAAGGTATTCTTGCGGTCGGTACCGACCTGTTCCACATCTTCGCCAAGGCGATCATGGGCTCGGTTCTCCATCGCAAGATGGGCAACATCTCGGTATCCCTGGCCGTCACCTTCCTGATTGGCGCCATCGCCGGTTCAACCCTGGGCGGCTACATCAACCGCACCATCTATGACGCCAACCCGGTGTTGAGCGACATGTTCATCACCGCCATCTATGTCGTTATCCTTGGCTTCCTCGCCTTCTACGCGATGAACGACTACCTCCGGTCCCGCTCCAAAAAAGTGGTGATTGAAGAAGGCGCCACTAAAATTTCCGAGGAAATCCCCAACATCGGCAAGAAGCTACAGGCAATCAACATCCCGCCGATGCTGACCTTCGACGAAAGCATTACCCCTGGCGGTCGTCGCATCTCCAGCGTGTTCCTGGTCATCGCCGGTTTCATCGTCGGCATGGCCGCCTCTATCATGGGCGTCGGCGGTGGCTTCCTCACCTTCCCGATCTTTGTCTATGGTCTGGGCGTTTCCTCCATGACCACTGTCGGCACCGACATCTTCCAGATCGTCTTCACCGCCGGTTACGCCGCCATCAGCCAGTATGCCATTTACGGCTTTATCTTCTACACCCTGGCCATGGGCATGCTGCTCGGCTCCCTGATCGGCATCCAGGTCGGCTCGATCGTCACCAAGGTTGTTCCCGGCACCACTATTCGCGGCTTTTACGCCATCACCGTGACCGCCGGTTTTCTCAACCGGGTCTGCGCACTGCCGGAAAAACTGATGAAGATGGGCTATGTCGAATTGACCCCCGGTTTTATCAAAGTCGTCGATTTTATCGGCAACGCCGGTTTCTTCATCATCATCACCACCTTCGCGGTGTGGGTCTTCTGGTGCTTTTTCACTAATCTTAAGGTCCTGAAATCAGGGGAGGTGCATTAATCATGGCTAGCTCAACTCAACTCAAAACCCAAGGATACCTCCTGCTGGCATCCTTCTTCGCGGTCCTGGTGGCTATCTTCATGCCGCTGTTTCCAGGATCGGCGGGCCAGAAAGTCAACGGACTCGATTATCTCGACAACTTTTTCAACGAACTGTCCAAAAGCTCGGCCTATTACATCCCGGAGCAGCTGAAAAAGACCGAACAGTATAAAGGCCAACAATTCACCACCTCGCTGAAGATGAAATCTCCGGAGCAGGCAGCGGTCACCGCCAAACTGTTCGCCACCAACAAGATCACCGCCGTTGCCGAGGGCGAAAAGGTGCAGGTCAGCGGCGATTTCAGCAACATGATCACCATCATGCTGCAGGATGCCGACGCCTTGTACAAAAACGACGGCAAGGCGCTGACCGAGAAATACGGGGTCGATGAGCGTCAGACTCTTTTTTCCTGGTACCAGGCCCTGGTGGCCATGGAAAAAGACATGACCAAGGCCGGCAATTTCGCCCAGGCCAAGTTCGTCAAGAACTGCATGTCCAAGGCGATCGAACCGGCCTACAATTATTACGGGGTTACAGCCAAACCGGTGAAGGAGGAGATGTTCCTGTTGATTGCCGCCCTTGCTTTCTACGTCATCTACACCATGTGGTACGGCTTCGGACTGCTCTTTCTGTTCGAAGGTGCGGGAATCAAGCTTGAACACTGATTTTCCATGTGACACAGCATAACAACCGGGCCGCGACAGGAAATCCGTTTCCGTCGCGGCCTTTTTCTTTCATGTCATGACCCTTGTCGACCGATTGCTCACCTTCGTGCGGCGCCTGCGACGGCCTGAGGCGGAAACGCCGCTTCTCGGCCCCGAGGAAGTGCAGCGTCAATTTGTCGCCCGGTACCGCTGGTTCCGGGAGCTGCTGGCCGCCAACACCAATACCCTGGAGGCCATGGCCGCACTAGAAACCGCCCTGCGCGACGGCCGCACCCTGTCCATGACCTTCATCCGGGCCCGCTGCACCCTGGCCACCGTCAACGTCTACAAGATCGTCCACCATCTCAACCGGATCGCCGATGGCCGCTACAGCGAGCTGGAGCGGATCTTTGGCCGCTTGCAGCAAGAAATCGAGTCGCTCCTGGCCGGCAATCCAGGCCGGACCGAGGGAGAACTGGCCCTGGACCTCGCCCGAGTCGGTCGAGATCAGGCCGACCTGGCCGGGGAAAAGATGGCCAACCTGGCCGAGGCCGGGTCCATCGAGGGCGTTCGCATTCCGCCCGGATTCGTGCTGACCTCGGTGGCCACCCGCCTTTTTTTTCAGCGCAACCAATTGTATCCCCAGATCAACCACATTATCCAGCAGATGGACATCGCCAACCTGGAGGATCTCCATAGCAAGAGCGCGGCAATCGGGGAGTTGATCCGCCACAGCCCCTTGCCGCCGGAACTGGAATCGCTGCTGGCCACCCATTTCGAGCGCCTGACGGCAGACCGGCCGGGATGCCGGGTGGCGGTTCGTTCCAGCGGCCTGGGCGAGGATCTCGGCCAGGCCTCCTTTGCCGGACTCTACCACACCGAGCTTGACGTCGGCCGCGATGCCCTAACCGATGCCTACCGGGCGGTGCTCGCCTCGAAGTACTCGCCTCGCGCCATCTCCTATCGACTGGCTAAGGGGTTTCGTCACGAGGAGACCGAGATGTGCGTCGGGGTGCTGGCGATGATCGAGGCAACGGTCAGCGGCGTCTGCTACACCCGCTCCCTCAGCGGCCCATCCGAAACCCTGGATCTTTTCTGCGCTCCCGGTGGCGCAAGGGGGATCGTCGACGGCACCCGTTCGACCAGCCACCTCCTGCTCGAACGCAGCGCGCCGCATCGCGTTGTCCGCCGCCTGGAAGCAGCGGATCCGGCGACTGTGTGGTTGACCGATGCCCAGGCGACCGCCCTGGCCGAGACCGGCATGCGGTTGGAGCGCCACTTCGGCGTCCCCCAGGACATCGAATGGTCGATCGATACGCACGGCCGGCTCTACGTGCTGCAAAGCCGACCGATCTCTGTGGTTGCTTCTCGGGCACCCGCAACGAAGTTGTCCCGCCCCGACGACGAGCGAATACTGCTTCACGGTGGGGTGACCGGCTGCGCGGGGGCAGGTTGCGGGCCGGTTCACATCGTTCGCACTTCCGAGGAGATGCTCCGCTTTCCGAACCGGGCGGTACTGGTGGTCAAGCACCCCCAACCGGAATGGGCGCCACTGCTAAAACGGGCCGCGGCTCTGGTCGCCGAAACCGGTTCGGAGGCCGGCCATCTCGCCACCCTCTCCCGTGAATTCGGCCTGCCCGCGCTGCTTGCCCTGCCCCGAGCCACCGAGGTTCTGGTCAACGGCGAGACGGTCACCGTCGATGCCGCCACCCGGACCGTCTACCGAGGACGGATCGAAGAGCTGTTGCAGGCGCCGGCCGTTCGCCCCAATCCCATGGAGGGCAGCCCGGTGCAGCGGACCCTGATCGCGGTGCTCAAGCTGATCAGCCCCCTCAACCTCACCGATCCGGCTGCCCCGGAGTTCAATGCCGCCCACTGTCGGACCCTGCACGACATCACCCGGTTCTGCCACGAAAAGGCGGTCACCGAGATGTTCGACTTCGGCCGGCGTTTCCGGTTCGATCAGGGTGCGGCCAAGCGCTTGCGCGACACCCTGCCGCTCGAATGGTGGGCGATCGACCTCGGCGGCGGTTTTGTTCCCGGCTACGATATCCGCCAAAAGGAGATCGCCATCGCCGACATCGCCTGCACCCCGATGCTGGCCATCTGGGAGGGCATGCATGCCGTGGCCTGGGAGGGGCCTCCCACCGCCGGACTGCGCACCATGGTCTCCTTTCTCTTCCAGTCCGCCCTGCAAGACGGCCTCGATCCGCAGCGGACTTCCGCCCTCAAAGAGAAGAATTATTTCCTTCTTGCGCAAAAATATTGTAATCTCAGCGTGCGTCTGGGATACCATTACGCCATGATTGAGGCGATGCTCGGCGACCGGCCCGGCGACCGTTACATCACCTTCCGCTTCAAGGGGGGAGCGGCCGGGGAAAACGAGCGGCTCCGGCGAATCGACCTGTTGGCGGAGGTCTTGGCGCACTTCGGTTATCGGATCGACCGGGTTGGTGACGCCCTCACCGCCCGGGTGGAACGCGAACCCGAAGCGGTGATCGTGGAGCGGCTCAAGGTGCTTGGCTATCTCACCATTCACACCCGGCAGTTGGATCTGGTGCTGGCCGAAACCGGCGCGGAGCGGTTCTTCCGCGACAAATTCATTCAAGAGATTGGGGACATGCTGAACCATGAGCGAACAGACCTTTCAGCTTGAAGCGGCGCTCAAAATTCACCTCCTGCTGGTGGACGACGAACCTGAGTTCAAGGAGGTCATGCACCGGCACCTGTCGCGGATGGGCATCCGGCTCAGCGTTTCCGACTGCTGCCTCGACGCCCTGGCGACTCTGGAGGCCCAAAACGTCGACGTGGTCATCATGGACATGAACATGCCCGGCATGGACGGCATTCAGTGTCTGCGCAAGGTCAAGGAGCGCTGGCCCCAGATCGAGGTGATCATCCTCACCGGTCATGCCTCGGTGAAATCCGGGATCGAGGGCATGGAAAGCGGGGCCTTCGATTACTGCCTCAAACCGATCGATGTCCGCGAGCTGATCGAAAAGGTCGAACTGGCGGCCCAAAAGGCCCTGATCAATCAGGAAGACATCGCCTCCTGACCCCGGCGGCATTCCCCCTTTTCCTCCTCACCACAACGAATACGCCCATGAGAATGCTTGGCAAACGTCTCCGCCCCTTGATGCTCTTCTTCTGTGCCCTGTTGCTGGCTGGCTGCGTTAGCGCCGGCAAGGACTTCAACCACCGCATGGTGCGCCAGATCCAGTTGCACCAGACCACCCGCGCCCAGATCGAACAGATGTTCGGCCCGCCCTGGCGGACCGGCATCGAAGACGGCAAGCAAACCTGGAGCTACGGCTACTACAAGTACGGCGTCAGCGATACCCTCAGCCGCGACCTGACGGTTCGCTTCAACCCCAACGGCACCGTGGCCTCCTACACCTTCAACTCCAGCTATCCCGAGGACCAGGGGCTCTAACCCTCCCTCGTCCGAAGGCCAGGGCGGGCCACCTGCGCCGCGTCCCCGGCGCGCCGTTTCTCCTGCCGACGAGGCGCCTGCATGCAGACACCACCCGATCCCGCCTGCATCGACCGGGCCGTGGCCCTGGCCGAACAGTGGCAGCATCGCGCCGACCGCCTGCGCACCCGCAGCGAAAAACGACGCCAGCAACGGCTCGTCCGGCTGCTCGCCCACCCCGGCGACACGGTCCTGCTCGGCCGGATGATCGACCGGTGCTTCCGCTCCCGCGATCCCCGGCGGGTCGCCGACCAGATGCGCAGCCTGCTCCACGATCACGGTCTCCCGCACTTCCTCAGCTTGCCCGAGCAGGTCGTGCTCCGCCTCTTCCTCGCTCTCCCCACCCGTCTCTCCGCTCTCTGCGTGCCGTTGCTGATCGAACGACTACGCGCCGGCAGCAGCGGGATGATCGTCCCCGGCGAACCGGAAGCCCTGCGCGCCCATCTCCAGCTACGGCGCGCCCAGGGAGTGCGGATCAACCTCAATCACCTGGGCGAGGCGGTGCTCGGCGAAGACGAGGCAGCCCGACGGTTGGCGACCGCCATCCGGGATATGGAGTCTCAGGACGTCGAGGTGATCTCGCTCAAGATCTCCACCCTTTTCTCCCAGATCGATCCGCTCGCCTTCGACGACACCGTGGCCGTTCTCCGGGGGCGGCTCTCCGCCGTCTACCGAGCCGCGCAACACCACGTCTTCGTGCGAACGGACGGCAGCCGGGCTACAAAATTCGTCAACCTCGATATGGAGGAATACCGGGATCTGGCGATCACCACCCGCGCCTTTATCGCCACCCTGGAGCAGGAGGAGTTTTTCGACCTGTCCGCCGGCATGGCCCTGCAGGCCTATCTGCCCGACAGCTTCGCCCTGCAGCGGGAGTTGACCGAATGGGCTCGGGAGCGGGTGGCCAGGGGTGGTGCGCCGATCAAGCTGCGGATCGTCAAGGGGGCGAACCTGGAGATGGAACGTCTGGAGGCGGCACATCGCAACTGGCCGCTTGCCCCCTATGAAACGAAGCTCGCGGTGGATGCCAACTATCAGCGGATGATCGCCTTTGGCATGGAACCGGTCAACATCCGGGCCGTCCACCTCGGGGTGGCCTCGCATAACCTCTTCGACCTGGCCTATGCCCGCGTGTTGGCGGAGGCCAACGATGTCACCCCCTTCTTCTGCTTCGAGATGCTGGAAGGCATGGCCGACCATGTCCGCCGGGCGCTCCAGGAGAGTGGCGGCGACATCCTGTTGTACGCTCCGGTAGCCGGCAAGGACGAATTCCTCAACGCCATCGCCTACCTGATCCGCCGCCTGGACGAAAACACGGCCCCGGACAACTTCCTCCGCCACGCCCCGCATCTGCGGGTGGGCTCCAGCCAGTGGCAGGCACTGAGAACACACTTTCTCCGCGCCGCCGCCCTGCGGCAGACGATCCGCCAGACAACCAACCGTACCCAGGACCGAACGACCGAGACCTTTGGCCCGGAGCTGTCCACCTTCCATCGCAACCGCTTCGACAATGAAGCGGACACCGACTGGTCGCTCGCCGCCAACCGACGCTGGGCCGCAGCTCTTCGCGACCGCTGGCAACGCCGACCCGGTGACGAGCCGATGCGCGTGCCGCTGGTGATCGACGGCGAGGAGATCCACGCCGACCGGGAAATCCTGGAGCGATGGGATCCGAGCCAGAAGGATGTCCTGCTTAGCCGCGCCGCCCTGGCAACGGTCGAGGATGGCCGCAGGGCCCTGCGTGCGGCAGCCACCGATACCGATGGCTGGCGGCAGCGCACCTGCCGCGACCGCCACGCGGTTCTCGCCCGTGTCGCCATGGAATTGCGCCGCACCCGGGGCGACCTCATCGGGGTGGCGGCCGCCGAAACCGGCAAGATTGTTGCCGAGGCCGACGCCGAGGTCTCCGAGGCCATCGATTTCGCCGAATGCTACCCCTGGGCGGCAGCCCGGTTCGACCGATTGCCCAACCTGGCCATCCAGGGCCGGGGCGTGGTGCTGGTGATCGCCCCCTGGAACTTCCCCATCGCCATCCCCTGCGGCGGGATCGCCGCTGCCCTGGCGGCCGGCAACACGGTCGTTTTCAAGCCGGCCTCGGATGCGATCTGCACCGGCTGGCTGCTCTGCCAGTGTTTCTGGCGGGCCGGCATCTCGAAAACAACCTTGCAGTTCCTGCCCTGCTCGAGCGACACCACCGGCCCGGCCCTCACCGCCGGATCGGAGGTGGATGCCATTATCCTCACCGGCGGCACCGAGACCGGTCTGCGCATCCTGGCGCGAACGCCCGCCATCCCTCTCGCGGCGGAAACCGGCGGTAAGAACGGAACCATCGTCACCGACCTGGCCGACCGCGACCAGGCCATCAAACATGTGCTCCACTCGGCCTTTTCCCATTCGGGCCAGAAATGCAGCGCCACCTCGCTGCTCATTTTGGAGAAGACCGTATACGACGATCCCCATTTCCGCAGTCAACTGGTCGATGCCGCCGCCAGTCTCCGGGTCGGACCGGCCTGGGACTTCGCCACCCGGATAGGGCCCCTGATCCGGCCGCCCAGCGGCCCACTGCTCCGAGGGCTCACCACCCTGGAGCCCGGCGAGGAATGGGCGCTCAGGCCGGCGATGGTCGAGAATAATCCGCAGCTCTGGTCGCCGGGGATCAAGTACGGGGTCCAACCGGGCGGTTTCACCCATCTGACCGAGCTGTTCGGGCCGGTGCTGGGGGTGATGCGCGCCAACAGCCTGGACGAGGCTATCGACCTGGTCAACCAAACCGGCTACGGCCTGACCAGCGGCCTGGAGAGCCTGGATCGCCGCGAACAGCTGCGATGGCGGGAGCGCATCCGGGCCGGCAACCTCTACATCAACCGCCCCACCACCGGTGCCATGGTACTGCGCCAGCCCTTCGGCGGCATGGGCAAATCGGCCCTCGGTCTCGGCCTCAAGGCGGGGAGCCTCGAATACGTGACCCAGTTCATGCGCATCACCGAAACCGGACCACCGTTGTTCGAGCCGCTGGCGGGCGATCATCCCCTGCTCCGGTTGACCCAGGAGTGGCAAGGGCTGCGCCTCTGGGGGCAATGGCCGGAATTTCGGGAGGAGATCGAGCGAACCGGCGCGGCCGTGGCGAGCTATCTCCATCGGATGGAGGCCCGTTACGGCCAAGCCCAGGACTTTTTCCACCTGCGCGGCCAAGACAACCTGCTGCGCTTCCTGCCGGTGCGGGATCTGGTAATCCGCCTCCACCCGGACGACAGCCTGTTCGATATCCTGGCGCGCTGTGCGGCGGCAACCATCGCCGGCTGCACGCCGAGCCTCAGCCTACCGCCGGGCCTGGAAAATGCGGCGGTCGGATTCCTGGCAAGCCCTCAGGGAGAACGATTTATGCGCGGTATCGCCACGGTGCGCGAGAGCGACGCTCAACTGGCGGCGCGGATCGAGACCATCGGCCGGATACGCTACGCTGCTCCGGATCGGGTGCCCCAGGAAATCTTGGTCGCCGCTGCACAAACCGGTGCCGCTATCGCCCGGTCTCCGGTATACATGGAAGGGCGCATCGAGCTGCTCCAGTATCTTTACCAGCAATCGATCTGCCATGAGTACCACCGCTACGGCAATCTGGGCGAGCGGGCCCTGGACTGAGCCCCACCGGCGACGATCCGATCTCCCGACTCCCCGATCTTTCTCCTTGGCAACCCCATGCATCGACAAACCAAGGCCACCCTGTTCACCCTGCTGACCATCCTCTTCTGGGGTGGAGCCGCCTCGGCCTTCAAGATCGCCCTGCGCTCAATCGGCCCCTTTTCCCTGCTGCTGGCCTCGGTCACCCTTTCGACCCTGACCCTGCTGGTCGTGCTTCTTGTGCAGGGCAAGCTGGCAACGCTGAGAACCACGCCGCCGGCGCTCCTCGTCAGGGCCCTGTTGCTTGGCATGCTCAACCCCTTTCTCTATTACATCGTCCTGTTCAAGGCCTATGCCCTGCTGCCCGGCCAGATCGCCATGGCCCTCAACTACGGCTGGCCCCTGATGTTGACCCTGCTCTCCGTCCCCATTTTGGGGCAGCGCCTCACCCGTGGCCAGTTGGTTGCGGTCGGCGTCAGTTTTCTTGGGGCGATCATGATCGCCACCAAGGGAGAGTTCGTGCATTTCGGCGATGTCAACCGTTTGGGCCTGCTGCTGGCGGCCATTTCCACCCTGATCTGGGCCTCGTTCTGGCTGCTGAACGCCAAGGACGGCCTCGATCCGGTGATCAAACTCTTTCTCGGTTTCTGCTCGGGACTCGTCTGCACCCTGCTGGCCAGCCCGCTGTTCGGCGGCATCGCCTGGCCGCCGGCCGCTGCCTGGCCAGCCCTGCTCTACATCGGCCTCTTCGAGATGGGCATCACCTTCGTCCTTTGGCTGACCGCGCTGCAACTCACCACCACCGCTGCCCGGATCGGCAACCTGATCTACCTGACTCCCTTTCTCTCGCTCCTCTTTCTCCACCTGATCGTCGGCGAGCAGATCCATCCGGCCACCTTCCTCGGCCTGTCGCTGATCGTCGGCTCGATCATCGTCCAGGAATTGCAGGCCAAGCGGGCCCAACAGCCCCTCAGCCGCTGATGGCTCAATATCCCATCGACCTGTACCCGTCTTTTTAACGTCATGCAGAAAAGCATATCCCCTTGACCGGACGGTCAATGTTCGGCAAGATGACAGCAACTGCCCAAAGTTGTTCCCGAAACCTCCAAGAACAGCCGGGCTCGACCCTGCATGGACGAGATCAACCCGTTCCACGACACCATCCATCGAACATGAGCCTCATTATCCCCGTTCATCGCGTTGCCCGCACCCTGTTGCTCCCTCTCCTGGCGATGTTGCTGGGGGGATGCGTGACCAAACCGGACGCGGTCCGGCCGGTGGAGTCCTTTTCCCTGGAACGCTACCTGGGCACCTGGTATGAAATCGCCCGCCTGGACCATTCGTTTGAGCGGGGCCTGAGCCGGGTGACGGCGCACTACAGCCTGGACAAGGACGGCTCGGTCCGGGTGGTGAACCGCGGTTACTCGGAAGAGAAACAGCAGTGGCGGGAAGCGGTGGGCAGGGCGCTTTTCGTCAATCAACCGGACCAGGGCTTTCTCAAGGTATCCTTCTTTGGTCCCTTCTACGGCGCCTATGTTATCATCGACCTGGACGAGCACTATCGCTATGCCCTGGTCTGCGGACCCAACACCTCCTACCTCTGGTTGCTGGCCAGGACATCGACCATCCCCGACCCGGTCAAGGAGCGGCTGGTGGCCAAGGCCGCCGGCCTTGGGTTTGCGACCAGTGATCTGATTTTTGTCAAACACGACTAGACCTTCGGCTGCGACCGGACCAACAAAAAATCCCCTCTGCCATGGGCGGGAGGGGATTTTTTGTGCGCCGGATACAGTCCGGCGCGATGGGCGATGGGTCGATCAGAGGATCGGCTTCATGGCGCTCATGTGGGAGCGGAGTTCCTCGCCCACCTGCTCGACCACGGTGTAGCGAATGTCGGCGTTGATGGAGATCAGCTCGATGTTGTCCACCGCGTTGTCCTTCGCATCCAGACCCTTGCCGATGACGTCGGTATCGATGGCCTTCATGAAATCGGCCAGCAGCGGCACCGCCTGGTGGGCGAAGAGGTAGCAGCCGTACTCGGCGGTGTCGGAGATGACCACGTTCATCTCGTAGAGCTTCTTGCGCGCGATCAGGTTGGCGATCAGAGGCACCTCGTGCAGACTCTCATAATAGGCCGATTCTTCCTTGATGCCGGAGGCGACCATAGTATCGAAGGCCAGCTCCACGCCTGCCTTGATCATGGCCACCATGAGGATGCCCTTGTCGAAGTACTCCTGCTCGCTGATCTCGACATCGGCGGCCTGGGTCTTTTCGAAGGCGGTCTCGGCGGTCTTGGCGCGCCAGCCGAGCAGCTTCTTGTCGTCGTTGGCCCAGTCCTTCATCATGGTTTTGGAGAAGGTGCCGGACATGATGTCGTCCATATGCTTCTCAAAGAGCGGGGTCAAGATCTCCTTGATCTCCTCGGCGAGATAATAGGCGCGGATCTTGGCCGGGTTGGACAGCCGATCCATCATATTGGTGATGCCGCCGTGCTTGAGGGCCTCGGTGATGGTTTCCCAGCCGTACTGGATCAGTTTGCAGGCGTAGCCGGGCTCGATCCCCTTCTTGACCATCTTGTTGAAGCAGAGCAGGCTGCCGGCCTGGAGCATGCCGCAGAGGATGGTCTGCTCGCCCATCAGGTCGGACTTGACCTCGGCGACGAACGACGACTCGAGCACCCCGGCCCGATGGGCGCCGGTGCCGGCGGCATACGCCTTGGCAATGTCCCAACCCTCGCCCTTGGGATCGTTTTCGCGGTGGACCGCGATCAGGGTCGGCACGCCGAAGCCGCGCTTGTACTCCTCGCGCACCTCCGTTCCGGGGGATTTGGGGGCGACCATGATCACGGTCAGGTCTTCGCGGATCTGCATCCCCTCCTCGACGATGTTGAAACCGTGGGAGTAGCTGAGGCAGGCGCCCTGCTTCATCAGCGGCATGACCGCGGCCACCACGTTGGAGTGCTGCTTGTCCGGGGTGAGGTTGATCACCAGGTCGGCGGTGGGGATCATCTGCTGGTAGTTGCCGACGGCGAATCCGTTGTCGGTGGCGTTTTTCCAGCTCTTGCGCTTCTCGGCGATGGCGGAATCACGCAGGGCATAGCTGACGTCCAGACCGGAATCGCGGAGATTCAGGCCCTGGTGCAAACCTTGGGCGCCGCAACCGACGATGACGATTTTCTTGCCCTTGAGCTTGTCAACGCCATCGGCGAATTCCGAGGCATCCATGAAGCGGCATTTGCCCAGCTCCTCCAGTTGCAGGCGCAGCGGCAGGGTATTGAAGTAGTTCTGTCCCATGATCGTTCCTCCTTGAGGTGGATAGTCTGAAAGTTTGTCGTCTATAGGTGGTCAAAGTTTTATCGCGGGAACCGTGTTCGTCCTTCACCATACCCGAAAATTTCGTTGCGAAAAGTGAATTCTTTGCAATTGCATGTTGCGCCCAGCGCAACATGGTGGCACAAAGGTTTCTGCTGCGCCTCATACCATAGAACCCTTTTTCTTTCCGCATTTTTATGGATATCCGCTCCTTAAAAATCTTCTACCACCTGGCCCGTTCGCTCCATTTCGGCCGCACCAGCCAAGCCTGCAACCTCACCCCCTCGGGTCTGACCCGCACCATCCAGCGGATCGAGACGGAGTTGGGCGAGCCGCTTTTCCGGCGGGACAACCGCTCCGTCTCGTTGACACCAGCGGGGGAGGTGTTCAAGCGCTACGCCGAAGAGGCGATCGAGCGCTGGCGGGACCTGCAACGGGAATTGGCGGGTGCGGAGACGCTGCACGGCGAAATTTCCCTGTTCTGCTCGGTCACCGCCGCCACCTCCATCCTGCCGCCCCTGCTCAGGGAGTTCCGGCGGGCGCATCCCGGTGTCCTCATCAAGCTGCAAACCGGCGATGCCGCCGAAGCCCTTGACCGGCTGGGCAACCGGGAGGCCGAGGTGACCATCGCCGCCCTGCCGGAACGATTGCCGCCCACGGTGGTCTTCCTCGAACTGGCGCAAACGCCCCTGGTATTCATCGAATCGGTCCAGGCGCCCGAAATTCGGGCAGGTGGATCCGAGCACATCGACTGGTCCCAAACTCCGGTGATCCTGGCCGAACGGGGATTGAGCCGGGTGCGAATCGACCGTTGGTTCAAGGCCAAGGGGATTGTGCCCAACGTTTACGCCGAGGTGGCCGGCAACGAGGCCCTGCTGGCCATGGTCAGCCTGGGATGCGGAATCGGTGTGGTACCGGCGCTGGTGCTGGAAAAAAGTCCGTTGCAGGACGAGGTGCGCATCTTCGAGGTTGAGCCGGAGCTGGCCCCCTTCACCATTGGGGCCTGCACCCTGGAGAAAAACCTGGCCAACCCGATCATTCAGGCCTTCTGGGCAACGATTGCAATGGAAAATCGGCGGGCGCAGGCGAACGAATCCCCTCCGATTCCGGAGGATCGCCGGAATCGGAGCAGGGTGCCGGGGAAGAACAAGGGGTTATTTGTCGCCTCTGGGGACCAGCAGGACCGGGATAGGGCTGTGCCGGGAGACGCGGCGGGCGGTGGTGCCCATGATGGCGCTGCCGAGAAAAGAGCGGGTTGACGTGCCCATGACAATCATGTCGGCGTGATATTTCTTGGCCACTTCGAGAATTTCCTCGCTGGGATTGCCGGAAACGACCAGGATCTCGGTGACCGGGGTCCTATCGAGGCCGAAAGCCGCCATCTCCTCCCTGCTAAACACGTCGAGGCGTTGCTTCATGATGGCCAGGATATCCCGTGCCATGTCTTTATTGATGCTGTCCGCCGTCTCCCCGGAGAGATAGTTGGCGATGATCGCGGTGCCGGTGCTGCCCAGCGGCTCGACCACGTGCAGCATCAGCAAGCGGGCGTTGTAACGACGGGCCTGGCTCACGGCCAGCCGAAAAACCGGCCGGGTATGCTCGCCCAGATCAGTTGCGTAGAGAATGGTCTGGATATTCGGTGCTGGAACCATATGCATCTCCTCTGTGTGGTTGGCCTTCCGCAGCCGACGAAACGATCGGCTTCCTGCTTGCGGGGTCGAAATCCTCAACAAACACGCGGCGGGCAATGAAGAGAAAACCGCCGAATTCGCAACGGGTGCCGGTGGTTTTCGACCTCCCCTCAATGTGCTCAACTATAATAAACTGACTATTTTTTTCATCAGAAGAAAGCGATCCGGCCAATTTGTTTACCGGCCGCATCTCGTTATTGACAAATGCACGCCTGTGGTATGTATTCAGAAAGAAATTGTTCCAACCCGATGACGAACGGACGTTGCCCATGCGTGGAAAATCACAGACCTCGACAGTCAAGGACGGCAGAATACGCGTCGTCTGCTCCCGATGCGCAAAAAAACAGTACGTGACGGTTCCAGCGGGATTGCGGAAGAAGACCGTCCGCTGCTCCTGCGGCCAGTCCTCGCTGCACACGCTGAACCATCGGAGAACCATGCGCGAATCGACCTGCGGCAAGGCGTTCATCATCTTGCCAAACGGCCGGGAATGCCCGATCTACCTCTGCGACATCTCGCTCGGCGGGGTCGGTTTCAACATCCCGATCCAATACAGCCGCACCATCTCCAACGGCCAGGATCTCCGCATCAAGTACCGCTCCTTGACCGGAAGCTCGGTGATGCGGAAAATCCGGATCAAGAACATTATCAACAATCGCGCCGGTGCCGAGTTCCTCGACGGCCGAACCTCATCGTTCTGAGGGCCGCGGTTTCCAGAAGCATTCGGTCCGTCGAGCACCTTTTGGTCCTCTCCGCCCCTCCTCTCTGGGCAGCAGAGTCCATTTGATTCAAGAACTATCGATATTACGAGAAAATATAATATCGAATATATTTTTTGTTCACGCCTTGATTTTCTCGAAGCCCTTGTGCGATAATGACCCAAACAACAGAGTTGCCTTGTCTCGCAGCCCTTGTACAGCTTGATTCTCTTTCTCCACAAAGGCCAAGATTATGCGTTGCCCCAAATGCGGCTATATCTCGTTCGATCACCAGGAAACCTGCAATAAATGCCAAAAGTATATTGGCGATGTTGTTGCCGATATCAAAGGAACCACTTTCAGTGCGAAGGCCCCTTCGTTTCTGAAAATAACGTCGGCAGACAAGTCTCCCTCGCCGCTTGCCTCCGCAGCAATCAAAGAAAGCCCAGGTTCATCGGGAGGCGATGAAGCATATGCGTTCGAGGCCGATGAAGAGACCGAACTTTCGCTCGATCGTGCCGCCGAGTCGGAACCGCCGCGCAGGGAAATCGAATTTCCGGGTGGGCAAGAGGACTTCGTGATGGAACTCGATGAGATCGCGGAGACTTCGCCGCGCGATGAGTTCACGCTCGATCTGGGGCCGCAACCCGATGACGCACCGCAAATGCCCTCCATGGACTTCGGCGATCTCGATATCTCCGATTTGGCCCCTCCGGACAAGGAGGAGGCCGAACCCATCCATTTTGTCGAACAACCGGTATTGAGCGATCTCGAACCCGTAGCAAGCCGCTCGGAAACGCTCGCTCCTCCGCAACCATCGCCTTCTTCCCCTTCCCCCATGAAGACCGGCCTCGAGGATCTCAACTTCAATGGCCTGGATCTGGACACGCCCTCCAAACTGATCAGCGGAAGCGCCGCCGGCAAGCGGTATCTTCCCTCGGTGAAAACCGGAACGGCTTTGGACAAATTCGATATCGACCTCGGGGATCTCTTCCCTGAAAATAAAAAATAAAAGATTGACAATAAAGCCGACTTGTTGCTATGTATACGGGCCTTCAAAATTGGGTGCCGAGATAGCTCAGTCGGTAGAGCAACGGACTGAAAATCCGTGTGTCCCTGGTTCAAATCCTGGTCTCGGCACCAATAAAAAAATCAAGCACTTAGCGTTCATTCGCTGGGTGCTTTTTTTTATTTATCGCCCTGCTGTGCTCCCTTTGAAAATAATGATCCTGTTGTTCGCCTGTCTGTATCTTTCGCCTTCTGGCAGGTGTATTTGCTGCCACCTCTACCCTGAAAAATATTATCGGAACAAATGGTGTGCGGATCATCATGGCCAGACCGAAGTTATGCGTGCCGATTAAACACGGGCGGACTGTATTAGGGTAACTCACGCCATCGTATTCGACTTTGGGAAGAAATGGGCTGAGAGCGCCTTGACCAGACCCTGTACTGTTCGCTACAACTGGAAAGCGGACTGGGATAGTGCTAATTTTGGAGAAGCTGGAAGATCGAAAATACTTGCTTCGCTTGAAAAGCACCGTTGGGCATTTCAAGGTGCCGATCGATACATGGGAGACGAAGGGAGAATAGCATGATCCGAACAATACTCATCCTTTGCTTGGCCCTTTGGCTTTTTTCCGTGCCAGCAATGGCCCAGGTGGCGGTGAACCTTGGAACAAAACCCGATGGTTTCGGATCGTCGGGTCAGGCACTCGCGCTTATCGATCTGATCGTGCGAAACCCGAAACAATCGAACTACCGCATCACCTACAAGACCAGTACCGACACTGTGGTGTTCGAGTGCGATTTCAACCAAGATACCATCACTCGCACCCAAAAAAGGGCAAAGGGAAAGAACACTATCGAGCAATGGACCGGGGAGGCGGTGCAACGTTTGCGGCATGCCGCGAACGGCGGTTCGTTAGATGACACGCCAAGCGGACATAGCCCTGGAACCATTCGTGTTTTTTAACGACCGGAAAAATGAGCGCCCAAAAAAGCCCCCTTGTATTGACGAAGGGGGCTTGCAGAATCATGCCCGACAAGGTTGTCGGCCAACGAGGGGCAATTATTCGGAAAGCCTTTGTGCAATGCGCTTATACGTCTCCTTCAGTTCTTCACCGACGATTCGAGCTTTTGAGATAAATTCCTCGGAGGTATCGATGGTATCGTCAGCTATCTGGGACGCCTTATCTTTGAGGGAATCTTGAAATTTAACTCATTAATCCCCATGATCATTCACCGGCAATTTTTTTCACCAAGACCATGCTCTTCTGGCATTTAATCCAATCAGTTTTGCACCCTGCCACCGCCTCGCTCTG
>Ga0074195_1000844_pt2 | contig 50315 bp, 48 predicted proteins | sample EPASupsiteHSE623_FD_64525 | JGI IMG/M metagenome (GOLD analysis project Ga0074195, IMG submission 64525) | Bioremediated contaminated groundwater from EPA Superfund site, New Mexico - Sample HSE6-23 | ecosystem: Environmental > Aquatic > Deep subsurface > Groundwater > Contaminated ...
TTGCCGGGTCGGTAGAGGACTTGCACCTCCAAGTCATCGACTCGCCACCACAACGAGTCGAATAGCGCCTGTCACGGCGCTACGCGCCATGCCTGGCGCACCAACAAAAAAAGCGCGCAGAGTAACTCTGCGCGCCGAGGGAAAGCGGGGGGAAAACCCGAAAAAAAATTACTGCACCTGATTATCGGAAAGCAGACTGACCATCATGGTGTCGGCAAGCCGATGGGGATCAACGGTATATTCACCCCGGGCGATCTGGTCTTGCAACGCCTGAACCTTGTCCATGCGAACCTCAGGAACCTGCTCGATGATATTTTTGGCCTTCTGCACTTCCAGAGATCCTGCGGAAAGCTCAACCCGGTCATCGCCGCCGGCCATAACCTTTTCCGCCTTGGCGACATCAACCCCCTCGAATTTCTTGACTTGAACCTTTTCCGTCTTTATCTGTGGAAAAATGCCCGTTAGTTTCATGATCAACTCCTATCCTGCTTACAGGTTGTAGTCAGCCCCTTGATCGGAAATGAGGCTTGATGGAGCCCCTGCTCCACCCAACACAACTATAATTTCCTAGCTATCATATCGGCAGATCAATTTCAAACCTAAAATAAAAATTCACAACAGGGCAACTCCCTGCAATTTCAACCAATAATCAGCCACAACATCCACTACCCCGGCAGGCCGCGGATGTTGCACACCAGGATGCGCCGGCCGGTGTTGCCAAACAGGTATGCTGCTGGTAGTATCTGCCCATGAAAAATCTCGACCCTGTGTACCTCATCGACGGCAGCGCCTACATCTACAGGGCCTACCATGCCATTGCCCCGCTCACCAACAAGAGCGGCCTTCCCACCCATGCGGTGTATGGGTTCACCAACATCCTGCTCCGGGTTTTAAGGGAAAAAGCGCCCAGATTTCTCGGCATCGCCTTTGATGTGCGGGGGCCGAACTTCCGCCACGAGATGTACCAAGCCTACAAGGCGAACCGTCCGGCCATGCCCGACGACCTTGCCTGCCAGATCCCCTACATCAAGGAGATCGTCGCCGCCCACAACATCGCCTGCCTGGAGCGCCAGGGCTTCGAGGCCGACGACCTGATCGCCTCGGCGGCCAAAAAGCTGGCGGCCCAAGGGCATCCGGTGATCGTGGTCTCCGGGGACAAGGATCTCCTGCAGCTCGTTTCCGAATCCATCACCGTCTGGGACCCCATGCGGGACGTATTCATGGACCCGGCGGCGGTGCAAAAAAAATACAATATCCCGGTGGACCGTCTCCTCGATTTTTTCGCCCTGATGGGCGACAGCTCGGACAACGTGCCCGGGGTGGCGGGCATCGGCCCGAAGACCGCGGAAAAATTGATCAATCAATGCGGATCGCTGGAAGGGCTCTACCAGAATATCGAGACCATCTCCCAGGTAAAGCTCAAGGAAAAACTCCTGGCCAACAGGGAAAACGCCTTTCTCTCCCGTCGGCTCATCGCCCTCAAAGATGATCTTGCCTCGCCGAAACTTGCGGAATATGAAATCCCCGCACCCAACGAAGAAAAACTCCAGGAGCTTTACACCTTCCTCGACTTCAGCCGTTTGCTCAAAACCCAGACCACTACTGCCGTTGCCCTTGAGACCAAGGGGTTCCATCTGGTCACCACCGAAAGCCAGCTTGAGAACCTCTGCCGCCAGTTGGCCAAGGGACCCTTGCTGGTGCTGGACACGGAAACCACCTCCCTTGATCCGCTGGTGGCCGAGCTGGTGGGCATCTCGCTCTGCGGCTCAGCCTTTGAGGCCTATTACCTGCCCATCGGCCACCGGGACGGGGATGGCAACCTGGTGGCCAACCAACTGGACCTGGCCTTGGTCCAGAAAAACCTGAGCCCGCTTTTTTCCGATCCCAACTTGCCCAAGCTCGGCCACAACCTCAAGTTCGATCTGCCGATCCTGGAAAACCACGGCCTCCCTATAAATGGCCCCCTGTGGGACACCATGATCGCCTCGTACCTCCTCGACCCGTCCCGCCGTTCCCAGAAGCTCGACGACCTGTGCCTGGAGATGCTCGGCAAGCGGCTGACCAGCTTCGGCGAGGTCACCGCTGGCGACAAGCGGCCGGACAGCTTTGCCTTTGTGGCCCCGGAGGCGGCCAAGGACTATTCCTGCGAGGATGTGACCGGCGCCTTTCTGCTCTGGCAGCGGTTCCGGCCGCAGCTCGAAGAGTTTGGCCTCTGGGAGCTTTTCTCCACCCTGGAGATGGAGCTGGTGCCCATTCTGGTCCACATGGAACAGACCGGCATCACCGTGGACCAGAACCAACTGCAGCGGTTGTCCGAGGATTTCGGCCAGCAACTGGAGGATTTGGAAAAGACCATCTATGCCATGGCCGGAGAGGAGTTCAACATCAATTCCACCCGCCAGCTCGGCGAAATCCTCTTTGCCAAGCTGGGTCTGCCCCAGGGGCGGAAAACAAAGACCGGCTATTCCACCGATGTCACGGTGCTGGAAGGCCTGGCCCGGCAGCACGACCTGCCTGCGGCGATCCTGGCCCACCGAAGCTTAAGCAAGCTCAAGAACACCTATGTGGACAAGCTGCCGGAGCTCATCCACCCCACAACCGGGCGGGTCCACACCTCGTTCAACCAGACGGTCACCGCCACCGGCCGCTTGAGCAGCAGCAACCCGAATCTGCAGAACATCCCGATCCGCACCCCCGAGGGGCAGAAGATCCGGGCCGCTTTCGTTGCCGCGCCGGGCCAGCTCTTTTTGTCGGCGGATTATTCCCAGATCGACCTGCGGGTCATGGCCCATTACGCCCAGGACCCGGCCCTGGTTGCCGCCTTCCGCGCGGGCCAGGACGTCCACAGCCAGACCGCGGCCGAGATCTTCAGGGTCAACCCGGCCTTGATCTCTCCGGAAATGCGGCGGGTGGCAAAGACCATCAACTTCGGGATCATTTACGGGATAAGCGCCTTCGGCCTTGCGGCCCAGCTCAACCTGAGCCGCAAGGAGGCCGCCACCTTCATCGAGCGCTACTTCGCCCACTACGCCGGGGTGAAGCGCTTCATGGAGGAGATCGTCGAAAAGGCCCGGCAGGACGGCTTTGTCACCACCCTGCTCAACCGGCGCAGGTTGCTGCCCGACATCAACAGCTCCAACAAGGCCAGCCGCGAATTCGCCGAGCGCACCGCGATCAACACCCCCATCCAGGGCACGGCCGCGGACATCATCAAGCTGGCCACCATCGCCGCCACCCGCCGGATCAGCGAGCAGGGGCTTGGCGCCAAGCTCCTGCTCCAGATCCACGACGAACTGGTCTTCGAGGTTCCGGCCGCGGAAATAGAAAAAACCGCAGCCGTGGTCAAGGAGGCCATGGAAGGGGTCATGCAGCTTGACGTCCCCCTGGTGGTGAACACGGTGGTGGGGGAAAACCTGTCCAAGGTGTAAGGAGCATCCACCCCGGCTCTGCTTAAATCCATTGACTGTCTCCGGGAAAAAAATTAGGATAACGTCCTGAATTTCAAACAAAACAGCCTTCTCATCATTACCTGTGGGTGACACATGCTCGACTTCATGCGCCGCAAGGCCAAATCGATCTATATTCAGGCGATCATCATCATCATCATTCTGGTTTTTGTCTTCTGGGGGGTGAACTCTTCCCAGCAAGGCGGCCCCGATGCCATTGCCACGGTTAATGGCCAGAAAATCTCCTTGCGGCAATACCAGCAGGCCCACGAACAGACGATCAACAGGTATCAGGAGCAGTTCGGCGGCACCCTGCCTCCGGAGCTGCTTGAGGCCTTGAACCTGAAGCAGCAGGTGCTGAACCAGATAATCCAGGAACTGGTCATGCAACAGGGCGCCAAGGAAGCGGGATTGATTGTCGGCAATGAGGAGGTGCGCAAGGTTATCCATGGCATGGATGCCTTCCGGGAAGAAGGGATCTTCAAGCTCGACCGCTACAAAACGCTCCTTGCCTCCTCAAAAATGACCACGGCTGATTTTGAAAACAGCGTGCGCGACGATCTGCTCCACGCCAAGATTCTTGCCCACCTTTCCCGGTTCGGCCGAGTCTCCGGCAGCGAGCTCAAAGACCGGTTCGCCTTTGACAACGACCAACTCAAGCTCGAATATGTCGCCTTCAACGCGGATGGCTTCCGGACTGCGGGCCCAGTGGCCGATCAGGAGCTGAACACTTTTTTTGCGGAACGCAAGCAAGCCTACCTGACCGAACCGCAGGTCAAGCTCCGATACATCACCTTCCGCAATGAACAGGGACTGGCCTCCATCCAGGTAAGCGATCAGGAGATCGAACAGTACTACACCTTGAACCCGGACAAATTTTCCGCCCCCGAGCAGCGCCAGGCCCGGCACATCCTGCTTCGCTCCGATGCCAAGGAGAGCCCGGAGCTGCGAGACGCCAAGCGCAAAAAACTGGAGACCATCCTGGCGCTGGCCAAGGCGGGCAAGGATTTTGCTCAACTGGCCAGGGAACACTCCGAGGATTCATCCGGGGAAAAAGGCGGCAACCTTGGTTTTTTCAGCAAGGAACAGATGGTCCAGCCCTTTGCCGAGGCGGCCTTTGCCCTCAAGGAAGGAGAGATCAGCGGCGTCGTGGAGACACAATTCGGCCTCCATCTCATCAAGCTTGAGCACATCAAGCCGGCGCAGGTGACCACCCTTGCCGCGGCGCGGGAACAGATCGCCAATGAAATCAAGGCCCAGCGCGGCAAGGACCTTACCTTCCAACTGGCAAACCAGGCCTACGAGGGAATCATCCAGGCCGGCAGCCTGGACAAGTATGCGGCCGAGGCAGCGGCGCCGGTGCAGACAACCGGCTACTTTACCCAGAGCAACCTTCCCGCACCGCTGGCAGGGCCGCCAGCGCTTGCCAAAACCATCTTCGCCCTGAAAAAGGGCGAGTTGAGTTCGTTGCTTGAAATCAACGATGGCTACACCATTCTCTATGTGGACGAGGTGAAGGAACCCCAGGTTCCGCCCCTGGCCGAGGTCCGCGCCAGGGTGGAGAAGGATTTTCTTGACGAGCAGGCCCAGGCAAAGGCCAGGGATGCCGCCGTGGCCTTGCTGGCCCAAGCCAAAAAGGAAGGCTCCCTTGGTGCCGGGGCGGAAAAGACCAAGAGCCAAATCAGGGAGACCCCTTTTTTCACGAGAAGCCAGCAGGCAACCAGCGGCTTGCCCGCGCCCGTCGCCGCGCAGGGCTTGAAACTCAGCACCGCTTCACCGTACCCTGCTGAGATCGCGGAGAACGGCACAACATTCTATGTGCTCCATTTCAAGGAAAGCAACCCGGCGGGCGAGGACGTATTTGCCGGCCGGAAAGAACCGCTGCGAAAAATGCTCACCCAGGAAAAACAGATGCAGGTCATGGGCTCTTGGCTCGCGTATCTCCAGAGCCGGGCCACAATCACCACCGATAAGAAATTCTTGGAGTAAAAACCTGTCCGGCCGCCTGCGGCAAGAGAGGCAAGCCCCTTGGTCAGCCAGCGATCACAGGGTGGTGCAGATGCGCGTGTCAATTGTCGGCAGCAGTGCCGACAAAGAGGCCTGTTCGCCATACGCACGGTATGCGGACAGACCGATGGCAGCTAAGCGAGCGTAGCGAGACTGCGAAGCAGATGTGCTCCCCTGTGGTCGCTGGCGATTATTTACTGCGGCCCGGGCTCCAGAGGGGATCATCTCCAAAACGCTCCATCCACCAGTCTTCCCCGTCAAGGGGCTGATCTTCCCCCGGCACCAGGGGGATTTTGTACTTTTTCCCATATTCCAAAAGAATCTGGCACGCCTCGGTGAGCCGGTGCATTTCCAGCCTCCGCACTTCCGGCCCCGCCTCCTTGTGCCGGGCAAGATCGGGATGATGCTCCTTGGAGAGCCTCCGGTAGGCCTTTTTTATCTCGGTCAGGCTTGCCTGGTCCGGCAAGCCCAAGAGGGTCTTGGCCTCCACGATCTTTTTCCATTCATCGTTGGTCATGCGCTTTTCGAGCCGGAGTCTTTTTTTCTCCAGCTCTTCTCCTCATGCTTCATAAGACGCTCGATGTTGTCCCGATGCTTGAGCCAGATCAACGCCCCTATCCCGAACGCCAGAAGGGAATTGTTCACCGACCCGGAGAGCAGCCAGATCAAACCCGGCATCAGCAGGGCTACTGTGAGCGAGCCCAGGGAAACATAGCCCCAGTTGTAGACCACCCCGGCAAAGAGAAGCATGCCGATGAGCGCCGCCGCCGGCTCAAGATAGAGAAAGATGCCCAGCGCCGTGGCCACGCCCTTGCCGCCCTTAAACCGCAGATACAGCGGATAGAGATGGCCCAGAAAGGCAGCGCCGCCGCAGAGCGCTACCCACAGCTCCCGCTGGCCGGCATTCTCCAGCAACCAGGCGGCGGCAAGCATCGGCAGAATGGCCTTGAGCGCATCGCAAACCAGGGTGAGCACCCCAAGCTTTTTGCCGGCCAGCCGGGCGACATTGGTGGCGCCGATATTGCCGCTGCCCGCGCCGCGCACGTCAACACCCGCAACTTTTCCCAACACCAGACCAAAGGGTATTGAGCCTATGAGATATGAGCCGAGAACCAGGATATATTCCATGCCGCCCCTGCCAGAGTCTGGATAAAAAATGTCTTCCGCGCCAGTCACTCTAAACCGCAGGACGACATTTTTCATGCTTATTTTTTCTTTCTCCCGGAACCGTTCCGCCGCATCCTGCCAAAAAAAAACAAACAGGACAAAAAAACTCTTTCTTCTTGATTTAAGTCAACGCCCAGGGGGATAATTACCGCTATAGTCTCCTTAACAAACGCATCAATACGGATTTCACAGCAACCTTATACATCACATCAAAGGAGAATCGCCATGTTTTGCAACCAATGTGAACAGACCGCCAAAGGAACCGGATGCACCGTCATGGGTGTCTGTGGAAAAACCGAAGCAGTGGCCGGCCTCGAAGATCTGCTGACCCATGCTATCCAGGGTCTGAGCCTGGTAGCCGCCGCCGGCCGCAAGGCCGGGGTTGTCGATAACGGTGTTGACCGCTTCACCTGCGAGGCGATTTTTTCCTGTCTCACCAATGTGGATTTCGACCCCAGCCGCTTTGAAACCCTGATCCGCAAAACCGTCGAGTTGCGCGAGTCTCTGAAGGCAAAAGTTCTGGCCGCAGGAGGCACGATCGAATCCACCGCCCCGGCACTCACCTTTGCCCCGGCCGACACCCTGGCCGGCCTGGAAGCGCAGGGCGCGGCCCTGAACTTCATCAACACCCTGGACGCCAATCCGGACCTGCAATCATTAAAGCAGATCACCATGTACGGCTTGCGCGGTCTTGCCGCCTACACCGACCACGCCGCCATCCTCGGCAAGGAAGACGATGCGGTCTATGCCTACATCCATGAAGCCATGGGCGAGCTGACCCGCAAGGATCTGGGGCTGGACCAACTGGTCGGCCTCGCCCTGAAGTGCGGCGAGGTGAACCTCAAGGCCATGGAGCTGCTCGATGCGGGCAACACCGGCACCTACGGCCATCCGGTTCCCACCCCGGTGCCGCTGGGGCATATCCCCGGCAAGTGCATCCTGGTCACCGGCCATGACCTCAAGGATCTGGCCATGCTCCTTGAGCAGACCAAGGGCAAGGGGATCAATATCTACACCCATGGCGAGATGCTGCCCTGCCACGGCTATCCCGAGCTGAAGAAATACCCCCATTTTTACGGGCACTTCGGCACCGCCTGGCAGAACCAGCAGAAAGAGATGCCGCAATTTCCCGGGGCAATCCTGTTTACCACCAACTGCATCCAGAAGCCCAGCGATGCCTACAAGGCCAACGTCTTCACCACCGGCCTGGTCGGCTGGCCCGATGTAACGCACATCGGCGAGAACAAGGACTTCAGCCCGGTCATCAACCGCGCCCTGGCCCTGCCCGGCTTCACCGATACCGTGGACAACGGCTCGGTCCTCGTTGGCTTTGCCCGGAACACCGTTTTGGGAGTGGCGGACAAAGTCATCGCCGCGGTCAAGTCCAAGGCCATCCGCCACTTCTTTTTGGTGGGCGGCTGCGACGGCGCCAAACCCGGGCGTAACTACTATACCGAGCTCGTGGAGCAGATCCCGACGGACTGCATGATTTTGACCCTGGCCTGCGGCAAGTTCCGCTTCTTTGACAAGAAGCTGGGCGATATCGGCGGCATCCCGCGCCTGCTTGATGTGGGGCAGTGCAACGATGCCTACTCGGCCATCCAGATCGCCGTGGCCCTTGCCGGGGCCTTCGAGTGCGGGGTCAACGACCTGCCGCTCTCCCTGGTGCTTTCCTGGTACGAGCAGAAGGCGGTGGTCATCCTGCTGACCCTGCTGAGCCTGGGGATCAAGGACATCCGGCTCGGACCCTCCCTGCCCGCCTTCATCACCCCCAACGTGCTGGAGGTGCTGGTAAAGAACTTCGCCATCAAGCCGGTAACCACCCCGGCCGAGGATCTCAAAACCATTCTCGGATAACACAACGGATCAGACAGCGGCCCTCCCTCCGCCGCCTGATCCTAGCTACAGAAAAAGAGTAACGGTTCAGCAGCGCCGCAGATGCGCGGAAGAGGCCTGCGAAGTGTGCTATTGCACATGAGCAGGCCAATGACAAAGCAGATGTGGTGTTGCTGGGCAGTTACGAAGGAGCTTGCCATGCAATGCCCCGGCCAGGACAGCCGCTACTGGGATGCCAACGCCGTCTTCGAGGCGACCTGCCCGAAATGCGGCAGCAGCGTCGAATTTTTCAAGGATGACGTGAGCCGCAAGTGCGGCACCTGCGGGACCAAGATGCTCAACCCCAACAACGACTTCGGTTGCGCCTCATACTGTCCCTATGCCGCGCAGTGCCTGGGCTCCCTGCCCCCGGAGCTGCTGGCCAAGAAGCAGGAACTGCTCAAGGAGCGAGTGGCGGTGGAGATGAAGCGCTACTTTGGCGACGATTTCCGCCGCATCGGCCACGCCGGCCGGGTGGCCCGTCATGCCAAAGATATCGCCGCCCGGGAGGAATGCAACCCGGCGGTGGTGGAGATCACCGCCTATCTCCACGACATCGGCATCAAGGAATCGGAACGCAAGTACAACAGCTCGTCGCCCAAATACCAGCATATCGAGGGGCCGCCGGTGGCCAGGGATATTCTCACCGGACTGGGCGCGCCGCAGCCGCTCATCGACGAGGTCTGCGACATCATCGGCCACCACCATGTGCCGAGGCCCGAGGAGACCATGAATTTCAAGGTGCTCTACGATGCGGACCTGATCACCAACCTGGAAGAAAAACAGAAGGATATGGCCTCCCCGCCGGACCATCTGCACAAGATCATCGACCGCTCCTTCCTCACCAGGGCAGGAGCCGCCCTGGCAGCCAAGGTGCTGCTCAAGGCATAACGGAGAATAGCCATGAAAATACTGCGAAAAATCATTGAGATAGACGAAAACCTCTGCACCGGCTGCGGCGAGTGCATTATCAACTGCGCGGAAGGGGCGCTGCAGATCGTGGACGGCAAGGCGCGGATGCTGGCGGAAAAATACTGCGACGGCCTGGGCGCCTGCCTGGGCCATTGCCCCACCGGCGCCCTGCGCATCATTGAGCGGGAAGCGGAGGATTTTGACGAAGAGGCAGTGGAAGAGCTGCTCAAAAACCGCAACGCTCCACAGGCCCATCCTGCCCCGCCGGTGGGCGGCTGCCCCTCGGCGAGATTGCAGACCTTTGCCCCGGCCACCCCCTGCCAGGCGGCCAACGCCCCGGTTCAGCTCGCGGCGGCCAGCGGCTCGGCCTTGAGTCACTGGCCGGTGCAGATCCGGCTGGTGCCTCCCAGCGCGCCCTTTCTCAAAGACGCCGACCTTCTGATCGCGGCCGACTGCGTGCCCGTGGCCTATCCGGATTTTCACCGCAATCTGCTCAGCGGCAAGGTGGTCATGGTGGGCTGCCCGAAATTCGACGAGGCGGAAAGCGCCATCGCTAAATTCGCGGAAATCTTTGCCTCGTCCGGAATCAAAAGCATCACCATGGCCATCATGGAGGTGCCTTGTTGCTCCAACATGCGCCACATTGTTTCCCAGGCCCTTTCCCGCTCCGGCACGGCCATTCCGGTACGGGAGGTGGTGATCTCCGCCCGCGGGGAGCTTCTCCGGCAAGGGGAAATGCCCTCTTGAACCCCGCGAGCCGCCGGCCTATAATTCCCCTTTTGTTTCCCTGAAAAAGAGGGTAGATTGATGCTATTTCGGTAAACGATTACAGACCGTGCCGGCGGCAGACCTTAACCCAGGAGAAGCACATGCAACGCAGAAAATCCATGGCGGCGACAGCCCGCCTTCTCACCCTCGCCCTTGTCCTTTTCACCCTGATGGCGGGCGGGGCCCAGGCCGCCACCAAGATGCCCTCCTTTGCCCTGCCTTCCGTGAAGGATGGCTCCGTGGTCAAGGCCAGCGGCTACCAAGGCAAGGCCATGCTGATCAATTTCTTCGCCACCTGGTGCCCGCCCTGCCGCAAGGAAATCCCTTCACTCATCCAGCTCCAGAAGGAATACGGGCCAAAGGGTTTTACCGTGATCGGCATCTCCACCGATCAGGGCGGCGCCGCGCTGGTTGACAAATTCGCCCAGAAGATGGAGATCAACTATCCCGTCTTGCTGAGCGACTCGCAAACTCCGGCGGCCTTTGGCGGCATTCTCGGCATTCCCACCTCGTTTCTGGTCAACCGGGAGGGCAATGTGGTCAAGCGCTACGACGGCTACGTCGGCCACCAGACCCTGGTAAACGACCTCAATGACATCCTGAAATAAAAAGAAAGACTTTCCGGTTGACATCCTGCGCTCCTGTCGTATACTTACTGAACGACAATTCATTATTTCCTGTTTTCCGTAAACAGGATATTCCCAAATAACACTTAGGAGGAGATGAACATGAGCAAGAAGATGATTTCCCTGGCAATGGCTTTGGCTTTCGTAGTAAGCACCGCAGCGGTTTCTTTCGCTGCCGACTGCACCGTAACCGCGGTTGACGGCAACAAGGTAACCGTAGATTGCGGCGGCGCTGTGTCCACCGTAGAAGGCTCTGCCAAGGTTGGCGACAAGGTTGCAGTAAAAGACGGCAAGATCCAGGCCGCCAAGAAGAAAAAAGCCATCGAGGGTTGCTAATCCCTTGTTGAACCGTTGAACCGGATTTCCGGTCAGCAAAAGCCCGGCCTCAGGCCGGGCTTTTTTTTTATCCAGACGCGCAACGCCTCCCATCGGTATTTACTTTTTCCCTTCGCTTTCGTATAGTGCCAGACCATGAATATCTTCACCGCAGCCATACTCGGCATCATCCAGGGCGCCACGGAATTTCTGCCCATCTCCAGTTCCGGCCACCTGGCCCTGGCCCATTATTTTTTCGGGGCCGAAGAAGCCAGCCTGACCTTTGACGTGGCCCTGCATCTCGGCACACTCCTGGCCATCCTCATTTATTTTCGCGATGATTTCTTGCAGATGGGCAAGGCCGTGCTCGGCCTCAATCACAATGGGGAGGAAGCAAAAAAACTGCGCGGCATGGCTTTTTTTATCTGCCTTGCCACCATTCCCGGGGTCCTGGCCGGACTGTTTCTGGGAGACACCGCGGAACAATACTTCCGCCATCCCGCCATGGTGGCTGGAGCCCTGGCCGGAGCAGGGCTGCTCCTCCTCCTGGCCGACCAGGCAGGCAAACGCGCCCGTGATTTTGGAAAAATAACCCTGCCCGACGCACTGCTCATCGGCATTGCCCAGGCCTGCGCCATCATCCCCGGGGTATCGCGGAGCGGCAGCACCATCACCTGCGGCCTTGCCCTGGGGCTTACCCGGCAGGCGGCGGTCCGCTTCTCTTTCCTGCTTTCCGCCCCCATCATTTTCGGAGCCGGGGTCTACAAGTTCCCGGAGATCATTGCCCAGGGGTTGCTGGGCGAGCAAAGCTCCCTGTACCTTACCGGCTTTCTCGCCTCCGCCATCTCCGGCTACCTGTTCATCTCCTTTATCATGCAATACATCCGGGCCAGAAGTTTTGCCATTTTCGCTTACTACCGCTTCCTGCTGGCGGCCTTGGTCGTAGTCGCCCTTTTCCTGCAACGATAAACAGATGCGCGGCATCCTCCGCCGCCATGGAGACCCCCATGGATCCTGCCCAGCTTCCAGAAAAACAGTACGCCCGTCTCCGGGAAATCCGCAAGACATACACGGTGGACTTCGAGCCGCTGCGGTTGCGCGGCAAGGAGATCCAACTGCTGCAGGTCACCGACCTCGAACCGCTTCTGGCCGGGAAAGATCCCTTCAAGGATGTGCAGGACTTTCCCTTCTGGGTAAAGCTCTGGGAAGCCGCCATGGTCCTGGCGGACCTCATGCTCACCACCCCGCCGGCAAAAGAAGATCATACCCTGCTCGAACTCGGCGCCGGTCTGGGCGCGCCGGGCCTTGCCGCCGCCCTGGCCGGTTACCGGGTAACCCTGACCGATTACGAGCCGCATATCCTCGATTTTCAACGGGTCAGCGCCGCGGCCACCGGCCTCAAAGGAGTGGACTGCCGGCTGCTCGACTGGCTGAAACCGCCCGACCTGCCGCGTTTCGACACCATCATCGGCGCGGAGATCCTCTTCCGGGAAGAGTTTTTCGCCCCGCTTTTAAACATCTTCCGCTCGCTGCTGGCCGAGCAGGGCGTCATCTACCTGGCCCACGATGTCCGCCGCAAAAGCCTGCCTAAATTCCTCCTGCTGGCGGAAAAGGAATACGAGATCGCGGTGTCCACCCGCACGATGCGTAGCGATGCCAAGGAGCGGACCATCATCGTCAACCGGCTCACCCGCCGGGGGTAAAGAACGGATGCGCTATCAGGATATCGACTGGGACACCATGTGGCGGGAATCCAGAGCCCACAAGTCCTGGAAAAAGAAAAAGAGCAGCGACTGGGATCAGCGGGCCGCCGGATTTGCCGAGCGCAACCTCGACTCGCCCTTTGTGGCGCAATTCCTCTCCCGCCTCCAGGCCGAACCGGAGTGGAGTGTGCTGGATGTGGGCTGCGGCCCCGGCACCCTGGCGATCCCCTTGGCCCGCCAGGTGCGCCGGATCACGGCCCTCGACTATTCCGCCGCCATGCTGGACGAACTCGGCAAACGGGCCAGACAGAAATCCCTTGCCAATATCCGGACCATTCAGGGTTCTTGGGACGATGACTGGCAGAAACTCGGCATTGCCCGGCACGACATTGCCATTGCCTCCCGCTCGCTCTCCGTGGACAACCTCGCCCAGTCGTTGCGCAAGCTCAACGACTGGGCGGACAAGGGGGTCTACCTGGCCGACCGGGTCGGGGCCGGCCCCTTTGATCCGGATCTCTTCGCCGCCATTGGCCGGGATTTTCAGCCAGGGCCGGATTATATCTTCACGGTCAACATCCTCTACACCCTCGGCATCCATGCCCATGTCGACTTCATCACCCTTGATCAGCAACGCATCTACGGCTCGCGGGAAGAGGCCTTGCAATCATACCGGTGGATGGTGGACAATTTGACCTGCGCGGAAGAAGGTCAGCTTACCGCATATGTGGATGCGCGCCTCAGCCAGCTCGACGAAAGCACCTGGCAATTCGCCCGGCAGACCGCGCCGCAATGGGCCTTGATCTGGTGGCGGAAAGAGAGCTGATTTGCATATTTTCGGCAGAGCGGCTATAATGCCGCTTTTTTGTGGAAGATCGGCCAAACTGGTTCTTTTTTCAAATTTCTTTCCTTTTTTTTGCGTAAAACGGGCACAGGGACGAGACGTCTCTGTGCCCCGGCAAAAAACACCGGATTTTTTCTAAAAACGAGGGCTCCATGCGGATCATGATCGTCGGCGCAGGCATGGTCGGGTACCACCTGAGCGAAAAACTCTCGGTGGAGGGGCAGGAGGTTGTCCTCGTCGACCAGGATGAGGCCAAACTCCGCCGCATCGAACGGGACCTCAACATTCTCACCGTGCGGGGCAGCGGCGCCTCGGCCCGCATCCTTGAGGAGGCGGGCATCGCCAAAACAGACCTTTTTATCGCCGTCACCGACAGCGACGAGGTCAACCTCATTGCCTGCATCATCTCAAAAAATTACAATGTCAAAACCCGCATAGCCCGGGTGCGGAACGACGATTTTTACATCCAGGGCACCTCCCAGGCCGAAAAATCCCTGGGCATCGACCTGCTGATCAGCCCCGACCTGGCCATGGCCGAAGAGATCATGCACCTCATCAATGTTTCCGCCGCCTTCGAGGTGGCGGAATTTGCCCGGGGCCAGGTGGAGCTGCTCGGCTACCTCGTCCAGGCGGGCCATCCCTGCGTCGGCTCCACCCTGCTGCAACTCCGGGACCTGCAAGGAATCTATGATTTTGTCATCGTCGCCATCACCCGGGACGGGCAGACCATCATTCCCCACGGGCAAGACAAGATCGAGGCCGGCGACAAGGTCTATCTGGTCATGCGCAAAAGCGATGTGGCGGCGGTGGAACGCTTGCTTTTCAATACCGAAAGCCAGGTGCCGAAGAATGTTTTCATCGTGGGCGGCAGCACCATCGGCTATATGGTTGCCCGGCAACTGGAGCAGAAGAAGATCAACGTCCGGCTGGTGGAACAGGACAAGAACCGCTGCGAATTTCTTTCCGAACAGCTTGAGCAGGCCGTGGTCCTCAACTGCGACGGCCTGGAACCCCAGGACCTGCTCGACGAAGGCATCGATCAGGCGGATCTGGTCATCTCCGTCACCAACAGCGACACCACCAATATTCTTTCCAGCCTGCTGGCCAAACACCATGGCGCGAAAAAATGCATCACCCATATCAACAGCCCGGGGTTCATCCCCATGCTCGGCAAGCTGGGGATCGATGTCCCCTTAAGCCCCCGGCAGGTTGCAGCCAACATGATCCTCCGCTTTGTCCGCGGCGGCGGCAAGATCGTCAACGTCGCCACCCTGATGGGCAGCAATGCCGAGGTCATCGAGATCAAGGTTCCCTCCCGGGAACATTTTATCGACCTTCCCCTCAAGCTCCTTGATTTTCCGCAAGGCTCCATTGTCGGCGCCATCATCCGCCACAACCAGGTAATCATCCCCTCCGGCGACACCAAGCTGCAGCCGGGGGACAATCTGGTGGTCTTCTTTACCCAACAGGCGCTTTCCGATCTGGAAAGCCTTTTTGACGCGTAGGGCAGGAGTGAGCCATGCGCACCGGCGGCGTTTTCAACATCCTCGGCAAACTGCTGATCCTGATTTCCTTCTGCCTTCTGATGCCGATCCCCTTCAGCCTCTATTTTAAAGACGGCATGACCGCAACCTTTCTTCTTTCCGCGGGCATCGGGGCGATCCTCGGGCTGCTGCTCCTAGCCCTCTTTGCGCCGGAAAAGGACCTCGGCTACCGGGACGGCTTTGCGGTGGTGGTTTTAAGCTGGCTGGGATTGGCCTTTCTCGGCGCCCTGCCCTTTTATTTTTCCGGCAAGATGCCCCTGTTCGTCGATTGCTTTTTCGAGTCGATGTCCGGCTTTACCACCACCGGCTCCACGGTCCTCACCCAGGTTGAGATTCTCCCGCACAGCATCCTCTTCTGGCGGGCCATGACCCACTGGCTGGGCGGCATGGGCATCATCGTCCTCTCCCTGGCCATTCTCCCGCTCCTGGGCGTGGGCGGGATGCAGCTCTTTCAGGCCGAGGTGGCCGGTCCCACCAAGGACCGCCTTACCCCCCGCATCCAGGACACGGCCCGCATCCTCTGGGGCGTGTACTTTCTCTTCACCGCCGTGCAAACCGTCCTTCTCCTCTGGGGCGGCATGAGTTTTTTCGACGCCATCTGCCACTCCTTCGCCACCCTTTCCTCTGGCGGTTTTTCCACCCATTCCGCCAGCGTCGGCTATTTCAACTCCGTGTTTATCGAGGCGGTGATTATCTGTTTCATGTTTCTGGCCGGCACCAATTTCTCCCTTCACCACCAAGCCTTGCGAGGAAAATTTACCGCTTACTGGCGCAATGAGGAATTCCGCCTTTACCTCCTGCTCGTCATTTTGTCCGTATCAATCATCATCATCCTCAACCTTTACCATCGCACCTATGCAACCACGGGAGAAACCATTAGAACAGCACTGTTTCAGGTCACATCCATCATAACCTGCACCGGTTTTGGCACTGCGGATTTCGACCAATGGCCCCCGGCGCTGAAAATCCTCCTGGTCGCCCTGATGTTTGTCGGCGGCAGCGCCGGTTCCACCAGCGGTGGCATGAAAATTGTCCGAATCCTGCTCTTCTTCAAGTATGCCCGTCTCCAACTGCACAACCTCGTGCATCCCCGCACGATCGGCACCCTGAAATACGGCAAGGCCAAAGTACCGCCGGAAGTCATGGTCGGCATCCTCGGCTTTTTGGCCCTCTATATAGGCGTTTTTCTCATAGGCAGTCTCTTGGTCGCCGCAACCGGCATCGACATCGTTTCGAGTACTACTGCCGTCATCACCGCCATGGCCAATGTCGGCCCAGGGCTCAACCTGGTCGGTCCGGCCCAGCACTTCGGGCATCTGCCGCCCTTGGCCAAGGGGGTCTTAAGCTTCTGCATGCTGGCCGGCCGCCTTGAACTCTACACCGTGGCGGTGCTGCTCACTCCGGATTTCTGGCAGATGGCGCGAAAACCCGTCTGGCGCTGGCAGATGGCCAAGGCTCCCTCCCCAAGCAGTTCCACCCCTTACAGATTATAGCCATGCCACACTCCACGCAATACGACGTCATCGTCATCGGCGCCGGCCATGCCGGCTGCGAAGCCGCACTGGCGGCAGCCCGGATGGGCTGCCGCACCGCGGTGCTGGTGGTCAACGTTGATACCATCGGGGCCATGAGCTGCAACCCGGCCATCGGCGGCTTGGCCAAGGGACATCTGGTCAAGGAGATCGACGCCCTGGGCGGCGAGATGGCGAAAAACATCGACGCCACCGGCATCCAGTTCCGCCGCCTCAACACCCGCAAGGGTCCGGCGGTCTGGTCTTCCAGGGCCCAGGCCGACCGCCTCCTCTACCGGCTGCGGATGAAATCGGTGCTGGAGCAGCAGGCAAATCTCCATATCCGGCAGACCACCGCCGACCGGCTGCTCATCAAAAACGGGATCATCGCGGGGGTAGTCACCTCCCTGGAAGAGGAGCTCACCGCCAGGGCCGTGGTCATCGCCACCGGCACCTTTTTAAACGGCCTGATCCACATCGGCCTGAAGAACTTCCCGGCCGGCCGCATGGGCGACGTGCCGTCCCTGAAGCTGCCCCTGCACCTCAAGGAGCTGGGCTTTGCCATGGGCAGGATGAAGACCGGCACCACCCCGCGCCTGGACGGAACCACCATCGATTACTCTGAGCTCGAAGCCCAGCACAGCGACGAGCCGCCCAACCTCTTTTCCTTTTCCAACCGGGGCAAGCAGCCGGTGCTCCCCCAGCGCCCCTGCCACATCACCTACACCAACCCCACCACCCACGCGATCATCCGGGCGGGCACCGACCGCTCTCCCATGTACACCGGAATCATCGAGGGGGTGGGAGCCCGCTATTGCCCGTCGGTGGAAGACAAGGTCATGCGCTTTCCGGAAAAGGAGCGCCATCAGATCTTTCTGGAGCCGGAAGGGCTGGACACGGTGGAGATCTACCCCAACGGGCTGCCCACCAGCCTGCCCATGGATGTGCAGACCGCCATGCTCCGCAGCATCAAAGGGCTGGAAAACGTCGCCATCATCCGGCCCGGCTATGCCATTGAATACGATTATGTCGATCCGCTGGAGCTGCACCCGTCTCTTGAAACAAAACGGCTCCGGGGGCTCTTTCTGGCCGGGCAGATCAACGGCACCTCGGGCTACGAAGAGGCAGCGGCCCAGGGGCTGATGGCCGGAATCAACGCGGTCAAGTATGTGCGCGAGGAGGAACCATTGATCCTGGACCGCTCCCAGGCCTACACCGGGGTGTTGATCGACGATCTGGTCACCAGGGGCACCAAGGAGCCTTACCGGCTCTTCACCTCCAGGGCCGAATACCGGCTGCTCCTGCGGGAAGACAACGCCGACCTGCGGCTGGGGGAGATCGGCCGGGACCTGGGTTTGGTGCAGGATGACACCTACCGCTTGTTTCAGGCCAAGAAACAGGCCATCGAGGAAACCATTGCCCTGTTCAACACCACCCAGATCCGGCCCAAGCAGGAGCTCAACGACCGATTGGTGGCCAGGGGCAGCGCCACCCTCAAAACCGCGGTGAGCGCGGCCGACCTCTTGCGCCGGCCGGAGATGGATCTTGGTGCCGTGGCCGAGCTCCTCGGCCTCACCCTGCCCCGCCCCGGAGAAGAGGTGACCCGGGAGGTCGAACTGGCCATCAAATACCACGGCTACATCGAGCGGCAGAGCGAGCAGGTGGACCGCTTCCGCCGCATGGAATCGGTGCTCCTGCCCGATGATCTGCCCTACCGGACCATGCCCGGCCTGTCCCGTGAGGTGGTGGAAAAACTCAGCAAGATCCAGCCCCGGACCCTGGGCCAGGCGGCGAGGATCTCCGGGATCACCCCGGCCGCCATCTCCATCCTCCAGGTGCATCTTAAAAAGGAGAATCTCATTTGAGGGTAACTGTCCAGCAGCACAGCATCTGCTTTGTTATCGGCCTGTTCGCATGCCGGAGCATAGCTCTCAGGCCTCTGTCGCGCATCTGCGGCGCTGCTGAACAGTTACAATTTCCGGATTATTTTGATTTTTTTTGCCTTGAGCAGGAGGGGTGCATTTGACGAAGATTGGCGCATGGCTCAGGCAACTCGGCGAGGCCATGAAATTCAGTCTCAGCTTCAAATTCATCATTGGCTGCAGCCTTACCCTGCTGGTCACCCTCGGCGCCATCTTCTACGTGTTCAACGAGCGCCAGGAGCAACTCATCATCCGCCAGGCGGAGAATGAGGCCCGCGCGGTTTTCCGCCAGATCGTCCTGATGCGCAAATGGATCGCCGACCACGGCGGGGTCTTCGTGGAAAAGCTGCCGCGCTCCCAGCCCTCCCCCTTCCTTCCCGAAGCCGAGATTATCGATCGCCAGGGGCGCCGCTACACCAAGGAAACCCCGGCCATGGTCACCAAGGAACTGGCCAAGTACTCCCGGGAAGAGGGGTTGTTCTGGTTCCACATCACCAGCCTCAAGCTGACCAATCCGGAAAATGCGCCCGATCCCTTCGAACGCCAAGCCCTGCTGGCCTTTGAGCAGAAAAGCCTGCGGGAGCTCGTCTCCGTCGAAACCATCGACCGCCAGGCGTACCTCCGCTACATCTCGCCCCTATACGTCGAGGAAGCCTGCTTGAAATGCCATCTGGAACAGGGCTACAAGGTGGGCGATGTCCGCGGCGCCATCAGCGTTGCCCTGCCCATGGACAAGACCTTTACCGAGGCGAGACAGAACCGGCGGCGGATGTTCGCCTCCATGCTCCTGGTGGTGGGCGCCTTGAGCGGAGCGATGATCTTCATGATGCGGCACCTGGTGCTGCATCCGATGAAGCGGCTCTCCACCTCCATCCGGGAATTTTCCCGGGGCAATTACGAGGAGGGAGAGATCCTTCGAACCGGGGATGAATTCGAGGATCTCTCCCGCGCCTTTGCCGACATGACCGCCCAGCTCACCGGATACCACGGCGATCTCCAGGACCGCATCCGGGAAGCGACCAAGGATCTTGCCGAATCCAACCGGAAGCTTCTGGAGACCAACCGGCTGCTCAACGCGGCCAGCGAACGCAAATCGGACTTCATCGCCCGCGCCTCCCACGAACTGCGCACCCCCTTGACCTCCATCAAGGGCTCCATGGAATACGTCACCGCCAAGCTGGCCTGCCTTCCCCCCCAAGAGGCGGGCAACTGCCCGCAAAATGAACTCTGCGATTTTTTCCAGCTCATCAACAAAAACACCAATCGTCTCATCCGGCTGGTCAACACCATGCTCGATATCGAACGGATCGAAATGGGCCACACCACGGCCCTGCATAGCGGTGCATTTGATCTGACGCAGGTGATCCGCGAAACAATCACCGGCCTTGCCTGCCTTGCCGACGAAAAGGGCGTCCGGCTCGCCGCCCTGCTGCCGGACTCCCTGCCCCTGCGGGCAGACGAGGACAAGATCAGGCAGGTGCTCACCAATCTGCTGGCCAATGCGATCAAGTTCACCCCCGAGCAGTCAACCGTCACCATCCGCGGTTTCCAGGAGGCGGGCTTCACCGTGGTGGAGGTTCAGGACCAGGGGCCTGGCATTGCCACCGCGGAGCGGGAAAAGGTTTTTGACAAGTTCTACAAATTGGGCAATAAAGAGGGGAGCGGCCTGGGGCTCACCATCTGCCGGAGCATCATCGCGGCCCACGGCGGGGTCATCGGCGTGGCGGACAAGGACCCCGGGGCCTGCCTCTATTTCTGGCTGCCCGCCGGGGGAGAATAATGGAACCCAGAGCAATTACCGCCACCCTGCTGGCCATCGACGATGACCAGGACATCCTCAAGGTCCTCAAGGCAAACCTTGAGCTGCACGGCTTCAGCCTGCTCACCGCCGACTCCCTGGCCGCGGCCCGGGCCATCCTCGCCGACCACAAACCCGATCTGGTGCTTCTCGACCTGATGCTGCCCGACGGTGACGGGTTGGAATTCTGCTGCGCTCTGAAATCGCTGCATCCCACCCTGCCGGTCATCATGCTGACCGCCAAGGACAAGGTCTCGGACAAGGTCATCGGCCTGGAGCTGGGAGCGGACGACTACATGGTCAAGCCCTTTGAAACCCGCGAGCTTCTAGCGCGCATCCGCGCCAGGCTCCGGCCGACCGCCCAGCCCCCCCAACCCAGCACCATTGATGCCGGGGATCTTTCCATCGACCTGCGCAATCAGGTCGTAACGGTGCGGGGCACGGTCGTTGCCCTCACCCCCAAGGAGTTCCAGGTTCTCGCCTGCCTGGTGGAAAATCGCAACAATCTGGTGACCAGGGAAGAGATCAGGCAGTGCCTCTGGAAGGATGCCCAGCTCTATTCCTGGAGCCGGGTCATCGACGTGCACATCCAACACCTCCGCCAGAAGATCGAGGTCAATCCCGCGGAACCGCGTTACATTGTGACGGTGCCGGGGCGGGGATATCGGTTTGAGGGGTAAGGGGAAAGGGGATTAAGCCACGATTTCATCAACAGGAAGTATTTGCCTTCCGTGTCGTACGGTAAGGATTGAAATATTTTCTAGCCCGGTGCGATACACGATCCGATAATTCCCCAAAATTATTTCCCTGATTTCCTTCCGATTTACTTCGGACACGATGCGCCCACTTGCAGGTGCTGCTTGCACCTGTTCTATCTTTGCAAAGATGCCCTCCACCCATTTTTGTGCGGCAGTGGGGTTGTCTTGGGCAATGTACCGGGCAATTTCCGTTACTCTTTCGATTGCCAGCGGCGACCAAATAATCTTCATTTGGCCAGGCTCTGCAAGACCATCTCTTTTGCGTCATTATGGGGCACACCCAGACCATTCTCGAGCAGGGAAATGGAGGTGTGAATATCTTGCAAGAGTTCGATTTTTTCCTGCATCGCTTCGTATTCGCCGACGTCAAGTAACACAGCGGCACCCTTGCCATGTTGGGTAATTATGAGCGGCCTTTTGGTGTCGTGTACCTGTTTTAAAAACGAAGCGATGCCCGTTCTGAACTCAGACATGGAACGAATGTCTTGATCGATTTTCAAGCGTTGCATAATGTACCTCCGGCAATTTTAAGTACATTATATTGTACGTTATGTGGTGCGCGCAAGTGTATATTTTTTTGTGTGTAGAGAGCAATTAAACTGTCCGGGGTTGTAGCACATGATCTGTCCGGTTTTATTTCGTGCCACAAGGGGGTGTGCGGAATGAGACGGACAGAGTTTGATTTATTGAAAGGATTATCGCGGCTGAAGCCGCTCCTACCGGGTAGGGGGATATCGGTTGTTTGGAGCGGCTTCAGCCGCGATAGCTATCATCATTTTTGCATAGTTAACCACCGGAGTGATCTGCGTATCCTTCAATGTGGGTTCCGACGTGAGGGCAGATAGATATACGGGCGATGGCCATTGGCTGAACCCAACAATAATATTGCCGAGATAAGGAATATACTCCTCGGCTACCTGTCAACCCGGGAAAACGGTAATCGGTTTGAGGAGTAGCGGGCAACCCAGGACGGGCCACCGGATCTAAAAGCGGAAGGAAAGCGGCCTGCGTTCCCCGGTCATTTCCTGGCAGGCGTCGATGCAGGCGCCGCAGTTATGGCACTGGGGAGCAATATTGCCAGCCATGGGATTTAGGTCGAGCTGACACGCCTTGGCGCATTCGCGGCAATGGAGGCAAGTGTTTTCCCCCTCCTCGGCCATGACGACCCGCATGGTTTTCCTGAAGCGGAACAGGCTGAGCATGCTGCCCACCGGACAGAGGTGGGTGCACCAGACCCTGCGAACCAGAAAGAGTTCGACCAGGATGATGGTCCCGATGAGCGCCAGCTCCAGCCCCACGGTTCCTTCGTAGATGAACCGGGCGGTCTGGACCGAAATGATCCCCGGTGCCGAGAGCAGGCTGGCCAGGGGGAATCCGTACAGCAGGGTGGCGGCGAGGATCAGGGCAAGCACCGCGTAGCGGGGTATCGGCCCCGGGCCGGGCGTCCACAGCCGGGTAAGCCCCAGCCTGGCGCCCACCGCGTCGAACAGCTCGGACAGGGTATTCTGGGGGCACACCCAACTGCAAAAGACCCTCCCCAGGACCAGGGCGAGACCGATCGGGATCAGGGCCGAGTCCAGAAGGGTGGCGTCGATGCTCATGGTGGCAAGCAGGGGCTGGAGGGCGATGAGCGGGTCGGTCAGCAGCAGCGAACCGATTTCCAGCGAATAGAAGCTGCCGCTCACCGCGCTGATTCCGCGGCTGTTGAGCAACGGCACCGCCACCATCCCGGCCAGGGAAAGAATCTGAACGGTTCTCCGGATCGGGGCAATCTTCATCCTGCCCCCCTGGGTGTTACAATAATGGCCGCGGGATCGGCGGGACAGACATGCTCGCAGATCCCGCAGCCCACGCATTTTTTCTCGTTCACCACCGGCCGCAGCTCGCCGTCCATGGTGATCGCCTCATTGAAAAGGGGGCAATGGTCGTAACAGCTCCGGCAGAAGGTTCCCTGCCAGTTCAGGCACTCCTTTTTATTAAGCCGCGCAGTCCCCATCCGGATCTGTTCCCGTTTTTTCACCCTGCTGTCCAAGGCGCCGGACGGGCATACCGCCACACACTTCATGCAGAGATAGCAGGGGGATTTCCGGGCCAGGATGACCGGCGTGCCCATGACCGTCAAGCCGTCGAGCAGTCCGGCGATCCGGATCGCCCGGTAGGGGCAGGCTAAAGCGCATTTGCCGCAGCGGATGCAGCGGCCGAGGAAATCCGCTTCCGCCGCCGCGCCCGGCGGTCGTAAAAATTGCTTACTCATCAGCGCCTGCGTAGACGGGATACACCCCGACCACCTGTGCCACCCCAGCCAGCCGCTGCAACCCCTCGGTCAGGGCTGCCACCGATTCGGCCTCGATGACCGTGACGATCTCGTTTTCCTTGCTGCCGTACACCTCGGTATTGGGCAACCGGGCCAGATCGGCCAATACTGCCTTGGCCGCCCCTGCCTCCGTTGCCACCACTACACTTGCAATCGCCATTTTTCTATCTCCCGTGACAAGTTCCCTCCCCCTTCGGAGTCTGCGCTTACTTACTGGGGAGGGTTAGGTGAGGGGGAAGCTCGGCGGATGCACCATGCCTGCACCTTCACCCACCCCCCAGCCCCCTCCCGTCAAGGGAGGGGGAGTTTACTCCAAGAAAGGTAACTGTCCAGCAGCGCCGCAACTGCTGGACGGTTACTACGCTTTTTCGATTTTTACCGCGCAGATCTTGAATTCCGGCTGCTTCGACATGGCGTCGTAGGCGTCGGTGGTCAGCGAGTTGATCATCCGGTCCGGGTAGTGCATGGGCATGAACACCAGCCCGTCGCGCGGCACATCCACAACCTTGGCCTCCAGGACAATGGAACCCCTTCGGGAGGTCACCTTGACCTTGTCCTTGTTTTTGACCCCAACCTTGGCTGCATCCCGGGGATTGATCTCCACATAGGCGTCCGGAGCGGACCGCTTGAGCTCCGGCACCTTGAGGGTCATGGTCCCGGTGTGCCAATGCTCGATCTGGCGGCCGGTGGTCAGGACAAAGGGGTATTCGGCATCGGGCGGCTCGGCCGGTCCCTTGTGGGGCCTGAGCCAGATGGTTACCCGGTTGTTGTCCGCCTTGGCGCTGTAAAACAGCACTCCCTCGGCCTTGGGATCCTGCTGTTTGACCAGCACGTCGTATTCCGAGGTGTAGCGCCGGACCGTGCCGGGGTGGTCCTCGGTGGGACAGGGCCATTGCAGGCCGTGCTCCTTTTTCATCCTGGCCCGGGTCATGCCCATGAAGTCATAGGCCGTGCCCTTGGAGCAGAGACGGATCTCGTTCCAGACCTCCTCGGAGTTTTTATAGTTGAAGAGCTTCTTCGCCTCTTCCTTGCGGCCCATCGCCGCGAAAAGCCGGTTGGCGAAGTCGATCATCACCATCAGATCCGGCCGCGCCTCGCCCGGCGGGTTTATGGCCTTTTCCACATACTGGTAGCGCCGCTCGGACTGGCCATAGGTGCCGTCTTTTTCCACCCAGAGGGCGGCAGGCAGCACCAGATCGGCAAGCTCCGAGGTTCTGGTCGGGTGGTAGGCCTCGGACACCACCAAAAAAGAATCCGCCGCGGCCATGCCCTTGCGGTAGACATCCACGTTGGGCAGGCTCTGGCCGGGGTTGGTGCAGGCGACCCAGAGGCAACGGGTGGCGCCGCTGTTCACCGCCTGGAACATCTCCATGGCCGTGAGGCCCGGCTTGGGCTGAATCCTTCCTGCGGGCACACCCCAGAACTTCTCCATCTCCGCCCGGTCCTTTTCGTTGGCCACCAGCCGCCCATAGGGCAGCAGATGGCTCAGCAACCCGCCGTCGCGCACGCCGCCGCAGGCATTGGGCTGGCCGGTGAGGGAAAAGGTGGTGGCGCCGGGCCGGCAAATCTGGCCGGTGAGCAGATGCAGGTTGTGGACCATGTTGTTGGCCCAGACGCCGCGGGTCCGCTGGTTCAAGCCCATGCACCAGAAGCTCATGGTCGCCTTGGAGGTCGCGAACCAGCGCGCCGCCTTGACGATTTCGGAGGCCGGGCAGCCGGAGATCTTCTCGGCCGCCTCCGGGGTGTAGTCCTCAAGGAATTTGACATAATCGTCCCAGGTCACCTTGGAGATCTTGGGCGGCGGGCCCGGATCGACCATGGTCTTGAAGATCGTGTGCTTGTCGACAAAATCCTTGTTGTGGAGCTTTTCCTTGATGATCACATGGGCCATGGCGTTCAAAATCGCCAGGTCGGTGCCGGGGGTGAAGCTCATGTGCAGGTCCGCGATCCTGGCGGACAGGGTCTTTCGGGGGTCGGCCATGATGATCTTCACGTCCTTGCCCTTTTGCTTGCGCTCGTTCAGCATCCGGAAGATGACCGGATGCGCCTCGGCCATGTTGGAGCCGATAATGAAAAAACAATCGGCGTGGTTGATGTCGTCATAGGCGCCCATGGGCTCGTCCTTGCCGAAGGTCGAGACGTAGCCGACCGCGGCGGAGGCCATGCACAGCCTGGGGTTGCCGTCGATGTTGTTGGTGCCCAAGCCCCCCTTGAACAGCTTGTTGATGAAGTAGGATTCCTCGGTGTACGACTGGCCGGAGCCGTAGAAGGCCACCGAGTTGGGGCCGTTCGTGCGGATGGAGTCATGGAATTTGTCGACCATGACGGTCATGGCCTGATCCCAGGAGATGCGAACGAATTTGTTGCCCTTGCGGAGCAGGGGGTACTGCAGGCGATCGGAGGCGTAGAGGATGGCGGGGAGAAAATTGCCCTTAAGGCAGAGAAACCCCTTGTTCCAGTTGTCCTTGTCACCCTTCACCGCCACGACCCTGCCGCCCTTGACCCCGGTGTAGACGCCGCAGCCGGCCCCGCAGTAACGGCAGACTCCCTTCACCCATTTGTCCGGCTCCCCGGCCGCCGCCAGCACGCCCCTGGGCAGGGGCAGATCAAGACCGATGGCCGAAGCGGCGGCCAGGGCGGCCGAATATTTCATGAGTTCTCTTCGTGTCAGTTTCATGGTTATTTGCCTCCCTGTGTGTGATACGGCGTGGCCGCCCCACCCTGTACCGTGACGGCATGGTGATCATGACAGGGAAAGCAGCTCTTTCCCTCTTTCCCTTTGCTCTTTTGCGCCTGGGCAACCTGGTCGCCATGGCAGCCGCGACAGGCTCCAAGGCCGGGACTGGCGGTGAAATTCTTCTCCGTTGAGCCGTGGCAGACGATGCATTTGACGTTCATCAACCCGTGTTTTCCGTCAAACCAGGTCTTTTCCTGGTCTCCGTGGCATTCGCCGCATTCCTGGTTCCCCGGAATGGCCGGATGTTTCCCCGCGGCTCCCAGCACCACCTGCGGCTGCATGAGCAGACACAGGCCAATCAGTACGAGCAATCGCTTCATGATCCCTCCTTCCCATCGCGCGCGGCAGCGACGACGGTCACAGTTGCCCGGGGAACGCCCCCGAAAAAAAAGCAGCGGGCGCGAGATGCCGGGCAGGACGCTGTGGCGGCCCGTGCCGTTGATCTTGCTGTGCGTGCCCGCAGCCAAACCCTCACGCCTCCGATAGTGTTCAGCATATAGCAACTGCCCGTAAAGGTGTTGTTAATGGCGGTAAAGATCCGGTAAAGATGGGACGGTTGCAAAGCAAATTGCCCGGCCTTGGGAGGCAGGGGGGAAGGGAAATTGGCAGAGGGCCGAGAATGCGCGGATGGGCTTTCGGTGTTTGCGGACACGCGATGCGCGCACCCGCCACAAAAAAAGCCCCCGATTCCCAAAGGAAGGCGGGGGCGTAAAACCGATACGGATGGGAAAATTCCCGGCACGGGAAAATCCCGCGCCGGGAACAGGTCCGCTTATTTTGCGGCGAAGGGGTCTTTAAACTCCTGTTCTGGCTTGAACATGAGCTTCCTCTCGCCACGGTTGTTCAGATATTTAGGCAGTTCCAGGTCGATCTTGGCCGGCACGGCAACACCAGCGGCAGCCAAGCCTTGACGGAGCATGGCCTCAGCCTGTCCGGCCTGGAGGGCGGCATCGCCCAAAATCCGCATGGCCTCGGTGGGATTATGGAACCCGACGGAGTTTTCCGCCCCGAAGTAGATCACCCGGTAAAATGCCTCTTCGTAGTGATCCTTGGCCTTGGCGTACAGATCCTTGTCGATCTCCTTGCCCTCGGCCTGGGCCTTGTGAGTCATCTCAAAGAGTTTGGCCACCGTGGCCGTGGCATACCCGGACCGGATAAAGATGGAGACGGCCCGGTCCTGAATGGCGAAGACCTGTTCCTTCAGCCATTCCGGGGTTTCGGTATGGCATTGCTGACACGCCTTCATGTCATTTTTCAACGGGCTCATGATCCGGTGATCCGAAGCCTTCTGGCTGCCCACCTTGGTATACGGCATATGGCAGTCGGCGCAAGAAACGCCGGCCTGCCAGTGAACACTGTTGTTGGAGTACATCTCAAACTCGGGATGGCGGATAAAGGCCATCTTGAAGCCGGTGACGCTCTGTTTCCATTCGCCGTACGACGCGTCGCTGCGAATCTTTTTAATGATATTTTCCACGGGCATCTGCCCCCACGTGCTTCCCTCCCAGGGGAAGAAGACATCCACGGATTTCATCTCGGCATCCTTGGAGATGTTGTAGGTCACATGGCACTGGGCGCAGACCAGGGAGCGCTTGTCCTGGTGGGTGAGCTTGGACTCATCCACGCCCATGGTCTTCAGGGCCTTGCGCAGGGTGAAGCCGCGGGAGATCTTGAGCGACATATCCTTGTTGTCATGGCAATCGATGCAGGCCACGCCGAGTTCCTGGTGTTCCTTGGGAATTTCGGCCAATACATCCTTGTAGGGCTTGGAATAATAGTCCTTGCCCATCTTCTCTTCAAGCTGAGGGGCATAGGGGGTCTTGCAGGTCAAGCAGACGCCGCCGGCCTTGATCCGGGAGGGATCGACCTCCAACTGGTCCTTCAGCATGTGCATGTGGCCGCGGGGTTCGTTGTACTCAACGCCAAAGCCCCAGCCGTTAAAGAGCAGGGCCAGGAAGGGAAATTCCGAGATCTTGTCGTAGGTGACCCCGCCGTCATTGCCTTTTTTGTACTTGCTCTTCCCTGCGGGGGTAGGTTCCGCGGTCTTCTTCCACATATCGTATTCCACCGGCCAGGCCTTGCCCCACTGGGCCGGATCGATCACGCCGTCGGCAATCTGCACGGTTTTCACCGGGGTTGCTTTTTCCGGGGCGCATCCCGCGCCAAGCGCCAGGGTCGCCATCAATGCCAGCGCCGCGCTTTGCTTCATCCTCTTTTTTGTGGTCATCTTCATTGGTTCTTCTCCTCCCTTGATCGATTAAATGGTTCCGGTCAATCGGTGTTGTAATCGCCGGTGACAGTTCCAGCACTGCCGGGTGGTGTCCATGCGGGATACGGTTTCTTCATGGCAGCGGAGACAGTTTGCCTGCACTACCTTGCTGCCGTGGCTGCTCAGGACGATTCTTTCGGGAACCTGGCCCGAGTGAAAGAACAGGACATCCTTCATGCCGTCGATGGACTTCCAGAAGTAGTGGCCAATGGGCCCGCCGTTGGGCAGATGGCAGTCCACGCAGAGGATCCTCCGGTGGGCGCCGGCATGGCTCCACGCGGTGTGCTGTTCCTCCATCACATGGCATCCGGCGCAAAAGGCCGGGGATTCCGATTTGGCCAGAAGGCGTGGCGGGCCGACCATCAGGAAGACCAGAATCGCCAATCCGCCCAGGCCTGCCGCAAAAAGCGCCCCGACGTGTTTTCTGGGTTTCAGAAGTTGCATGCATCCTCCTTGTTGTTGACTTGAAATTGTTGCTCTTATCCAAGCGGGGCAAAGCCGGAGCGCATTGCGATGTTCATGCTCCGGCACAGGCGTTGAAAGACGGGGTTATTTTTTTCTGCTTCCCGCCTCCCCTCGCGTTCATTGGCAGATGATACAACCAATGCCCGTAAAGGTGGTGTTAATGACGGTAAATATTCGGTAAAGATGGAGGGAGTTCGCGAAGGGAAGGGAAAACTCAGGCAGGCGGCGGGCACCCGCCAGAGACTGCTACAGCGGGGGAACGGCCGGGGTCAGCGATGGAGGACAAACCGGACAAACAGCAGAAGAATCTCCTGCCGGAAAAACAGATAGAGCAGGGCCGCGATGGCCAAAAATGGCCCGTAGGGGATGACGGTCTTGCCGCCCTTGCGCTGTTTGATCATGGCTCCGACGCCCGCCACCGTGCCCAGCAACGAGCTGCCGAACACCACAAAGGGCAGCGCTTGCCAGCCCAAAAACGCGCCGATCATGGCCAGCAGCTTGATGTCGCCGCCCCCCATGCCTTCCCGTTTGGTGAGCAGGTAATAGACCAGGGCGACCAGATAAAAGCTTCCGCCGCCGAAGAGAATCCCCAAGCCGGCATCCTGCCAGGCGACGAACGGATTGACAAAGGAGAGGCCAAACCCGAGAACGATGCCGGGCAGGCTGATCACATCGGGAATGATCTGGTGCTGAAAATCGATGAAAATGACCGCAATCAGGGCGGCGCAAAAAAGAAAATAGATGGGGAAAAGAATGGTGGGGCCGAAATGGAGATACAGCGCCAGGGCCATGAGCGCCGTGGCTCCCTCCACCAGGGGGTAGCGCCGGGAGATCCGCACCCCGCACTGCCGGCATCTGCCGCGCAGCAGCAGAAAACTCAGCAGGGGAATGTTGTCGTACCAGGCGATGGACTTTTTGCAGACCGGGCAATGGGAGGGAGGGAAAACCACGGAACCCCCTTCCTCGGGCAGCCGCACAATGACCACGTTGAGAAAGCTGCCGACCAGCGCCCCGAACAGGGCGACAAAAAAAGAAAGCGTATTCTCAACCATGCGTTGTGTTTCCTTGCGTCAACGGCTTGGGAGGAAGCCGCCGCGTAACTGCCTGTTGCCAAACCACGAAAATTTCTGCTATAGTACTCTAGAAAATTTCCAGTCACAATAGGGCATTACCCCAGCTTGACCTGAAAAGATCATCCCGCCCCTGACAGGAATGGATACAATAGCACGAGAAAGACCGGCGCGGCACAAATCCTCGCAGGCCCTTCTCTCTCCCTTGCATAAAGCCCATGGCCGTGGAGTATTACCGGTGATTCTTTCCCTCGACGAATCCATCCAGAAACTGAAAACAGAGATCCTCTCCCAGGACTGGAGCCTGTCCCAGAAAAAAATAGAGCCCCTGCAGGCGGCCTTTACCTGCCTGAAAAACCGCTTCAATACCCGGAAGAACGCCCTGGCCATCCTGACCATGGCGGACAGCGTTCTCCTCTACGCCCGGAAGCGGCAAGGCCGGATTCCCCCTGAGTTTATCGACTTCCTCAAGGAAACCATGGCCCATGTGGTCAACATGTACGAGGACACCAAATTCGATCCGGACAGGGATGCCGAGGTGTTCAAGCGGGTGTATGGCAAGTTTGCCAAGCTCAAGGAGAAGGTGGCCGCCGAAAAGAGCGGGGAGCCCGCCGGCTTGGAGCCCTGGGAAGAGCCGATCTTTCTGGAGGACGCCGCGCCGCATCCTGCCCAGCAGAAAACCGCACACAACCCAGCGGGCAAGGTTCCCGGAAAGTCCGCGCCCAAGGTTGCGGAGCCAAAACCCCTGCCGGTCCAGCCCGGGGCCATGATCCGCCCCATCACCGTCGGCAGGCTGTCCCTGGCCATTGCCGAGGAACACCTCGCCCTCATCAAGCCCCTCTCCCCAAAGAAGAGAGAAAAATACATCCACAACAGCCAGGTTCCCCTGAAGGGTCTGGGGGGCTGGTTTGGCCGCCTCTCCGGACAGATGAAAGGCTCCCTTGCCCTGCTCAAAAACAGCAAGCTGAAAAAGCTGATCCTTCCCCTCATGGTCCCCAGGGGCATGACCCTTGCGGACATCCCCGACGAAGAAGCCGCCATGCTGGTGGTGGTGAGCAAGGGCAACTGGCATGGAGTCATCCTCTGCCGCTCCATTGAACCGCAAGCAACCCCGCTGCTCTCCCTTGCGCGGGCAAAAAACGGCGACATTGTCGGACCGGCCCGACTTGGCGATGACCGGGAATTGCAACTGCTGGACATCAGCCGGTTGCTCGAACGGGAGGGTTTTCTCTTCATGCCGGAGTAACAGGCGGCCAGACCGCAGGACAAGAGGATGCAACCATGAAAAACAAACGCAAAAACACTCGGGTGCCGTTTCAGGTCATCATCGGTCTGGACTTTCCGGATCAAAGCCATGCGGAGTGCGAAACCGCGGACCTGAGCCTCAAAGGAGTCTTCGTGCTCGGCGTTACCGGGCACAAAATCGGCGAAAACTGCCTGGTTTCCTTGCGGCTGGTGGGCTCAACCAGCCACCTGACCCTGAAAATGAAGGGCACGGTTGTGCGGGTGGAAGAAAATGGGCTGGCCCTGCACTTTTACGAAATGGATCTGGACAGCTTTTTTCATCTCAAAAACATCCTCTACTACAACAGCGAAGACCCGGACGTGCTGGACGAGGAAATCTCCACGCAGATCGAGAGCTTCCAGGACAAAGAGCACGAGTAAAGCCTTTTTACTTTGCGCCCATTGCGCTTCTGCGTTATTTTCTTCTTTTTTGCGATTGCAAAACCTGTTACGGAAAGAGCCATGGCGATCATGCTGTTGAACATCATCCCCCTGGGCACCCAAACCCCAAGCGTGGGGCAATACGTGGCCGAAGTCCAGGAGGTATTGCGCAGGGAAGGCGTGCCCCATGAACTGACCGACATGGGGACGATCATCGAGGGCGAGCCCCAGGCACTTTTTGCCCTCGCCGCCCGCCTGCACGGGCTGCCCTTCTCCGGCGGGGTGCAGCGGGTCGTAACCCAACTGGTGCTCGACGAACGGCGCGACAAGGATGTGACGCTGGGCGATAAAACCGCCGCGGTCCAGGCCCGCCTCGCCTGAAAATAACCCCGGATGAAACAACCATGAGCCAGACCTCCCGCGAACCCCGCAAAAAAAGAACCCTCCGCAAGGCGCCCTTTGTGGTGATCACCGCCTTTCTCCTCCTCTGGCTGATCGGCGTCGCCACCGGGGAACCGGCCCGGGTTCTGGAGCAGGCCCTCCAGGTCTGCCTGAGCTGCATAGGGATAGGCTGAGATGGAAGCTGCCCGCAAATGGATTCAGGTGATCGTCGCAATTCTCACCAACGGCTCCTGGTCCTTCCCCTTCACAAAAACCCTCTACCAGGGTCCGCTCAAGGTCATCTGCGCGCCCGGCCTGAACTGCTACTCCTGCCCGGCGGCCACCACCTACTGCCCCATGGGCTCGATCCAGCAACTGTTGGGCGGGTTGCGCTTCGCCCTGGAAAACGGCCAGTACTATTTCGGCTTTTCGGTGCTCGGCTCCATCGGCGTGCTCGGCGGGTTGTTCGGCAGGATGATCTGCGGCTGGGCTTGTCCCTTCGGCTTTATCCAGGAACTGCTGCACAAGATCCCCTCCCGGAAATTCCGGATCCCGCGCATGCTCTCCCACGGCAAATACCTCTTCCTGCTCCTCTTTGTCGTGGTGCTGCCGCTGGTGCTTGTTGACGAATTCGGCTCCGGCAGCCCCTGGTTCTGCAAGTTCGTCTGCCCGGCCGGCACTCTGGAAGCAGGCATCCCCATGCTCCTGCTCCAGCCCAATCTGCGCAGCACCATCGGCCTGCTTTTTCTCAACAAGTTCGTGATCATGCTCCTTTTTCTAACCTGGGCCGTCTTTTCCAGCCGGCCCTTTTGCCGAACCGCCTGCCCCCTGGGCGCTTTTTACGCGCTCTTCAGCAAGGTCCGCCTGATCAAGCTGCACCTCGATGAAGCCAAATGCACCAACTGCAAAGCCTGCCACCATGTCTGCCCCATGGGGGTCAAATTCAATGAATCCCCCAATGACCCCGAGTGCATCACCTGCCTGGCCTGCATGAACAAGGCCTGCCAGTTCGACGCCATCTCCCTGGAAATAGGCGGTATTCCCTTGGCCGTTCCGGACAGGGGACTGTCCCCTGCCGGTAAACCATAACACCACATAGCGCAAGGAGGTTTGTATGATCCGGCGACTCTGTTTCGGAATCGTTTTTCTCTTGTTTTTCACCTCGATGGCCCACGCGGAAATGGTGAGCATCAGCACGGCCAAGGCACGGATACGTTCCGGGCCGGGAGTGAACCATCCGATCAAGTTTGAACTGGGAACGGGGTATCCCCTGAAGGTGGTGGACCGCAAGGGCACATGGCTCAAGGTGACCGACTATGAATCGGACACAGGCTGGATCAAAAAAACGCTGGTGGCCAAAACCCCCCATTTGATTGTCAAAACAGAAAAGACCGTCATCCGGACCGCCCCCGGAACACACCAGCGCGTTTTGGGCAATGCCAAACGCGGCGTGGTGTTGCGGACTCTCAAACATCAAAAGGGCTGGGTCCAGATCAAGCACGAATCCGGCCTCATCGGCTGGGTTCAACGTGAAACGCTCTGGGGGTGGTGAGCCCCTCCGCCACATAAACACCTACGACCCGAGGCCCCTCTTTTCATTCCGCGCATCCAGGCACGACCATGAAAATTTTCCGCGCCAAGACCACGACCCCGGACGATTTCGACCATACCGGCCTCCACAAATGCCTCACCGCCTTTGATCTTACCCTGCTGGGGATCGGAGCGATCATCGGCACCGGCATCTTCGTGCTCACCGGCATCGCCGCCGCCACCCAGGCCGGACCCGCGGTGATCCTCTCCTTTGTCATCGCCGGAATCGCCTGCGCCTTCGCGGCCCTGGCCTATGCCGAACTGGCCTCTGCGGTGGGAGGCTGCGGCAGCGCCTACGGGTACAGTTACGCTGCCTTCGGCGAGTTGATCGCCTGGATCATCGGCTGGGATCTGATCCTGGAATACGGGGTGGCCACCGCCGCCGTAGCCAACGGCTGGGCCGGATACTTCAACAACGCCCTCATCGCCGTGGGGTTCTCCCTGCCGGACTCCCTGACCAAGGCCCCCTCCCTGGGCGGCATCATCAACCTGCCGGCAGCGGGCATCGTCCTGATCCTCATGGTTCTGCTCATGCTGGGCATGCGGGAAAGCGCCCGCACCAACATGGTGATGGTTTTTGTCAAGCTGCTGACCATTGCGGTGTTCATCGGCGTGGCCGTGTTCCACGTCAACCCGGAAAACTGGAGCCCGTTCATGCCATTCGGCTGGAGCGGCGAGAGCCCCGAGGGCAAACCCGTCGGGGTGCTGGCCGGCGCGGCCATGGTCTTTTTTGCCTATGTGGGCTTCGATGCGGTTTCCACCGCCGCGGAAGAGGCAAAAAACCCGCAGCGCGACGTGCCGTTCGGCATCATCTTTTCCCTGGTTTTCTGCACCGTCATCTATATCGTGGTCGCCGGATTGCTCACCGGAGTGGTGCCCTACACCCAGCTCAACGTGCCCTCGCCCGTGGCCCACTCCCTCCACCTGCTGGGGATCAACTGGGCCTCGGCCCTGGTGGCCACCGGGGTCATCGCCGGATTGACCACGGTGATGCTCGTCCTCTATTACGGGCTGACCAGGGTCTTCTTCGCCATGTCCCGCGACGGCCTGATGCCGCCGTTTTTCGCCCAGGTGCACCGCAAAACCAAAACCCCGGTGCGGGTCATCGGACTCTGCGGCCTGGTCATCTCCCTGATCGCCGGATTCATCCCCTTGGGCGAGCTGGCCGAACTGGTGAACATCGGCACCCTGGCCGCCTTTGTCCTGGTCTGCCTGGGGGTGGTCGTGCTGCGCATCAAGCAGCCGCACCTGCACCGGCCCTTCAAGAACCCGCTCAACCCGGTTTTCCCGCTGCTCGGCGCTTTCTCCTGCGCGGTGCTCATGGCATTTTTGCCCTGGGTAACCTGGGTGCGTTTCGCAGTCTGGCTGGCCATCGGAGTAGTGATCTATTTCGCCTATTCGATCCGCCACAGCAAACTGAGAGAACAAGACCGTTGATTGCCCACGGATCCCAGGCCCGCTCCATGCTCTCTCGCGTCTGCCTCCTTGCTTTCTGCCTGCTGGCACTTTCCGGCTGCGAAAACACCGACCTGCAACTGGCCACGGAGGCCGGCCTTGATGCCGTGCAGGCCGTCACTCTCTCCGACCGCGACGTGCAGCATCTTGCCCAGCAGGCATCCCTCCAGAGCGACGGCAAAAATCATGTGGCCCCTCCCGGCTCCCACTATGCCCGGAGGCTCGCACGGCTTACCGGCCAGCAACTTGACGCGGATGGCTTTCGCTTCACCTGCAAGGTCTATCTGTCTCCGGAGATCAACGCCTTTGCCATGGCGGACGGAACCATCCGCCTCTACAGCGGCCTCATGGACATGATGGACGACGGGGAGCTGCGCTTTGTCATCGGCCATGAGATGGGCCATGTGGCGCGGAACCATATCCGCAAAAAGCTGCAGCTTGCCTATGCGGCCAGCGCCCTGCGCAAAGGCATCGCCTCCCAGGCCGGCACAGCCGGCGCCGTCGCCGCCTCCCAGCTCGGAGGGTTTACGGAGCTCCTGGTGAACGCCCAGTTCTCCCAACAGGAGGAACGGGAGGCGGATGACTACGGCGCCGGTTTCCTGGAGCGCCAGGGATACGACCGGAAACCCGCGATCTCGGCTCTGCGGAAACTGGCCACCCTGGGCAACAACCACTCCTTTCTCGCCAGCCATCCTGCCCCGGGCGTTCGGGCCGACCGGCTGGAAAAAGGACCGTCCGCCCCGGCGGAAACCGGCCACACCATCGCCAGTATCCTGACGCGCCTCCGGCTGCTGGCCCTGTCGCTGTATGCACACCTGAAGACGCTGCTCTCCATCCCGCATTCTCTCTAAAACTCCGGCCCTGCCGTGTTTTCCCCTGCGACTTTTTGTCACATTCCCAAACCGCTTCCTTGGTGGTACCACAATGTAACATGTCACATTGTGGTTGTCGGCGGGCACAGGTAAACTGCGCCCGCACAACGCGTGCACGAGCGGGCATGGCCCGTGCACGGTGAATGAAATCGCCATGGGAGGCAAAAATGACAGAGAGGAACACAAGCCAATGCAACCAGGAACGCCGTTCGCTTTTGATCGGAGCCGGCAAGATCGCCGCCGGCGCCGCGCTTGTTTCGGCGGGGAGCTTCACCCTGCCCAAGCTGGCCAAGGCCAAGGCGGCCGCGACACAGTGGCCGTGGCCCTACGTTAAACTCGATCCGGCAAAAACCGCCGACCTCGCCTACGAGGAGTGGTATCGGGTTTTCTGCGGTGCGGCTGTGGTCAGCAGCGTCTTCAGTCAGTTGCGCGAAAAGGTCGGCGAGCCGTACAACTCGTTCCCGGTAGATGCCTTTGTCTTTCTTGAGGGTGGGCAAGTGGGGTGGGGCACCATCTGCGGCTCGAACGCAGGCGCCAATATGGTGGCCAATCTCATCGTCGGCCCCCGGGTTGCCGGGGCCACGGAGGGGCACCTGATAAGCGAGGACATCATGCAGTGGTATTCTGACACCGCCTTGCCGGTTTACGTCCCCCAAAAACCCAGGCAGACCGGCGAGATCGTCAAGACCACCAGCGAATCTCCCCTCTGTCATGTTTCGGTGGGCAAGTGGATGAAAGCGGCAGGCAAGCCGATCGGCAGCCCTGAGCGCAAGGATCGCTGCGCACGGGTGGCGGCCAGCACCGCCTTCCATTTGGTGACGATGCTGAACGACTGGAAGGACGGCAAGTATGCGGCCAAGAGCACCCATGCTCCGGTCAAGGACTTTGGCATCACCGGGCAGTTCAACTGCATGGAATGCCATGGCAACAACGTGCCCACGCCCCCGATGGCCAAAAAATAACGCATCGCTTCGGATAATTGCTTGTTTCGACAAGGGATCCGGGGGACACCCTGCTTAATGGATAATTAGGCAGGTGTCCCCTGGACCCAGACGGATTGAGGAGAGAGGAGCTGTTTGCGAGGTGTGGCCGCTTGCCTGCGCCGCACGGCTTACAGCCCCTTCTTTTCGAACCAGCGCAAAATCAGGACCCCTCCCGCGACAAAAACACCGATCACCGGCCAATGGTTGACGCCAAGAAGTTGGGGGATGGTGATCTTGCCCAAATCCCCCCAGGTGAGCACCGTTTCCTTGATGACCGGGAAAGACTCGGCATAGAGCGCCGCCCCAACCACCATCCCGGCAATACCCCACACCGCATCCCAACGGCCTTCGCCCAAAGCTCCCACCGAGGTGCCCGGGCAATAGCCGATCAGCCCCCAGCCCAACCCGAAGGTCAAGCCGCCGAGGATGGTGCCGCCAAGGATCGTTGCCTTGACGGAAAGCTTGGCAAGCCCCAGATCATGGAGCAGGTAGACCCCGACCATCCCCACCAGCACGCTGGAAAGCATGAACTTGATGATGGTCATGTCCTGAAGACGCAGGGCTGCCAGTTGCTTGTCGTAGCGCAGCACCCTCCCTTTCTGCAGTAAAAATCCGAAGAGCACGCCGGTAATAAGACCTGCCAGAAGTTGATTCATGATTGCCCTCCCTTGCCGTACACAAGGCGCGCCATGATGATGCCGCCGGCAAAGAAACAGACCAGTGCAATATAGCCGCTTACTGCTAGCTGGAGCGAACCGCTCAGCCCGTGACCGCTGGGTCAGCCGTCGGCCAGGCGGGCGCCGTACATGGCGATCGTCCCGCCGGCAAAGGCGGCCAGCCCCCGCTTGCTGGCCGAGGGGCCGAACCTGGCCCGCCACATGTCGGGCACTCCCTGGAGTTTGAAGCTGCCGGAACTCAGCGCCGCGAGGAATGAACCGATCAGGATGCCGATCAGGAACATCCACTGCCAATCAATAATGGGCTTCTCTTTCAAGAAATACTCCATCTGACTGACCCGTTCCGGGCTGAAGAGCTGCTCGATCATCCCGGCGCCCCGCACGAAGGTGGTGGAGGCCCCGGCATATTTGCCGGTGAGCCAGACCGAGCCGACGATCACCAGCCCGCTCAAGGCCCCGGCCACATAGGGGTTCCATTGTCCCTTTTCCATTTGTCCTGCCATAAACGCCCTCCTCATGAATGTTGCTGGTATTGTTGGGGAAGAGTTTCCGCGCCTGCTTGCAGAATACAAAAGCACGGGAAAATTCGCCATGGGAAATGGCACTTATCGGTAAGGCAAAATGTCGCAGGCGGCAAGGCGGGGCAACCAGGACTACCCCGCCCACACACATTGTTTAAGCCTTAGGTTCGGACTACTCGATGACCATCCGGTTCTTTACCGCAGTCACCCCATTGACATCGCTGGCGAGTTTGGTGGCCAGGTTCATTTCCGCTGCGTTGCGGGCCTTGCCATACAAGGTGACCTTGCCGCGCTTCGTTTCGACCTTGGTGTTAATGGCACTGGTCGAGTGGTGGGACAACAAAGTCATCTTGACCTGGGCGGTGATGGAAGCGTCATCAATCTTTTCGCCCACGGTTCGCTCCTTCCTCGGAGTCTTTGCCACACTCATCTCATTATGTACTTCTTTAACCCCTTCCACATCCTTGGCGTATTCCGTCGTCAATTCCTTTTGCGCCTGACTGCCGGCCTCGCCGCGCAGGGTCACGATGCCGTCTCTGACATCCACCTCGGTTGTGGCGGCGCTCACGCTGCGATGAAACAGGAGCGTGACTCTCACTTTCTCCCGGAGCCACGCATCGGAATTTGCGGTGGGGAAGGCGCCTTTAACTTCCAGCCTGTTGTCCACGCTCTTGACCCCGGGGAGGCCTGCGACGGTCTCCTGGGCCAATGATTTGTGGAAGTTTTCAGCGACCATCCCGGTCAAGGTGACGGCGCCATTCTTGGACTCGATTGTGATATCATCGTTCTGAAGGTAGGTTTTGAACACATACGACTGCCTGGCGGATGATTCGATGCGGCTGTCCATATTTTCAGCCTGCACAGGCGTGTTGAGCAACAGCAAGGCCACCGCTGCCGCCAGCAGAGCTATAGAATGTATTGCTTTCATGGAATCTCCTTCTTGTCTTGATTATTATTTCTTCTTTATCATTTTTGCCGGTTTCTTCGCCCCCGTCGCCATGGGCATCATCTTTTTCATTTTCTTAAACTGTTCGTCCGTAATGATAGCCCGCATCTCTTTCATGGCTTGTAACATTTCCAAATGATGGACTGCTTGTATCTCGCCAATTTTTCTCACGGCAGCGCTGGCCTTTTCGAGGTCAAAATCTTTCACTTCCATGATATCCCGCAGCTCGATCTCCGCGATCTTCAGGTCAGCTTTGAATCGAGCCTGCTTTTTTTGCATTTCGCTGTGCCCGGGCTTCATTTTCATGATCTGCTCATCGGTGAGCCCCATTTTCTCTGCCTGGATGAGGCACATCCCCATCATCTCGCCCATCATGTCCATATTGCCCATTCCCATCATCATCGGCCCAGGTCCTCCCCCCTGCTGCGGCATGGGCATATCCATCATCTGGGAAAATGCGGGCATCGGCACGCTCAGCGCCAACAGAACGGCTGCCGCCAGTTTCAATAATGATTTCATGACACGTTCTCCTTTTCTTGTTGTTGCGGGGTATTATGTGCGCCCGCTACCGGAGGCCCAAGGACTCGCCGGTGCGTGGTACGCCGCGCTCACTATTTCTCGAAAACCTTCTTGATCTGACCGACTTTTTCCTGCACCTTGCCGGCTATCTTTTCACCGGTGCCTTCATCTGCCAACTTTGGATTATCGCTGAGTTTCCCGGCGATCTCCTTGACCTTCCCCTTCAGTTGATGAAACGTGCCTTCCGCCTGGTCCTTCGTGCCGGATTTCATGGTCTTCCTCCTTTAAGATTTCGAATAAAATTATAGGGATAACACCGATCGGCCACACTATGTGCCGCATCTTTGACGCACCAATCGCATCGCAAGGAAACATGCCCTGGTGTTTGCTCCTACTCTTGAATAGCAGAATGTGTGCCAGGAATGTTGTTGCCAGGACAGAAGGTCCCACCATGCTGGAATAATGGGAAATTAAGTGAATAATGCGAGAGGAGATGAATACTTTGCAGGAAGCCGGTTGCCTGACATATCAGGAATCTCCTGATATGTCAGACGTGATGACCATTTTTTCGGGGGGGGATTCGCCATGGGAAATGGCACTTATTGGTAAGGCAAAATGTCGCAGGCGGCACGCGAACAAGCTGCTCATCTCGCCCGGGGCCGGAGTTGCGTGGGCGGCGGCCATGGTTCCTTGGCGCGCAAGCTCTCCAACCGCAGGACAGACCGAAGGGTCTTGAGACTGCATGCCCCGGGGTCGTCCTTTCCCCCTTGTGCCGCCTCTTCCCTGGGCGTCTTCCAGTAACAGACATGGGAATAGAGGGTTTTTCCCAGAAAACCTCCATGGCCCGGCCGGACGGGAATATCCAGGATACCGTTCCCAAAGCTTCCGGCGAGCGGCCCGCCGATCATATCCCCGAGGACGCCTTTCCGGTGGGGAAAGAAAAGATTGGTCCAGCGAGTGGAGGCAAAGGGCGCCCCATGATGCGGGATGCGCACACTTATTGGGTGCGAGTGCACAGGCGACTCATAGTTTTTCTGGTAATGCGTCTCCTGTGCCGGCGCCGGCGGACAGCAGGGAAATTCAAACTCGACCTTGCGCTGCTCGAAACTCCACGGGTCTTCCTCCATGAGCAGGGTGGCGTGGGTCAAGGGGGAACCCAGCGTGATGAAATCGGTGACAAGCCAAGGGATGCCGGCGGCACGATGCTCCCGCCAGAGTTCGTGCTGCTTGTGCTGAAACTCCTCCACTGCGCCGGTCGTTGCCGGATCGCATTGCAACGCTGCGGCCACGGCATCAAATTCCGCGGCTTTCGGCTGCTTTTGCGGGGAGGGATCATGGGATTCCCGCAATTCCACCCAGAGGTGCCGGATCATGTCGTAGCCGATAACCGAACCCAGGCTATGCCCGACCACGACAATCCGAAAGTATTTCCTGGATTCGTGTAACGCGCGGAGGAGCTTGATCCCTTCCGCCCGGATCTTGTTCCGCTTGTCGATGTTGCCGGGGGAAGGCGTCAGATACCGGGCGGCGTCAGCCACGTAGCCGAGAATGAACCGGCTGCCGACGGCCTGCAGACCAAGAACAGCCACGGCGAAGTACAACTGCTGCTTCTCATGCAGCGCCGCGAACCGCACCGCCAGCGATTGACTCGTTTGGTCGAACAGCCCCCAGAGCACCAGCACCCCGGCCAGCAACAGTCCGCTGTACGTCACGAAGTAAACCGGACGCAGTTTCCGGGGGATATTCCGGGGACGCCGCGCCAGCAGTCCAACCAGCCAGGACAGCACCGAACTGTATTTGGAATCGCACAGGTGATGCGACCAATAATACTCGTAGAACTCGGTAATGGGCCGATGCGCTTCCCAATCTTTTGGGGCCTGGAGACACCTGAGCTCAAAAGACTCGCTCATCCGGTCCGGCTTGCTGCGGTATTTTTTCTGCGCGCTTTTCGAGGTGTCCGGAAGAACAGCATCCACGAAACTCCGGAGTGTTTCCATGGGCCGCTGCTCGCCGATGCCATGGATGACCACGACTGCCTGCTTGGGACGATTCATGCTTCAGCCGCTCCTTGTCTGAAAAAATTCACCGGGGCCGCCATAACTTCCCGCATGTTTCCGGGGCGGCGGGGTTCTTCCCGTTGGCGCCCGGCCCAGCGGGGAAAGGCCTTGACCATGGAGCCTCCTACAAATCCGGATCGCAGGGCACCGGTTCCAGGTCCGGATCGCAGGGCAGCGGCTCCAGGTCTGGATCGCAGGGCACCGGCTCCAGGTCCGGCTCGCACACACACCCCTTGGTTTGCGCATTGTCAGGCTGCTGCACCCGCCCGGAGAGGAGTTTCTCGCGGAAGGCGCTCAGCGTGGGGCTATTCAGCACCTTCTCCAACCCTTGGGCAAGAGTGCCAACCGGATAGAATCGAGAGAAAACACAGGGGAATATCTCCCCGCTCGGGGTGAGGCACAACTTTTTTTGCCAGCACCTCCCGCACAACGCATCAAAGCGCGACCCAACTTTTTTCCTTCGCAAACCGCGGCCGACCTCACGCACCGGCCCGGAACTGATCGAGGAGACACCCATTCCCTCCAGCATGTTTCTGGTCTGCCCCAAGTCGCCGGCATTGGCCTTCATCTGAACTGCCGCAACGCGGACAGGAAGGCCGGACCGTACTGCCCACTGGATAGAAGTCATGGTTCTGGAGAAACTGCCCTTTTCCTGGGTGACGGCATCGTGGATCTCCGCCCGGGCGGAATAGACGGAAAAAGCCAAGCGCGTCCGATGGCGCAGGAAACTCTCCTTCAAGGTCTCGGTAAAAACGGTTCCGTTGGTGAACACCTCAACCGTCGTGAATCCATCCGCACGGGCACATTCGATGAGCTTCGCCAGACTCGGGTGCAGGGTGGGCTCCCCCCCTATGAATTGCACCCTTCGACACCCTAACTCCGCGGCTTGCCGCAGGGCATCCCGCCAATCCGCAAACCCGAGGTTTCCATGAAGCCTTCTGGCCGGGCTGGCGTCGGCATAGCAGTGGATGCAGGAGAGGTTGCATTGCGCCGTAATCTCCAGCCACAGAAAATCGAGCGCTCCAGGGGAGGACCCGCGGATATTCCGAGAAATTTTCTCCCGCGCTGGCTGCCTGCTTTCGCGTATCCGCATCTCGCCCCCCTTTCCGGCCATCGCCTCTGCCGTCATGCATCTTTACCGCAGGCCCCCTTCCACCGGGGATGCCGCGGATGACCACCTGCTTCCTGACCAATTTATCACACTTTGCCCAGTGCCTTCCATGGAGAAATTCTTTACCCCTGCCCTGGGTCTTCACAGGTGGGCGCGCGGGGCCCGTTGTCCCCATAAGCCCCTTCGGAATCAGGGAAGAAATCAGGCTCGATTTTCCAGCGCCACTTGGAGTAGAGTGAACGAAACTCCGCTAAAAATCTCTCCGGGAATGTGCCGATATGGAATTTCTTCAAACCGCGACCTGCATCAACAGCGCCTGGGTGGGCAGCGCCTTTCTCTTCGGTTTCGGCTGCAAACGGCTCAATCTCCCGCCCATGCTGGGCTTTCTCCTGGCAGGCTTTGCCATGAACTTCCTCGGCCTGACCGGGGGTTCCCTGGCCCTGGACAGGATCGCGGATATGGGCATCATGGTCCTGCTCTTCACCATCGGCCTCAAGCTTGACCTCAAGGGGCTGAGCAAGCCGGAGATCTGGGGCGGCGCCACGGTACATGCCCTGCTCACCATTTTCCTGCTGACAGCGGTGATTCTGGCGGCCTCCACCCTCGGAATTGCACACCTTGCCGGACTCAGCCTGGAGCAGGCAGCCCTGATCGGTTTCGCCTTGAGCTTTTCCAGCACGGTCTTTGCGGTGAAGGTTCTCGAAGAAAAGGGCGAGATGAATGCCCTGCACGGCCATGCCGCCATCGGCATCCTCATCATGCAGGATCTGATGGCCGTGTTTTTCCTCACCGTCTCCAAAGGCGAGTTCCCCTCGCCCTGGGCTTTTGGCCTGCCGCTGTTGCTCCTCTCCCTCCGGCCGCTGCTCATGCACATCATCGATCATCTCGGCCATGGCGAGCTCCTGCCCCTGAGCGGGCTCTTCATCGCCCTGGCCGTGGGCGCCACCAGTTTCTCCCTGGTGGGCTTGAAACCGGACCTCGGCGCGCTGGTCATCGGCATGCTGATCGGCTCCCATGCCAGGGCCCATGAGCTTTCCCGTTCGCTTTACAGCTTCAAGGATATCTTTCTGGTCGGCTTTTTTTTCCAGATCGGGCTCACCGCCATCCCCCATTTCGGGCATGTCCTTGTCGCCCTCGGGCTTGCCGCCCTGCTTCCGGCAAAAACCTTCCTCTATTTCCTGGTCCTGACCCGCTTTCGGCTCCGCGCCAGAACCAGCCTGCTGGCCAGCTTGAACCTGGCCAATTATTCCGAGTTCGGCCTGCTCGTCACGGCCATCGCCATGAAGCAAGGCTGGCTCGATCCGGACTGGCTGATCATCGTTGCCCTGGCGCTCACCTTTTCCTTTTTGCTGGCCGCCCCACTCAACAGCAAGGCCAACCGCCTTTATGACCGTTTTGCCGTGCATTTCCAGCGGTTTGAAACCAACACCCGGCACCCCGGAGACATCCGGATCAACCTGGGTCAGGCCGACACCCTCATCTTCGGCATGGGGCCCTTCGGGGCCATGGCCTACGACACTATCCAGGAGCGGATGGGAGAAGGGGTGCTGGCCGTGGATTACAACCGGGAAACGGTCCGGCAGCACCTTGCGGCAGGCCGCAGGGTGATCTGGGGCGATGCCACGGATTATGATTTCTGGCGCAAGATCGATCTTTCCAGGCTGAAGATCATCCTGCTCACCATGAGCAACCACCAGGCAAACCTGCTGGCCCTGCGGGAAATCCACTCCGCCGGATTCCAGGGACCGGTGACCGCCACGGCCCGTTTCGAGGACCAGCGCCTGGAGCTGGAAGAAGCCGGCGCCACGGCAGCCTACAACATCTTTTCCGAGGCAGGAGCGGGGTATGCCGACCATGTCTGCCGCGCCACCGGCCTGGTCTGCAAGACGCGTTTTTTTGTGCCGGGCAACGATATCCAGAGCATGCCCGCCAAGGGCTGAAAACGCGGGCATGCCCCCCTTTTCCCCATGATCCAGAACACAAAGGAGTATTTCCATGGCCGAGGTTGAAGAAAAGGCCAAGCAGGGAAGCACGCTCCGCCATCTTGTCCGTGCCCTCCGCTCCAGGAACTACCGCCTTTTCGTCGCCGGGCAAGGCGTTTCCCTGGTGGGCACCTGGATGCAGCATGTTGCCATGAGCTGGCTTGTCTACCGCCTGACCGGCTCCGCCATGCTGCTGGGTGTGGTCGGTTTCACCAGCCAGATCCCGACCATCTTCATCTCCCCGGTGGCCGGGGTGCTCGCCGACCGCTGGGATCGGCGGCGGCTTCTGCTTGTCACCCAGTCCCTGGCCTTGCTGCAGGCACTCTTTCTTGCCCTTGTCGTGCTCACCGGGATCGTACAGGTCTGGCAGATCATTGTGCTGAGCCTGATCCTGGGTATCGTCAACGCCTGCGACATCCCGATCCGCCAATCCTTTGTCGTCGAGATGGTCGACCAGCGGGAGGACCTGGGCAACGCCATTGCCCTCAACTCCTCCATGGTCAACGGCGCCCGCCTTGTCGGCCCGGCCATCGCCGGTCTGCTCGTGGCCTCGGTGGGAGAAGGGATCTGTTTTGTCCTCAACGCCCTCAGCTACCTGGCGGTCATCCTGGCCCTCGCGGCCATGCGGATCCCGCCCGCAACCAAAACCGGCCAGGCCAGACGCCCGATCCTGCATGACCTCCGGGAGGGGTTCCTCTACGCCTACCGCTTTGGCCCGATCCGCAGCATCCTGCTCCTCCTCGCCCTGGTCAGTCTCATGGGGATGCCCTATTCCGTGCTGGCGCCGGTTTTTGCCAAGGAAATCCTGCACGGCGGCGCGCATACCTTCGGCTTTTTGATGACCGGCGCGGGCAGCGGCGCCCTGGCCGGCACCCTGTATCTCGCCTCCCGCAGGAGCGTCCGCGGCCTCGGCCTGGTAATTGTCCGGGCGACGCTCCTGTTCGCGGTGGGAATTGCCATCTTTGCCCTGTCCCGCGACTTCCTCCTTTCGCTGGCCGCTCTGGCCCTGGCGGGGTTCGGGGGCATGACCATCGTCGCCTCCTGCAACACGGTGCTGCAAACCATTCTGGACGAAGACAAACGCGGGAGGGTCATGAGCTTTTTCACCATGGCCTTCATCGGGGTGGCGCCCTTCGGCTCTCTCGGCGCCGGCACCATGGCGGGCATCATCGGCCCGCGCGACACCCTGCTCCTCGGCGGCCTCGGCTGCCTGGCGGGAGCGGCGATTTTTGCCCGGAACCTCCCGCAGATCAGGGAGAAAGTGCGGCCCATCTATCTGCGCATGGGGATCATCCAGGAAGTCGCCGATGGCTTGGAGACCGCGGCGGAACAGCCGCCGTTGAGGGAGAGCGGTGATCTCAAGAGTGATGGAGCCTAGAGCAGGGCTGGGGCGCTAATTCCCCTTATGGCCGGCCTGTTCCTGCCACGGCGCGACCTTCAGCAGCAGCACCATCCCCGGCAGCGCCAGCAACGCGCAGAGCAGAAAGAACCCCATCCAGCCCATCATCTCCACCAGCCAGCCGGTGGCGGCGTTGGCAAAGGTGCGCGGCATGGCGGCGAGGCTGGTGAACAGGGCGAACTGGGTCGCGGTGTAGGCGGGGTGGGTGGTGCGGGCGATGAAGGCGACGAAGGCGGCGGTGCCCAAGCCCACGCCCAAGGCTTCGAGGCCGATGACGATGGCCAGTTGCGCAAGCTCCACACTGGTGATTTCGGCGTGGTGTCCCACCGAGGCCAGCCAGACAAAGCCGAAGATGGAAACCACCTGCACCACCCCGAAGAGCCACAGCGCCCGGTTGATGCCGATCTTCACCATCCACAACCCGCCGAGCAACCCGCCGATGACCGCGGGCCACAGCCCGGCATTCTTGGCGATCAGCCCGATCTGGGTCTTGCTGAAGCCCATGTCCATATAAAACGGCGTGGCCAGCGCGGTGCACATGCTGTCGCCGAGTTTATACAAGAACAGAAAAGCGAGAATCAGCAGAGCACTGTTCCAGCCCCGGCGGGTGATGAATTCGTGAAACGGTTCGACAACCGCTTCGCGCAGGGTCTTGGGCGGCACGGCGCGGTGCGGCTCCTGGACGGCAAGGGTCATCGCCACCCCAGGCAGCATGAACAGGGCGGTGGCGATGAACACCATATTCCAGGGCAGAAAATCGGCCAGGATCAGCGACAGCGAACCCGGCACCAGGCCCGCGATGCGGTAGGCATTCACATGCACCGCATTCCCGAGCCCCATCTCGCTGTCCGACAGCAGCTCGCGGCGGTAGGCATCCAGGACAATATCCTGCGTGGCGCCGAGGAAGGCGAGCAGCGTGGCAATCCAGGCGATGGTATGCAAATCGTTTTGCGGCGAAAACGCCCCCATCATGGCAATCACCAGCAACAAACCGATCTGGGTCAGCAGCATCCAGCCGCGGCGGCGGCCGAGCAGGGGCAGGACGTAGCGGTCGAGCAGCGGCGACCACAGGAACTTCCAGGTGTAGGGAAACTGGATCAGCGCGAACAGGCCGATGGTTTTCAGATCCACGTGTTCGCTGCGCAGCCAGGCGGGCAGGAGGTTGAACAGCAGGTACAGCGGCAGGCCGGAAGAAAATCCGGTGAACACGCAGATCGCCATGCGGCGGGTGAAGAGTTGTTGCCAGACGGTCAATTGGTTGTGCGCTGTGCCCTCGCCCTCTTCCACGTGTAGCCCCCGCCGTTGAATGATTGAACCTCTTTTGGGGAGGGTTTTGCGGTACGGGTCTGAAGGTCCGTAAGTGGCGAATCCGCTTGGCCTTTGAGCTTACTCCCTGGCGCACATTTCTTGAGGGCCTTACGGCGTGCCCTCCCCGAAACATGGAGGCCACTATATCAGGGCGGACTACCCTGAACAACAAGAAACCCGCTTCCCGAAAGGAAAGCGGGTTTCAAAACATTTCCGGACGTTACCGGACAATATGGCGAGCGAGTCCGCTTAGCATAGAATCGGAAAATTGGGGTGGATCCCTAATTTCCTGAGATATCACCTTTTTCATCTTGCATGGATTGTAAGTTGAATTGACAATCCATGCAAGATGCACTACCATGACCGCTATGATTCCCCGAAAACTCATCCCAAAACTGCTGGAACTGGCCGGGTTCTACCCGGTGGTCGTCGTGACCGGCCCGAGGCAGGCCGGCAAAACGACTTTGTGCCGTGCCACCTTCCCGGATACAGCCTATGTGTCGTTGGAATCCCTGGACACCCGCGAATTTGCGCAGACCGATCCGCGTGGGTTTCTCGCGGAATATCGCAACGGCGCCATCATTGACGAAATCCAGCAGGCGCCTGGCCTGGCGAGCTATCTCCAAACGGAAGTCGACGAACGGCCGACACCTGGCCGATTCATTCTCACCGGTTCGCAGCATTTCGGGCTCTCGCAAACCATCTCCCAATCCCTTGCCGGGCGCTGTGGACTGCTGGCGCTGCTTCCCCCGGATTGGGAAGAACTGCGCCAGTTTCCCGCAGCGCCGGACGATCTCTACACCCTGCTGTGGCAAGGATCCTATCCCCGGATATATGACCGGAATATCCCAGCCCATCAGTGGCTCGCCGATTACACCGCCACCTATGTGCAACGCGATGTCCGCCAGGTGGTCAATGTCGGCGATCTCCTGGCTTTTTCCGGTTTCATAAAACTCTGTGCCGGTCGCACCGCGCAAGAAATCAACCTCTCGGCTCTGGGCAGCGATGCCGGAGTCTCCCACAATACGGCTCGCGCCTGGCTGTCGATTCTCGAAACCAGCTATCTTGTTCATCGGCTGCCGGCCTGGCATAGCAACATTCGCAAGCAGGTAGTGAAAGCGCCCAAGCTCCATTTTCTCGATAGTGGGCTGGTGTGTTATTTGCTGAACATCCGGGAGCCCGAACAACTGCGCCACCATCCTTTGCGCGGCGCTATCTTCGAGAGCTGGGTGGTGTCGGAACTCTACAAGGCGCAGATTCATCAAGGGGAACAGCCCAGTCTCCATCACTATCGTGAAAGTCGCGGGCTGGAGATGGATGTGCTGGTGAATCTTGGTGATCGCCTCTATGCCATCGAGGCCAAATCCGCCGCCACGGCAACACCGGATTTCTTTAAAGGCTTCGCGCCCTTTGCCGAGAGGGTAGCCAATACCGGCCTGCCGGAGCAGATTGAAAATGCCGTGATCTATGGCGGCGAGGAGTCGCAACAACGATCAACGGCGCGGCTCATTGCGTGGCGGGATGTGGGGGAAATTCTGCGTGTCGAGAAAGTGAAATGATCCACTCACGCACAGACACCAGCAAGTTTCAAAAAACGTTGCCGGGGAATTAAGGATGGTGGACCTGGAATTCATGCGAAGGCAAAATGTCAAGCTTGCCTCTTCTATGCCGGGGTGAGTGTCACCGCCGATCGCGGAGAACAATTGGTGAAGAACGATCCCGCCTTGCTGACGCTAATCAACAAATGAACACCGTCCCCCGATTGTCCCTCCGAAAAAATCCTCTGTTCTAGTCATGACCCTTTGTTTTTTTTAGCATTCTGGTAATCGAAGACTCAGACATATTTTTAACGAGACCCTTTAAAAAATCTGCTGACTCGTAGACATAACTTCGTGACAACGATAGCATCTCTCCAAGGTTAGCTCGCGCTAGCTTACCGGCCTTTCTTATATAAATTTCATTAACGATACCAGAGTTATGAGCGAAAATGTCTCGTGTTGCTTTTAGTTCAGACAACCTTTCCACGTTCGCTGACTCAATGCCTTTAAGGTTAATTATCTTCTCAAGATAGCTAAACCAATCTACAACCTTACCATATCTCAACTCACCTAGTTCTCTATCAACAAGAAAGTCCTTAAGTTCATTCAAATTCGAAGCATCAAGCACATTTTCAACTGAGAGCATTTTCTTTTTATTCAACGCATTACAATTGTCTTGTAATAGAATTTTCAAGAACTCAAAAAAGAAATATTCAAAACAAGAAACAATTTGATATGTTACAACAATCGGCAGTTCACCATCTAGGTATTTTAATAATAGCACCGCTAAATCCTGCGATGACATATTCGTTTGCGTTCGAACATTAACAACAGTATCTGATATGTGACCTTGCTCAACCATCATATGATAACGACCATAGCTGTGGCCTGTAAACACATGAAAATCTTGCAGGCGTTCGATTTCTACTACTGTTCGTGCCTGCAGTTCATTGAGTCTTTCAGTTACTGTCATTTTATCTCTATTCCCCATATAACATTATTATTATCCGGATTTCCGCTTTACATCCTGCCTATGCAGCGACGACCGTTAATCCTATCAAAATAATGCCGACCTTGCCCATCTCCTTACCATCCTGACACCCCCTCTCCTTTCATGCCAATCGAAATATGAAAAAGGCACAAAAAAACCCGCGACCATTTCTGGCGCGGGTTTTTTCACTGTAAGGCAAAATGGCGGAGAGCGAGGGATTCGAACCCTCGGTAGAACTTTTGATCCTACACTCGCTTAGCAGGCGAGCACCT
>Ga0074195_1000872_pt1 | contig 50295 bp, 36 predicted proteins | sample EPASupsiteHSE623_FD_64525 | JGI IMG/M metagenome (GOLD analysis project Ga0074195, IMG submission 64525) | Bioremediated contaminated groundwater from EPA Superfund site, New Mexico - Sample HSE6-23 | ecosystem: Environmental > Aquatic > Deep subsurface > Groundwater > Contaminated ...
TTTCAAGCGAGTGCAGAAACCGTCTAGCCTGTTCGATGGGATTCCCATTTCCGGACGAACCGGCAAACCTCGTCCTCAGACTGTTCACCGCGTCATCGGCGGAGACCTCTCGCTCTCCGAAGCCATGGAACGCGTGGGCCAGGACCATCACGTACAACCACTTCTCACCCGTCTTCATCGCGGTGATCTTCGCGTCCGCGTGCTCCTCTCCCTCCGTCCACCCGTCCTTGGACTCGTCCCACAGGTGGAGCATCGATTCGGTGACGCGGTTGAGGAGCTCGGCGCGCTCCTCAGGCAGCTTCTTGTCGTTGTAGTGGACGATCGCGATCGCCGTCAGCATCAGCGGGTTCACCGCAAGCTCCCTCACCGCCGGCGTCGACTCGATCGCCTCGATCAGGCTCGCGGTCCTCTTTTCCGCCAGCCCACGATCAGCCTCGGTCAAGACTCCCGACGCGCCGAAGAGCGCCCGGTGCCAGTGGTCGGCGAAGAGCGCCCTCTCCTTCGGACCCAAAGGCAACAACCGTGACTCCACGAACCATGGGGCCAGGACTCCGTGCAACCCCACGTACGCGTGAGGCCTCGTCGTCACGACGATCCGGCTGTTCGGATACTCCATGACGAGCTTCCCAACCGATCCCAGAACCGACCGCCTCATCGTGTCGTCCGCGACCTCATCGAGACCGTCCAGCAGCAGAACCGCTCCACCGCTCTCGATCAATTTCTCGATCACCGATTCCGGAGGACCATCCCCCTGAAACCTGTCCGCCAGAGCCCAGGCCACGTATCGGACGATCAGCTCTGTCGAACCCTGGGCGGGCAGATCGAGGTTCTGGGCCTTCACAAACGCGACGAACCGAAGGAACGGCACCAGAAGAGGAAGCGGGGCTCCGTCGAGGCCAACCCGCTCCGTGGCCAGCGAGGGATCGCGGTCCTTGATCGACTGGGCAAGCCACCGTGCTACGTATGCCAGGTACGTACTCTTGCCAGCCCCGGGATCGCCCTCGAGAACCACACGGGGGTGACGCCGCAAGAGAACGGGAAGGGGCATTGATGAGTCTTTCCCTTCGCTCTCCATCTCGAGCATCTCACGGGCGTCATTCTTGCGGGAGTCTTTCTTTCGGGTCTCCTCGTCCTCGTCCTTGTCCTTCTTCTCCGGCGGAACACTCAGCGGCACGTAGAGCTGGTCCAGGCTCACGACCACCGGATTCTCGCTCCGGATCCCTTTGATCTCGACCTTGGCGCATTGCTCGATCACCTTGCGAACGTACTGGGATTGCCGGACCTCGGGCCAGTTCGGTTCAGGGCCCAGCTCTGGATCTGCAAGACCAACCTGCGTTTCGCCTTCGTGGTTCTGATCGAAGCGCCCGGCCTGCCTCTCCCTGGGCTGTGCCGACTCCCTCGAGCTAGCCTGCGATCCCCTCGCGGCTTTCACCGCGTCATCGAGTCGCCTGAGGAAGTCACCCAGCGTCTCGGTCAAATCGCCGTCCCCCGGGAGTCCGAGGGTCTCGATCCCCCTGTCCAGCCACTGGCGGCGTTCGAGCGCATCCGGAGCGAACGCGATCGTGTACGAGTGCGGCGGCTCCATCTGGAGATCACGTCGCACCTGATCGATGAGCGCGAGCACATTCAGATCGGCCAGGGAGTACCCGACGAACAGGAACGGCCTCTCGCTCAGCAGCACCGATAACCGCGTTACAATCGCCCGATGGCTCTCGAAGAATTTCCGGTAGTCTTCGTCCGTGAGCACGAGGTCGAGGGTTTCCAGATCCCCGTGCAACTTCAGGAGCTGCACCTCGTTCGCCTCGTCGCTGAACGCCAGTTTCCTCGGCGAGAGGATCCGGTTGACCCGTTCGCTCCGTCGGCGAAGAGCCTCTTCGAGAAGCTCGTCGTAGTTCGTGGTGACGATCCAGCGGCACCCCAGGTCGAGCAGCCGGTCGTGGTTGGCCAGTTTTGGGTCGGACGGTGTTCGTAAGGCCGCCAACACGTGAGCCAGCAGCGCGTACTCGCCACGCTCTCTGCGGAAAGCGTCCGCGACCTGCAAAGGGCTATGGCTGGCTTTGAGACCGAGCTGCTGTCGGAGCGGTTCGACCATCTCGCCAAAGAGCGGCAACCCCGCACCGCTGGAAAGCCCAGCGCCCACGAACAGGACCACGCGGCCCTTCGCCAAAGCCTCGACCAATGGCTGCGGAGGAACCGGGACTCGATCCGCGGGCAGATCGCTCGCCGCGTCACGTGTTGATTCAGTGGCCACGGATCCCTCCAGACCGCTTCTTCGTCAATTCTCGTATGAGACGCAAACCACCAAGAGACTCACGGAACCGCTCTCGTCACGGCCGGCCGTGCCGCACGGACTCGACCAACGAGCTCCTCGAGCCACCGTCCAAGAATCGCCGTGTAGTCCAACTTCACGCCAGGCCGTTGCCCTTCGATCAGGTCGATCGTCTCGATCTCTCTCTTGCGCCACTTGTCGCGATCGATCATGTCCGCACCGAACGTCACCATGTACGACCGTGACAAGCCGATTTCCACAGTCTTGCGCACACCATCGAGAAGCGTCAAGATGTTGGGATCGCTCAGACTGTAACCGACGAAGAGGATCGGTCGATTCATCACAAGCGCGGAGAGCTGCAACACAAAGGCAGAGTGCTTCGTGAAGAACTGGGCGTAATCGTTTTCCGTAAGAACTAACTCCATCGTGTCGAGATCGCCGTGTGCTTTGAGAAGCTGCCTCTCGTCCGTCTCGTTGACAAAGGCGAGATGCCTCGACGAGAGGATCCGGTTGACCCGTTCTCGCCTCTGGCGGAACGTTTCCTCGAACAGGTCGTCGTAGTTGGTGGTCACGATCCAGCGGCAGCCCAGGTCGAGCATCCGGTTGTGGTTGGCCAGGTCCGGGTTGGACGGTGTCCGCAAGGCCTCGCGCACGTGTTTCAATAGAGCAAGTTCGCCACGCGCTTTGCGGTAAGCGTCCGCCACATCCAGCGGATTATGGCTGGCCTTGACACCGAGCTCGCTCCGCAAAGGCTCGACCAGTTCGCTGAAGAGCGGCAGCCCCGCGCTCTTCGACAGGCCCGCACCCGCAAAAACTACCACGCGGCCTTTGACCAGTTCCTTGACCAACTGATCGACGACAGTCAAGGGCCGTACCGGTGAGTCTGGGAGTTGACCCGAATGCTTTGACTCAGCAGACGACTTGGGGCTCGAGGCATTCTGGTCCTCCGTGACTGCGCTGGCACGCGGCCCGCGATCTGTGGACGCCATGTCATCAGAACGGGGCAGCGACCCGTCCGCTGGCGCTGTAGCCGGCGAGGACGACGGCGCGGTTCGCCTCGCACGAAGCCGGTCCGGAAGCTGCTGAATGACCCGCCCTGGGCTCTTATCGCTTCCGACTACCGGATCCCACGTCCACATGCCACCCCGCTCCGAGAACCAGCGGCGAACGAACAACTGAACTTCGCCCGTGTAAAGGTCGAGACGGCCGAACGAATACCTGTTCGGATATTGACTGTCGACGCAGGCGTTGCCTGACGCAATCAATAACGCTCCTGCAGGCACGACCAGCTCAGATGGGCGATGTAAGTGTCCGCGTAGGATGACGTCGACACGGGACATCAACAGATCTTCAACCCCGCAGCCATCCCAGTCCGCAAGCCACGAAAATGGATGGTGGACAAGGGCCAGAACGAGTTCTTCTCTCCGCTGGACCTGAGCGAGAGCTTCGGAGACCTGGTGCCGGCCCATCAAGAGACCCCCATGGTCCGAGTCCCCCGTTGCAGCCCAGGCGGAGTTCAGGCCGAGAAGTCTCAAGGGTCTGCAGAGAGTTGGAATCGATAGCCGCACGGTCCAGTACAATTGTCCGGGAGTGATTTGGCACCCGATCGGAGCGAACTCATTGTAGGCCTCAAACGGTTTCAACAGGAGTGTTCGGGTGTCTTGTTCAGAAGGCGATTGAAAGACCTCGGCAATCACGTCTTGCTTCATCTGCGCTCGAAGCTCACGAATCGTGCACTTCACGCCCCAGCACAAGAGAGTTCGATCCACATCATGGTTGCCCGGGACCATGAACATCTGATTCGCCTCGACGCCGCACACGTGCTGGATTCTCTCGAGAAAAGGGCGCACCATCTCGTATTCGGCCTTCTTCCCGGAGTGGGCGATGTCGCCGGTAACACACACAAGGTTGGGCTTTCCGAAATCCAGTCCGATCCGTTCGTCGATGTCCTCGACCAGCTCCAGAAGTAGGGGGTCTTTCTCCCATTTTGTGTTTTCACGGAAGTGGAGATCTGACAGGTGGAGCCATGTCAGCACCGAGGTTCCCCCTTCAGGCGGATCGAGGCTATCACAAGGCCGTCACACCGGGAAACGGGTGGCAGGCTGGTCCTGTCAAACCGTCCTTGCATTGGTCCAACCGGTGGAAGTGGAGGGAGAGTCTCTCCTGGAGCGCGCGACCAGCGCAACGATTGGCGCGCCAGGTAGCGAACGTCACGTCGTTGGGATGACCGGATTGCGGTGTGTGCCGACGACCACAAGAGGCCACGTACTGCGGCCGGCCCAAGGTGCTCACGCGGATTCCTGCCCTCCAACCGGGATCGTTTCCCCATCGACTTCCTCCGAAAAGCCCTCTTTGACCCTGATTCTGCTGTAGGCCGAGCGGCCACGTCGATTGCCCCCGTCCGCGTTGGCAAGGCCTCGAACACGTGAATACCCACATGTCTGCTCCGGCTGAGCAATGGTAAACCCTAGGGCCTCCAACATGGCTGCAGCCCTGACTCTCATTCAGCAGTCACTCACCCGAGTCGCCCGGACCATCAGAAAAGTTTGAGGTCTCCCGCAAGTCAATCTGACTCGCCAGCTGGCACGTGGGCTACCGGCTTGGTCTGAGCTGGAGAAGGTCTCGCGGAGGTACCGACTAACAGATACTAGCTCCACAGTCCACATCATTATGGTCATGACATCTCACCTCTGGCGGCAAACGGCGGAAAGGATCACAGACCTCTCACACACCGAAAACCGATGAAGACGTTTCGAATTCCTGGAACACCGGCGTCGTCCCGGACAGAACAGCGCCCCCCCCCGGCAAAGTCGTCCCACGACCCCCCGCGCAACGCACGCCGACCCCGTTCATTTGGCCCACTTGGATCACCGTCAGGCCCCCGCTTGTAGTAACCGTCATCATACCAATCGGAGCACCACTCCAACACGTTTCCAGCCATGTCCTCGATCCCAAAGGGGCTCGACCCGTTCGGGAACAGCCCGACCGGACTCGTTCGCCCAAGCCCCCCTTCCGCCGTGTTGCATCGGCTCTTGTCGAACGTCTCACCCCAAGGATACTCACGGCGATCAAGATCGCCTCGTGCCCCCCGTTCCCACTCTGCCTCGGTCGGCAGCCGGTACGGCCGTTCCGGATCCCCGTCCCTCTCCGTCCGCCAACGACAGTACGCTTCAGCCTCGTACCACGAAATACCGACGACCGGGAAGTTCGGCCCGTTCCACTGCAGGTCCTTCCAGTACGCAGGCTCTTGCACGTTCTCTTTGGTGCGCCACGTCCACCCCTCGTCGCTCCAGAACCTACGTTCGTGATATCCGCCCCCCTCAACGAAGGGGCGAAAGTCCTGGTTCGTTGTCAAGTACTGATCGATCGCGTACGGACGGTTCAGAGTGATCTTGCGGACCGGCTTCTCGTCACCAAAGGAGCCCACCCCGTCGCTTCCCCGCCAGAACGCGCCCGGTTCGATGACGACCATCCGGTCAGCCCGGACCAGCCGCGGGTCGCCCAGACGGCCCAGAGCCTCGGCCGCGTCAAACCGCTCAGGAAGCGAGGCCTTGGGGGGAGAGGTTCGGATCCACTCGACCAGCTCCTCCACGAGGGCTGTGACCTTGTCCGGGTCGCGTTGCCCTTTGGGCAGGTCGATGAGACACCGCGCGGCCAGCGCCCGCAAAGCCAGAGACCCCTGGTCTCGCGCCAGCCTGAGGAGCTGCTCGGCAAGGCTATTCGTACGTTCATACACGCCCCGTACCCCCCAGTAGCCGGCCAGGAGCAGGATCACCTCACGCCACCACGGGTTCCCGGCGACCTCGGTCAGCCGCCCGCGTAACCGGTCCGAATCCCAGTCGCTCATGAACCGCGCGGTCAGGAACTCCTGGAACGACAGATGCCGGAACATGTATCGTCCGTCACGCTTCACAACAAGACCGCCTCGCATTTCAAGCGAGTGAAGAAACCGTCTCGCCTGTTCGATGGGATTCCCATTTCCGGACGAACCGGCAAACCTCGTCCTCAGACTGTTCACCGCGTCATCGGCAGAGACCTCTCGCTCTCCGAAGCCGTGGAACGCGTAGGCCAGGACCATCACGTACAACCACTTCTCACCCGTCTTCATCGCGGTGATCTTCGCGTCCGCGAGCTCCCCTCCCTCCGTCCACCCATCCTTGGACTCGTCCCAAAGGTGGAGCATCGACTCGGTCACGCGATGGAGCAACTCCGCCCGCTCAAAGGGCAGCTTCTTGTCGTTGTAGTGGACGATCGCGATCGCCGTCAGCATCAGCGGATTGACCGCAAGCTCACTCACCGCCGGAGCCGACTCGATCGCCTCGATCAGGCTCGCGGTCCTCTTTTCCGCCAGCCCACGATCAGCCTCGGTCAAGACTCCCGACGCGCCAAAGAGCGCCCGGTGCCAGTGGTCGGCGAAGAGCGCCCTTTCCTTCGGGCCCAACGGCAACAGCCGGGACTCGACAAACCACGGAGCCAGAACTCCGTGCAACATCACAAAAGCGTGGGGCCTCGTCGTCACCACGATCCGGCTCTTCGGATATTTCACCGCGAGCGTCCCGACCGATCCCAACACCGCACGTCTCATCGTCACGTCCGCGACCACGTCGAGACCGTCCAGCAGCAGGACCGCTCCACCGCTCTCGATCAATTTCTCGATCACCGATTCCGGAGGACCATCCCCCTGGAACCTGTCCGCCAGGACCCAGGCCATATACCGAACGATCAGCTCGGTCGAACCCTCCTCAGCCAACTCGGGCTTCTCTGTCCTGACGAACGCCGCGAACCGCAGAAACGGGACCAGAAGCGGGACCGGAGCGTCGGTGAGCCCGACCCGCTCCGAGGCCAACGATGGCTGGCTCTCTTCGATCGCGCGCGCCAGCCACAACGCCACGTACGCAAGACACGTGCTCTTGCCAGCCCCAGGATCGCCTTCCAAAACCACGCGTCGGTAACGCCGCAAGAGCAGTGGCAACGGCAGCGATGAGTCCTTCCCTTGGCTCTCGCGCTCCATCTCGACCATCTCACGGGCGTCATTCTTGCGGGAGTCTTTCTTTCGGGTCTCCTCGTCCTCGTCCTTGTCCTTCTTCTCCGGCGGAACACTCAGCGGCACGTAGAGCTGGTCCAGGCTCACGACCACCGGCTTCTCGCTCCGGATCCCCTTGATCTCGACCTTGGCACATTGATTGATGACCTCGCGAACGTACCGGGACCGCATGGCCTCAGGCCAGTCCGATCCACAGGGCGGGACCGCATCGGGCGTCTCACCCCTGGACGACGATTCGCCCGACGTGCGCGGGTTGAGCCGGGGAACCGGATGCGTCACCCGGCCCGGCTCGCCTTCCTCGCCGATCGCCGGATCCCATCTCCAGCGTCCACCGCGCTCGGAGAGCCAACGGCGGGCAAAAAGCCGGAGCTCGCCGATTTCGGGTGAGAGCCGGCCAAACGAGTACCCGTTCGGGTACTGGCTGCCGCCATAGGCGCTCCCCGAGGCGATCTGAATCACCCCCCCTGGAACGATCAGCTCCTCAGCGCTGTGCAGGTGGCCCCGGAGCATCACATCCGCGCGGTGGAACAAGGCGTTCCGGACCTCCCGGTCGTCCCACTCGGCCAGCCACCCCAGCGGATGGTGCACGAGCGCCAGCACGACGTCTTCTTTCGACCGGACCGTGCTCAAGGCCTTCTCGACCAGGTACCGACCCATCACGAGTCGACCCTGATCTCCGTCCCCCATGGCGGTCCATGCGGAGTTCAGCCCCAGGATGACCACGGGCCTGGGACATCCTACAATCTCGATTCGATCGCTCCAGAACAGCCTCTCGGGAGTGAGTCGACATGCGGTTGGCGCGAACGCGGCGTACTCACCGAACGGCTTGAACAACAAACTCCGCGTGTCGTGTTCGGATGAAGACATGAAAACAGTGGCGATCTCAGCCTGGTTCTGGCTGTCCCGCAGGGCGCAAATTGTCGACTTCGCTGCCCGCGAGAAGAGGGCCCTGTCGACATCGTGGTTGCCGGGCACCGTGAACACGCGATCGTCCGCGACACCGCAGACCTCGCGGACTTTCTCCAGGAACGGACGGGCCAGATCGTACTCGGACTTCTTCCCGGAATTCGCGATATCGCCGGTCACGAAGATCAGGTCCGGCTTCAGTTCGTAATCGCGGACGAGCGTGCCTATGTCTTCGACCAGGCTCGAAAGAACGTGGTCCGCGTCCCACTGCGTGGTCTCGCGGAAATGGAGGTCTGAGAGATGAAGCCAGGTCAGCAAGGGGGATCCCCCTTTCAGAGAGTCAAAGCTGCTGTCGGAACGACTTCGGAAACCCCGCCACGATCGGCATGACCCACAGGACAACGTTGTACATTCTCATGACCACGGTCGACCGTTCCGGCTGTTCCGCACGAGGTCGCCCCTGTTTGGCTCGTTCCGAGCCCGCGCTCGGTTCCATTGGCCGATCGGTTGTCACAAAGTCGACCTCATCAAGCCGTGCCGCCTTTTTTGGCAAACGGTAAAACGGTAAAGGAGAAAACGGTTACAGCGACCTGGCACACCGAAAACCGATGAAGCTGACCCGGTAGTCTGGAACGAGGTTGAACCGATAGGACCACCGCGTGATCCTCGCATCGTAGCCCCACGCGCCCCCGCGCAACGCGCGAGAACCCCCTTGAGCCGGTCCCAGAGGATCGATATCCGGACCGTTCTTGTAGAATCCGGCATCATACCAGTCAGAGCACCATTCCAACACGTTTCCGGCCATGTCCTCGATCCCGAAAGGGCTCGACCCGTTCGGGAACAGCCCGACCGGGCTCGTCCGTCCAAGCCCACCTTCCACCGTGTTGCACCGATCCTTATCGAACAAACCCTCCCACGGATACTCGCGATGATCAAGATCTCCTCGAGCGGCCCGCTCCCACTCCGCCTCGGTCGGCAGCCGGTACGGCCGATCCGAAGCACCTTCCCTCTCCGCCCGCCACCGGCCGTACGCTTCAGCTTCATACCACGAGACCCCGTCAACCGGGAAGTTCGGGCCGTTCCACCGCGAGTCCCTCCAGAACTTGGGTTCTTGCACGTTGCTCCTCGTGCGCCACGTCCAACCCTCGTCGCTCCAGAACCGTCTCTCGCGATACCCGCCACCGTCGACGAACGGGCGATAGTCCTCGTTCGTCATCAAGTACCGATCGATCGCGTACGGCCGGGTCAGCGTGATCTTGCGAACCGGCTTCTCGCGAGCAAAAGCCTCGGACGAGTCGCTGCCTCGCCAGAACGTGCCCGGTTCGATCACGACCATCCGATCGGCTCGAGCCAGCCGGGGGTCTCCCAGACGGCCCAGAGCATCGGCCGCGTCGAACCTCTCCTGAATCGATACTTTCGATGGAGGGCTCTCGATCGACTCGACCAGCCGTTCGACGATCGATCCCACGAGATCTCGCGGCCGTTGCTCCGGCTCCAGATCGACCAGACAGCGGGCGGCCAGAGCCTGCAGTGGAAGCGACCGGTGGGTCTTGGCACGGTCGTGAAGGTACCGCGACAGCTCATGCGTGCGCACGAACGCCCCCCGCACGCCCCAGTACCCGGCCAACAAAAGGATCACCTCGCGCCACCACGTATCCTCCGCCACCGGTTCGAGCTGCTTGCAGAGCTGGTCAAAACCCCAGAAGGTCATGTGCCGGGCCGCAAGAAACTCCTGAAACGAGAGATGGCGGAACAGGTACCACTCTTTCCCGTTCCCTTCACGTTTGAGAAGAAGACCCGCCCGCATCTCGAGCGATCGGAGGAAACGCTGGGCCCGCTCACACGCCTGGGGGTAGTCCGGAAACTGCCGAGAAAACTCCGAGCTCAGGATCTCGACCGCTCTCGTCCCTTCCACCTCACGCTTTCCACTATTGTGGAACCCGAACGCGAGCGCCATCGCATAGCCCCACTTCTCCCCCTGGGTCATCGGTTTGGCTGGCGCGCCAGCATCGAGTGCCCCGGACCATCCCTCCTTCATCTCGTCCCACAGGTAGAGCATCGACTCGGTGACCCGATCGAGAAGATCCGACCGCTGGGAGGGCAGGGTCCGGTCGTTGTGGTGGACGATCGCGATCGCCGTGAGCATCAGCGGATTGACCGCGAGCTCCGTGACGCCGGGGCTACTCTCGATCGCCCGGATCAGGCTCGTGGCCCTCTCCTCGGCCTTCAACCGATCCTCGGAGCTCAGTCCTCCGGACGACCGGGAGAGCGCCAGACTCCAGTGGCGGGCAAACAGCTCCCGCTCCTCCCGGCCGAACGGCAGCAACCGCGATTCCACGAACCGGTGGGCCAGATTCGGCTGGAGCACCATGTAGGCATGCGTCCGCGTGGTCAGGACGATGCGACTGTTCTCGAGATCGTCGGCCAAGGCCACCACCGATTTGGCCACCACCTCCCGGGTTTTCGAGTCGGCGATCTCATCGAGCCCATCGAGCAGCAGAACCGCTCGACCCGCGCCGACCAGACCGGCGATCGCTTGGGCGGAAGGTCCGAGATCGTCGAACCTCGTACGGAGCGACCACTCGACATAGTGCCAGATCAAGTCGGCCTCCGGTTTCTCGGCCGACTCGGATCTCTGGCTCTGGAACTCGCCAAACCGCAGAAAAGGAATCAGAATCGGCAGAAGGGCGTCGTCAAGGCCGGTCCGTTCCACGGCCAGAGCGGGTTCCTCACGCAAGAGGGCCCGCGCGAGCCAGAGCGCCACGTAGGCCAGGAAGGTGCTCTTGCCCGACCCAGGGTCACCCGACACGATCACGTGGCGATGGCCACGCAACAGCTCAGGAAGGGGCATCGATGACTCTTGCTCAGCGGTTTCGCCGTCGACCCGTTCGGGACTCTTGTCCTCCTTCCGGGAGGGAACGCTCAGGGGAACGTAGAGCTGCTCGAGGTCCACGACAACCGCTTTTTCGCTCCGGATCCCCTTGATTTCGACCGTGGCGCACTGGGTCTCCAAGCGGCGCAGGTACTTTCGGCGAAAGTCGTCCTCCCACTCCAAGGCAGGCCGGGTCCTCGGTTCGGGGCCTTGATCCGGGGGCACTGGACCGACTTTTGTTTTGGCCTCCGGCTTCTCATCGGAGCGACCGGTCCGCTTCGGCCTGGCCTGGGCCGCTTTCTTCGAACCGCTCAGCGATTCCCTTACGGCGGCCACTTCGTCACGGAGCCGATCGAGAAACACACCCAGCGTCGCGGTCAGATCGCCATCCCCCGGGAGACCGAGAGTCTCGATCCCCCTGTCCAGCCACCGGCGGCGTTCGAGCACATCCGGAGCAAACGCGATCGTGTATGAGCGCGGCAGCTCCATCTGGAGATCACGTCGCACCTGATCGATGAGCGCGAGCACATTCGGATCGTCCAGGGAGTACCCGACGAACAGGAACGGCCTCGAGCTCAGCAGCGCGGATAACCGGGTCACGATGGCCCGATGGCTATCGAAGAACCTCCGGTAGTCTTCGTCCGTGAGCACGAGGTCGAGCGTATCCAGATCCCCGTGCAGCTTCAGCAACTGCACCTCGAGCTCCTCATCACCAAACGCCAGTTTCCTCGGCGAGAGGATCCGGTTGACCCGTTCGCCCCGTCGACGCAGAGCCTCTTCGAGAAGCTCGTCGTAGTTCGTGGTGACGATCCAGCGGCACCCCAGGTCGAGCAGTCGGTCGTGGTTGGCCAGGTTCGGGTCAGCCGGTGTTCGTAGGGCCTCCAACACGTGAGTCAACAGCGCGTGCTCCCCCTTCTCTTTGCGGAAAGCATCCGCGACCTGCAGAGGGTTGTGGCTGGCTTTGAGACCGAGCTGCTGTCGGAGCGGTTCGACCAGTTCGCCAAAAAGCGGCAGCCCCGCGCCTCTGGAAAGCCCCGCGCCCACGAAGAGGACGGCACGCCGTTTTGCCAACGCTTCGACCAGAGCCCGGGGTGGGGTGGGGAGTTGAACCGACGAACGTTGCGTCACGGTCTGGGCTCTCCGGTCGCTTGCGAGCCGGCGGAGGCGATCGGCCACCTCGGCACACGCCTTCTCGGTCGGCGAGCGGAGCTTCACGGACGGGAGCACGAGATGTTCCCCCAGCGCCTGATCGGGGTCGTACCGAACCACGATCGGGTTCCAGGCCTCGCCATCCCGATCGGCCGGCGGCGAGCCGGGCGATGCCGAAGCTCGCGAATCCAGAGCCTCCGGCCATCGGAACACGTCGTCTTCCACGTTGAACTCATCAATCCACCGCTCGATCTGCTTGTCGAAGCCCTCCATGGGAACCATGCTCGCAACAGCGCGCAGATCGAGCCGAAGACCCGATCTTTTGCGAAACTCCTTCAGAGCACGGACGACCATCCGCTTGCCCTCGAGACACTGCTGATCGAGCCGGGTCACGAGCAGCATCACATCCGGCAACAGGAAGTTCGACACCGCCGACGAATCGGTCAGGCCGGTGCGGGAATCGATCAGAACGTAGGTCTCACCGACACCGCCGTCTCTGGCCAGAACCTCGTCGACGCGTTTGCGGAACACCTCGCGAAGCTTGCGCCCCCCCTCAGGCTCGAGGAGCGGGTGCCAGGAGAGCTGACCAAGCCTTTGCGGATACGTCTGGTCGAGCCGACCGGCCGGCAGAAGAAGAAGTCGCTGTCGCACGTTCTTCGGAACGCCTTCCGGGTACGACGAACTGTCGAGCACGTACTTGTCCAGAGCCCCCAGCTCGGCGCCTGGACCGGCGGCCAGGAGCCACTCGACCACACCAGCAGTGGGGGAATCCACACCAAAGAACCGGTGCAGCCCTGGCGCTTCCAGATCGAAGTCGATCGCCAGCACCCGGCAGTCCGGCCTTTGGAGGAGCTGGACCGCGACGTTGGCCAGCAGCGAGGTTCGGCCGACACCACCCTTGTACGAATAGAAGCTGACGATCACCGCGCGCTCCTCCTGGAATTGGAACGGACAAGCAAGATCAGGTCAGGTCGAGAACCGTTCTCACGTCACCCATTGCCAACAGAGAAAATAGTCCTTGGGTTTCGGGGATCGAGAAGAACGTTGGGGGGAATTAGCCCCTGGGAGGAGACAGGAAGGTCCGCCCCCGTCGCTTTCTGATGACGGTCCCGGGCGGGCATGAGCCGTTTGAGCACCTTCGCGATCTCTTGGCTCCAGACGCCGACCGCGGCTTCTTGCCCCTGCTCCAGCGCGGCAACGACCCTTTCGACCTCGGCCAACCATCCCGGCCTCTCGCCTTGGAGGCGCTGGCCCAGCAGAGTGAGAAGGTACCAGCGGCGCTCGCCATCACCCTGAGGCACGTCCTTCTCGATCAAGCCGTGCTCCAAGAGCCAACGGATCGCCTCGGTGAAGGTCTTGTCGTTGAGCTTGCCGTCCGACACGAGCACGTTCGTCGATCTCATTCGATCAACGACCGTGTCGCGCAAGCGCGCATACGGGAGAGTCCTCCTCTCCCAGAGGACCTCGAGCACGACTCTGTACAGAGCCTTCTCAGCCACCTTCCGACGCAGCGACTCGGAGACCGACATCCGATCGAACTGCGCGGCGATGTGGGTCAACGAGGAAAGATGGCCCACGAGATAGGCGGCTCGTCTGGTATGGCTCGCCTCCTTCCATCCCTCTGGAGCGAACCACGACCGGGGGCTGTCGAGAGCGAGATCCCATTCGGCGAGCTCCTCGGCGATCGCGTGCGCCAGACCCACCCAAGAGCTCGTGTCGCCAGCAGCCAGCCACTCGGCGACAGCTTCTTCGATCTCGCAAACGACCACCTCGAGGGGTTCGCACGTCCTGGCCTTCACCGCGTCGTGAACCTGACGAACCCATTCTCGAGAAGCCGATTCGAGAGAACGACCGGCTGCGGGGAGTACTGGGCCCTTTTCCCGGGCGGCCTTCGGTTTTTTGCTTACGTTTTGCATACCCAACCCCATCGTACCCCCGGACGGCCCACGGTGCAACTGTCACCAATCCACGAGCTTCCCCAGATCGACCGAGAGGCCTCCGGGAATCTCCGAGGGGTGCCCGATTCCGGCGAGCCCGGATTCTTTGCTCGTCTTGTGAGCGACGTAGCAGCGATGGCCCTGGCTGGCCCCCTCGACACCTCGAGACCTCAAGGGCAACGCCACGGCACACGTCTCCTGGTCTTGCGCCTGAGGCCACAGCACATTGACCCAGCAGACCCCCACGAGCTTCTCGGTCAGGCGGCCGAACTGAGTCTGGAATCGATCGAGCTTGCCCGGATTCATCGACGGGATCAGGAGCAGGTCGACCCGGAGCTCTCCCAGCAGGCGCACGATCTCCTCGTTCTCGTCGAGACCATCCCGACAGATCACCAAAGCAATCCGTCCAATCGAGGTGTCGAGGATCTGGATCGGGTAGCCGCCCGGTGGCGCCTCGATGTCCTCGATGAGAACGGGCGATTCTGCGAACGCGCTCTTGGCCTCGATGTTCAGCTTGAGCTGACTTGCAAGCTCTCTCGCGTCCCCGCCTTGCAGCACCACAGGATAGCTCTTGCGAACATGGAAGAGATGGAAAGGAGTGCCGGCGTTCGGGTCCGGCCGAAGAACCATGCCTTCGTTGCGTGGCGAGCTGCCGTGGCCTTGATGGTAGCTCCCCGCCACCACAAGAGGGATGGTCGGCATGTTGGGGTCGTCACGTTTCGCCCCCTGAACCACCTTCTTCAGCTCCTCGAGAACTTCGTCGTGAACGGTCAACTCCGGGAACACCACGAGATGAGCGTCGTCTGAGCGAGTCACGGACTCCAATCGTTCCTTGAGTTCAACATTCTGACGGCGTTTCAGATCATCTGACAGAGCCTTCGCCGGCTTGAAGAGGAACCGGATCTGCCCGGACTGGGGGACGAGTCTCCATTCCAGAACCTCTACAAGCGGCTCCGGCGCGGCCAGCGGGACCAGAGTGATTCTCAGCTTGCGTTGCGATACGGCTCGATCGAGCCACCGGTCGAGAACCCGGTCACCGTGCCAGTCGACCGGAAACGTTTGCCCGCCCCGATTCGGAACCGCCGACCTTAGATGGAACCAGGGATCGGACACCGCACTCGAAAGCGGATGGATCACGGAGAACGACTTCTTGGCTCGTTCCCAAAGCCTCAGCGCACCGCGATTTCTCGCGGACCAAAGAGGAAACACTCCCGCATCGACAATCGGGGCGAACGGGCTTTTGGTGAGATCGACATGGTCACGCCGGATCCGCATTTTTTCCAAGATCTCGCCGACCAGTTCATCCAGACACGTCAAAAGACCAAGAATCGCGGCATTTTGGGTCCGCCGATCGGCGGGACGAGCGGACAGGACTTTTCGCCAGCCGTCTCGAACATTCTGATCAACGGTGTCAGACCGGAAACGAATTCGTCCGCGACAAACGACCTCTCGCAACAGATCGGCCTTTGTCGTCAAGGCAGGGCTATCGTTGGATTGCACGTCCACGTTCATCGGAACGAAGTCGACGCCGGATCGAAACACTTTCGACACCCAGATCTCACTGACCGCCTTGAACAGAGCGATCAGAGTGTCGTTTGTCCGGATGGCACTCAGAACCTCATCCATGGGCGAACCGCTCACTGTGTCTGCGGTTGACTCAGGGGCCGGAACCTGATCCGAAGGCGGACAGTTCATTGCGACCCTTGTCGATTCAGAGACCACACAGTCCTCCAGACGAGTCCACCCCGGCTCTCGTGTGAGACGTGAGGCACCAAGAGACTCACAGCACCGCGCTCTTCGTGGCCAATCGTGCCGCACGGACTCGACCAACGAGCTCCTCGAGCCACCGACCGAGAACCGCTGTGTAGTCGAGCGGCGTCCCCGCGACTCGCCCTTCGATCAGGTCGATCGTCTCGATCTGCCTCTTGAGCCAGCTAGCCCGGTCGATCGCATCGGCCCCGAAGGTCACCATGTACGACCGTGGCGGCTCGATTCCCATGGCCTTGCGCACCCCATCCAATAGGGTCAAGATGTTGGGATCGCTCAGACTGTAGCCGATGAAGAGGAGCGGGCGGTTCATGACGAGTGTAGAGAGCAGCGTCACGAAAGCGCGATGGGTCTCGAAAAACTTGGAGTAATCATCCTCCGTGAGCACCAGTTCCATCGTTTCGAGATCTCCATGTACCTTCAAGAGCTGCACTTCAACCGTCTCGTCACTGAAAGCCAGTTTCCTCGACGAGAGGATCCGGTTCACCCGTTCGTGCCGGCGGCGAAGAGTCTCCTCGAACAGGTCGTCGTAGTTGGTGGTCACGATCCAGCGGCACCCCAGGTCGAGCAGTCGGTCGTGGTTGGCCAGGTTCGGGTTGGCCGGCGTTCGGAGCGCCTCGCGCACGTGTTTTAGCAGAGCGAGCTCGCCACGCTCTCTGCGGAACGCGTCCGCGACCAGCAGCGGGCTGTGGGTCGATCTGACACCGAGCTCCTTCCGGAAAGGTTCGACCAGCTCGTTGAACAGCGGCAACCCGGCGCTCTTGGACAGCCCCGCGCCCACGAACAGGACCACGCGGCCTGTCGCCAGCTCTCGGACCAGACGCTCGACGACTGATGAGGGGCGTTCGGGTTCACCAATCGCGCGAACGCTCGCGCTCGCCCCAGGGCGCGGACTGGGAGTCGATGCGGGCTGCTCGTTCCGGGCAGCACCGGCACCCGGCCGATGGCCGTCGGCCGCCACAGTCTCGAAGCGCTGCGGCGACCGGGTGTCGGGTGACGAGGTTGGTCCCGATCGCTTTGCTCGAAGCCGCTCCGGAAGGGGATGGGTCACCCGCCCCGGGGTCGGGTCGCTTCCGATCGCCGGGTCCCACACCCACTTCCCACCGCGCTCCGCGAGCCAGCGGCGGACGAAGAGCTCGACGTTACCCGCTTCGAGGTCGAGCCGACCGAAACAGTAGGCGTTGTGCGACCGACTTCCGTCATACGCGCTGCCTACGGCCACCTGAAGCGAGCCTCCGGGAACGATCAGCTCTTCTTGATGGTGAAGATGCCCTCGGAGGACGAAGTCGGCCCGGTATGGGAGGAGATCCCCCACTTCCCGAGCGTCCCACTCGACGAGCCAGCCCAGCGGGTGGTGGACCAGCGCAAAAACGACCTCGTCTCGCGACGGCCCAATGGAAGAGAGCGCCTTTAGGACCTGGTGCCGACCCATCACGAGCCGTCCCTGGTCGCCGTCACCAGTGGCTGTCCACGCGGTGTTCAACCCGAGGAGCACTACGGCTCTCTGGAATCGGTCGATCGTAACGCGCGCGCTCCAGTACAGCCGTTCGGACGAGAGCCGACACAGGGCGGGCGCGGAGTCGCTGTACGAACGCAGCGGTTCGAAGAGCGGTTCCCGGGTGATGCGATCGGTCGACGGCTCGAAGATCGCCGCGACCTCTTCGCCACGTCCGGCCTTGCGAAGATGATCGATGCTGGCAACCCTCGCCAGAGAAAAGTGGTCGCGATCGAGATCATGATTCCCGGGCACCGTGAACACGCGATCGTCCGCGACACCGCAAACATGGCGGACTCTCTCCAGGAAAGGGCGGGCCAGATCGTACTCTGCCTTTTTCCCGGAATGGACGAGGTCGCCGGTCACGAAGACGAGGTCCGGCTTCAGGCTGTTCTTTTCGATCCGCTCGCCGATATCCTCGATCAGGCTTTCCAGAAGGTAGTCGGCATCCCACTGGGTCTTTGCACGGAAATGGAGGTCCGAGAGATGGAGCCAGGTCAGCACGGGGGGTCCCCCTTTCAACGGGTCGAGGCTACCACAGTTACATCGAGAAGGGCAAAGAATGGGCGAAGCGGTCCGTGAGGCTCACGACAGAACTGCCGCCGCTCAAGCCGCCGTCATGGTTGGCTCAAACCGCCAGTACGTGAGTGACGCAAAGAAGATCGCAGCCAAGGATCCAGAACGCGAAGAAGAATTGGCAACTATACGCCAATCGGGTATACTTAGGGCATGGAGTTCCTGGAAACAAGTTTCTTCACGAGGGACCTTCCAGACTATCTGACCGGAGAGGAGTACCGGAATCTCCAGGAGTTTCTTACCGTGAATCCGCACGGCGGAGACGTTATTGGAGGGACGGGAGGGCTCCGAAAGATACGATGGAGCCAGGAATCCAGACAGAAGGGTAAGCGCGGAGGCGCACGGTGATCTACTTCTTTCTCGCGTCCGATCACCAGATCCTCATGCTGGCCATCTACGACAAGGACACCAAGTACGACCTGTCTCCCCGTGACAGGAAAGCCTACAAGGCGTTCATCGAGTCGGAGATTAGGGCGCGATCGATAAGGAAGGGATGGCGAAAATGAAGCGCAAGAACCGCAACGTGGCGGCGGAGATACTGGAAGGATTGAAAGAATTCAAGGCCCATCGCGATGGAAAGCTCACGCTCCGGACCACCAAGGTTGAACCACGGCCGTTGATCCAGGTGACGGCGGAGTTCATCCGGAGCCTGCGAGAACGGCTCAATGTGTCCCGTGGTCTGTTGGCACGGAGACTCCGCATCCATACGCGGACGTTGGAGAAGTGGGAGCAAAGCACGGCCCCGATCAAGGGCGCGTCGGCGCTTCTCCTTGCGCTGGTCGCTAAGTATCCCGATATCCTGGCTCGCCTGGACGACCTCGACGACCAGATAGCGGCCTGACGCTCGCACCGCCACGAACAAAGCACAGCGTGGCAGGAGGAGAAGAGCGGGTTTTCGGGCTCTCCTGAAACAGAAAGCCGGCCCTCTTCTTAAGGCCGGCTTTCCGCTACAGATCAAGAGTGCCGTGGAGGAGACTTGAACTCCTATGCCCTTGCGAGCACATGGCCCTCAACCATGCGTGTCTGCCAATTCCACCACCACGGCATGCACACTGCCTTCCGCGGTCCGATCCCTAAGGACCGAATCCACCCCGGATGACCCATCCGTAAGAGGGTCGCACCGTGAGACGATGCGATTCTTCACTCGAATCGGCCTCCGTGAAGGTGGCACTATTATATCGCAAACCGGGCGAATCTCGTCAAGAGGTAAACGTCCTCACTTCTCTCCTCCTTTCCCGAATCTAAAATCCTTCACCTAATTTCGGTCAACCAAGCGACAAGGAGTCTCTTTGTCTATCGCAAGTTCACTCCCCTGGGCCCCAGATGTACCCCGGCTGCAAGGAAGAACGAAGTCGCCGCGACGCAGGTGTACAGAGAAGTACATTGAGGAGCGGCGACGAGTTCTGACGCCGCAGACGGGGTACAGATGGGGGATCAGGGGAATGGCCGGCTCTTTCATTCGGGAGTATAGTTCTCTTTTGAGAACATGAAGGAGGTCCTCGAAACCCCATGCCTACAGAGTCGGCCTTCTTGAAGATGGCGAGCCCATGCCCGATCTGCGGCACCGGTCTGGAAAAGCCGACCGCCTCCTGTCGATCTTGCCTCACGGCCCACCATCTGGAGTGCTGGGAATACAATGGAGGCTGCTCCATCTTCGGGTGCCCGGAGAACCCGACGACCCGAACCCCAGGGCTCACCACCCCATGGGAGCCAGACCGCGAGTCACCAGAGCATCGATCCAGCTCCCCGTTCGCGTTTACGAGCCCGGAGCTGAAGAGTTGCTCGCACGTTCTGTTCATGCGCTGCGCTCTGTTCATGCGCTGCGCCCTCTTCATGGTCTTCGCCTGCTTCTTGACAGCACTCGTTCCCGCGAGAATCGCTCCCCGGAGGTCGATCGCGACGATCGCGTGCTCCGTGAGGGACATCGGGCAAAACTCGGCACGAATCGACCTCATGACCCGCGGTGGCGCATCCTGCACCGTGGAAGTGGACCGACAGGGAGTCCAGGTCTTTCGGCAAGTGACGTGCCGCTCCAAGAGACACCAGTTGCGGGTGGAAGGGCTGTCACCAGGCCAAACCTACCGGGTTCGCGCATGGGCCATGAACTCTGGGGGAGCATGCTCACCGACCCTGATCCGGAGCTTTTCGACCGCTCCGGTGTCGCCGGAGTCGCATGCGGACTCTCTGAACTCCCTGTGGTTCTTCCCCCACGCGAGCGATAGGCCGACGTTCCTCTCCGCAAAGGTAAGAGACCCGTTCGAGGCCATCACAAAGGATCGATCCCCGGCCCCCCGGCCGGTGCAGATGGAGATCCAGACATCCTCCGAACATGAGGCGATGCCTTTTGGCCGATTCCGCGTGTCGGTGTATCCGACCCGATGCCGGCTCAGCTGGACCACGCAAGTGGCAACCGGGCTGTGTCGCGTGGTCCTGTCCAGGGACTCGACGCTCAAGGGGATCGAGAGGGTGCTCGATGCGCACGCCGATTCGGTCCGTCATGGACACCAGATCGATTTGAGCGACCTGACGCCGGAGACCAACTACCAGGTCATCGTTCTCGCGGTCCATGAGGGCGGCCGTTCGATCCAGTCGCCGGTCCTGGCATTTCGGACCCTGCCCCGATAGGATCGTTTCGGGGTCATACCCCAAACGCCCACAGGAATCGATCCACCCGAGTCCCGCTCTATTCCTTTAGCGGCCAGAGGCCGCGAGGACTGTCTTGAGCAGGCGAAGAGACATCCGACCCGCTCCACCGACCTCAGCAAGCGGCCCGGAGCCACATGTTGCCACCCCCGGAAGACATGCTCCCCGCTCCGTGTCTTTGCCGAATGACGAAATCCGCATTAGTAATAGTAGAGGTTCTCTCTTGCACGGGTTCCAAGGAGGCCGTTCGTGAGGTTGTCTCTGAAACAGAGAATCATAGGGCTGTCCGCGCTGGCCGCACTCTTGCCCATCGCGGTGACGTTCTTCTGGATCATGGCTCAGCGGGAACGGTTGTCCTCAGCCATGATCGAGGAGATGAACGAAATCTCGGCGGCGCAGGGCAAGGAGATCACGACCGTGGTTTACCGGATGTGCTCGATGTCGAGATTCCACACGGAACGCCGCCTGCGCGACCACCTTTTCGGCGCGAGAGACCTGGTCGAACGCCAGGGCAAGGTCACTCTCTCAGACGAGCGTGTCGAGTGGAAGGCCGTGAACCAGAGCACCGGGGAGAGCAGTATCGTGAGCCTTCCTCTGATGTTGATGGGAACCGACTCGATGAGGTTCAACGACGACCCGGCCGTGGAGTCTCCGGTTGTGGACGAAGTCACGAGGCTGACCAAAGCCTTCTGCACCATCTTCCAGCGGGTCAATACAGCGGGAGACATGATCCGGGTGGCCACGACGGTCGTCGGGGAGAACAAAAAAAGAGCGGTCGGGACGTTCATTCCGCATCGACTTCCGGACGGACAGGAGAACCCCATGGTGGCCACGGTCCTCAAGGGACACACCTACGTGGGGCGCGCGATCGTGATGAAGCAGTGGCACTTGGCGGCCTATGAGCCGATCTTCGATTCCGAGCAGAAGAAGGAGGTCATTGGGGCGCTGTACGTGGGCTTCTCCATGGAAGAGATGAGCCGCGAACTGCGAGACGCGCTCAAGACGATCGCCATCGGTAAGAGCGGATATATCTACATCCTGGGAGGTTCCGGGGAACAGCGGGGTCGGTACATTCTTTCGAAAGGGGGGGCCGATGACGGACGGAATATCTGGGACAGCAAGGACGACGCCGGACGTGCGTTCATCCAGGAAATCGTCAGGGGTGCCCTAAGGACGAGTAACGGGTCGGTCTGTTACGAACGCTATCCTTGGAAGAATCAGGGAGAGCAAGCGGCCCGGATGAAAACGGCGACCGTGACGTACTTCGAACCGTGGGACTGGGTGATCGCGAGCAGCATGTACGAGGACGACTATCACGACGTGGTCGAACAGTTCACGCGGAGCATCTGGTCCTTGCTGACCAACAGCGCGGCCAGCGGAGCCGCGGTTGCGATCGTGGTGGTGCTGCTGGCGGTCTGGCTGGGGTCCCTCATCGCCCGACCGGTCACCCGGATGACCGGCGTGGCTCAGGTCATCGCGGCGGGTGACCTGGGGTTGGCTCGGGACACCATCGACCAAATGAGGAAAGAGTGGAAGCTGGACTCGTCCGAAGCCGGCCGGGAGGCGGAGTCCTCGTGCCGAGACGAAACGGTCCAACTCCTATCGGTCGTTCACGCTATGACACAGAGCCTCACATCGCTGGTGGGCCAGGTCCAGAGGGCGGCCGTCCAGGTCGTTTCCACCGCCACCCAGATCGGCTCGGCCGCACGCGTGCAAGAGTCGACGGTCAACGATCTGGGAGCCTCGACCACGGAGATCGCCGCGGCCGTACGGGAGATCTCTGCGACGTCTCAGGAACTCGCCAGCACGATGCAGAGCGTCCAAAAGACGGCGGCAGAGACCGCCGCGTTGGCCGACACGGGTCGTTTTGGCCTGACCGGGATGGAATCGTCCATGAAGCAGCTCGCCCAGGCCACGGCCTCCATCTCTGACCGGTTGGCCGTGATCAACGAGAAAGCCGGCAACATCAACAGCATGGTCACCACGATCGGCAAGGTCGCGGATCAGACCAACCTCCTGTCGTTGAATGCCGCCATCGAGGCGGAAAAGGCAGGAGAGTTCGGTCTGGGATTCTCAGTCGTGGCTCGAGAGATACGGCGACTCGCCGATCAGACCGGAGTGTCCTCGCTCGAGATCGAGGAGACGGTCCGCGAGATGCAGACCTCGGTCGCGTCGGGGGTCATGGAGATGGACAAGTTCACAGGGGAGGTCACCCAGAGCGTCCGCGCGGTCAGCGAAATCAGCGCCCAGCTTGCATCCATCATCGAGCAGGTCAAAGACTTGATGTCTCGGTTCGATTCGGTCAACGACGGAATGAGGGCCCAGTCGGCAGGGGCGGGGCAGATCAGCGATGCCATGGCACAGCTGAGCGAAGGGGCCCGCAACTCGCTCGATTCGGTGAAACAATTCAACGACGCCACCGACCAGTTGAAGGAGGCGGCCCGGAACATGCAGAAGGAAGCGGCGCGATTTAAAGTATGAGTCGAAAAAATTGGCTCAAGATGGGGCTTCGCTTCAGAATCGTCGTTCCCACGATCCTCGTGTTCGCGGTCTGCATGACCCTCTCGACCTGGCTCACGGTCTCCACCTCTCTCCGGGGGGTGGAGGACTCCACCGGGAATCAGTTGAACGAGATGGCGGAGATGATGTCCAAGAGCGTGTCCGGCTGGATCGGAGAGCGCCAGGAGGACATTGCGGGTCTCTCCGAGATGCCCATATTCCAGGCCTTGGTCAGTATCCCAAGACCGGCAGCCTCCGACCTGTCTATAGCCGGAGATCGGCTCATGAGGATAAAGAAAACCTCTCGACAGTACGAACTCCTTGGCATCGCCGACCCGACCGGCCAGGTGATCTGCTCTTCCGACGCCGAGCAGAGCCAGAAGGTCAGCGTGACCGACCGTGACTACTTCGTCCGGGCGATCAAGGGAGAATCCTGCATCTCGGAGATCATCAGAAGCCGAGTGACCGGAAACCCAAGCATCGTGGTCGCGGCGCCGATAAAGAACGAGAAGGGCCCTCAGGCTGTGATCTTCGGAGCCCTCGACATGAAGTCGTTCACCCGGAGGTTCGTCGAACCGGTGAAGATCGGCGCGAACGGGTATATCTTCGTGACCGACCACCTGGGCACGTTCTGCTCCCACCCGGATCCGACCGTGGTACTCACCTCGTCCCTGTCGAAATTCGAGTGGACCAAGGAGATCTTCGCCAAGAAGAACGGGTTCTTGCGGTATGAGTATCAGGGGCAAGACGTGATGGCAGCCTACCGCACCGACGCGATCTACGGCTGGATCGTGGTCGTGCGCGCTTTAGCCGACGAGATCATGGCCTCCTCTCTCAAGATCCGGGACATCAACGTGGCGACCGGTATCATATCGGTTATGCTCGCCGTGCTGGTGCTTCTTCGAGTTTCTCGTTCGATCACGAAGCCGATCGAAGAGCTCGTGGATGTCTCGGAGCTCATCGCCGACGGGAATCTCACCGCGGCGAAGGGAAGAACCCAGGATCTCCGAGAACTGATGGACCGGAGGGACGAGACCGGAGTTCTCCTCGATTCGATGGCCAAGATGACATTGAGACTCGACGCCCTCGTCTCCCAGGTCCGTCGGTCGAGCCTGGAGCTCGTTTCAACGGCCGGAGAAATCTCTGCCGCGACCCAACAGCAGGAATCCGTGACGAACGATTTCCACGCCTCGGCCACGCAGGTGTTCGCCGCGGTTAAGGAAATCACGGCAACCGCTCAGGAGCTCTCCCGTTCCATGGGGAGGGTCAAGGAGGTGGGCGAGGATTCAGCCAAACGGGCTGTCACGGGACGGACCGGTCTCTTGGAGATGGATCGTTCGATCCACCAGCTCGTGGAGGCATCGGTTTCCATCTCCGAAAAGTTGACGGAGATCAACGCAAAGGCCGACAAGATCGCGAACGTGGTCACGACCATGACCAAGGTGGCGGATCAGACGAATCTGCTCTCGCTCAACGCAGCCATCGAGGCGGAGAAGGCCGGCGAGTACGGACAAGGATTCTCGGTCGTGGCAGCCGAAATCCGACATCTGGCCGATCAGACCGCTGTCGCGACTCTCGATATCGAACGCCAGGTCAAGGACATGCGATTCGCGGTGAGCGCGGGGGTGTCCGAAACCGGGCGGTTCTCCGAAGAGGTCAACCGGAGCGTACGGACGGTCTCCGAGGTGAGCCAACACCTCTCCCGCATCATCGAGACGACGCAGGAGGTCGCGCCCCAGTTCGAGTCGGTCACGGAAGGGATGCAGGCGCAAGTGGAAGGGGCCCGCCAAATCGGCACGGCACTCGCGCTGTTGACCGAAGGCGCCGAAGGGACGACCGAATCCTTGAAGAAGCTCAATGAGACAACCCGACGACTTCGTGAATGGTCCGGACAACTCCAATCCCAGGTGTCCGAATTCCAGGTGTAACGCCCATGCTCTTCGTCTTGTTCGTCGCGAACGAGGAGACCTACGCTGTCGAGGCGAAGCTCGTCATCAAGGTCATACCCGCGGTGAGGCTTCGGCACATTCCCGGCTCCCCCGACTACGTGGCGGGCCTCTTCCGCTACAAGGGGGAGGTCGTGCCCGTGCTCGACCTCTCTCGACTCTTGGGGGAACCCGGATCGACGGAATGTCTGGGAACGCGCATTCTTCTCGTTCGCTATCGGGGCCACGCCCAAAGCGAACGAATACTGGGGCTCATGGCGGAGAAGGTCATCCAAACCGTTCGACGGGACGAGGCCGACTTTGACCAAACAGGGGTGGTCAGCACAATTGCCCCGTTCCTCGGGAAGATCGCGTGCGACCCCGAACGGATGATCCAGCGGATCATGATCGATCGGCTGTTCCCACAGGGTCTCGAGGCCGTACTATTTCCGGAAGAGTGATGGTTCCTACGAAGCAGATGGTTCCTACGAAGCAGTGAGCGACAACGCCTATGAGGGAGTTCGAGGATCGATTGACACGAGAGATCGGTCTGGATCCCAAAAGCCTGGGAGCCGAGGCCGTGTGGACGGCCGTCAAGAAGCGCATGGAGGACTGCGACACCGGCGACCCGGCAGACTATCTCAAGCTGATATCTTCCTCCAGAGAAGAGCTTCAAGCCTTGATCGAGGCCGTGGTCGTCGGCGAGACCTGGTTTTTCAGAGACCGGGAGCCGTTCGTTCTGCTGACCTCCTTCGTGTCGGGCGAATGGCTGCAGGCCCATAGAGCCCGTCCCCTTCGGATCCTGAGCGTCCCCTGTTCGTCGGGAGAGGAACCCTACTCCGCGGCCATCACCCTTCTGGAGATGGGGTTTGGCCCCCGTCAGTACGAGATCGATGCCGTGGACATCAGTCTTTTCAGTCTCGCCAAGGCCGAGCGAGCGGTCTACGGAAACACCTCGTTTAGAGGGGTCGATCCGATGACCCGCCAGAGGTACTTCACCCCTGACGGAAACGGCTTTCGGCTGTGCCCCGAGGCTCGCGAAGGGGTCCGGTTCAGGGCGGGAAACATCATCGATCCTTCATTTATGGCCGACGCCCGTCCGTACGACGTGGTCTTCTGCCGTAACCTGCTCATCTATCAAAAGGAAGAGGCACGGCTCTTTGTCATCAAGACGCTGGATCGATTGCTGATTGAGGAGGGATTGCTCTTCGTGGGACACGCGGAGGTTCTTCCGCCTCTTCTCGAACGGTTCTCACACGTGCGGCACCAAGGCGCTTTTGCATTCCGCAAGGGACCCAAGAATGGGGACGGCTCGCTTTCCGCGAAGAACCCATCCCAGACGACGGTCGCGGCCGCCCAGACCACGAATCGACCGTGGCCCGCCCCGAGCCAGACTCGATTTGCGCCCGGTCCGATCGTTCGACCTCCGGTCCGCGCGGTACAGAAAGAGGAGCCGTCTCTCGATCGGGCGCGCGATCTGGCCGATCATGGACTCATCCTGGAAGCCGGTCAGCTCTGCGAAGAGATCCTGAAAAAGGAGCGAAAGAACAAGTGGGCCTATTTTCTGCTTGGACTCGTCCGTGAGGCGGAGGGGCGGGTTCGCGAGGCCGAGGAGTGTTTGAACAAGGCGATCTACCTCGATGCCGGTTACGTGGAGGCTCTCCAGCACCTATCGCTCCTGATGGAGCGACGAGGGGATGCTGCTGCCGCCGAGAGGGTCCGACGAAGAGCCGCCGAGGCCGCGGAGCGTGAGAAGGGACCGTCGAAATGACGAGCGAACTCAACGATTGCTGGAACTGGATCGGTGTCCTGGGGGACAGGTCCTGCCGCGAGCTGCCCCGGCACATCCACTGTCGGAACTGTCCGGTGTTCGGAACCGGGGCCATGGAGCTGTTTCGTCGTGCCCATCCGGACGGTTACATCGACGAATTCACGGAGATCTTGTCCGAAAAGCGAGAAATCAAAAGCCATGGGAACCGGGTCGCGAGCGTCTTCCGGATCGGGGCCGAGTGGTTGGCTCTTCCGGCAAAGGCGTTCGTCGAGGTCGTGTCCATCGGGCCGATTCGTCGAATCCCGCACAAGAGCGGTAGTGTCCTGCTCGGGATGGTCAACGTCCACGGTTACATCAATCTCTGTTTTTCTCTTGCAAGTCTTCTCGGATTGACTCACGACGACGGAACCCAGAAGAAGGGAGCGGCCGGCAAGGGACGATTCTGCGTCATGTCCACCAGAGGGGGAGTCTGGGTGTTCCAGGTGGACGAGGTCTGGGGGCTCGTGAGCTACAGCGAGAGCGAGGTGGAGCCCGCTCCGGTCACTGTAGCCAAGTCGGTTCCACGATTCAGTTCGGGAGTCCTCGTGAACAAGGATCGGCAGATCGGTCTGTTGGACGATGAACTCCTCTCGCTGGCTCTGGAAGGGGTTCTGACATGAGCGGTTCAGGAGGCCAGGACTTGAGCGGCTTCTCCATGCTGGACCTGTTCCGGCAGGAGACCGAAACGCAGGCGGCGATCCTCAACGAGGGTTTGCTCGTCATCGAGCAGGATCCGACCGACCAGCAACGTCTGGAAGCCCTGATGCGCGCGGCTCACTCGCTCAAAGGGGCCGCGAGAATCGTCGGACTGGACGCGGCGGTCAAGGTCGCCCATTCCATGGAAGACTGCTTCGTGGCAGCCCAGAAGGGCGAGATCGTCCTTCAGCCGGAATCCATGGACATCCTGCTCACAGCGGTCGACACGATCGTGCAGATCGCCAAGAGCCCCGAGACAGAGGCCACAAAATGGCAAGCCAACCACCAGCAAGAGATGGACGGCCTTCTGCAACTGCTGGCCTCGGTGAAGAGCGCGACCACGGCCCCAGAGGCGGTGCGGGCCTCAGCGCCGGCGCTTGCTCCGGCGCTTGCTCCAACGCCTGCTCCGGCGCCCGATTCTACGCCACCTCCCGCTTCTGCTTCCGCTCCAGCGACGGACTCTGTTCCTAGCGCTGAATCCGCTCCGGCATCGCACCCGGCACCCACGCCGGTTCCGGCCTCTTCCCTCTTCCACGGGCCTCCGGCAAAAGAGCGTCCCGTGGACAAGCACACGGAGCGTTCAGTCGACGGCCCGACGGACAGGGGAGGACGAACCGTGAGGGTCTCCTCCGAGAACCTCAACTCGATGCTGAGCATGATCAGCGAATCGTTGGTCCAGGCCCGTTGGTTTGACCCGTTCGCACGAGAACTCCTCCACCTCAAGGCGCGGCAGACGGAACTGGTGCGAAATCTGGACGATCTCTCCTCTCGGCACAAACAGGGCGAAAGCGGGACCGATCTTCTGCTCCGGATGGCCGAGGTCCGACAGAAAGCCGTCGACTGTCGGCAGGCGACGCTGCGTAAGCTCGAAGAGTTCGAACAGTTCTCGGGTCGCGCCACCGATCTGGCGGAACGGTTGTATCGAGAGGCGATCACGAGTCGGATGCGTCCCTTCGCGGACGGAGTGAGCGGTTTCCCCAGGATGGTGCGCGACCTGGCCCGGCAGCAAGGCAAGAAGGTTCGGCTGGAGATCGTTGGACAGAAAACAGGAGTGGATCGGGAAATTCTGGAGAAGCTCGAAGCGCCGCTCACCCACATGCTTCGAAACTCGGTCGATCACGGGATCGAGACTCCAGCGGAGCGAGAGGCCAAGGGCAAGCGTCCCGAGGCCACGATCAGGCTCGAGGCTCGCCACCAGGCTGGACAGCTTCACATCACGGTCAGTGACGACGGCCGCGGAATCGAATTGGACGCAGTCCGCAGGAAGGCCGTCGAAAAGGGGATATGCCCTGAGAGCGTGGCAGCGCAGCTCCCCGAGTCGGAGATCCTCGATTTCCTTTTTCTGCCCGGGTTTTCCACGGCGGCGAAGGTGACCGAAATCTCGGGCCGTGGAGTAGGGATGGACATCGTTCGGTCCTTGGCGCAGGAAGTCGGCGGGGTGGTACGGATCGAGACCAAGGTCGGTCGAGGTTCCAGCGTCTTCCTCCAGCTTCCGATCACGATCTCAGTGCTCCGGGCGCTCCTCGTGGAGATCGGGGGCGAGCCCTACGCGCTCCCTCTAGTGCGGATCAACCACGTCCGGGTCGCGCCCGGTTCGGTTCTTCAGACCCTGGAGGGACGGTTGTGTCTGGTCGGCGACGGCAGACAGATCGGCCTGGTCGACGCAAGGGATGTCCTGGAACTCACAGGCGGGCCGACCAACCGGGACACCTGGACGATCGTCGAGATCGGAGAGGCGCCGTCGACCTACGGCATCATCGTGGACCGTTTCCTCGGAGAGTGCAAACTCGTGGTCCGTCCGCTGGAGAGCCGTCTTGGCAAAGTCCCGGACGTGAACTCAGCGGCGCTCTTGGACGACGGGACGCTCGTTCTGATCCTCGACGTGGAGGATCTGGTGCGGTCGATCGACAATCTCCTGTCCGTAGGCCATCTCAGGAAGACCGGGGAAGCGGGGCGGGAGTCGGGAGAGAAAGTGATCCGGCAGGTTCTGGTGGCCGACGATTCGATCACGGTCCGCGAGATGGTCCGCAAGCTCCTCGAGAATCGGGGCTACGTCGTCCACGTGGCGGTGGACGGAATGGACGCCTGGAACAGGGTACGGCTGGGGCACTATGACCTCATCGTGAGCGATGTGGACATGCCCCGGATGAACGGCATCGAGCTCGTGCGTCGCATCAAAGCCGATGCCAGGCTTCAGAACACGCCGGTCATGATCGTCTCGTACAAGGACCGCGAGGAAGACCGTCTCTTGGGCCTCGAGGCTGGCGCCAACTACTACCTCACAAAGAGTAGCTTTCACGACGAGAGTTTTCTCAAAGGTGTCGTCGACTTGATCGGAGAACCATGAGAATAGCCATCGTCAACGACATGCTCATGGCCACAGAGTCCTTGCGACGGGTCATCCTCTCCAAACCCGGCCACCAGGTGGCCTGGGTTGCCAGGGATGGATCGGAGGCGGTCCAAAAGTGCCGATCGGACAAGCCCGACCTGATTCTGATGGACATGGTCATGCCGGGTCTGAATGGAGTAGAGGCTACCCGACAGATCATGCGGGATTCAGCCTGCGCGATCCTTGTCGTGACGGCCACGGTGGAGGGCAACATCGGGCTTGTCTTCGACGCGATGAGCAGCGGAGCTCTTGACGCCGTGAACACGCCGGTCCTGGGGGCAAGCGGAGACCTCGTGGGTGCCGACGAGTTGATGCGCAAAATCGAAATCATCGGCCGGCTGATCGGGAAAGTGGGGCGCCAACCACTGTCCGGCGCCTCCATCTCGTGCCACGGTCAGGTCGCCACGAACTCGAACCCTCTGGTCGTGATCGGGGCTTCCACCGGAGGTCCTGCCGCGTTGGCCAAGATCCTTTCAGGACTTCCGCCCACGTTCCATTCGGCCTGCGTGGTGGTCCAACACGTTGACCGGGAGTTCTCTCCGGGTCTGGCCTCTTGGCTCTCCGGCAGAAGCGCCATCGAAGTGAAGGTGGCTTCCAAGGGGGCTCGTCCGGCCCCCGGAGTCATCTGGCTCGCGGGGACCAACGACCACATGGTGTTGACGCCCGGGCTGGCGCTGGACTACGAGCGGCAGCCCGTGGAATGCTTCTACCGTCCCTCGGTGGACGTGTTCTTCCGGACCGTCGCGGCTCACTGGCCAAGCCCCGGTGTGGCTGTGCTCCTCACCGGGATGGGCCGAGACGGCGGGGAGGGTTTGCTGGCCCTACGGCGTGTCGGATGGTGCACGATCGCCCAAGACGAGCAGACCTCGGTCGTATACGGTATGCCCCGGGCAGCGGCGGAGCTGGGAGCCGCCCAACGAATCCTTCCTCTGGGCGAGATCTCGGCGGCCATCGCGGCCGATCTGGAAACGATGGCGCTGCGGCGGCAGAACGGATGACGAAGCGGGGGACCGGCGCGAACGAGAAACCTGAGAAGAAACGGGAGTGATCGACGATGCAGGGAGTGATCGACGATGCAGGGTGAGAACAAAGAGAAGAAGGCGGCCAAGGTTGGCCTCGTCGAGCACGAGATCAAGGTCCTGCTCGTCGATGATCAGGCCATGATCGGTGAGGCCGTGCGCAGGATGCTGGCTCCCGAGGCAGACATCCACTTCTTCTACTGCAACGACCCGGGGAATGCCTTGAAGATGGCGGACGAAGTGAAGCCCACGATCATCCTCCAGGACCTGGTGATGCCCCAGATCGACGGTCTCACGCTGGTGAAGTACTACCGAGTCAACCCGGTCACCCGAGACGTTCCTCTCATCGTGTTGTCCACGAAAGAAGAGGCCACGACCAAGGCCGAGGCGTTCTCGCTGGGTGCCAACGACTATCTGGTGAAACTGCCCGACCGGATCGAACTCGTCGCCCGCATCCGGTACCACTCGAAGGGATACATCAACCTCCTCCAGCGCAACGAGGTCTACGATGCTCTTCTGGCGAGCCAGAAGGCCCTGGAAGCCGAGCTTGCCGAGGCGGCCGACTACGTCCATTCGCTCTTGCCCCCTCCCCTGACCGAAGGCCCCGTCCGGACCTGCTGGCAGTTCATTCCCTCCACTGAACTCGGAGGAGATGCCTTCGGATACCATTGGCTCGATGACGATCACATCGGACTGTTCCTGCTCGACGTCTGCGGTCACGGGGTAGGAGCGGCCTTGCTCTCGATCTCCGCCATGAACGTCCTGCGGTCGCAGACTCTGGCGAACACGGACTTCAAAGATCCCGGTTCCACCTTGACCGCTCTGAATGAGGCTTTCCTGATGGAGAAGCACAACAATATGTACTTCACCATCTGGTACGGGGTCTACGGTCTATCGACCCGAGAGCTCTGTTTCGCCAGCGCCGGCCATCCACCCGCCCTCTTCGTCGAAAAGACGCCGGACGGCCAAGTCATCAGTCGCGAACTCTCCACCAAAGGGGCTCTGTTGGGGGCCATGGGCGGGATGTCCTACACGAGCGATCGGTGCCGGATGCCCGATAACGGAGTTCTGTTCCTGATGAGCGACGGAACCTACGAGGTCACACTGCCCGACGAGTCGATGTGGACCTATCAGGAGTTCGCCGCCCTTCTCCAGAACGCGCACGCTCAAGGAAAGTCGGAGATAGAGGAACTGGTCGCGACCGTTCGTGGGATCCGCGGACAGGGAGCTCTGGAGGACGACTTCTCGATCATGCGGGTGCAGTTCCTGCCATCAGGGGTTTAGGATTACTTCGACTCGAGCCGCCAGGCACCGTCCCAGTCCTCGGCGGGCGGATTCTCAAGAAACCTCTCCACGCGATCGAAGAACAGCCGGGACGGTCGGTCGAGCGGCGCCAACTCGATGCAACTCTCGAAGAGGTTTCTGGCCTCCACCCAGTCCCGTGACCGGTAGGTCCCAAGAGCGGCGTCGAATCGATCTCGCAGTCGGCGTACCTCGTCCGACAGCTCGCCAGCAAGGGCCAGGAGCTCGAAGACTCGAGACGGCCTGGTTCGTCCCATGAGTCGAACGACATCGATCTCCCGGGCTTCGATGTCGCCTCCGGCCAGTTCACGGGTCTCCTCGGAGACGAGAATGCGGGTCCCGTATGCCTTGTTCGCGGCTTCGAGACGGGAGGCGATGTTGACCGTGTCGCCCAGGACCGTATAGTTCCGGAGACTGTTAGACCCCACGCTGCCGCACAGGAGGTCTCCGGTGGAGATCCCGCACCGGATGTCGATCCGCAGTTTCGGAAACCTTCGGCGCAGATCGGCGAGCAGCGCCCGTTGGGCCAGCGCCGCGCGACAGGCGGCACTCGCGTGATCCTCCTTGCTGGTGAACGGCGGCCCCCAAAAGGCCATGACCGAGTCGCCGATGTATTTGTCGACGATCCCTCGCTGTTCCGAGATGGGCGAGGACATCGAGGTCAAGTACTCGTTGAGGAAGTCGACCAGCGCTGCTGGGGTCGTCTTTTCGGCGAGCCGTGTGAATCCCTCGAGATCGGTGAAGGCCACCGACATCAAGCGTCGTTCACCACCGGTTTCGGGCTGATCGAGAAGGCTTTCCACGATCCGAGGATCCACATACCTTCCGAACATCTCCCGGATCGACTCTGCTTTCTTCCTCTCCGTGATGTCGGACAGCACGACGATGACGCCGAGGTCCCGGTTCGCCGCGTCGGACAAGAGACTCGTCGTGACCGAAAGCCAGATCCGGTGATCGCCGTGGAAGTACTCGACCTCGCCATCGTGGGGCGTCTTCGGATCATAGATCGCCTTGAGGATGAGTTCGTTGAACGGGTCGTTCCGAGCGTCCAGGAAGAACAGCTCCGCGAAGCTCTTTTCCAGCACCTCGTTCCGCCCCATCTTGAGGAGGCCTGACGCCGCCGGATTGAAGGTCACGATCCGGCCATTCGAGTCGCAGGTCATGATCCCCTCACGCATGTTGGTGAGGATGTTTTCGAAAATGCGCCCTTGATCTTGATCGCCGCCGTCGGCGGACATGCGGATCACCTTTCGCTCGGATCACCTTTCGCTTCGAGGATGCGTCCTCGCTTCGAGAAGGCTCGTGCCCCGGATTGTAGACACAACCGGAGCCCGGATCCCAGGGAATTCGTTCCGATTGACTCCGACCACGCAATTGACCCCGACCTCGAGAAACCGGGTTGCCCCGACGCGAGCCGGCAGCGTAGTATGGCGCCGCGGAGACAGGATCGACCGTTGCGTCCGTTCGTGGATGAACGGCCGAAGAGACAGAGTGAGTGGCAGGTCCCTTGATCGCGATTCCAGGCTTCCGGATCGAGAAAGAGCTGGCCTCCGGGTCGTCCGGAACGGTCTACAAAGCCCTGCAAATCGATCCGGAACGGGTCGTAGCCATCAAGGTCGTGACCTGCGAGCTGTTCGACGACGAAGAAACGAAGGCCCGTTTTCTGCGGGAGGCCAAGATTCATGGACAGCTCTCCCACACGAACATTCTGAAGATCTTCGACTTTGGTTTTGCGGAAGACCGGCCCTATCTGGTCACCGAGTATGTCGAGGGAGGAAGCCTCCGCGACCTTCTGCGGACCCACGGGACTCTTGATCTCTCCCTGGCCTTCAGACTCGGCTCCGAAATCGCCGGAGGACTCTCCCAGGCCCATCGACAGGAAATCGTTCACAGGGATCTCAAGCCGGAAAACGTGCTCCTCACGGAGTCCCAGCAGGTCAAGGTCGCGGACTTCGGCCTCGCCAAGACCAACACAGGGGGAGACACGGTCCAGACCGTCAACGGCATCATATTCGGCACGCCGGGATACCTGGCCCCGGAGGTGATCCTCGGACAGCCCGCCGGACCGCCCTCGGACGTCTACGCGTTAGGAGTGATCCTCTTCGAGATGATCTCCGGCCGGTTTCCGTTCGAGAGCCGGAGCCCCGTGGATCTGGTCAGGGCACAAGTCGTTGGAGACTTGATCCCGCTTGCCGAGTGCTGCCCGGAGCTCGACTTGGAGGTCGAGGCGTTCGTCCATCGATGCCTCGCTCTCGAGCCCAGAGCTCGACCGGAATCGGGCAGCGAAATGATCGAAGAGCTGCGAAGACTCCGTTCCAAGGCAAGGCCTCGGCGAGTCACGGCCGCTCGTTCGACCCTGCCGGTCCGGAAGCTGGATTCCCGGAGCCTTCTCGCTCGGGCGACGCAAAAGGTGTCCTCAAGGGGCGTTTCCTTGGGTGCCTTTCGATGGGTTCGACACCCGAAGGTCACTGTACCAATGGTCTTGGGGTTCTTTCTGACCGCCCTTGTGGTCGTGAAATCTTTGATCTCCCCTCCCGGCGCCGGGGTTCCGGTGCCACGAGCGACTTCCGTGTCGGCCAGGACCGTTTCTTTGGCCCCACGGACTCGTGGAGCCTCCCTGCCGGAAATCGTGGCGATCAGTGTCGGAGCGAACCAAGCCCGGCTTCATCTGTCCCAACCGCTGACAAAGCCGTGGGAGTACGTACTCCGCCCGCAAGGTTCAGGAGCCGACATCTCCGGGGTTCTGCCCGCTGGCGAGCGCGAACCTCTGATTGAGAAATTGAACTCGTCGACCGAGTACGAGGAGTACGTGGGCAAGGATTACGCCGGCCCCACGATGAAATTCAGGACTCTGGAAAAACTAAACGAGAACGACGCCATCATCCTCGATACGTCGACTGCGATCGACGATCTGGCCCTCGCCTCGAGTGGCGTCCACGTCACCTGCGTCCTCCATGACTCTGGGCTCCAGTCGATTTCGGTCTGGGAGAGCACGGATGCGGGCCTCACCTGGGAAAAGAGAACGAGCTTCGAAACTCCGGGCGCGGCCGTCTTCTTCGTGTCGGCGGCCGTGGTTTCATCGGGCGTGGTCGTCACCTGGGGCGAGATTCGATCCGGCGCCATCGAGACCGTGATCGCCTTCGAGGCTCGAGGATCGTCGAAGTGGACAGTGAGCCGACAGACCGAGGTCTCCTGCGCGGGGCTCGATCTACTGCCTGGCCGGTCCGAAGACCAGTTGGTCGCTCTGAACCTCCATTCGGATCCGGCACGATTCCTTCTTTTCTCCCCTTCGGGGCTGAATACCAAGGACGCCTCGTCTTCGGAGCCGCCCGTCACCTCGGGGAACACATCGCCCCCGACAGGAAGTGGGGATTTTCTTGGTACGGACTCCATCAAGCAACTCGCGTTCTCTCCTCCGTGCAAGATAGACCGTCACGTTTTGGTCCGGGTCGGGAACCGCTTCGGAGTCGCGATGCGGGGGCGTCCCGCCAACCCACGGTCAACAGAGCTCTGGTGGTCGGTCCAGGACGCCGAGGAGCGGCCTGCGTGGTTGCCGCCGCGACGGTTGGCCACCGGAGGAGACGGGGTCGAGACATGCGTCGAGGAGCCCTGCGCCGGCTCTTTTGGGGACATCGTGGTCGTGGCGTATGGGCTTGCCGAAAACGTCGTTGGGCACCTCAGTATGGACGGTGGTCGGTCGTTCGATCCGCCCACCATTCTCGCCACGGGAGTCAGTGATCGGGTTCGATCGATGGCGGCCCGGGGTGACGAGCTCTACCTTGCTCATGTGATCGGAGACCGGGAGCTCAAGACTCGATGGCTCTCAATCAAGAAGAGTGTGGATGGTCGGCGATGGGAACAGCACACCCGATTCCGGCTTCCGTCGAGCGGCAATCGCTCGGTCCGCAAGCTCCGGCTCGTGGCGGCCCGGCAAACACTGGTCGTCGTGCTCGCGGGCAACGCCAATGGCGCCTCGGTCTTCACAGTCCCCTGGTGAGGACGCTCGACAGGCCCGACGGCCACGGGACATCCACGACATCGCCAGCGCTGTGGTACAATGGGCCGGATCGTGTAAAATCGGCACCGATCGATCGAAGGAAGGAATCGAGAGAGAAAATGGACATCAGATCAAACAAGGAAGCGAATGCCGTCTTCATCAACGTCGGTGGTCGCATGGATGCCGTGACGACTCCGGAATTCGAGAAAGCCTGCGACGAGTGGATCCAGAAAGGCGATAAGAAGTTGGTCATCAATCTGGAAAGGCTCGACTACATCTCGAGCGCCGGGCTGCGTGGGATCCTGTCGGTCGGGAAGAAGGTCAAAGGCGACGGCGGAGCTCTCGTGCTCTGCAGCCTCGCTGGCGTGGTGAAACAGGTGTTCGAGGTGTCCGGCTTTTCATCGATCTTTCCGATCTGCGACACACCGGCCAGCGCGCTCAAAAAGATCCAGTAGCCCGACTCCTTCAGGGGGTTTGCCCACAGCCCACCGAGAAGTCGGCCTTCGTGCGGGTCAGGTGCGGGTTGTAGAAAGGGTCTCGCTCGATTCGATCGGCCCAACGGTGTTTCATGCGTTCCACCTCGGCCGAATCCAGCTCCTTCCCCCTGCTGAACGACTCATAGTGCATCAGGTTCGCGTGGGGAGTGTAGAGGACCGAGAACCCTTTGTCGTGCAGACGCAGACAGAAGTCGACATCGTTGAACGCAATGGGCAAAAAGTTCTCGTCGAAGCCGCCGACGAGATCCCACACCTCGCGTCGGACCATGAGGCAAGCACCCGTGACTGCCGAGACCTCCCTCACAGCATGGGCATAGCTGGAGGGCCGCGGAGGGGCGTCGGGGCAAAGGCAGAACGCGTTGCCTGCCACGCCTCCCAGCCCCAGCACGATCCCGGCGTGCTGAATGAGTCCTCCCGGATAAAGCAACTTCGCTCCGACCGCCCCCACCTCAGGCCTCTGGACCTGCTCCAATAGGGCTCTGATCCAATCGGCGTGGAGGATTTCGATGTCGTTGTTCAGGAGGAGCAGGACTCGACCGGTGGCTGAGGCGACACCTTGATTGACCAGCCAGGAGTGGTTGAACTTTCCGGGTCTCCGGATGATCAGAACCCGAGGGTCGGTGGACAGACGATCGTAAAGCCGTGCGGTTTCGGGCTTGACCGATCCGTTGTCGACGACCACGATCTCCAGGTCCGGGTAGTCGGTCCTTTCGAGGATTCCGGAAAGGCAGTTTTCCAAAATCGCCGCGTGATCGCGCGTGGGGATGATGAGACTGATCCGGGGAAACGAAAGGATTCGACGCCGGACCCTGTAGGTGGAAGAAGTGAGCCCCTCCTCCACGTCACCGGCCACGCCCCGACGTGCCAGCGCAGCCTCGAGTATCGCAAGCGCCGCGCGTCGGGCCCAAGGCTTGGCCTGCGGATCGAGTGCCGTTGAACCAGGGACCTGGCGCCAGTGGTAAAGGACACGTGGTATATGAACTACTTTGGCGCACCCCTCGGTCACGCGGAGGACCAGGTCGTAGTCCTGACTCCCGTCCGTTCCCTCGCGGAACCCGCCGACTTCGCGCGCTCTGGCCGTATCGAACACGGAGAGGTGACACGTGTACATCATGGAGAGAAGCAGATCGGGCGACCAGTCGGGTTTGAAGTGCGGGTCGACGCGAATTCCCTCAAGAGAGATCTTGTCCTCGTCGGTGTAGACCAAGTGGACGCCGGCATCCAGCACAGAAGCCACCTCGGCCAGAGCGTGGGGGTGCAGGACGTCGTCGTGATCGAGAAGAGCGACGTACTCTCCGCTGGCCTCCCGAAGGGCGCTCTGGCTCGCGGCCACGATGCCTCGCGTCGTCTCGTTGCGGAGGATCCTGGTGCGCCGTCCACGTCCAGCCTTCTCCAGGATCGTCCGAACCCGAGGATCGGTCGAACCGTCGTCTACGAGAACGAGCTCCCATCGCGGATACGTCTGGGACCGGACCGACGCGATGGCCGCGGCCAAGTGGCAAGGATCCGGATCCTTCACAGGAGTGATCACAGAGATCACTGGGTGATGTCGGATCGCCTCGATCCTCGGCCCGGGTCTCGCGAGATCGCGAGCCATCCAGGACCGATACGGGACCGGCTCCGGCCGGCGTCGCTGGATGAACCGTCTCAGTTTGCGGCCGAACGAGCGGGGACCGCGGGTGAAGAGTTCCTCGAAACTTCTCCGGACGAGATCCTGCGCATAGCGAAGACCTCGACACAGCCGAGCGGGCCCGGCCTTTTCCAACAGAAAGGTCCCCTCCGGACCGCTCGACATGTGGGATCGACGGAACAACAGGCCATATGCCGCCTCCAGGTAATCGAAGAGCTCCAAGAGGTCGTCGAAGATCCAGACGTGGGCGTGGATGGGGTGAGCCATCGATCGCAGCTTCCGAACCCGCTCCGCTCTCTCGACCTCCGGACAGTGCTCGACGAGTTCGACCCACTCGACGTAGTGCTCCTCCTCGATCTCCCTGCGCCCCTCCTTCAGGTTCCAGAGCAGGTGAGACAGGGTGGTACGAGGCCTCTCCCTGTCGAACGTGTATCGTTTGTCCGGAACCGAGAGAAGGAGCTTGCCCCCGGGCACCAACACCCGGTGCCAGTCGAGAATCGATCCCAGAGGATTGGGCAGGTGTTCGAACACGTCGGAGGCTATGACGAAATCGAGCGACCGATCACGGAACATGGAGAGCTCGCCCGCGTCGGCGAGCAGATGAGGTCGGACCACGGAGTCCTTGGTGAACTGGGGATAGTGCCGGTTGATTTCCTCTGGGTGAAACCGATCCAGGTACAGAGCTCGCGCGCCGGGCGCCAGAGGCTTGGGCTGGGCCAGAGGCCCGATCTCGAGACCGAGTCCGGTCAGCTCGGTTCTGGCCAGCAGATCGCTCATCGCAGGCTCGACTGTGGAGCTCGTCGGCAAGCGGGTCGCGACCGAGGGATCCGAACCGGCAGAAGGACGTGTCACGCCACCATGATATCAAATTGCCATCAGCGTTCCCAGAACAGCTTCCAGCGGACCCGCAACACATCGAGGAACATGCGGGACGCATCCGTGATCGGGTTGACGCGCGAACGTTCGTCGTTCTGCCAGCGCACCGGAACCTCACGAACGACAAAGCCGCTCTTGATGGCCCTCGCGATCAGCTCCACATCAAAGGCCCAGCGCTCGATCTCCAGGCGCGGGAACACGGACCGGACGACCTCGTGACCAAACAGCTTGAATCCGCACTGAGTATCCGAGATGCCTGGTAGCAGGAGCGTCTGGACGATCCGATTGAAAATCCGGCCCATCATTTCGCGGTACCACGGCTGGCGGACTTCGAGCTTGGAGTCCTCCATTCCGCGGGACGCGATGACCAGGGTCGTGGGTGAAGCGTGAGCTGCCAATTTTTCGAACTCCTCGATCGGCGTGGAGAGATCCGCGTCGCTCAGGAGTACGTAGGGAAACCGCGCCTTCAACGCGCCGACTCGGACGGAGTACCCTTTTCCTCGGTTCTGGGGGTTTTTGATGACGACAAGATTCTTCGAACCGCTCAGAGCCGTCGTCACCACGTCCGCAGTGCCATCGGAAGAGCCGTCATCGACCACGATGATCTCGTACTCCCGAAGGTGATGGTCTGCGTACTCGACGATCCTTTGGAGAGAGGAAGCGATCCGTCTCGACTCGTTGAAGGCTGGGATGACGATGGACACAGTGTCGACGGATGATCCACCGGAAGTGTTTGTCATGGCCTCCATACCTCGGCCCCCATGTTGAGGCAGATCGATCGCAAAGTCAATGCACCCTTGAAAGGCCAAAGGCCGGGAGGAGTAGCCTACCAGCCCCCCTGAGGGATCGGAAGCGCCACGCGAAATTCACTGCCCGCCCTGGGGTTGGAACTGACCTCGAGCCAACCTCCGTGGTCGGTCACGATCCGCTGCGCAACCGACAGACCCAGCCCAGGGCTCTGCCAGACCTGTTTCTTGGTGAAGAAGGGATCGAATATCTGGTCCAGTTCGAGCTGGCTCATCCCAGGGCCGGAATCCACGATGACCGCGACAACGTTCCGCTGATCCTGTCCCGTCGCGATTCGGACCCAACCGTTCTCGGAGACGTACTGTGCCACGTTGGTCAGAAGCTGCACGAACACTTGGGTCAGCCGGTTGATGTTGGCCTTGATGAGAGGAAGACCGGTGGCGAGGTTCTGGGTGACGGTCAGCTTCCGATTCTCGAGGAGCGGGCGGGTCAGATCCAGAGACTGCTCGATGAGCGTGTTCAGATCGGCCGGCTTGAACCCCTCGGGGGTTTCCGTGGCGTACGCGTGCAAAAGAGTCAGAATGTGATGGATCCGGCTTGCTCCGCGGAGCATCGCGCGGATGCGATCGCTGTACGGGGCCTGTTCCGGGGAGCCCTCCATGATCGACAGATGTCCGGTGATGATCTGGAGGGGGTTTAAGACTTCGTGACACAGCCCTGCCGTGAGCGTCGTCAAACTCCTGCGCTTCTCCAGGTCGGCGAGCTCCTTGTAAGTGTGACTCAACCGGAGCTGAGTCCTCACCCGGGCTTTGAGCTCCAACGTATTGAACGGCTTGGTGATGTAGTCGTTCGCCCCTGCCTCGAATCCCTTGACGATCTGTTCGACTCGATCGATGGCGGTCACGAACAGAATCGGAGTGTGCCGTGACTTCTCGATCATCCGGATCTCTCGGCAGGCCTGGAGTCCGTTCATCACCGGCATTCCCATGTCGAGCAGGATCAGATCGAACGTCGACTCCTTGACCGCGAACGTCGCCTCCAAGCCGTTCCGGACGCACGTGCACTCGCATCCCAAGTCAAAGAGCTCTTGACGAAGAAGATCGAGCATCGCGGGCTCATCGTCGGCGACCAACGCCGCGGGCTTGGCTCTCATGGTTTTCCTCCTGGCCAGGCAGCGGCTGTCGACAGAATCAGCCGGCATCGATCCTTCCGCGGAACCCAACAGCGGAGTCTGGCCTCCCCTCCTCTGGCCTCCCCTCCAAGTGGCAGGACGCGACTCGTTGGCGGGTCAGTGCGGAGCGTCTCGCTTGGGCTCGATCCTCGGCGCATTTCTTTGGACTGGCTCCTAGAACAACCCGTTTCGGACTTGATCGGGAGAGAGATACTGAAGCTGATCGGTGGCGTAGTTCACTCCGACCTGGAGCCGCTTCTTGGCAGCGAACTTCAGGTAGAACTCGAGATAGACCTCCTTCTGAAGAGTATTCCACTTGAGGCGAGCTTCCCAAGCGCCCAGGTCTTTGGTCAATCCAAGGTTGAGCTTGGTGACGTCGAACTTCGCAAGGCAGGAATTGTATGCCAGGTTCGAAGCGATCTCGGCCCGCATCGTCTCGCCGAGGAGGAAGTCGGAACTCGTGGCGACCGATTCGATGCGGGAGTTCTTGTGCATGTAGTTGGTGATGAACGCGTGGGACCATCGGTCCGGTTTGGTGAGCTGCAGATTCGCGGCGACCGAATTCAGACCGATCGACGAGAGACTGTACGGGTCGTCGAACTCGTAAATCGGCGTCAAGGCCAGGTTCCAGGATCGCTCTTCCTGAGAGGGGGCACGGAAGACGAAATTGGAGGACGCGGAACGGTAGCTCTTCGCGTAAATGTCGTACTGCGTCTGAAACAGTGTCCCTGTGAACCAGCGCCGGTTCTGGGCCCGGATGTAGCTCGTCAGGAGGTGCCGATCCGGCTCGAGGCGATCGAACGTGGCAAATGGCGTTGATCCGGCCACGTTCTGGAACACGTAGTCGAATCCGGTGGAGAAGTGTCTGGTCCACTGTTCGTTGGTGTTGACGAGGAACGAGAAGAAGTTGCGGAGATCTCCGGTCGAGTATGCCATCTGGCTGTCTCGGACGTTGTAGCTGATCCTGGAGATGTCTCCCAATGTGAGGGGCCGCGGAGAGAAGCTCAGATTGACCTCGCTCTTGGTGGCGGAGATCTCGCGAAGGGAGGCGTTCCTGTTCGTGATGTCGGAGTAAGAAAACAGGGTTCCTGTGTCGCCCGAATCCAGCGTCCGCTCCGTGATCCGCGAAACAGCTCCATCGACGCGGTAGGTCAGGCTCTCGCCGAAGAGGGAGTGAGGCCGATTTTGCGAGAAGGTCAACCGAGGCGTCGAGGAGACATACTGGACGAGATCCGTGCCCGGATCGAGCCCGCTGTCCAGGTTGATCAACTTGTCGTACGTCAAGCTCGTGGTCCATTCGGGTGTGTTGCGGTTGACGACCGAGTTGACGTTGAGCTTTCTCTCCACTCCACCCGTGGAGTACTCATTCTCGGTAAGGAGCGCACCGAGGCTGGCGTTGGCCTCCTGGCTGATCGTGTAGTTGTGCTTGAGGTCGTACCGGGAGTACTTCTGCGCGATGTTGCTGGCGTGGAACAGGGTATAGTCGAACTTGCCTCCGGACCTGGGTGAGAGCGCGTAGTTGAAGTTCAGTCCGGCGTCGGTCCCCTGGTACTGGCTCGGATTGTAGTAGAGACGACCGTAGAAGGGCTCGGCGAAGTAGAAATCCCAGCTCGACTGCAGATAGAAGCCACGCCCGGGATTCCAGCCCGGGACCAGGTTCAGACGGTTCACCTTCTCCGGGTTCTCCAGATTGAGGATGTACGTCGGGAGACGGAAGACCGTCCGCTCTCCCACCTTGAACTTGGCATTTTTGAAGATGATCCTCTTGCGGGGGATCATGACCATCTTCTTGGCGTCGACCCGATAGCTCGGAACTTCCTTGGTATCGGTGGTCGTCGACACGTCCCAGCCCATCATCCGATAAGGCTCCAGCGTGAGACGTTGCGCCTTGATGATGGCCGGACCTCTCTGAGTCTTGAGATCGGTCGCAGTCCCACGGTGGGTCTTGGTGTTATACGAGAAACTCCGTGCCGAGTACTTCTCATCCCCTCGCCAGAACACCACGTTTCCTTCGGCATAGAACAGGCTGTGGTGCAGATCTCCGTGGATGTTGTCTCCCCAGACTTTGAGCCCATCCATCTCCACGAAGGCTCCATCCTTGACGATCGCGACGCCCCTGGCGTGATCGTACTCGAAGTATTGTCCGGTGAGCTTGAGCTCCTTTTCCTCCTGCGCGGTGACGTCGTTCTCCAGCTTCAAGGGAGTGCCGTCGGTCGCGGCGTAGCCCAAACCCACCCAGAGCACGAAGCCCAAGGCGAACAACCCGACGATCAGCGCACGTCGAACGTCAGGACCTGTCAGGAAGTGAGCGTACCGCTTTTTCACCGGCAATGGTCGTGGCAAGCCGCACAAGGCCGTCTAGTGGACGAGTCCCTGCATGATGGGCCCCCTGTTTCGTCGAGAAAACCGAAAAGTCCGGAACAGGTTCAATCCTCCTTGTCCGGTTATGGTTTTGTACAAAATAGTCTTAGGAACAGTTGTTTTTGTAAAGACTACGAGCTATTCATCGGTCAATTCGATGTCCGAGGCAATAGACCTCCCTAGTGGAAACGATTCAGAGTCGCAGGAGCGCGAACAGAGGAACATCCTCGAGCTGCGCTCTCCCATTCAAACCATCGAGTTCGATCATGAAGGCGACTTCCGCCACCACGCCGCCGACATCTCGGACCAGGCGGACAGCAGCGGATGCCGTTCCTCCGGTTGCCAGGACGTCATCGAAAACGAGCACTCGCTTGCCGGGCTCGATCGCGTCCCTGTGCATCTCCACGGAATCGGTCCCGTACTCGAGCTGGTAACTGACCCGGTGGACTTCGCAGGGGAGCTTGCCCGGTTTGCGGATGGGAATGAGGCCAGCACCAAGCCGGTAGGCCAAGGCCGAGGCCACGAGGTAGCCACGAGCCTCCACGGCGGCGACGTAGTCGATCCGGCGACTTTGGTAGCGGTGGTACAGCTCGTCGACGACTCGCGAGAAGAGGGCGGGATTCTTCAAGACGGGAGTGATGTCCTTGAAGAGGATCCCCTTCTTGGGAAAATCGGGAACGTCACGGATGGCGCGGCGGATCTCACAGGTCATGTTCATTCCTCGCTTCCTGTTTTCTTGACCTTGACGCCGACTGTAGGGAGGTAAAAAACGTGGACTGAGCCTTGCTTCGTAACCTCCACGCCAAGCGCCAGCTTCACCGCGCGCAGGAAGTCGTCGAGGCTCAGGTGCTTGAGGTCGGCGCAGACGGTTCGTTCCGATAGATCGGTCGGGCAAACGTACTGAAGACGGACGGTTCGGGCCAGATAGGACAAAATCTCCTTGAGGGGAGTCTCTCGGAGCTTCGCCGAAGTGATGGAGCCACGACCGTCCAAGGTCAGCTTGAAGTTGGTGAACGCGACAGAGGTCGTTTCGTCGGTCGGGCCCACGGACTCCACCCGATTGTTGACATTCCAGCTCTCCACTTTAACCGGCAGAGAGAGCGTGGCCGTCGGGAGTTCCACGACCATCTTCTCGAACTTGAGGCGATCTTCCTGCGGAAACGAGACGACCAGAACGAAGCGGCCCGCTCCCTTGGTGATGGTGATGACCTGGATATCCCGAATGGTGTGCTGGAGGTGCCCGATCAGCTCCGTGACGAGGCGAGGGGGCACCTCTCGAACGCCTTCTGACAGGCGGATCGACAGCATGGCCTGGAGCAGAGGGTCTGCCCCAAGTGTCATGGAGGCGAACATCAAAAGCCCCCAGAGCCCCACGACGATCGGTGTGATTCGCTTCACGGACTCACCGTGATAGATCCATCCGCGAGGCCCCATCTAAGCCACCTGCCCGCAACGGTTCGCACGGACCTTCTCGAATGAAGAAGGGCCCGGCTCGACGCTGTTCCCGCATCATGCGGCCTTCCCAAAGACAGTCCGCCGGACCTGAAGGCACGCGACAAAGACGCCCCGCTTTCGATGAGCGAGATTCGCGCGCGGGTCACGCCCCCCCGAGGTCCGAATGTCGAACCCGAACAACCAACGCCGCGTCTTGGTCGGCGTCGAATCAGCCCGCCTTCAGAGTCTCGCCACATCCCGGGCAAAACCGCCAGTCCGCGTCGACGATGGCGCGACACTTTCGGCAGTGTTTCTTCTTGGCGTACTCGATGTCGACACGCTTGTCCTTGATCTTCTCGAGCGTCTCCGCAGCATAGCGGCGGACCCATTCCGACTCATCTTCGAGAGCCTGTTCGCTCGATTTGATCGCCTTGGCATCACCGATCTGACCGAGGGCGATCACGACATTCTTGCGGACGATCTCGTTGGGATCCTCGAGGTACTTCAGCAGCGCTTCTGCAGCCCGTTCGTCGCCGATCTCGCCGAGAGAATAGGCCGCGCCGGACCGGATCGACCACTCCTTGTCCTCGAGAAGCTTGATGAGCGGATCGACCGCTTCCTTTGCCTGCATCTCGCCCAAGACTTTGGAGCACCAGTATCGAACATCAACATTGGACGAGCCAAGACCACGGATGAGGTCTCCAACTGCTGCGGGGCCAATCTGCCAGAGAGCTTCGCCAGCGGCTCTTCGCACGAACCAGGAAGCGTTGCCGAGCTGCTCGATGAGCGCCTGAATGGCGGCCGGATCCTCGATTTCACCCAGCGCCTTGATGCAGGAGATCCGTTTCTCCTCGGGCTGATTCTCATCCTTGAGCTTCAGGATCAAAGGGCCTACGGCCCGGTTGTCACCGATCTCGCCCAAGACCTGGATGGCCCAGTATTGGACATCGGGGTTCTCCGAGGTGAGGCAGTGGATGAGGGGCTCCACGGCCGACTCGCCGATCTCCCAGAGTGCCTCGGCCGCAGCCTTGCGAACCGACCACGAGTCGCTTCCGAGCTGGTCGATGAGCGGCGTGACCGCCTTGGCTGAACCGGTCTTGCCAAGCGCGTTGATGGCGCAAATCTTGTTCGATTGGCTCCCGCGTTTGAGGAGCTCCAGGAAACTGTCGATCGCCTTCTCTCCGAATTCCGACAGGACCTCGCCGGCCCAGAACTGCACATCCTCATCGTCGGAACGCATGGCGGTCACGATCTCCTTGAGCGCGCGATCGCCGATCCGCACGAGAACCTTCGAGGCGTTCTTCCGGATCGTCCATGACGGGTTCTTCAACGACTCGATGAGAGCCGGAATCGCGGGGTCCCCCGCCCCGGACAGGACCTTCATCGATTGCATGACGATCGATTCGTTGTCATCGGCGAGTGCCTGGATCAGGAGCTCCACCGAGGCGGCGTCCTCGCACATCTTTGCAAGGTCCGCAACCGCTTTCTTGCGAATCTCGATGTTAGAGCTCTTGAGCTGTCCCGCGAGGTCACCCTCGATGGCAGCTTCGTTCTCGGTACCGGTCGTTTTCTTCTTCTGTTTCTGGGCCACTTGAAACCCCCTTGGAGCAGGAGCGTCCGTTCCCGCCGGGTTCCCGCCGCACTTGGGCGGCCTTGTCAGCGACGATGGCCTTTGCCTCGCGGAGCCACCGTCATCAGAGACGACAGCCCCCAAGGCATTCAGCGTTCGTCAGGTATCCAGAGGTATCTAGTGAGTGCTTTGTTCCGTAATGGGCATCAAGACGTACGTGTACCCAGGATCTTGCGAATCAGGCGTCAGCGTCGCCGGGTACGATGACGACGACACCCCCCATCGGAAACTCTCCGACTCCACGACCGAGAGGAAATCCAACAGGTACTTTCCGTTGAAAGCGAGGCGGATCGGGTCTCCGGAGAGTGAGGCCTCCACTTCACGCTTGGCCACGCCGTATTCGGGCGAGGTCGAGGTGATGATGACTTTCTCCTTCTCGAAATCCACCACCACTTTGTGCTTGGTATCTTTCGCCAGAGGAATCACACCCCGCAGGTTGTCCTGGAACTCCCGGGTGCGGAGGACGAGATTCCGGGACTGAACCTTCGGAAGGATCGTCCGGAAGTTGGGGAAGGTCTTGTCCGAGAGTCTCGTGCGCAACTCCGAGGAACCGAACGTGAACGACGCTTGGTCTTCGGACAGGGTGATCTGGACGTCCTGTTCGGGCTTGGCGATCCTCGCGAGCTCGGCTAATGCATGGCTTGGAACCAGGCACTGGAAATCGGGGAGCTGGACATCGACGATCGCGGAGCGTATGGCGAGTCGCACCGAGTCGGTGGCGACGAACGAAAGCTCGCCGGATCGCCCTTCCACGAGGACCTCTTCATAAGTCTGCACGCCAGAGCCGCTTCCGCTCGTAACCACGATGGTCTTGCGGATCATCTCCTTGAGGAGTTGGGCAGGGAGCGTCATCCGGGTCTTCACTTCCAGATCCGGCAACATCGGAAAGGTCTCGGGCGAAAACGCCGCGATGTTGTACACAGCGTCGGCACTGGTGAGAACAACGCGCCCATCGTCCTCGGCCGAGAGGACCAAATCACCGGACCGTGAGGTTTGAAGGCTTTGGAGGATTTCGAGGAGCAGGTGTCCCAGAAAGGCCTTTTTCCCGGGTGTCACCTGAGTGACCGGCATGATGTGTCGAAGCGAGACGCGGTTGTCGGTCGCGAAGAGCGTCAATTGCCCGTCCTCGAGGTTCGCGAGGATGTTGAGTAAAGTGGCATCCACAGTAGAGGATGGGATGGCTCGAGTGACGACCTGGACACAGGCCAGGAGATCGGCCTTGGGACAGGAAAATTGCACCCTCGTGAGCCCCTTTCTCGGGTAGCGTGTGGAGGCACTCTATCATGGTCTCGACGACGATGGCAAGGAAGATCGGCCCCCAAGAATGGCATCAGAAGCCTACTGCAGATTAAAACCTGGACAGCATCATGAGCATCTCTTGCTTTTTCGACAGAGTTCTAGCGGGCAGGAGAACGGACGAGCCTCCGCGAGGTAAAGGCCCCGGCAAGCGTGGTGGGGTCCGAATAGCCGATCTGTGCCCCGGACGGAAGGCCCATCGCCAGACGGGAGACAATGACGGGGCTCGATACGCATCGCTGGAGGAGATAGGCCGCTGTGGCCTCGCCCTCCGGATCCAGATCCGTGGCCAAGATCAGCTCCCTCACGGCTCCGGATTCGATGCGCGTCATGAGCGAGTCGATGGCGAGCTCATCGGGTCCGATCCCTTCCAGAGGGGAGATCACGCCTCCCAGAACATGGTACCGTCCGGAAAACACCTTGGACTGTTCCAGCGTGAAAACCTCCCTCGCCTCTTCCACGACGCAGACGAGCTGTGGATCCCGCGCCGGGTCCGAGCAGATTTCACAGACCCCCCCCAGACTGAGGCCTTGGCAGTCCGGACACGTATCGAGCGCAGCGATCGCCTCGTCGAGGGCGGCGGCCAACGACGTAGCTTTCGCCTTCGATCGGGAAAGCAAATGGAAGGCCAGACGTTCGGCCGAGCGAGGTCCCACACCCGGAAGACGACTGAACTCTCGCACGAGACGAGCCAAAGGACGGGGATAGTCGGCCACGATGATGGAGATTGCTCAGAAACCGGGCAGTTTGAGTCCCGCGGTGAGAGAAGAGAGCGACTGCTCAGCCGCCTCCTTCGCCTTTCGCAAAGCTTCGTTCACAGCGGCCTTCACGAGGTCGGCCAGCATCTCCGGATCCTCGGGGTCGATGCACTCCTTGTTGATCGTTACGGACAAGATCTCCATCTTGCCCGTGGCCTTCACGACGACCATGCCGCCACCGGACGAGGCCTCGTACGTGCAGACTTCGAGCTTCTCCTGCTGGGCGGCCATCTCGTTCTGCATCTTCTTGGCCTGCTTGAACAGCTTGTTGAGTTCCTTCATCGACATGGGCTAGACACCGCCTTCTCCTATATTGGGTTGATTCCCGAGACCGTTGGCTCGGGGGAACAGTTGGGGTTGAGCTTCTCGATCGCGGCCAGGATCGTTCCGGTCGCAGCCTCGAGCTCCGGTCGGGACGGACGGTCGCTCTGAAAGCTCAATTCCAGGGGTTTCCCGATGTGAAGCTCCAGCTTGTTGGAAAACCTCGGAACAATGCCCGACCTGGGAAGCACGTTGTAGCTCCCGTACACGTAGGCGGGCACCACGGCCGCGCGGCTCTTGGCGGACAGTAAGGCGCAGCCAAGCTTGCCCTGGCCGAGCTGGCCATCATCGGAGCGGGTGCCTTCCACGAAGATGGCCAAGTTTCGATGCAGCTCCGTGAGGTACCGGATGCACGTTCGAATCGCTCTCAGGTCGAGAGCTCCCCTTCGGATCGGGATCACTCCGGCCCTGCTGCACCCCCATCCGAAGATCGGAAAGTCATGCAGCTCCTGCTTGGCCAAGAAGTAGACCGGATCCGGATAAAAGGCCCAGACCAGAGGCGGGTCGATGAGCGAGGCGTGGTTGAGGGCAAGAATGTACGCCGGCCCCTTTCGCGGGATGTTCTCCTGGCCGAACACCTTGCACCGCATGAAAAAGAGCGTGAAGAGACCTCTGGAGACCAAGCGCCCCATGAAAAGCTGGGGGTTGTCGTTGTGCTGTGACTGTGTGCTCATTCCTGACGTAAAGTCGACGGGGCAAAGGTCGGAAGAGGAGGAGTCTGATGACCGGACGAAGCAGGCTCAGCTTGGCTCGAGGACGAGGTCTGGGGATTGATCCCAGCTTCCGTCTTCCTCACTTGATCCTCCGCTGCTGCAAAAGCTGAATATTGGCGGGATTGGCGAAGTAGAGGGTCTTGTAGTAGTTGGCCTTGTTGTACTCTTCTTGGAGTTTCGCGTACTCCTCTTTGAGCTTGTCCATCTCCTCCTTGAGCTGGCCGTAGTCTTCTTTCTGCTTCTTGAGGGCCTCTTCCAGCTCCTTGACTTTGTTTTCGGACTCCTGGCTCCTCAGCTCTTTCTCCTTGGCCGCCGCGGATGAGGACGGAGATGCAGATGGAGCGGACGAGGTTTCGGGTGGGGGTGCCGCAGCGGTCAAGAAGCCCTCCAGCTTCCTGGCCTCGTCGGCCGCGACCTGACCCATGCTGCTGTGAGGGGCCAATCTGACGACCGCCTTGTAGTGGCGGATCGCCTCTGCCACATTCCCCCCGAGATTGCATAGTTCAACCCGTTTGTAGGTGAAAACAAAATGGACTTTCTTCGCTTCAAGCCCACACCTTAGGTAT
>Ga0074195_1000873_pt1 | contig 50183 bp, 67 predicted proteins | sample EPASupsiteHSE623_FD_64525 | JGI IMG/M metagenome (GOLD analysis project Ga0074195, IMG submission 64525) | Bioremediated contaminated groundwater from EPA Superfund site, New Mexico - Sample HSE6-23 | ecosystem: Environmental > Aquatic > Deep subsurface > Groundwater > Contaminated ...
ATATTTTAAACTTAAAGTTGTTTATTTCTTCTACTATATAATCTTTTCCATATAGTGTAGTATAATTGTTTTTTTCTTTTTTAATTAAACTAGTGCATATTTTATTTAAATTATTAATGAAGTAATCTTCATCTATTTTATTATTTACTACTAATATAACCATTATTTCATTTGCTAAAGTTGCTCTTATAATAATTTGGCTAATATTAGTTAAGTTTAATTTAGATAATAAATTAATTATTTTATTTATATTGTTATCACTTATTAAACAATTTTCAATAGGAACTATTTCATAGCTATTTTCTTTATATAAGCCAAGATTACTATTAACTTGTAAAGTTATTTTGTTTCTATAATTAATATGGCTTGTTCCAATAATTGGATTAATAGAATCTGTAATATTTGAAAATTTCTTTAATATTTCTTTTACTTTATTCTCTTTAAAAGATAACTGTTCATTATAATCCATATGCATAATATTACATCCACCACAAATAGTATAATAAGGACACTCTGGACTTATTCTTGTTAAACTTTTCTTAATGTATTTTTTTACAACTCCTTCATTAAATTTCTTTGATTCTTTAGTTAATTCTATTTCTACTTGTTCATTAGGTAAGGCATTTTTAACAAATGTTATTTTATCATTTACAAAAGTTATTCCTTTTCCATAGTGATCAAGTGATTTAATTTCATACATATTATTCACCTTCTTCATTGTAACATTTATATAAAAAAAATAAAAGATTATACATCTTTTATTTTATCATTTAATAGTTTGTTTAGTTTTAAGCATCTTTCTTTATCCATTTCTAAAATACCTGATAAAGGGTATTTTATTCCTAAGTTTTCATACTTAAATGCACCTTTAGTGTGATAAGGAAGAAGTTCTACTTTTTCAATGTTTTTTAATTTTTTAATGAATTCGGCAAGTTCTATAATATATTCTTCTGTATCATTAATGGTTGGTATTATAACTTGTCTAATCCACATTTTCTTATTTAACTTTTGGCATAGTTTTAAAAATTCTAATGATTCATCAATAGAAGTACCAACTAAATTTTTATATTTAGAAGGTTCTAATGCTTTTATATCAAATAATACTAAATCTGTTAGTTCTAATACTTCTTCACTATTACTATAACCTGCTGTATCAAGACAAATATGAATATTTTCTTTTTTAAGCAGTTTAAATGTTTCAATTAAAAATTCTTTTTGAATCAGTGGCTCGCCACCTGAGAATGTTACACCACCATTATTTTCAAAATAAGTTTTATATTTTAAAATTATTTTTACTAATTCTTCTGGTGTATATTCTAAATTTTTCCTAGTAACCCAACTATCGGGGTTGTGACAAAACAAGCATCTTTTATCACAGCCTTGCATAAATACTACAACACGGATTCCTGGTCCATCTAAAAGTCCTAATGTTTCAATTGAATGGATATATCCTTTCACATTACCTCATGGAATGTTCTTGAGATAACTTCTTTTTGTTGTTCTTTAGTTAAACTGTTAAATCTTACTGCATAGCCACTTACTCTAATTGTTAAGTTAGGATAGTTAGAAGGATTTTCCATTGCGTCTAAAAGCATTTCTTTATTTAAAACATTAACATTCAAGTGTTGTGCATTTTTCTTAAAATAGCCATCTAAAATATTAACTAAGTTATCAATTCTTACATTATCTTCATGTCCTAAAGCTTCTGGGACAATAGAAAATGTATTAGAAACACCATCTTCACAAGAACACTTATAAGAAATTTTAGCAACAGAGTTTAAGCTCGCTAAAGCTCCACTTGTATCCCTTCCATGCATTGGGTTAGCACCTGGTGCGAAAGGTTCACCTTTATGTCTTCCATCAGGTGTACTTCCGGTATTTTTACCATATACAACATTAGAAGTAATTGTAAGTACTGATAAAGTAGATTTTGCATTTCTATATAATGGATGTGATTTTAAATAAGAACTGAATGTATCAGCTATATCTTTAGCAATATTGTCAACTTCATCAATATCATTGCCATATTTTGGATAATCACCTTCAATAGTAAATTCTTTAGCAATACCATGATCTCTTACGCATGTTACTTTAGCATGCTTTATAGCGGATAAGCTGTCAGCTGCTACTGAAAGACCTGCTATCCCAAAAGCCATAAGTCTTTCTACTTCTGTATCATGTAAAGCCATTTGACCTCTTTCATATGCATATTTATCATGCATATAATGAATTATGTTCATAGCATCTACATATACTCCTGATAGTTTTTTCATAACTAATTTATAATTTTCATATACTTTTTCATAATCTAAAACATCTTCTTCAATTTTTGGAATACCTTCTATTATAAGCTTACCTGATATTTCATCATATCCACCATTAATAGCGTATAAAAGGGCTTTAGCAATATTGCATCTTGCTCCAAAAAATTGCATTTGTTTACCTATAGACATCGCTGATACACAACAAGCAATTCCATAATCGCATCCATATATTGGACGCATCAAATCATCATTCTCATATTGAATAGAGTCAGTTAATATAGACATTTTCGCACAAAATTTCTTAAAATTATCAGGTAATTTTGTACTCCATAAAATTGTCATATTTGGCTCTGGTGATGAATTTAAGTTAATTAAAGTATGCAAGTATCTAAATGATGTTTTAGTTACTAAAGAATGATCATCATCAAGCATACCGCCAATACTTTCAGTAACCCAAGTAGGATCTCCCGCAAATAAATCATTATAATCAGGCGTTCTAAGATGACATGCAAGTCTTAGTTTAAGAACAAATTGATCTACTAATTCTTGAATTAATTCTTCAGTAATTAAGCCTTTTTCTAAATCTCTTTCAAAATAGATATCTAGAAATGTGGAAGTTCTGCCTAAGCTCATTGCTGCGCCATTGTTTTCTTTAATAGCAGCTAAGTAACCAAAGTATAACCACTGAATAGCTTCTTTAGAGTCTTTTGCTGGTTTACTAATATCAAAGCCATACTTAAAAGCCATACTTTTTATTTCTTTCAAAGCTCTAATTTGTTCATTTATTTCTTCTCTAATTTGAATAGATTGATTACCATTAATAATAGAATGTTTTTCTAAATCTTTTTCTTTTTCTTCTATTAAAAAATCAATGCCATATAAAGCAATTCTTCTATAATCACCTATAATTCTACCTCTTCCATAAGCATCAGGAAGACCTGTTATTAAATGTGAACTACGAGCAGCTCTTATTTCTTTTGTATAAGCATCAAATACTCCTTGATTGTGTGTTTTTCTAAACATATTAAAGTATTTTTCTACTTCTGGATTTAGTTTATATCCATATGCATCTAAACTGTTCTCAACCATTCTCATACCACCGTATGGATTTACGATCCTTTTTAGTGGTTTATCTGTTTGAAGTCCTACAACAACTTCCAGACTCTTATCAATATAACCGGGCATGAAATTATCAATACCTGATATTGTATCAACTTCTATATCTAAAACACCTTTTATTTCTTCTTCTCTTTTTAATGAATCAAAAATACTAAGTAGTTTTTTAGTTTTATCAGTAGCACTAGTTAAAAAAGAGTCATCTTCTGTATACTCTTTGTAATTATCCTTAATAAATTGTTCAACATTGATGCTTTCTTTCCAAGCATCACCCTTAAAATTATTCCACTCTGTCATTTTGTATCTCTCCTCTTGTGTATAAAATTATATCATAAATAAAGAAAAAAGGGAAACATTTTTTCGCCTTTTTTTACTGTTTTTCTTTATTTTCAAGTGCTTCTAAAAATTCTAATTCACTCCAAATTGGAACATTTAGTTTTATTGCTTTTTCATACTTACTACCAGGATTTTCACCAACTATAACAACATCAGTTTTTTTGCTTACTGATTCAACTGTTTCACCACCAAAATACTCAATTTTTTCTTTTGCAACTTCTCTTGTAATCGATGATAGACTTCCAGTTAAGACAAATTTCTTGTTGTTTATTTTATCATTTTCTAAAGAAAATCCTCCTAAATATTTTAAATTTAATTCATATTCTTTTAATTTATTAATTAGGCTAACATTTTCTTCGTTTTTGAAAAAATCAATTATACTTAAGGCAATTACTTCACCGATATCATTGATGTCTTTAAGTTCTTCATATGAAGCATTAATTAGATTATCAAGATTTTTATATTTTTTAGAAAGTATTTTAGCGGTTTTAAATCCAACATGTCTAATACCTATTCCAAATAATAATCTCTCTAAGGAATTTTTTTTGCTTAATTCAATTTCTTCAAGCAAATTATCTATGCTTTTTTCACCAAAACCTTCAAGTTCCATTAACTCTTGTCTATGCTTTTTTAATTTATAAAAGTCAGTTATGTTTTTTAGATAACCCATATTATAGAAATCTTCCACAATACTATCGCCAAAGCCACTTATATTCATAGCATTCCTACTTGTATAATGAATTAATCCTTCTATTTTTTTAGCATCACAATGCGGATTTAAACAGTAATAAGCAGATTCATTTTCTTTTCTGACTAATTTACTTTCACAAATTGGACAATTAGAAGTCATTTTGAAATCTATTTCTTTTCCTGTTCTTCTTGAAAGCTCGACACTAACTACTTCTGGGATGACATCTCCTGCTTTTTTAATAGCGACAATATCCCCTATTTTTAAGCCTAATTCTTTTACGTAATCTTCATTATGAAGAGTTGTTTTAGAAATAGTAGAGCCCATTAATAGGACTGGCTCTAATATAGCATTAGGGGTTACTTGACCGGTTCTTCCTACACTAAACTTTATGTCTTTTAGTTTTGTTAAAACTAAGGTTGAAGGGAATTTATAAGCAGTTGCCCACTTAGGATATTTTGTCGTAAGTCCTAAGGCCTTTTGATCAGATAAACTATTTACTTTAATAACAATACCATCTATTTCATAAGGAAGTGTATTTCTAAATTCTGTCCAATGTTTAACATATTCCATTAGTTCTTCGATATTATTAACTAACTTAATGTTAGGGTTAACAATAAAGCCCAAATTTTTCATATAGCTAAGGGCTTCATAGTGTGTTTCTATTTTAAAGTTAGAAGCATTTGGCAAGTTATACAAAAATACTTCTAAGCTTCTTTCTGCCGCTATTTTAGAATCTAATTGTCTAACACTGCCTGCTGCTGCATTACGAGGGTTAGCAAATAATTCTTCATTATTTTTTAACTTTTCTTCATTAATTTTTTCAAATGTTTTTTTGCTCATGTATATTTCGCCACGAACTTCGATATTAAGTGGTTCGTTTAGTTTAAGTGGGATTGATTTAATTGTTTTTATATTAGAAGTAATATCTTCACCAGTTACTCCATCCCCACGAGTCGCACCTCTTTTTAAAACCCCATTCTCATACAAAAGTGACATGGAAAGTCCATCTATTTTAAGTTCACATACATAAGTGGGATTTTCTATTTCTTTTTTTACCCTTTCGTCAAATTTTCTAATTTCTTCTTCATTAAAAACATTTGATAAGCTAAGCATAGGAACTTCATGAACAATTTTTTTAAATCCATCAACTACTTCACCACCTAATTTAGAAGTAGGAGAAATAGGATCTTTATACTCAGGGTAATTGGTTTCAAGATTGATTAATTCTCTTAAATACTTGTCGTATTCTTGATCAGTTATAGTTGGATTATCAAGAACATGATAGTTATAATTAGCTTCATTTAGTATATGAACTAGTTCATTAATTCTTTCTTTAATCATCTTTTATCACCTATATATATTATATCAAAATATACGTTATTTATCTATTAAAAAAACACTTATAATAATTCTTTTAAGTGTTTCTTTTCTTTATCATTTAAAAAGCTTGCTTCAATTGCATTAAGATTCATCTTCTTAAAATCTTCTTTTTTAAAATTAAAATATTTTACTAGTTTTTCATACTCTTTTGTTAAGTTTATATTTGATACTGTGTTGTTATCAGTATTAATTGTAATTGATAAGCCTAAATCATATAGTTTTTTTACTGGATGTAAGCTATAGTCATCTACTATACATGTATCAATATTGCTTGTTGGGCATACTTCTAAGGTAACTTTATTTAAAAGTAAACGTTTCATTGTCTCTTCACTTTGAATACAGTTGACACCATGTCCAATCCTTTTAGTTTTAAATGAAAGTGCTGAATCAATACTTTTATATGAATCGCCTTCACCAGCATGAATTGTAAATGGAATATTAAGTGAATATAAACGTTTAAATAAAGTTTGGTAAAGAGTGTTTGGATACTTTGCTTCATTTCCAGCTAAATCAATTCCACCTACTCCTTTATTAAGATACTTAAGAGCTAAATCAATTACTTGATTATTATTTTCCTCTTTATCACCACGCATCATACATAGTATTAATTTAACTTTGATTTTTTTATTATAAGTTCCTTTTAATACTGATTCTACTACTTCTTCTAAGGATAATCCTTCTTTTGTATGGAAAAAAGGCGCAAAGCGAATTTCAGCATATATAATATTTTCTTTTTCTAAATCATCAAGTAATTCACTAGTTATTCTAGTTATATTAGCGCTAGTCTGCATTACACTAAGCGGTAATTCAAATTTTGTTAAGTAATCTTTTAAACTATGAACATTTTTATTAGTGGTTACTAAAGAGTGCATATCTTGATTTAATAACTCATTTAAAGTTTCTATTCTAACGGATCCATCAAGATGAATATGTAAAAGTACTTTGGGCATTTCTTTTATATTCATATATTCTCCTCAAAACTGGATATAGTTTTAATTAAAAATTCTAATGCTTCAGCTTGTTCAACACTAATAGTTATATCCTCTTCTTCTTTAGTTAATTCTGATTTAAATTTATTTAAGCTAGGTATTATTTGTATTTCAGCAAGTGGATATCCTGGAGCTTTGGTATTACTAACTTTGTTTGTAAACACTCTTTCATTTTTTGATTCAAATGTATAATGAATACCATTATTGTTAATAACAAAAGCTTTATGAAAATAACCTTTTAGTATACCTTCTTTACCATAAGTATCAACCAGTGAAACATAATGTTCAACCATTTCAATATCATTTAATCTCTTATTACCAGCTCTTCTGACATGGGTTTTTGGTTGTATTTCATCAGGCACATCATAAAAATATAGTCCCTCATCTAAAGAAATTGTTGGCATATTTGTAATGCTTTTATAAAAATCAGCTTTAATTATGGCATTTTCCAAGGGTGTTTCACCAGATTCATCTGCATCTTCTAATACATTTAGTTCATCTAATGTAATTACATCAATCCCACTTTCTTTTAATCTAGTAGCATAAAATTTTACTTTGGCAGGATTTTTTGTTGCGAATAGTACTTTCATATTATCACCTATTTAATTTTATCATTTAATAGTTATTAAAGTAAATAAAAAGACTAATTTTATTAGTCTAAATATAAATTTACTTATTGCCATAATATTCTAGTTTTAGCCATTCTGAAATATTTGCGATTATTTGTATTTTATTTGTTTCAGCAAATAACACTTCTTCAAACGTTTTATATTCAGAACTATTTTTTTCATAAGAAATAATCATATTTAACTGTCTTTTAATTCTTTCTGAATTAGTTAAGTCATCACTTAAAGTTAGCTTATTATATATTTCTAAATTATCTAAACAAAATTCGTTTTTATCTAATTTTAATAACTCATCACTAGTAATATTATTTCTATTTTTATAGTCTAGTACTTTAAGATTACTAAATGTATTTTCTTCATTAGATGATATTAAATAACAGGTTCTTATTTCTTGCACTAGTGAGTTATAAAAATTATGTAGTAATGTATCATTAGTTTGTATTTCTTTTAAATAAGCCCAATTAAATATATTACTTTTATCTGTTATTTCATTCATATTTGATTTAATTTTATTTAAATTGTAATCTAAACTATTAAATAGTTCTTTATTATCATATTTATTATAAAAAATTTCTTCTTTGGGTTTTAACAGAATAGAACTTGAAATTACAACAGTAATTATTAATAAAATTGTTCCTAATAAAATATTTTTCATATATATACCTCTATTAAATTATAACACTTTTTCATACTTAATTATTAAAAAACCATCAAATTAATGATGGTTAAATTTCATATGGTGGAGCTGAGGAGAATTGAACTCCTGTCCAAAAACACTTTAAAAGTTACGTCTACAAGTTTGTTTAGTTAATAAGTGTCCTAATAAATATTGATAACTAACAATCAACTTATTAGTAAGTCTATTATTATTCATTATTACTGCTAGACAAAGTAATAATATACTCTATTTTAATCGAGCCTCTTTTAATTCCAATAGATAAAAACTAAAGAAGCAGCTAAGCTATTATTAAGCGAAAGCTAATTGATTTCTGTTTCCAGTTAAATTTTTTTGTACTTTAAGGAGTACACCTACTTGCAGTAAAATCCTCTATGTTTCTGTCGAAACCTGAGCAGCCCCGTAAAAAGAATTATATATGAATAGTTAATATTTGTCAATGTTTCATGTTCTTTTTGATTTCTAATTCCATATCTCTTTTTTTAATAGCTTCTCTTTTATCAAATACTTTTTTTCCTTTAGCAAGACCTAAAAGTATTTTAACTTTATTTTTAACAAAATATAATTTAAGTGGAACTAAAGTAATTCCATCTAGATTTACCTTGTCCCTTATTTTTAATATTTCTTTTTTATGAAGTAAAAGTTTTCTTGTTCTTCTTTCTTCATGATTAAACATACTTCCTTCTGTATATTCACTAATATGCATATTTAGAAGAAATATTTCTTCATTTCTAACTATCGCATAGCTATCAGTTAAATTGGCATTACCGTTTTTAACTGATTTTATTTCAGTACCTGTTAGTGAGATTCCACACTCATAAGTATCTAATACTTCATAGTCAAAGCGTGCTCTTCTATTATTTATTTCAATCATTTTGTTCACCTATTTTTCTTTGGAAAGAATTACATCTTGTAATCTCTCTTTCTGGTTGTCTTAAAACAAGTATAATGGCTCTTGATTCTAAACTAGCAGTTTCTACTCTTGCACATATTTTAGTGCCAAGTTCGTATATTACTGTTGATGAAGATGTAACGGAGATCTTTTTCCCTTCTTCCATTACTTTTTTATAACCAATATAATCGCAAAAGCATTCTATACCATCACTTGTTCTAACAATAAACATACTAGGAGTAAAGCCTATTATTTCTACTTCTAATTCTTCTCCTATATGAGTACTCATAAATAAAGCATTTTGATATTTTGCTACTTCTAATAAGTAGTGTTCTAGCATTTCTTGTTTTTCTAATAAATACTTTTTCTTTAAAGAATCTACTACATTAATATTTTTAAGGTAAAAATCATTTATATTCCCTTTTTCTACTTTACTTAAAATGCTCTTTATTTCTTGCAAACTAAAGCCATATGTTAGTCCCAGTTTAATTAGTTGCATGTTTTTAGATTTTTTGTTGCCTAAATTATTTATAACAACTGCTTTATTACCCTCTATTACATATTCTATTACATCGTCTTCTGCGATGTTTGTGATTTTATTTACAATTAAATAGTTTTCACCTTTTTTAATAAAGAAAAAACCATCTATTCTAATTACCTCAGCGAATATTGGTGAATATGCATCTATATCATAAATAACCTGGGTAGCACCATTATCGCAATTTAAATATAAAGCCATATCTCCTTCACGGTAACTGGTTGGAAGTTCATTTGTACTATCCTCAGTTATTTTTAATCTACCTTCATATTTCTGAGCTAAGCCTATTTTAGTTCCTTTATGAACAAAGCTTATCAGACCATTCTTAAAACTAATAACTTTTCGTTCAACTAAAGATAATACGATCTTTTCAATAACAGATTGTTCATAACCCGTAATATCCATAATTTGATTAATTGTTAAACTTGCATCTGCAAAAGACATAAGCTTAAATAACTCTAATTCTTTCATATATCCATCATCCCCACTTATATTATAATAGATTTAGTAAAAAAAATACAGTATTTATTAGTAATTTAGCTTTAAAATGCTATAATAATTTTAGGTGAAGAACATGTGGGGATATTATGTCTTTTTTTATTTAATATTTGCAGTTTTATTTACTCAAAATTATAAGATTGTTTTAAAAACTTCTAAAGGTAAAGGTGAAATAACAGTTTTATTAGAGTTTTTAAGTGGACTTTTTTCTTTATTGTTTATTCCTTTTTATATTACAAAGTTTCCTACTGATTATAGAATATATTTATTACTCTTAATATCACTTGTTTTTTATGCAATATCAGACCGCTTAAACACAACTATTAGAAAAGGTATAGAAGCATCTACCTATAGTATGATTAAACAGCTTTCCACGGTTTTTATGATATTAGCTGGTCTTATATGTTTAAATGAGCCATTTGTTTTAAAAAAAGTAATGGGATCTATTCTCATTATATTTAGTAACGTTTTAGTTTTTTACAATCCAAAAGGAAAAACATTCAATAAATATATTTTATTAGCGATTATTTCTAATATAATTTCAACAAGCGCTTTATTTATTGGTGTGAGTTTTAGCAATAATTTTAATATAGCTTTTTATGCTGCTTTAACAGTAATAATACCAGCATTATTAATATTTGTATTTGAAAGAATAAAGTTTAGTAATGTTAAAAAAGAATGGTCAAGTGGAAATAAAAAAGCCATTTTGCTCACATCTTTGGGTTGGGGAATAATGCTTGTTATGCAACTTAGAGCATATCAACTGGGAAGCGTTAGTAAGGTTGCTCCTCTTTCTGCTTTGACTGTTATTTTAAATGTTATATTTGGATATATATTTTTAAAAGAAAGAAATAAGTTGATTAATAAAATAATTGCAGCAATATTAATTATCATAAGTGTTTTTCTTATTAAAGGTTAAAAAAAATAAGTTAAAATACTTATTTTTTATTGTAATGGTAAATCATACAAGTCTTTTGCTGATTCAAAGAATAAAGGGAGTAATGTATTACATAAATTTTTATCAGAAACTTCTGTTAAAATATTTTTGTCTTTTTCTCTTAAAAATTTTATCTCGCCAGCTTCTATGTTTGCGGCATAAAAATAAATTACACCTTGATATATAGTTTTACTTGCAATAACATATTCCATATTACCATTTAGAGTAATAATATCCTTTATTTCAATATTCATCTTTTTTTACCGCCTGATTCATTATCTACCGTTACAATATCTTTTAATTGATCAAGGCAAACAGAATCACTCTCTAAGACCTTATTTAATGCTTCTTTTGCTTGTTTTTCATTGTTTGTTTTTATTCCTATATGCTTTAGCATAATAACGAAAACTCCAGTTGGTAGCATCAAGGTTGCTCCTAATGCAGGTAGTATCTTTGCTGATGGAGATAGAACTGCAATAAGTGCAAGCATTGCTACTTGTGCAATTATTCCAGCTGCATAGAGTTTAATTCCTTTTCTTTCTTTTTTTGCTTGTTCAGTGCATTCTGCATATTTTATTAGATTAGTAACCAAGTATTCTTGTTCTTCTTGTTCTTCTATCATATTTTCTCCTATAATTCTTTAATACATTTATTAAACATTAAATTTTATAAAAAAATGCTTTTTAAAAGCAATTGTAAGTACTCATAATTGGTGCTTGTGAAGAGAATCGAACTCTTATACCTGTTGGTACACGATTTTGAGTCGTGCGCGTCTACCAGTTCCGCCACACAAGCAAGTTATAAAATATATTATAGCATATTTATAACTTATTTGATTATTTTTCTGTATATTTTGACTCAAAAAGATTTATTTCTTCATCACTAATTATTTCTTTTTCTTCTATTTTAGGTAGTTCTTCTTTAGATTTAATTCCAAAATAGTCTAAAAATTTGTTTGTTGTTCCAAATAATATTGGTCTACCAGGAAGATCTGATCTACCTATTTCATATATTAGTCCTTTAAGTTGCAATTTTCTTAAAACATAAACACTAGATACGCCTCTTATATCATCTATTTGCTGGCGCGTAATTGGTTCATTATAGGCAATAATTGCTAAAGTCTCTAGTGCTTGATCACTAAGTTCATTTAAGCTTTCTTCTAGTACTAATTTCTCATAATAATTTTTATGCTCTTTTTTGGTTACTAACTTATAGATATTTCCAAACTGTTGAATGGTAATTCCTCTAGATTCAGCTTTGTAATCTTCTTCAAGTTTAATTATATATTTTTTTAATTCATCTTCAGTTATTTCAAGAGTACTTTTTAGTTCCTCAAAAGAAGCACCTTCTTCACCTTTTAAAAATAATATTCCTTCTATAATTGCTTCCATTTATTCACCCTTATCTAATAAATATATTTCGTTAAAATTATTATCTTGTAATATTTCTATTTCGCCTTTTTTTGCTAAATCTAAAATAGATAAGAAACTTACAACAATGTAATCCTTTTCTAGTCTATCAAATAACTGGGCAAAGTTAACTTTCTTATTTTTTCTAATAAGCTCTTTTATTTCTTTTGATCTAATAGTAACAGAGTATTCTTTAGTTGTTACTTTTGTTTCTAATGGGCTTTCTAGTCTTTTTCTTTCTAATAATTTATTTAAAGCATCAATTAAAAAACTTGTGTCTAGGACATCTTTTTCAATTACTTCTTCTTTTTTAAATGCAGATAAATTGGATATTTCTTTAGAATAAAAATTTTTTCTATCACTTTCAAGTGTTTTCAATTCTTCTTTAATATCTTTATATGATTGATACGCAAGTAATTTATTAATTAAGGCTTCTCTTGGGTCTAATTCTTCTTCAAGATTATTTTCTCTTTTAGGAAGTAAGATAAAAGACTTAATTTCAATTAATTCAGCGGCCATTGTTAAATATTCACTAGCAATATCTAAATCTAATTCTTCCATCTTATGTATATAGTTAAGGTACTGTTCGATAATGTTTTCTATTTTTACATCTTCTATTCTAATATTTTCTTTTTTTATTAGATGAAGAAGTAAATCTAATGGTCCATTAAAGTTATCTAGTTCTATTAAATATTCCAAAACAATCACCTTCTACTAATAAATATATTATAACAAAAAAAAGGACTTTATTCTATCCTTTTTTGTTATTAGCGATACCTTCAAAGGCTTTTAATACTTCAAGTGGTATAGCAAATATTACAGTATTAGATTGATCTGAGCTTAGGTCATTTAAAGTAGCAAGAGTTCTAAGGTGTAAAGCTCCTGGCGTTGCTCCCATGATACTAGCGGCTTTGGCTAAATTTTCAGATGCTTCTACCTCACCCTTGGCTTTAATAATAACCGCTGCTTTTTCTCTTTCAGCTTCAGCAGCTTTTGCGATAACTCTTTTCATTTCTTCAGGTAGTGAAACGTCTTTAAGTTCAACGTTTTCAACTTTTACACCCCATGGATCTGTTGCTTTATCAATAACAGTACAAATCTCAGCACTTATTTTTTCTCTTTCACTTAATAGTTCATCTAAAGTAACAGAACCCACAATATTACGCATTGTTGTTTGCGCTAATTGACTAACAGCGTAATAGAAATCTTGTACTTCACAGACTGCTCTTTCTGCATCAAATATTTTGTAGTAGATAACCGCATTTATCTTAATTGAAACATTATCTTTTGTAATTGTTTCTTGTTCTGGTACATCTACTGCTTTGGTTCTAATATCAACTTTGCGGTAGCTTTGAATAACAGGTAAAACTATTTTCCAACCTGGCTCTAATATTTTAGTAAACTTACCAAAGCTAAATAGTAATCCCCTTTCATACTGATTAATTTGTCTAATTGAACTCATTAATAATACAATAATTAAAATAATAAAATATCCCATATAATCCTCCTAAAATAATTATACTACAATTGATAATATATGATATAATTTTTTTGGTGAATTATGAAAAGATTTAATATGATTAATGAAAACTTTATTTGTGAGCATTGTGGAAAAGGAGTTGAAAAACTTGCTTATTCTGCTAGAGATCATTGCCCTTTTTGCTTATATTCAAAGCATGTGGATATTAATCCTGGTGACAGATTATGTGACTGCTCTGGTTTATTAGAACCAATTTCAGTTGAAAAATTTAAAAACACTTATAAAATAATTTATAAGTGTCAAAAATGTGGATATATTCATAAAAACATTATGGCTATTGATGATGACTTTGATTTAATAATAAAGTTATCTGTTTTAGCTAAATAATTTAGATATTGGATCAATAAAGATTATAACTAGGGCTATAACTACTAATAATATAATAGTAAATACAAGGCCTTTGTTACTTTCTTTTTTTGTTTTGTCTACGTATGTTTCTTGAACTATAGCAGGTTTTTTTTCATTTAAATCTACTACTTCAACAAATTCTTCTTTTTTCACTTCTGGAACTACAGTTGTGTTTTCAATTTGTGTAGTTACAGCTTCAGGAACTGGCTCTACTACCGTTTCTACAACTGGTATTGGATCTAGATTAGTAGGTACTACTGGCTCTACTATATCCACTACTGGAGTAACAACTGGATCTACAGGTGCTACTGGCTCTACAACTGGTTCTGTAGATACACTTGCGTCTATTAAAGCATTTTCATCTTTTAAAAGGTCATCGCCTTGGTTTTGAAATTCGTTATTCATATATTCCTCCTATTATTATATTGATATTATATCAAACTATTTTAATAATGTAAAATTATTATAAAAAAATAAGTAGAAATTATTTTCTACTTACTTCAAATTCTAGAAGTGGATGGTCACTTGTTAAGGCAACACCGTCATAAACTAGTTTGGCACCTTCTAGAACTAAATTATTTGATATAAAAGCTTGATCTATTCTGATATTTTTATCATTTTCTTTAGTATTACTAAACTGTACTAAATAAATACCAATCTTTTCAAGTCTTAAAATAAAATTTCTAAATATTGGTTTATTTAAAATCATATTGAAGTCACCCATTACAATAACTGGGTAGTTAGCTTTAGCTTCTTCTATTAAATTATATAAAGCATCTAATTGACTTTCTTGTATTTCATCTAGCTTATAATCTAGATGAGTATTTATAACAGCAGTTTCTCCTATACTGTCAAAATTGATAACAGAAACAGTCGCTACTCTAGGCATAATATCAAAAGGATTTTTTAAAATCATTCCTAAATTTTTTGGTACATATGGTAACCAAGTAGTGGTTGTGCTTATTACTTCTTCATCTGTAACAATTCCGCATCTTTCATTAGCATAACTAACTAGAGCTCTTCCACCTTGTCTATATTCTCCATATATCCCATATAAAGGTAAGTATCCTTCTAATCTATCACTATAACCTGCAACTAGTTCTTGTGTACCTAATAGGCTAATATCATTATCTACAAGATACTCTGCTACTGTCTTGGCATAATCTTTATCACCTACAACACCATTATAAAAAATATCATTATATCGATCTTTTAAATTAAATGATGCTATTCTTTCAAATCTAGCAGTTCTTTGTACTTTATATGGTACATTTTGAATGCTAGAAACATTTTGATGAGTAAGAATTGGAGCAAGATAAACACCAAGCGCAAGAGCTAATGATAAAGCTTTTCTAAACAAATGATGTTTTATTGGTTCTTTTTTATAAATTTTTAAATTTTTCATATTGCCTCCACAAATGAAGGTATAATAACATTTATTTGTATAATTGTCAATTTAATAACAAAAAAAAGATGCTTATTTTGCATCCTCTTTAACAAGTTCTAATATACATATAAGTGCATCATCACCTTGACGTTCAGCTAGTTTAAGTATTCTTGTATAGCCACCGTTTCTACTCTCGTATCTCTTAGCTAAATCATCAAATACTTTTTGAACTACTGTACTATCATTATGTAGGAAAGCTAATGCTTTTCTTCTTGATACTAATGATCCATCTTTACCATAAGAAATCATTTTATCAACAAATTTACGAGCTTCTTTAGCTCTTGTTTCTGTTGTTTTAATACTCTCGTTCATGATTAAATCTTTAGTCAAGTTAGCAAGCATACTTCTTCTATGTTTGTTAGTTACGCCTAATTTTCTGTACATAATATTCCTCCTAACTAATCTTCATCGTGAAATTTAAGCCCCATATCTTTAATTTTATCAATTACTTCTTTTAAAGATTTCTTGCCTAAATTACGAATCTTCATCATTTCTGTTTCAGTTTTTTCAGTTAAATCACCTAAAGTATTAATACCAGCTCTTTTTAAACAATTATAAGCTCTAACAGAGAAGTCTAGTTCATCAATTGGAGTTTCCAATTTTTTTAATTTAGAATCTTCTTGCTTAGCATTCATAACTCCTGTCATGTCAGCAATTTCAGATAAATCTGTTACAACATTTAAATGTTCAATTATTATTTTTGCAGCTAAAGCCATAGCTTCTTCTGGTTTAATTGATCCATTTGTATAAACATTCATAATTAATTTATCGTAGTTAGCATCATGACCAACACGAGCGTTTTCTACTTCATAACTTACTCTTTCGATTGGTGAGTATAGAGCATCAATTGGAATATATCCTATTTTGTTATTTTCAATATATTTTTTATTTTCATTTGAAGGTACGTATCCACGACCATTTGATATAATAAATTCCATGTCAAGTTTTCCGCCTTTAGATAAAGTTGCGATTACTTGATTTTTATTTACTATTTCAATATCAGAACTTACTTCAATATCTGCTGCAGTTATTGTTTTTTCTTCGTTTACAAATAAATGCGCTACAACATCTTCGTCAGTATGGTTTTTAACTACAATATTTTTTAAATTTAAGATAATTGAAGTAACATCTTCAACAACGCCTTCAATTGTCTGAAATTCATGCATAACACCATCTATTTTGACAGCAACAATGGCTGATCCTGGCATAGAAGATAACATTACACGGCGAAGCGAATTACCTAAAGTAGTTCCAAATCCTCTTTCAAGTGGTTCTAATTCAAATTTTCCATAATTATTATTTTCAACATATTCTGTAATTTTATATATTGGTTTTTCAAAGTCTAGCATATATACTATACTCCTTTCTTAATTAACCACGTGGACGCTTTGGTGGACGACATCCATTATGTGGAATTGGTGTAACATCAGAAATTGAAGTTATTTCAAGTCCTGGTGTTTGTAGGGAACGAATAGCAGTTTCTCTTCCAGAGCCTAATCCTTTAACAAAAACCTCTACTTTTCTCATTCCCATATCAACTGCTACTTTTGCAGCAGCTTCAGCTGCCATGCCAGCAGCAAATGGAGTTGATTTTTTGCTTCCTTTAAATCCTAATGTACCAGCAGAAGCCCAACTGATGGCATTTCCATCATTATCACTAATTGTAACAATTGTATTGTTAAAAGTTGAGTGAACGAATGCTTTACCTTCAGGTACATTTTTCTTAACTTTACGCTTTCTTGCTTTATAAGCCATTTAAACATAACCTCCTTTTTTCTAATTATGCTACTAATTATTTACTAACAGTTTTTTTGTTTGCTACTACTTTTCCTTTACCTTTACGAGTACGAGCATTTCTATTTGTTCTTTGTCCTCTTACTGGTAACCCTTTTTTATGACGAGTTCCTTGATATGAATTTATTTCCATTTTAGTTTTAATATTCATATTAACTTCGCGTCTTAAATCTCCTTCAGTAGTATAATTACCCATTACATCACGAATTGCAGTTATTTCATCATTAGTAAGATCAATTGCTTTTTTATTAAAATCTACTTTTGCATCTTTTAATATTTTATTTGATAGACTTCTACCAATCCCAAAAATATAAGTTAGCGCAATTTCTACTCTTTTATTATTTGGTATATCTACACCTTTAATACGTGCCATAAAACACCTCCTATTATCCTTGTCTTTGTTTATGTTTTGGATTTGAACAGATTACAATGACTTTCCCTTTTCTTCTAATAATTTTGCATTTCGCACAAATTTTTTTTACTGATGGTTTAATTTTCATAGTATCTTCCTCCTATTTTCTATAGGTTATACGCCCACGTGTTAAGTCATATGGTGATAATTCAATAACTACTGTATCACCTTCCAAAATGCGAATCTTGTTCATTCGGATTTTGCCAGAAACGTGAGCTATTACAGTATGTTTGTTCTCAAGTTCGACTCTAAATGTACCACCTGGTAATATTTCCATTACTTTTCCGGTAACCTCTATAACATCGTCCTTTGCCACTTATATCACCCCTTTGTAAGTATTTCATAGCCATCTTTAGTTACTACTACTGTATGCTCGAAATGAGCTGATGGCATACTATCTCTTGTTACAATTGTCCAGTCATCTGAAAGAATCTCTACACCTGCTTTTCCTAAATTTAACATAGGTTCAACAGCTATAACCATTCCCTCTTTTAAAATTATACCAGTGCCAGCTTTGCCAAAGTTCGGAACATCTGGTTCTTCATGAACATCAGTTCCAACACCATGGCCTACTAATTCTTTAACTACTCCTAAGTGATATTTATCAGCGACTTTACTGACAGCAGCTCCAATATCACCTACATGAGCACCTTCTTTTATAACTGAAAGTCCAGTAAAAAGTGATTCTTCTGTTTCAGATAGTAAATCAAGCAATTCTTTTTTTACATTTCCGACTGGATAAGTCCAAGCTGAATCACCATGATATCCTTTATAGCAAGCACCTATATCTATTGATATAATGTCGCCTTCTTTTAATTTTCTATTACTTGGTATCCCATGTACTACTTCATCATTAATAGAAGTACAAATACTAGCTGGAAATCCATTGTAATTTTTAAATGAAGGTGTTGCATTTTTACTTAATATAAAGTTTTCTGCTAAACGATCTAATTCTTTAGTAGTTATTCCTGGCTTGATATAATCTTTTAAATATGAATGAGTAAGAGCAACAATCTTTCCTGCTTCTTTTAGAAGAGAAATTTCTCTTTCTGTCTTAATCGTAATCATTTATTGCCTTCTATTTAATAATTTCTTCAATTATTTTTAGGGCAACATCGCTACCACTATTGCCGTCAACACGATATAATGCGCCTTTTTTTTCATAATATTCGATTAATGGAGCAGTTTTTGTGAAATATGTATCAAATCTTTGATTAAATGTCTCTTCATTGTCATCACTTCTTTTTGTAAGTGTTGCGCCACATCTATCACAAATATTTTCAACCTTAGGCTTTTTATCTTCTAGTATTGTATTAAATATTGCGCCACACGCAGTACAACTTACTCTACCAATAGTTCTTTTCTTAGCTAATTCTTTATCTACTTCTAAGAAAATGACAAATCCTAATTCTTTGTTCATACTTGCAAGAATATTTTCATATTCTTCAGCTTGTTCAATTGTTCTTGGAAATCCATCTAAAATGTAGCCATTTTTGCAATCATCTTGCATAATTCTACTCTTTAATAAATCTAGAACAATTTCATTTGATACAAGTTGTCCTTTGTCTAGTATCTCTTTAATCTTTAAACCATTTTCATCGCCTTTAGCAACAGCTTCTCTAAGTAGATCTCCTGTTGAAATATGCGCTAAATTGTATTTTTGTTTTAAAGCATCAGATACAGTACCTTTCCCCGCAGCTGGCGGAGCAATAAATATTATTGGTTTCATCTTCTTCTTCCTTTCACATAGCTTCTACTTAATAGTGTACTTTCTATTTGTTTATATACTTCTAGAGTAACTCCAACTACAATTAATAGTCCTGTTCCTCCGATAGTTACACTTGTTGGTAAATTTGATATCATACCAAATATAATTGGCATAACAGCAATTATTACCAAGAAGAAAGTACCTACAACAGTTATTCTCTTAAGAATTCCTGTTATATATTTTGTTGTCTCTACTCCAGGCCTAATACCTGGTATATATCCACCACTTTTTTCTAAGTTGTCTGACATTTCTTTTGTATTAATTTGAATAAATGTATAAAAATATGCGAAAACAAATATTGATAAAGCATATATTACTAAGCCAGTTGGCGTAGTATAATCTATCCAAGTGTTATAAAAAAGTGTAACATCAGTATTTTTAATAGCAGATATGACAAGCGCAATTAATGAGAATAATGTTGATGCTAGTATTACTGGCATAACATTAGATGAATTAAGTTTAAATGGAATATAGTTTTGATTACTTAGTGCACTTGTTGATTTATTAGCATATTGTATATTTATTCTGCGTTCTGCTGATTCAATATAAATAACACCTAACACTATTCCTACATATACAGCAATAAATAGTATAAATGATACTATACCAATAAATGTTGATTGTACAGAAGTTGTTACAACTAATGCATTAAAAGCATTTATAAACATTACTGGTAAATTAGATATAATTCCAGCCATGATTATTAAAGATATTCCATTACCAATACCTTTTGCAGTAATTCTATCTCCTAACCAAAGTAAGAAGGCAGTTCCTGCAGTTAAAACTAATGAATATTCCATATATTCAAGTACTGTTCCATTACTAATATAAGTAAATGAGAATATAAATCCTTGAATAAATGCCATGAATATTCCTAGTACTCTTGTTATTTGATTTAATTTAGTTCTTCCAGTATATCCTTCTTTAGCAAGTTCTTCAAAATAAGGAACAATACCCTTTTCTAAAAATTGCATAATCATTGAAGCCATAATGTATGGCATAACACCTAAAGAAAAAATTGAGAATTTTTCTAAAGCGCCTCCACCCATTACATTTAATAACTGAAGTAGTCCAAGACCACCAATTCCTAAATTATCTTCGTTTATTCCAGGTACGACTATAGTTGCACCTAGTTTAAAAATAAACAATATTAATAAAGTAAATAATAATTTCTTTTTAATATCACTATTCTTAGGATTAAATATTTGCTTAATTGTAGCAAACATTTTACATCACCTCGGCTTTTCCACCAAGCTTTTCTATTTGTTGTTTTGCAACTTCAGAAAATTTATGTGCTTTAACAGTTAATTTTCTTTCTAAAGTTCCTTGTCCTAATACTTTAATTCCATTTAGTTGGTTTTTAACAAGTCCCATCTCTTTTAAAAGTTCTGGAGTAACAATCGCTCCTTCTTCAAAAGAATTTAAGTCACTTAAGTTAATTACAGCATATTCAGTTTTAAATTTAGCATTAGAGAATCCTCTTTTAGGAAGTCTTCTATATAATGGTAGCTGTCCGCCTTCAAATCCAGGTCTAACTCCGCCACCACTTCTAGCATTTTGTCCTTTATGCCCTTTACCACTTGTTTTTCCTGTTCCACTACTTGTTCCGCGTCCAACTCTTTTACGAGTTTTAGTAGCACCAAATGGAGCATACATTGTATGTAATTTCATTATATAATCTCCTCCACTTTTTTACCACGAAGACTAGCAACTTTTTCGGCAGATCTTTGTGTTTTTAATGCTTTAAGTGTTGCATATGCCATATTAATGGTTGTACGAGCACCAAGTGATTTAGATAAGATGTCTCTTACTCCAGCAAGTTCTAATACTGATCTAACAGGTCCTCCTGCTTTAACACCAGTACCTTTTGAAGCTGGTTTTAATAAAACTTTACTTGCTCCCTGAACACCGAATGCTTCATGAGAAATTGTTCTTCCATCAACGATAGAAACATCAGTAACATTTTTTGTTGCTGTTTGCACTGCTTTTTTAATTGCATCAGGAACTTCATTTGCTTTTCCTGAACCAATTCCTACTTTCCCATTTCTGTCTCCAACAGCTACTGTTGCAGAGAAACGGAAGTGACGTCCACCTTTTGTTACTTTTGTAACTCTACCTATATTAATGATTTCTTCATCATATAATTTTTGACGAGGTTCTCTTTTTCTATTTTCCATTGCGTCCCTCCTTAAAATTCTAATCCATTTTCGCGTGCTGCATCAGCTAGTGCTTCAACACGTCCGTGATATAGGTATCCACCTCTATCAAATACTACTTTTGTAATTTTAACTTTTTTAGCTCTTTTTGCTAATAATTCTCCAACTTTTTTAGCAGCTTCTATATTGCCACCATTTTCAAGTTTTAGCTCTTTATCAATTGAAGAAGCACTAACCAAAGTAATACCCGCTTCATCATCGATTAATTGAGCGAAAATATTAGCATTTGATCTAAAAACATTTAGTCTTGGTATTTCTTTTGTACCAACAACATTTTTTCTAACACGAGCATGTCTTGCTACGCGCTTAACATTACGAGCTACTTTGTTTATCATAAGTATTACTCTCCTTCACTTATTATTTAGATGCTTTCTTTCCTTCTTTACGAATTATGTGTTCATCTTTGTATCTAATTCCTTTACCTTTGTATGGCTCAGGTGGTCTAACTTTTCTTATATTAGCAGCATATTCTCCAACTTTTGCTTTGTCAATTCCTTTTATAGTTAATTCTGTATTACTTGGAGACTCTAAACTAATACCACTAATAATCTCTATTTCAACAGGATGTGAAAATCCAGCTGTAATAGATAACTTATTTCCTTTTAATGCAAAACGGTAACCTACACCAACTGCTTCTAGTTTTTTTTCAAAGCCAGTAGTAACACCTTCTAGCATATTGGCAATATTAGCATTAGCTGTTCCATGGAAATTTTTAACTGAATCATTTTTTCTTGAAACAATTATTTCTCCATCTTGAACTGTTGCTTTAATATCTTTATGTATCTCAGTAGAAAGTTCTCCTTTAGGACCTTTTACTGTAACAATGTTATTGTCAACTGATACTGTAACGTTTGCAGGTACTTTAAGCACTCTGTTTCCAATACGACTCATAGTAAATCCTCCTTACTTTCTACCAAATATAAGCTAATACTTCACCACCAAGAGACTTACTTCTTGCATCTTTACCAGTCATAACACCTTGTGATGTTGAAACGATAGCGATTCCAAGTCCATTTAAAACTCTTGGTATTTCATTAGCCTGTGCATAAACACGAAGCCCTGGCTTAGAAATTCTCTTAAGTCCAGTTATAACGCGTTCCTTATTTTGTCCATATTTTAAACTTAATAAGATTAAGTTTTGAACACCGTTTTCTTTAATCTTATAATCAGCTATAAATCCTTCAGATTTTAAAATCTTTGCGATTTCAACTTTTAGATTAGATGCAGGTATTTCAACTTCTTTATAACGCATTTGATTTGCATTTCTTATTCTTGTTAGCATATCTGCAATTGGATCTGTCATATAATCCCTCCTTCTTACTTACCAGATTACCAACTTGATTTGGTAACTCCAGGTATTTGTCCTTTATAAGCTAATTCCCTAAAGCAAATACGGCAAATGCCATATTTTTTTAGTACAGCATGAGGTCTACCACATATTTTACAACGGGTATAATTACGTACTTTAAATTTTGCAGGTTTATTAGCTTTATTAATCATACTTTTTTTTGCCATTATTTCCTCCTAAATTACTATTTCTTAAATGGTATTCCAAAAGCTTTTAAGAGGTCGTATGCTTCTTCATTTGTTTTAGCTGTTGTAACAAAAACAATGTCCATACCACGAACTTTAACAACATCATCAAATTCTATTTCTGAAAATATTAGTTGTTCTGTAAGTCCTAGTGTATAGTTTCCTTTGCCATCAAATGCTTTACTTGATACTCCTCTAAAATCTCTTACACGAGGTAATGTAATACTAACTAATTTATCTAAAAAGTTATACATATTTTCCCCACGTAATGTTATTTTACATCCTATTGCTTGACCTTCTCTTACCTTAAAGCCTGCGATTGCTTTTTTAGCTTTAGTAGCAACTGGTTTTTGACCTGTTATCTTTTCTAAATCTAACATTGCAGCTTCAAGTAATTTACTATTAGTTGTAGCATCTCCTACACCCATATTAATAACGATTTTGTCTAACTTTGGAACGTTCATAACACTTTTATAACCATATTTTTCACTTAATAGTTTAATAATTTCGTTATTGTATTTTTCTTTTAAGCGGTTCATAAATGTTTTCTCCTTCCAATTAATTAATATTTTCTTTAGATTTTTTTGCAACTCTTACTTTGTTGCCTTTTTTATCTACTGTGTGCCCAACTCTAGTTGGTTTATTTGTCTTAGGATCAATAAGCATTGCATTTGATGCATGAATAGGTGATTCTACGTCTATGATAGAACCAGCTTGTTGTCCATTAGGCTTTACAGTTTTTTTAACCATATTAACACCTTCTATAACAACTCTATTTTTTGCTTTTAATGTTTTAACTATTTTTCCTTCTTTGCCTTTTTCTTTACCGGCAATTACGACTACTTTATCTCCAGTTTTGAAGTTCATTTTAACTCTCCTTTACAAGTACTATAGCACTTCTTTAGCAAGTGATACAATCTTCATATACTTGTCACGTAATTCACGTGCCACTGGTCCAAAGATACGAGTTCCAACTGGACTTTTATCATCTTTAATAATAACGCACGCATTATCATCAAACTTAATATAAGATCCATCTTCTCTTCTTAGACCAAATTTGCTTCTTACAACTACAGCTTTAACAACCTTTCCAGATTTAACTGTGCCATTAGGAAGCGCTTTTTTTACAGTTCCAACAACTACATCACCAATATTGCCAGTTTTTACTTTACTGCCGCCAAGAACACGAATTACTAGTAATTCTTTAGCTCCTGAATTGTCGGCAACTTTCAAACGACTCTCTTGCTGAATCATATATTAACCTCCTCAATAATCAATTATAAAATAATTGCTTTCTCTACTATTTCAACTAAACGATAACGTTTCATTTTTGATAGTGGTCTAGTTTCAACAATACGTACTTTATCACCATTTTTTGCTTCATTCTTTTCATCATGAACAGCATATTTTTTAGAATATTTAACACGTTTTCCATATAACTTATCTGTTTTGTATGTTTCTACTACAACAGTTATAGTTTTATCATTTTTATCACTTACTACAGTACCTAGTAATTCATGAGTTTGTTTTGTTTCCATAAGTCCTCCCTCTAATTACCTTTAAGTTCTCTTTCACGTATAATTGTTTTCATACGTGCTACTAATTTTCTTAGTTCTCTTATTCTTGAAGGCTTTTCAAGATTTCCTGTAGCTTGACTTAAACGTAAATTAAATAATTCTTCTTTATATTCTTCGATTTTCTTAGTGATTTCTAGCGTAGTTAATTCTCTAATATCATTATTCTTCATTAGCTTCACCACTTTCTTTAGTTACGAACTTGCATCTGATTGGTAACTTATGCATAGCAAGTCTTAAAGACTCTCTTGCTGTTGCTTCATCAACACCAGCTATTTCAAACATAATTTTACCTTGTTTAACAACTGCAACCCATACCTCTGGTTGACCCTTACCTTTACCCATACGAGTTTCTAAAGGTATTTTAGTTAATGAAAGATGAGGAAATATATTAATCCATACTTTTCCACCACGCTTCATAAAACGAGTCATCGCAACTCTGGCAGCTTCTATTTGCTGTTGAGTTATCCATGCACCTTCTAGTGCTACTAATCCATACTCACCAAATGTTAATTTAGTATTTCCTCTTGAAACACCATCATATGGTAATCTATGAACTCTTCTATATTTAGTTCTTTTTGGAATTACTGCCATCAGTATTACCTCCTTTTTTCTTAGTAGGAAGTATTTCTCCTTTATATATCCAAACTTTTACACCAATCTTACCATATGTTGTATTAGCTTCTTTAATAGAATAATCAACATCTGCTCTAATTGTATGTAGCGGAACATTACCTTCTGCGTATCCTTCGCTTCTAGCCATTTCAGCTCCACCTAAACGTCCAGATACTAGAGTCTTTATTCCTTTTGCTCCCGCTTTCATAGCATTTCTAATTGCTCTTTTTTGAGCTATTCTAAATGAAACGCGGTTTTCTATTTGGTGTGCTATTGAGTCAGCAACAAGTGCTGCATCAATATCTGGGTTTTTAATTTCCATAATAGAAATTTGAATTTCTTCTTTTACTAGTTTTTCTAGTTCTTTTCTAATTTTTTCAATTTCATCGCCACCATGGCCTATTACAACACCTGGCTTTGCTGTATTGATTGTTACTTCTACTTTTTTAGAAGTTCTTTCGATAAGAATGCTAGAAACTGCGGCGTCTTTTAACTTTTCAGTCAAATATTTACGAATTTTAACATCATTATTTAAAAACTTAGCGAAGTCCTTGTTACCTGCGTACCATTTTGACTCCCAAGTTTTGTTAACACCCATTCTAAGTCCAACTGGGCTAACTTTTTGACCCACGAGATTTCCTCCTTTATTTTAGTTTTTCACTAACTACAACAGTTACGTGACTTGTTCTTTTTTTAACTGGATCAATGCGTCCACGCGATCCAAATCTCATTCTTTTTAATGTTTTTCCTTCACCAACATAAGCTTCTTTAACAAATAAATTGTTTTTATTAAGACCTAAGTTGTTTTCGGCATTAGCAGTTGCTGAGAGTAATACTTTATGCATTATTCTAGCAGAATCTTTATTTAAATTAGCTAAGATACTATCTGCTTCTACAACTGATTTATTTCTAATCAAATTAGCAATTAATGCAGTTTTTCTAGGAGTAGTTCTAACACCTTTAGCTATTGCTTTTGCTTCCATTATGTTCTCCTTTCAGATTATTTAGTAGTAGTAACCTTTTGTGAACCATGTCCACTAAATTTACGTGTTAGCGCAAACTCTCCTAATTTATGTCCAACCATATCCTCTGTTACATATACTGGTATAAATTCTTTACCGTTGTGAACAGCAAATGTTAGTCCAACAAATTCAGGATAAATTGTAGAACGGCGTGACCAAGTTTTGATTACTTCTTTTTTACTAGAATCAGCTACTTTTTTCACTTTTGATATTAAATGTCCATCTACAAATGGACCTTTTTTTAAACTTCTTGCCATTTTATAAAATCATCCTTTCTTTATTTTGCACGACGACGAACAATTAACTTGTTTGAAGCTTTTTTGTTTTTACGTGTCTTATATCCAAGAGCAGGTTTACCCCAAGGAGTAACTGGACCTTTACGACCAATAGGCGCACGTCCTTCTCCACCACCATGTGGGTGATCATTAGGATTCATTACTGAACCTCTGACAGTTGGTCTAATACCCATATGTCTTTTACGTCCGGCTTTACCAATATTTACTAGTTCATAGTCTGCATTTCCAACTTCTCCAATTGTTGCGCGACATGTTGATAAAACTTTTCTAACTTCTCCGCTTGTTAAACGAAGTAAAGTGTATTTTCCTTCTTTTCCAAGAATTTGAATTGATGAACCAGCTGTACGAGCCATTTGTCCACCTTTTCCTGGCATTAATTCAACATTATGTACCATTGTTCCTTCTGGAATATTAGCTAAGCATAGAGTGTTACCAATTTGAATATCAGTAACTTCTCCACTTACAACTTTATCTTCTACTTTTAAGCCTTTTGGCGCTAAAATATATCTTTTATCACCATCTACAAAATTTACTAAAGCAATGTTTGCTGTTCTATTAGGATCGTATTCGATTGCAACAACAGTTCCAATAACACCATCATTATTTCTTTTGAAATCAATAAGACGATATTTTCTTTTTGCTCCGCCACCACGATGTCTAACAGTTATTCTTCCTTGATTATTACGCCCGCTTTTTTTGTTTAATGTTGTAACTAATGATTTCTCAGGTGAAGTTTTTGTAATCTCTTCATTTTTTAGTGTTGACATTCCACGTGAAGCGTTAGTGACTGGTTTATAACCTTTTATAGCCATACTAAACCTCCTTATTTATTAAGTTCAATTGAACTACCATCTTTTAACTTAATGATTGCTTTTTTAATGTGATTTGTTCTACCAACATATTTGCCAACTCTTTTTTTTCTTGGTTTAACATTAATAGTGTTTACACTTTCAACTTTTACATTAAAAACTTTTTCAATTGCTTGCTTTATTTGAATTTTATTTGCTTTTGGATCAACACTAAATGTAATAGTGTTTTTATTTTGTAGTAAGTCAGAACTTTTTTCAGTTATTATTGGTGCCTTGATAATTTCTCTATAATCGTTCATTAAACAAGCACCTCCTCAATTGCTTTAATTGCATCTTCAGTAATAATCATATTATCTGCTGATACAACATCAAATGTATTAATTTCACTTGCTTCAAGTAAAATAATATTTTTTAAATTTCTTGTTGCTAATACTAGATTATCATTTAATTCTTTAACTACTATTAGAACTTTTTTACCTAAACTAAAATTACTAAGTATAGCCTGAGCTGTTTTAGTTTTAGAATCAGTCATTAATAAAGAATCAAGTGCGATTAATTCGCTTTCAATTACTTTATAAGATAAAGCTGATCTTAAAGCTAAATTTCTTTCCTTACGATTCATTTTAATGCTATAGCTTCTTGGATGTGGTCCAAATACTACACCTCCACCAGTCCAGTGTGGTGCTCTAGTACTACCTTGTCTAGCACGGCCAGTACCTTTTTGTTTCCAAGGTTTTCTTCCACCACCACTTACTTCAGCACGTGTCTTAGTAGAAGCTGTTCCTTGTCTAGTAGCGTTTTGAGCTAATCTGATTGCATCATATAAAACACTATCATTTGGCTCAATTCCCCAAACATTTTCGTTTAAAGCTAAATCTTTAACTTTTTCACCTTTAATATTTAATACAGTTATTTTTTCCATAAATCCTCCTACTACTCTTCAGTAGTAACTGGATCAACAGTAGATTCAGTACTTTCTAAAATTTCTTCGTTTTCACTAACTTCTGTAACATAAATATTTAATTCTTCAACTTCGTTTATTTTGCCATTATTCTTCTTTGCTGAACGAATTAGAACTAAACTATTTTTAGGTCCAGGAATATTTCCTTTTACTAAAATTACATTATTTTCTGTATCTGTAGATACAACTTCAAGATTTTGAATAGTAACTGTCAACTCTCCCATGTGTCCTGGTAAATTCTTACCTTTAAATACACGCATAGGTCTCATTGTTCCCATTGATCCTGGTTTTCTATGATAGTGTGAACCATGTGTCATCGGTCCTCTTGTTTGTCCATGTCTCTTGATAACACCTTCGAATCCTTTACCTTTTGTAACGCCTGTTACATCGATAACTTCTCCGGCAGAGAATGAATCAGCTTTGATAACTTCTCCTAGTGTATAATCACTAACATTTACTCCTCTAATTTCTCTAAAGAAGCGCTTAGGTGTAGTTCCTGCTTTTTTAGCATGTCCTACTGATGCTTTCGTCGCTAATTTTTCCCTTGTAGTTTTAAAACCCAATTGTATTGCTTCATAACCATCATTTTCTTTTGTCTTAATTTGTGTTACCACATTTGGTTCAACTTCAACAACAGTTACTGGAACTAATACACCTGATTTTGTAAACACTTGTGTCATTCCAATTTTGCGACCTAAGATTCCTTTCATAATTTTCCTCCTAAAATTTCTTATAATTTAATTTGAATATCCACACCGCTTGGAATTTCAAGATGAGTTAAAGCATCTATTGTTTCCTTGCTTGGATTTTCAATGTCAATTAATCTTTTGTGTGTTCTTTTTTCAAATTGTTCACGAGCATCTTTGTACTTATGAACAGCTCTTAGAACAGTGATCTTTTCGATTTCTGTTGGTAATGGTACTGGACCGATTACAACTCCACCTGTTCTTTTTACAGTTTCAACGATTTTAGCACAAGCAGCATCTAAGCTTCTGTGTTCAAATGCTTTTAATCTGATACGAACTTTAGTTTTTGACATTTGTATCCTCCCTTCGCCTATATCTTAGTATAGACTTGCTCCGTGTAAACACCCGATAGCTTATATTTTGTTTTTCAACTTAACCTAGCGTATCGACAACCTTACACATCACAGCATGCCACACATCAAGAATTATACACGACTTAATTATATATTGCAAGGATTTTTTAATTTTTTTACATATTTTAGTGAAATGACATTTTATTTATCTGTTTATGTACATTTTTACCTGATAATAATATTTTTATACCACTTATTTAAAAATTAGTGATATATTTTATGTGTGTGATATATTTTTTTTGTGGGAGATTTATATGAAATTTGTTTTCGATGAAGATAACAGCATTAATGAGAATGAAATTATCATTAAATATAAAAATGACGATTCGCTTATTACTCAAATTAAGAATTATATTAATAGTTTCGAAACTACTAAAATTTCTTTTTATAAAAGAGGGCATGAATATTTCTTAGACGTTAATGAAATTCTTTTTTTTGAAACAGAGAAACAGATGAGTATGGTATTTGCGCGCATACCATAAATGATATTTTTACTGTTAAGTATAAACTGTATGAGTTAGAAAAAATATTACCTAGTAATTTCATCAGAGTTTCAAAAGCGGCTATTGTTAATATTAATCATATATTTTCAATTAATCGAAACATTACCTCATCGAGTTTAATTAAGTTTAATAAAACCCATAAACAAGTATATGTTTCTAGATTTTATTTTAAAAATCTAAAAGAAAAAATGAAAGGAAATTTAAAATGAAAAAAATATTTTGGGGACTGCTATTTATTCTTAGTGGAGCTTTCCTAGTTACTAATCAGCTTGGTTATTTAGGAGAAAATTTAAATGTATTTAGTATTATTTTTACAATATTCTTAATACCTGTTTTTATTAGCTCGTTATTTAAAAGAAATTTTTTTGCATCAATGTTATCATTAGGCTTACTAACAATACTTTATAAAGGAGAACTTAATTTAGACGGTTTAAGTAATTTTGTTATTATATTGACTGCTATACTTATGGGTATTGGTTTACACATTTTATTTGGAAAACATTGTAAATGTCATAATGAACATTTTGATAAAATTATAAATGATACCGACAGTAGCGAAGTTAATCTTGATGTTTCTTTTGGTTCTAGTATTAAATATGTTAATACAGATAACTTTTTAAAAGCTAACATCAAGTGTTCTTTTGGCGCAATAAAAATGTATTTTGATAATGCCAATATCGCCGATGATAGCGCAGTTATTAACTTAGATGTTTCATTTGCAGGAGTAGAGTTATTTATTCCAAAGGATTGGAAAATAATTAATAAAGTTGATGTTACACTCGGTGCTGTTGAGCAAAAAAATACCTCATCTAAAACTAATAAAACCGTTATTTTAAGCGGTAATGTTAGTTTGGGGGGCATTGAAATAATGTATATATAAAAAAGATAGTTGAAACTATCTTTTTATTTTTTTACTATTACTTGTTCTCTTTCAGGGCCAACACCAATAAACTTAATTGGTGTTTTTGTATATTTCTCTATAAAATTTAAATAAGCTTTAGCTTCTTTTGGTAAATCCTTGCGCTTTCTAATATTACTAATATCGCCAAAATTGCCTTTAAATGTTTTATAAACTGGTTTTGAATTACTACAAATATCTGCATCAGTTGTAAATGCATCTAATATATTGCCCTCAAAATCATAAGCTGTGCACACTTTGATCTCATCTAGTTTTCCTATTGTATCAACATGATTAATAGCAAGTGCTGTAATACCATTAATATTAATTGCGTATTTTAAAGCAACTAAGTCAAGCCAGCCACATCTTCTAGGACGACCCGTAGTAGTTCCATATTCATGACCTAATTCTCTTATTTTATCTCCTATTTCATTTTTTAGTTCTGTTATATAAGGACCTTCTCCTACCCTTGATGAATAGCCCTTTAAGACCCCATACACTTCACCTATATCTTTAGCTCCTAATCCGCTACCTGTTATAATTCCACCAATCGTTGGATTACTGCTAGTAACATAAGGATAACTTCCAAAATCAATATCAAGAAGTGTTGCCTGTGCTCCTTCGCAGATAACTTTCTTTCCTTCTTCTATACATTTATGAACTAGCACTTCTGTTTGACATACAAAAGGTCTTAATTCTTCTATGTAATCTAAATACGTTTTATATATTTCATCACTATTTAATTTCGGATAATTGTATAGTTTAAATAAAGCGTTTTTAGCTTCAACATTTCTATCAAGAAGTTTTTTAAAACTTTCTTTATATAAATCGCATACTCTAATCCCAGAACGTTCAAATTTATCACAATAGGCCGGTCCTATTCCTCTATTTGTTGTACCGATTTTGCCTTCTTTTCTTAAGTCTTCAAGTAATTTATCCATGGCAATATGATAAGGAAAGATAACGTGAGCTTTATCACTTATTTTTAAGTTACTTACATCTATTCCGTTGGCTTTTAAATTATTAATTTCATCTACTAAAACTTTAGGATCAATTACTACACCATTACCAATAATAGCAATAGTGTTTTTACTAAATATTCCTGATGGTATTAGATGCATTGCATATTTTTTTCCATCAAAAACGATTGTATGTCCTGCATTATTACCACCAGTTGCCCTAACTGAAACATCAGCATTTTGTGCCAAGTGATCAATTACTTTACCCTTTCCTTCATCACCATAAAAACTTCCTAAAACAACATCAACTTTCATATACCCTCTTACTTTCTATCAGCTAATTTACTAGCATATCCAATATAGTTTAGCGGCGTTAAATCTAGAAGTATTTTCTTATCTTCTTTGGCTAAGAAGTCCAAACTATTTATAAAACTTTTTAAATCTTTTTCTTTGATGTCTTTTCCTCTGGTTAAATCTTTTAACTTGTCATAGGCATCAGGATAACCATACTTTCTAAGCATTGTCTGAATAGGTTCTGCAAGTACTTCCCATTTATCAATAAGATTTGCTTCTATTTTTTCTTTATCTACTACGCATTTATCTAAACCCTTTGATGTCTCATGAATTGCTTGCAATGAATATCCTATCGCAAGGCCAATATTTCTTTTGCTTGATGAGTCTGATAAATCTCTTTGCAATCTTGATTTTGTTAGTTTATTTGATAGTGCCATACATAGACTATTTGATATATCTATATTCGCCTCACTGTTTTCAAATTTGATTGGATTTATTTTATGAGGCATTGTACTAGAACCAACTTCATTTTTAACAGGTATTTGTTTAAAATATCCCATACTTATATAAAGCCACATATCAACATTAAAGTCTAATAAAATATTATTGAAATTACGAATACTATCTAATATTCTCGCTATATAGTCATGTCCTTCAATTTGCGTTGTATATTCACTAAAATTTAGTCCCAAATATTTTTTTATAAATGTTTTTGAATTTTCTTCCCAATCTATATTTGGGTAAGCTATACTTAGGGCACTATAATTGCCGGTTGCTCCATTAAATTTGGCTTTTATTTTTATCATTTTAAGATAATTTATTGCTTCTTTCATACGATATGCATAGACTTTCAATTCTTTGCCTACAGTTGTAGGCGTAGCAGGCTGACCATGTGTATGAGCAAGCATTGGAATACTACTGTACTCTTTAGAAAGAGCATCTATTTTGTTAGTAAGTTTGTTGCTTTTTTTTAGCCATACATCACTAAGTCCTTCTTTAATCATTAAAGCATAGGCTACATTGTTAATGTCTTCTGACGTGCACCCTATATGAACAAAACATTTAAGTTTAGAAAGTCCTAATAATTCTAATTTTTCATTAATATAGTATTCGATTGCTTTAACATCGTGTTTAGTTATTTCTTCTATTTCTTTTATACGCTTAAATTCGCTAAAATTATATTTATTAATAATTCTTTTTATTTTACTTATATAAGATTTTTTATCCTCTTGTTCAATATTTAAAATATTATTAATAAAATATTCTAACCATTTGACTTCAACTATAATTCTTCTTTTGACTAAAGCATACTCTGAAAAATATTCTGATAGTTCATCTTTAATTTCTTCGTATCTTCCGTCTAATGGACATAAAGCTTTAGAACTAAACTCAAGCATTTAAACACATCCTATCTAAGTTAATTATAACATAATTAAAAAAGCATGGAATAAAATTCATGCTTTTCGTTTATTTTTTATTAATTTAACTAAATCATACCAAATAGTGCTTATAAATGCTAAAAAAACTGCTAATGTAAACTCAAATATACTAAGTGGACAAGTTCCTACTAATTTATTAAATAAAGGTAAGTATATAATTAATAATAAGATTGTAAAAATAATTAAATTTATAATGACAATCGATTTTTCTTTTAAGTTTTTAATAATATTTTTTATCATATAATCTTTATTAATATTTACATAAACAGTAAATAAGTTTGCGATTATTAATACTGATAAAGAAAAAGTAGTCGCAAATTCTTTAGAATAATTATTATTAATTAAATAAAGATAGCTTAAAAAGAAAGCAAAGAAAATCATTATTCCTTGAATGACATAAGATATTATTTCTTTTGAATTTAAAATATTTTCTTTCAAATTTCTCGGTTTTCTTTTCATAATATCTTTATCAGCTTTTGCCTTTTCAAATATAATTGATGAAGTCGGATCAATAATTAGTTCTAATATAACAACATGAATTGGGAGCAGAAGTATAGGAAGCTTAAAAATAGGTACCATTAAAGCGGTTAAAGCAATGGGAATGTGGATTATAAAAATATAGCCAATTGCTTTTTTTATATTATCATATATTCTTCTTCCATTTTTTATAGCAAGGACAATTGTTCTAAAATTATTATCCATAAGTATTAGTTTAGAAGCTTCTTTAGCTACTTCTGTACCATTTCCCATAGCAATACCTACTTCAGCTTTTTTAAGAGCTGATGCATCATTAACTCCATCACCGGTCATTGCAACAACCATATTATTTTTTTGAAAAGATTCTACTATACGCATTTTGTGATTTGGATAAACTCTAGCGAAAATAGTTGTATTTTTAACAATCTTTTCTAATTCATTATCAGATATTTTTTCAAGTTCAGATCCTTTTATTATATTATGGTTTTCTTTAATTCCTAATTCATGTGCAATAGATGATGCAGTCTCACCATTATCTCCCGTTATCATAACGAGTTTTATTGAAGCACTATAGCATTCTTCTATTGCTTCTTTAACTCCATATCTAGGAGAATCATAAAAAGCTATAAGGCCTTCAAATGATAGGTTATAATTATCCAAAGAATCTTCTAATTCACTAGTTGTAGTAGAAGCAATAGCAATTATTCTATAACCTTTTTTAGAAAAAGTTGAACTTTCTTTTTCAATATTTTCTATTTCTTCTTTATTTAGTTTACATAAAGGTAAAACAGATTCTAAAGCACCTTTAGAACATACTTTATAAACATTTCTTTTCTTTATAACATGTGCCATAATTTTTGTTTCAGAACTAAATGAATATTCATAAACTATTTCTTCTTTATTCCCACTAAGTTTATTCTTTAAACCATATTCAATAATTGCTTGTTCCATTGGATCAAATGTTTCCTTTTCACAAGTTATGAGCGCTGTTTTTAATAAAGAAATCTCTGAATTACTATAATATATATCAGCTACTTTTAGTTTATTTTCAGTTAATGTTCCTGTTTTATCTGTGCAAAGAACAGAAATTGCTCCTAAAGTTTCAACTGCATTTATTCCTCTTACTAATGATTTTTCTTTTGATATAAGATAAGCTCCCATAGTTAAAAATACAGTCAAAACAACAGGAATTTCTTCTGGTATTGTTGCCATAGCTAGAGTAATTCCAGATATAGTTGATTCAATTAATCTTTTTATAATATTTGATTCCAAACTATTAATATAAGTAAAAATAAATACTAGCGCAAAAAAACTAATACTTATGATAGTACAAACTAAAATTAAATTTCGTATTTGTTTTTCAAGAGGTGTTTTAATGTTTTTAATACTTTTTATTTGTTCACCAATTTTACCATATTCAGTATTAGAACTTATGGCATCTACTAAAATAATTGCTTCACCACCAGTTACTGTAGTTCCTGCATAACAACGATTATTTTTAAAATATTCAATTTCTTCTTTTTTCGCATCTTGTTTTTTATAAACAACATGTACTTCACCGGTTAAAATTGATTCATTTACACCTAATTCATGAGCTTCTACAATATTCCCATCCGCACTTATAATATTTCCTTCACTAACAACTAATAAATCTCCTATTACAAGCTCGCTACTTTTTATCTCGATTAACTTATTATCTCTAATAACTTTACTTTTTGGAGTTGTAAGGTTTCTTAAAGCTTCTAGTGATTTATCTGTTTTATATTCTTGGATAAAAGAGATAGATGCGATAAAAAAAACAAAAAAAGCCATGATAAAAGCATCAGTATATTCCCCCAAAAAAACATATATTAAGCAAATAAATAAAAGAAGTAAAAACATAGGTTCTTTAAATGTTTTTATTATTTTTTTGAATAAACTCTCTTTTTTTATCTCAAGTGTTGTATTTGCACCGTATTTATTCTTGGAAGCTAATACTTCTTCTTTACTTAAACCTTTATAATCGTTTTTAAAACTATATAGCCTCATGTCTTCTCCCTAAAATTTGCATTATCTTTCTGTTATATTACCTTTAGTAATTATTCAATCTATAATACACTTAAAATACTATACTTACATGGTATAGTATTTATACTTTACTTATTATCTATTATAATACTATTCAAAAATTTGTCTTTATCTTTTATATTAACAAATCCTTCATGCTTATAAATGATTTTCTTGTTTTTAATAATGATAAGAGCTGGTATGGAAGTAATTCCATATTTTTTCAATTTCTTAGCATCTAAAATATTTATTTTACGATAAGAAGTATTTGTGTCAATTTTTTTAATAATGTCAGAAATCAATATAGAGTTAATTAAGCATTTTGATTCATCAAGATTATAAAATTCTATCAGTAAATATTTGTCGCTATCATTTATTAATTTATCTAGATTTTCCAAAGAAAGATCATATTTTTCATTTATAATACCTGCTCCAAATCGATCTTTAAATAGCTCGTTAATTGTCATCGCGTCTTCATCATATTCCTTTTTTATTTTATTATATTCTTCATCTGTCCTTGCTACTTTAACAGCTCCCGCTTCACAAGCAATCATGCAAGCTCTACAATTGATACATAAATCATTGTCAACCGCAACAGTTTCATTCTTTCTGTCCCAGTAAAAAGCATGGGTAGGACACTCACTTATACAGGAACAAACATCCGCATTATCACATCTTTTTTTATTTATAAGTACACTCATATCTTCTCCTTTAATCCATATATTTTTAGTGTAAAGAGATCTAGGGTTGTTTCATATCGATCATATAAAATGTTATCAATAATTACCGCTAAATGATAAAAGTCTTCTTTATAACAGTATATAACATAAATTCCTTTTTTTAAATCTAAATCTTTTACTAAAGTATTTGTCTTAAAATTTAATATTGAAAATCCATGATTAAATAAACTATTTTCGAACACTTCCTCACATCGATAATCATCTTTCTTTAAATAATTAGCTAACTGTTCTAACTCTTTTTTTGTATCAAGATAATTCATATTATATGCTTTACTGAGTGATCTTGCTATGCAGCTTCCCTTTTCAGAAGTGGGATTATATTCTTTAAATATCATTTTCTTCTCCTAATAAATTTAATATTTCTTCAACAATTTCTTTTATACTTCTGTCATTTGTATCAATTAAGTTACCAGTTATGCCTGTTTCAAAAGCTTTGATACATCTTTCTATTTGTTTATATGACCACTCTGTTGAGTCTATTCTACTATCTAGTCTATTTTTTATAGTTTTTTTATTACCAATTAAAATAATATGTTTAGTCTTTATATTCTTACTTAATTTTTCTATAATCATTTCATATATTTTCTTATTAGTTATGGTCATAGGGACTATAACATTTTTAAAATGTTGAGCTAAATCTTTTATAACATAGTAATTTATTTTTTTAAATAATTCATAATCTTGATAATCATCTTTTTTATATCCTAAGTTTTCTCTAAGAAAAAGACCCATATTTTCAGGATTATAGACAATTGAATTTTCTAATATGTTACTTAATTCTAAAGAAACACTCGTTTTTCCAACACCAAAAGCACCATTTATCCAAATAATCACTTTAATTCTCCTTCTATATTGTCTTTTTAATTAAAGTAAAATGTAATGTTTAGACAATTATTTTTTCATAATAACTAATTATATTTCTATTTCATTTATGCTATCAAAGTAACCTTGTCCACCAACTAATACTTTATTAATTATACTTTTATCTTTAATTATTCTAACATCTATTTCTGAAGGATTTTCATAGTTATAGCCTTGTTCAAAAATATAGTTTTCTTTTTCTATGTATTTATAGGTGTTTAAGTAACAAGCTAAGGCACAATTTGAAGTCCCTGTTGCAGATTCTTCATCCACGTCATAAAGAGGTGCAAAATTTCTACAAAGCGCACTGCTTTCTTTATTAAAAGTATCAAAAGTAAATGCATGAATTCCAATTGTATTATACTTTCTACTAATATTTTTTATAGTCTGAAGGTTGGGTTTCATACTTAAAAGCAATTCTTTATTTTGAATTGGCACTATAATATCTTTTAAACCAGTAGAAACAATTTGAATAGGCATATTATTTAGCACATCTAAATCAAAACATGCTCTTATTTCATCTGAAGAAAGCATTTCATAAAGCTCCGGCTTATTTTGTTCCATCATTATTAAGTCATCGATTAACTCAACAGATAAAATTCCTCGTTTTGTTTCGATTTTATATTCTTTATTTGTAACATATCCCAAATGTTTTAAAATAGTAAAAGTTGCGATTGTTGCATGCCCACATAAATCAACTTCTTCTTTAGGTGTAAAATATTCTAATTTGTAATCAGCCTTATCTGTTTTACTAACAAAAGCCGTTTCAGCAAACCCTACCATTAAAGATATCTTCATTTTATCTTCTACAGATAATTTAAATTTGTCTAATATTACAACGCCTGCTTTATTACCACCTTTACCATTTTTACTAAATGCGCTTGCTACATAAACTTTAACTTTCACAATTAATCACCTAAATTTATTATATATCATTATTAATTATAAAAAAAGATAATTTATTGTGATTGTAATTATGTTATAATTATATAAAGTGTTGGAGGAAATATGGGAAAATTTAAAATAGTTGATTTGACACCAGATAATATTGCAGATTATGGGGTTTGTGGTTATAAGGATGTAAAAAAGCATTTGGAGTTAAGGAATAAAATTGAATGGTTTAAAGAGTACTATTCAAAAGGATTAAGAATAAAAGCTATGATTGTCGAAGATGGGAGTTATCAAGGAATGATTGAATATATTCCTGGAGAATATGCTCATAGGCCAGTTAATGCAGAAAATTATATGTTTATTCATTGCTTATTTGTAGGTTTTAAAAAAGAGTATAAAGGACAAGGCCTTGCTTCTGCTTTAATAACCGAATGTATAAATGAAGCTAAGGAAAAAAAGATGAATGGCGTTAGTGTTGTAACTAGAACTGGCTCATTTATGGCAAAAAAAGAAATATTTTTTAAATTTGGATTTAAAGTTGTTGATGATGCTAAACCGGACTTTGAATTATTAGTATTAAAATTTAATGACAATTATCCAAATCCTTCATTTAAAGATATGAGTAAAAATTTAAAAAAACATTCAATAAGTCTTACAATAATAAGATCTGCACAATGCCCATATACTGAAAAAAATGTTAATGAAATTATTAAAACAGCAAAAGAAAAATATCAATTAAACCCAATACTAATCGATATTAAAAGTTACAAAGATGCTCAAGATTGCCCATCACCTTTTGGAACATTTTCTATTATTTATAATGGAAAAGTTATATGTGATAGTCCAATTAGTAATACAAGGTTTATTAATATAATGGAGAGTATCAAAAAAAACTAAGGCTATTCCTTAGTTTTTTTATGTTTCAATTCATCAATATTGCAATTTAAACAGGTTCCACTATGGCAACATATCAAATCATTACAATTTTTACACTTCCATTTTTCTTTTTCATGCATTAAAAATTTTTCTACACCCAACTCTTTTATATAATTTAAATTGTCAATCATACTCATATTATATTTTGTTTTATATCTTTTATCTAGCCTTTTTAAACTAGCACAAGGAAATTTTTCACATTCATAGCAAAATCTTATTTTTCCTGTTTTAATTAAATTACAGTTTTTAGCTAAAGAAAACATGCAATTTTTACCCCTAGGAATGCATCCAACGCAGTAACTTTTATGAAATCCTTTTTTATTGAAATCATTTTTACCAAATATATAAGCTATGCATAAGCTGCAGTTCATCCCACAAGGAGCAATTAATTCAAATCTTTCTTCCATATTATTCACCTATCTAGCTTTTTCATAACTTTATTAAAATAACACTTATAATTATTAAAAAAGCTGCCATAATATAATTAAAGCTCACATATTTTTTAAAAACAATAACTAAAAATAAGCTTTATTCACTCTTTTAAATAATTATACATCATTATCACTAAAAAAGATAATTTTTTTCTATGAATCATGGTGGTTTATCCATATGCATTAATTTAAAATCAAACAAAATTTATGATATAATTGATAAGAGGTGTAATGATGAATGAATTTATTGTATTAATAATTATAACTATAGGTTTTTTGATATTCAAAATGTTAAAAAGATTACTCAGTAAAGAAGCGATTAATGAACAAGAAGAGTCTTTTAATAAAATTTATTCTAAGAAAAAATTATTGACCGATACAGAAATAATTTTTTATAACTATTTAATAAAGCTCGATCAAAAATATATAGTCTTGCCTCAAATAAATTTAGCAAGTATAGTATCAAAAAACATTGGACGCATTACTTATCAAAATGAATTATTTAGAAATATAGACTTTTGTATATTTGATGAAAATTTCGAAGTTCTACTTGCAATTGAAATTAACGATAATACTCATAAAGACTATAGAAGAAAGATAAGAGATAATAAAGTAAAGAAAATATTAGAAGAATGCGGAATTGAACTGCTAACTTATAATGTTCAATACCAAAATACAGAAGAATCAGTGTTAGAAAGAACTTTAAATAAACTTAATGATATTGTAAACAAAAATAATTAGATATATACACTAATTATTTTTTATTTATTTTTGGGTAATAATTTATACAAATAATCTAGCTTAAATTTTAACAATCAGGAGTATTTCCTATATGGTAATCAATATTTGCTGATTTAGCATATCTACACAAGTCTTTTGTTTGTATTTTATAAAACTTACCGTCTTTAATAAAATTAGTTCCGCACTGTCTAAATTCAAAATTTATTTTTTTATTTAAACACTGCTTTTTTATGCTAAGAACCCACTCATAATCAAGTGGTCTTGCATTATAATCAGATTCCCCACCTACTACAACCAGTTCAATATTGTCTAAATATTTTTCAATATCAATTTCTTCAAGTAAAGGTTGCGCAATTATATATTTATGTTTTATAGGCAAGTCATTAAAGATAGGTAACCGATAATCAGCCGTTTTCTGATTTTCAATAGTACAACAAACTATCAAATTATCATAACCACTATCCCAATCATCAGGAATAGCGCTTATAAACCTATCAATTCTTTTAGTAAGAAAAAGAAATGTTAAATCAGACCTTTCTTTAATCATTTTAAAGCACTCTTCTCTCCAACTATCAGCTTCTTCTATCAAGAAATCAGAAGAAAAACACATATATATTATTCCTTTTTTTAACTTATATTCTCCTTTTTTGTTTTTTTCAACCGGCTTATAAAAATCTTTTGTTTTAACTATATTACTTGTATCTATTTTTCTTTTAAAATCTCCTCTATGTATATAGCAGTATTTGCATCCTTCACTATATCTTTTACACCCACGCCATGGATTCCAAATAGCAATAAGCCATCACTCCTAACTATTCTATTGGTATATAAATATCTGTTAAACTTTTATCTTTAAAATTTTTAGGTGGCTCTGTAATATACATTTCAAAAGGAAAAGAGTCTCTGGGTTTTTCACTACTCTTAAATAACCATTCATGATAAGAATATTTCCAAGCCTCGTCATATTCCCTTCTGGATAAATTGTAGTGAAGGACTGCATATTTACCTGAAATGTTCATTGTACATATATTGCCATCCTTTTCATATTTAGAATTTATTGGTACTGTCATTGCCATGCTTGTTCTTAAATCTGTTCCTTTTGTTATAAATGGATTGTCATGATAAATAGTGATTATTTTTGTAACTTCATGAATTACTAAATTGTTCTTTTTTGCAAAAGTAACCAATTCTTTATACATTTTTAAAGCGTTTTTTCTAAACTCTAAATAGGTTCCTCTAAATCTAATATAAATAACTTTCATATTTATTTCTTCTGTTTTTATTATCGGTTTTTCCATATTCTCATCTCCTTAATAACATTATAAGCGTGATTTAAAATTATTGCTTGTCATTTCTTGCTTTTCTATATTCTGTTGGACTAATTCCAAAAAATTTTTTAAATGCTTTATTATAAGCACTTGAATCACTATAACCATATTGAAGTGCTATATCTGTAATAGAAATTGATTGATTAACAACTAAATATATTGCTGATCTTTCCATCTTAATTCTAGTAATAAATTCTTTTATTGTTTCATTGTTGTTATTAGTAAAAATGCGATGATAATAATATTTCGATATATTGAGATGCCTGGAAAGTGCTTCAATAGTAATACATTCGGATAAGTGTTCTTCAATATAATCTTCTGTTTTATTTATTATTCTTTTATAACTTATCATATTAGCACCCTCATAATTTAATTATAGCATACTACATATTTAATATGTTATCGAAAATATATTTAAATAAAAAGGATTCACAACAAATAAATGGTATATAAAATATAGGGGGTATTAAATATGAAAAATATTAATTTATTAGTTTATAAGCTTAAAAATATTATGAGAGAAAAATGGATAAAAGTTGACGGCAATTCTTGTGGTGGTATTGGTCTAAAAATCGAAAGTCTTTTAGGTGTTAATAGTAATAATTTAGAATATCCTGATTTTGAAGGAATCGAAATAAAAACTAAAACGAGTTCTACATATCAATTTTTAACATTATTTCACGCTACACCAGATAATAGCTTTTTTGAAATAAAAAGAATCTATAATAGATTTGGATACCCAAATAAAAAAAATAAAAATCGTAAAAATTTTAATGTTTCAGTTTATAACAAAAAAGAAACCAAATTGATAAAATACAACTTTTTTTTGTTTATAGATGACTTGAATCAAAAAGTAAAAATGCTTGTTTTAAATAGAAATGGTGAACTTGTTGAATCAAGGGTCTCTTGGTCTTTTAGCATGTTAGAAAATAAATTCCAAAGAAAATTCAACCAATTTTGCTTAATAAATATAATAACTAAAAAAATTTGCGGTGTTACATTTTTTAGTATTAAAGATTTTCGAATTTATAAAAGTAAATCATTTAAAAGTTTTATTGATTTAATAAAAACAGATAAAATTAGAATAACATTTAAAATAGGATCTTTTTGTTCAGGCAAGCGAGTTGGTGAAATACATGATAGAGGAACTAGTTTTGATCTTGATATAAAATATGTTGAGGATCTTTTTATTAGAATTATATAAATTTACTATATTCCAGAAAATAGCACAAGATAATTTTAATATTATTGTTTTAAAAAATTCAAGGGGTTGCAGGTTATAAAAAAATCATTCTTTCGAATGATTTCATCTATATAATGGTCGGAAAAACAGGATTCATATTTATTAATTCTGTTTTTTCTTTGTCTTATTTTATAATGATTTTAAATTTGTCCTCTTATAACAATTATTTAAAAGAACAATATTATAAGAGAAAATTAAGAGAAAATTTTTAATATTCCTGCATTGCTATCGAAAAATCATATAAAAGATTTGAATCGTAAAGTTTATTGTACCTAAGAAAATCTAAACTGGTATATTTTCTAAAATATAAATTGTTTTCATATTTATCATGATTTTCAAAATAAAATCTTCTTAACTCTTCAATTACTTTATTAAAAATTCCATTTATAACTTTTATGATTAATATTAAATCATTTGAATCAACTGTAAATTTTTTTTCTATTATACCAGAATTTTTAACATTATTTAAATATTTAAATGTGGCTCTTGGGTAAGATGTGCCACTAGATAATAACTCTGCAAATATATTATGGGGCTCATGTTCATATTTGCTTCTTATATTCTTTATATTGAAAAAAATATTTGAATAGTCATTAAGCAATTTAACATAATCGGCTTTTATAAATAACAACTCGGATGAGAAAAGAAGAATACCATCAGAACAACACAACTTGGTTTTTATATCATTAACAGAATATGGCACCAAAATGGAAATATTATGTGCTATTTTTGAAAAATATGACTCCATTTCATTTCTATAATCTATGCAATCCATACCAATAAGCTTAATAATCATTTTATTTGTTTCATCTAAAATCTGGCAATATGTTGCTATCCCATCAATCCAATTTGGCATATTAATTATCACCTCTGCAAAAATTATATCATATTCATTAAGAATCATCTACTAAAACAATTCTAGCGGTTTAAATCAGTGCATAGAAAGGAGTTTTAAATGAATCATAGTAACACAGTTAGCCCCGCCACACCGATTTTTTCGGTGGCGGGCTCCTTACTTGATAGTAGCCTCATTCGACAAACTAACAAGGTAAACTATAATATCAGATTAGTTGATTGTAACAACTATATTCAAGTCTATGAGTATCAAGAATCAAAGTATAAAAATAATCCAAATCTTGTAGCAATTAAAACTGATTTTGAAGAAAAAAAAGAGAATAATAAGAGAATCGAGTTTTCAAAAGAGAAAAAAGCATCTTGTGATTATCAAATAATAAGAAAAGATAATGCAATGAGAAGTAAATTATCACTTGAAAGATTAATCAAGGCAAATGACTTAGAATTTAAAAGTTTCATTACTTTAACTTTTGCTGATAATGTTACAAGTATAGATAAAGCAAATGAAATTTTTAATATATGGCGTACTAGAATTAAAAAAATATTACCAAATTTTAAATATGTTTGTGTTCCTGAATATCAAAAAAGAGGTGCAGTTCATTATCATATTGTTTCAAATATTAAAATAAATAGTTTACTATTGCCTCTACAAAAGAATGAATCAAGCAAGTATGATGTCTTATATTGGAATAGTGGTTTTACTTCGGCTTTTCCAATTGAAGATATTAATGTCGTTTCTTATATGTCAAAGTATATGACAAAAGATATGGACAATAGATTATATGGAAGAAAAAGATATTTTTATAGTAAAAACTTATACATTCCTAAAACTCAATATATAGATACAAATGATAATAGAGCTTATGAATATATGAATAAATTATTAGAAAATAAAAAACTAGTATATGAGAGTTCATATGCTAATTCTTATAGTTTAGAAATAACAAATTTTAAAGAGTTTGGGTATTAATTGGACTATCACTCTTTGTAGTATTCAGTCATCTCATCAATTTTTATTCCATTTGAATTGTCATTCCAATACTTAATCAATTCACTTCTATGTTTAAATATATACTCTCTTATGCTTTTATCTATTTTGCCACGAAATACAGTTCCGTTAATTAACTTCCCATTTAGTATATTGTAATTGGCCTCCCCATCTTGGTGAATAATTAAAACATGTGGCAAATTATGAGATGTATTTTCATTAGTATGAATTACAATTTTATAATATGGGTTCTCATTAATACCAGTGGTGGCTCCACGGCCCCCTAGTAAAACAAATCTTACCTCTTTTTTGATTTTTAAATATTTTAACAACTTAAATAAATTCTGATTTCGATTTTCTAAGGCCAGAGTATGCATGCGATTATATGAAAAAATGCCGACATAATCTAGACACGCATTATCATAAGAAATCGACTTAATCTTATCATTATCAATATTAACTTTTTTACAATTTTGGGTATAATAAGCTTCCTTCATTATTACACTAAATATTTCTCCAACAGTAGTCTTACTTGAAACATTAATATTTCCTATTAAATGAAAACTCCAATGTGGCACATTGTTAACAAAGCAAGGAGAGCCAAATTTGTATTTTATTTTCACAATAAACCTCGAATCTAATAAAATTAATATAAAATATTATATTTGAGCAAAATGGCTTTTAATATCTTCTATTTCCTTTGAAACATCATCTAATGTTAAATTTAAAGCAAAATAAAATGGTTGAATTTGGCTTTTTTGATGTATATTCTGATTTAGCATAACTTTTTTACTCAGTAAATATTTTTTTGTTACACGAGGAGAACCAGTCCACCTATTTCCATCAAAAACATATTTAACTTTTTCTCCATATGTTTTACCATGTAAACTATTATCATTATTTAACTCAGTAAAGAATTGTTTCTCAATCCATATTCTTAGAGCACAGGTATATATGATTTTATCGGCTGTATTTTCCAAGTAAGAAAGATTTTGAAATGTGTTATCGCTAAAGTTATTAATTAAATCAACAAAGTAGTCATTGGTATAATATACCCCATCAATATTTTTTGAAAATTGACAATCATAATGAAAAATTAGATGTTCATCCGCGGTTGGTAACCATGTTTCCTTATTATTTAATAATTTTAAATAGTTGATGTATTGATAGTTAATGTTAATCTTGGCTAATAGAGTATCCAAACTCAAAATATTATCGCTTACATTAAAATTAATATCATTCAAATACAATGTGTTGTTTCTTTTTTCTATAATAGCATATTCAAATATCAAATTGTGTTGAGTATTTGCAATATTTACCATATCAACATTATGAGTAAATATTAAAACTTTTTTATTGTTCCCTATTACTGAAGCTATTTCATACACTATTTTGTATTGATTCGGAATATCATAACTACTTAATGGGTCATCAATCACTATTGTATCTCTATTACTAGATACAAATTCAAGCATGCAAGTAGCAAATGTAATCATATTTATTTCGCCAGTACTGTATTCATCTACTTTTCTAGGCAGTTTAATAATTAATGACTTACTTATGTCGTTAAAAGTTATATTGGTTTCATTTACTGATAATTGAATTTTAAATATTGATATAATACTATCACGAGCGCTTTTTAAATTATTATAAAAAATGTCTCTTTCACTTTCCAATGCGATTATCTCAGCATTTAATTGATTCAATCGCAAAATAGAATCTGAAATCAAATTTGCTTTTTCTAAACTACCACCACATATAAAATAATTTTCAACATTATTAACCGTTATATTATTATCCATTATTGTGTTTTTAATATTATTTATATCTAGCAGGATTCTCTCAGGTGTAAAATCCGGATGTGCTTTTTGATAATTTGCAACTAAAACATTTTGAATTTCTATAATCTCAGATATTTTTCTTGCTATAATTGCTTTTATTGGCTCATGATAACTTGCTCCACAAATGGGGCAAGTCATATCTTGGTCATCTAAATATTCGGATACAGTTTTAAGAATATACTTTTTTTGTGTTTGTTTTAAGTCATTAACTTGTGTGTCTAATTCCTGCAGTTCTAGAAATGCCTTCGCATTTGCATTAAAGTACATTATTTGATTGTTTGGTAAAGATGTAATTATATCTATTTTTTCAAGGTTAAAACCTGCAATTGCATTCTCTGGTGATTTTCTTAAAATTTCCAAATTGTGTGAAATCGACTCTGCAGTTGCTTTGCTAGTTATTCCTAACGCCTTTAAATTATCTTTTACAGCTATTTCGTTTAATAAACTTTCTTTTTCCCGAATCTTGCTTTCAATCAATAAAATACTAGCGCCAATCTCTATTGTATCTTTCTTTGAAATTACTGATTGTTCTACTCCCTCATAATCAATATACGAATAATTTACATTATTCTTTTTTATATTTTTGTATATCGATGTTTTACCAGTTCCGTTTGGACCAAATATAATTTTTATTCTATCTGCCAGTCTTATTTCAAAATTAGCATCAAAATTTAAATAGTTAATTTCTTGAAAATTTGTATTATTAAACATATTAAAAATTCCTCCTGATTAATTATCGCACATATACAAACATACAACCTTTTCTTGTTTGAAATATTAAAAACTATGTGCGAAATAATAAAATCATTTGATTATTTACTTTTACTAAAATAACTTCTTACATCCGTTTGCATTACATACGATAGTATATCAATAAAATCGTCAGTTGTAACATCTCCGTTTTTTAATTTATCAACTAGTTTTTCAATGGTGATTTTCTTTAGAATCTCATCCCTTTTTTCTAATTCTTCAGTCCAAGTACCACGGTTTAGCAAAGGCATTTCTTTATTCTTTAATGGTAATAGTATCGCTATATCTTGTTTTGAATAATTTGCTAATTCCATTAGAGTTTTAAAACTCAATTTTAATTCTTTGGACAAACTTCTTAAAGTAAAAAAATTGGGTTGGCTTCTAGTTCCTGCTTCGATTCTTGAAATTTCAGCATTATCAATTCCTGTTCTTCTAGATAATTCCCTTTGTGAAATATCTAGTTTTTTTCTTGCTTCTGATACTAAAATAGCTAATTCTTTATTATTACTATTCTTTTTAAACATATCACACCTGCTTTTATTTAATAGTACCACATATTTATTAACTTTTCAACAAATTGTTGAGTAATTCATCACCCTTGTGTTGACAAGTTCAACAATAAGTGTTATTATCTAATTGTGTTGACAAGTTCAACACTTGGCGGGGTGTTTGTTATATGGGAGTCTATAAAGATGAAATAAGGAAAACTTGGTATTTTAGAAAGTATATTTTAGATTCGTACGGAGATAAAAAACAAATTACTAGAAGCGGTTTTAAGACAAAAAGTGAAGCCAAAAGAGAAGAAGATAATTTTAAACTACCACTCCCGATTGAAGAAAAAGAAAATCATAACAATTTAACCTTTAAAGAACTTTGTGATGATTACTTACTTGCTAAAAAACAATCTTTAAAATCTCAATCATATAGAGCTACCATAAGTAAACTATCAAACCATATACTCCCATACTTCGGAAAGTACAAAGTAAAAGATATTGACCATAGGATTTATATTGCTTGGAAAAACGAAATATTAAAACTAAGCTTTTCTGACAAATATAATACCGCACTTCACGGAAGTATGGTTTCTATTTTAAAGTTTGCGATTGACTTCTATGACTTAAATCAAAATATCGCTAGTAAAGTTGGCAACTTTAAAAAAACTAATTACATTATCAAACACGATATTTGGTCATACGATGAATATCAAAGATTTATTAGTGTTGTTGATGACTTTGTATTTAAAAAATTTTATCGAACCTTATATTTTACCGGAATGCGTCAAGGAGAAGCTTTAGCCCTTAATTGGAATGACTTTATAGGTGACTATCTAAAAGTTGAAAAAACTATCGCTAAATGCAAAAATAATGGTCTTGATATTATAACCACACCAAAGACAAAAAGTTCAATTAGAAAGATACAACTTGATATAACAACTAAAGAAGAATTAGAAAAGTTAAAAAACTACTACAAATCAGATATTGACTTTACTAATAATTGGTTTATCTTTGGTGGATTGCATTCTTTATCTACTACAACTATTGGTAGAAAAAAAGATGAATACTGTATTAAAGCAAAAGTTAAAAGAATAAAGATACACGACTTTAGACATAGTCATGCCTCTCTACTAATCTCTCGTGGTACACCAATAACAGTAATTAGTAATAGACTAGGTCACTCAAATACGGCAACGACTTTGGGTATATATTCGCATATGATTCAGGAAGATGAAAATAAAGCAATTAGTATTTTAAACAACTTATAATCGTTAAAACTTAAGAGAATTTTAAGAGAACGATATGTTTTTCTATATCAGAGTATTAAAAAACCCTTGCAATGCAAGAGTTTATCTATATAATGGTCGGAAAAACAGGATTTGAACCTGCAACCCCTTGGTCCCAAACCAAGTGCACTACCAAATTGTGCTATTTTCCGAAAATATGGTGCGCCCTAAGGGATTTGAACCCCTAGCCTTTAGATCCGTAGTCTAATGCTCTATCCAGTTGAGCTAAGGGCGCAAATAGGTTACTCCATATATTATTTATATTAAATGGTGGCTCCGAGTGGAATCGAACCACCGACACAAGGATTTTCAGTCCTTTGCTCTACCGACTGAGCTACAGAGCCAATAAAAAATTGCGGTCCCCGCCAGGTTCCAACTCATGATCTTCTTCCTCAC
>Ga0074195_1000874_pt1 | contig 50147 bp, 47 predicted proteins | sample EPASupsiteHSE623_FD_64525 | JGI IMG/M metagenome (GOLD analysis project Ga0074195, IMG submission 64525) | Bioremediated contaminated groundwater from EPA Superfund site, New Mexico - Sample HSE6-23 | ecosystem: Environmental > Aquatic > Deep subsurface > Groundwater > Contaminated ...
GCGGACAAGCCTGTCGGACTACACCGCGATATCCTCGGCGGTCGGAAAATTCGACTTCCGGCAAAAAACTCACGCCGCCCTGCGCACGCTGGCGTGCCCCGCGCTCCCCTGCGGCGCCGTATCGTCCGACAGCTCCTATCACGTTTACTTCGCCACCGGCACGGCGGCGGGCGCGTGGAAAGCCGAGGATGGTTCCGCGCCATGAATAACGCCGCTGTCATTAAACTGCTGACGCCGATTCCGTTCGGCAGTGACTATGACAAACTCACCGCCGGGCAGGGCGCGGAGCTAGACCGCGTGTCCGCCGCCGCTGATGCGTTTCTGGATGGAATCTTGCCCGACCGTGCGACCAGAACGATAGGCGACTGGGAACGGCGTTACGGCATCAATCCCGCCGCCGGCGCAACGCTGTCCAGCCGCCTCGCCGAGGTTGTAAGGCGCATGGTGGCCCAAGGCGGGTTGAGCCGGGCTCATCTCATCGCGCTCGCCGAGATGATGGGACAGGTAATTACGCTGGAAGAATATGTCCCCATGGTGTGCGGCGACGCGCAATGCGGCGACACGCTGGGGGTGGAGGATATCCGCTGGATGTGGACGGTGCGGGGGCTGACTCAGGTGGGCGAATTCGCGCGGTGCGGAGTGCTGCGCTGCGGCGAGGCGCTGTCCTATCCCGCCTCCGCCGTGGAAGCTGTTTTTGAGGAACTCAAACCGGCGCACACGCTGGTAAATTACGTTTATGACGGAGGCGACGCATAATGAAAACAGTATTCGTAGACGCGAACCCGCAGGGCGGCATCGCGGGAACGGTAATAACGGCGGCACTGCTGACGGCCCTCAATAATCAACGCCATCTGGGTCGCGACGTGGATGGTGACGGCGTGCTGGACTACGCGGCGGACTCCGGCGCGGGTAATGCGTATGTGGTCGCGTTGACGCCCGCATTGCCGGCATACGTTGCCGGCTTCCCGATATGGTTCAAGGTGGCGAACACGAACACCGGCCCGGCTACGCTGAACGTCAACGGGCTGGGCACCGTCCCGATAAAGAAAAATGGCGTTGCGGAAATGTCCCCCGGCGAGATAGTTGGCGGCGCGATAGTATGCGTGGTCTACGACGGCGTTTCGTTTCAGCCGGTCAACCTGACGGGCGAGGCCGCGCAGGTTGGCGACCTCGCGTTCAGCGCCAGCCGCGCCGCGCGTCCGGGATTTCTCAAGCTTAACGGTGCGACGCTTTCGCGCAGCGCGTACGCCGCGTTATTTCAAAAGCTGGTGCCGACGTTCGCCGCATCAATATCGATAGCGAATCCGGCGGTTATTTCCGCGACCGGACACGGACTGTCCGTCGGCGATAATGTGCGGTTCACGAGCAACGGCAGCCTTCCGACCGGCCTCGTGGCGGGAACGGTCTACCACGTTATATCCGCCGGTTTTTCAGCGGATGCTTTCGAGGTCTCGGAGACGCACGGCGGCGCGGCGGTGATTACGAGCGGCACGCAGTCCGGCACACACACCTGCTGGGTATGGTCGCCGGGCCTCGGAATAGGCGACGGCAGCACCACGTTCCAGCTTTTCGACTGGCGCGCGCTCGCGTTGCGCAACTGGGACGACGGCGCGGGTGCTGACGCTGGCCGCGTGTTCGGGTCTACTCAGCAAGACGCACTTCAGGGATTTCAGGTCACATACGGCACTATTGGCTATGTGCAGTTTGATGGCGGTACAGGGGCGCATCTGTCTGGAACCAAGACCGGCGATAGTCCTACGTCTGGGCCTGTCTCTGACGGTGTGCATGGAACGCCTCGCATCGCTTCGGAAACCCGCATGATGAACGCGGCAATGTGCTGGTGGATAAAGTATTAAGGAGAGAGTGATGAAGGTATATAAATACAGTGCAAAGACGGGCGAGTTCCTGGGTGCGACGATGGCGGACCCGTCGCCGCTCGAGCCGGGCAAGTTCCTGGTACCGGCAAACGCTACGGAACAGGAGCCACCGAAGGCTGGCGTGCAGGAGGTGGCGGTATTTGAGGCCGGAATATGGGCGCTAAAGCCTGATTTTCGCGGACAGGAGTTTTACCACAAGACAAACGGCAGTCTGGTTGTGCTGACCGCCATAGGGCCTATCCCTGACGAGCTGGCAGCTCTCCCGCGTCCGGGGGAATTATACACGTGGGGCGGCGCGGCTTGGGAATTCTCGCCCGCGCTCGCCGTGGCAGCTATCCGGGCGCAACGCAACGGCTTGCTTGCCGCCTGCGATTGGACTCAGATGCCCGACGCCCCGTTAACGGCGGCCCAGAAAGCGACGTGGGCGGTATATCGCAAAGCCCTGCGCGATTTCCCGGAGACCTGCGACCCGATGAATCCGGTGTGGCCGGCGCGGCCCGCATAGCGCCAGTCCGTGCGTGCAGTTCTTTGAAAATTAGGGATGTTTTACCGCAAAAACAAGCGGTCCCTGCCGTTTTGATTAGGCAGGGGCCGCTAAAAGTTATCCACAGGCTACCCACAGTTTAGGGTTTTTGCCTGAAATAGGTCTAAAGACCTATAAAATTCTCAAACCAGTTGCAACTTTTTCTCAAACCTCCTGCCAAGTTATATTCGGCTCAAAAAAATGCGAGCAGGCTCGTTGCCTGTGAGCAGTTTTTTGAGTCGGAGCCAGGAAGCTATTTTACGTCGAATTCCGCTATCCAACTGAAATTTTCAGGTTAGTGTGCTGTGGCTCTATTGCTTACATGCTCAAGCTATTCTCATGGCTCAACCTGCATGTGGAGCCGTGTTATCTGCCCAGTTTCTGGCTCAGCTTGGGCATGAGGGCTTCGGCCCAGTCGTCCGTGGCGTCTTCGCCGCCGAGGATGTTGAGGTGGATGGAGAGGACGAGAATATCTTCCTTGAGCAGTTCGCGCCAGCCTTCGGGAAAGCGCGTGAAATCCTTGTAGGTGGTGATGATGGGCGCGCCGTCGCGCACCGCGGCGGCGGACTTAAGCTCTTCAAGCGTGTAGGGGTGATGGTCGGGGTAGCGCCAAATCTGGTGCAGTTCCACGCCGAGGCCCTTGAGCGTGTCCTCGAAAGACTGCGGGTCGCCTATGGCCGAAAGCGCGGTGGCTTTCCTGCCGCGCAGACCGTCAAGCCGGCGCTTTTCAGCTTTGCAGACATCGAAGAAATAGTCCGGTTCGTGCGTGGATTCAAGCACCCGCGCTTCGGGATTATATTCTTTAACTTCCTCTTTTATCGCGGCAAGCTGCTCCGTGGAGGCAAGGTTGCTGTGAGTTATCAGCACCAGCCCGGCGCGCGAAAGCGCGCTTTTGGGTTCGCGCAGTGTGCCAAGCGGGAGGAGATGATTCCCGCCGAAAGGGTCCCGCGCGTCGAGGAGTACTATATCCATATCACGGTCAATCCCGAAATGCTGGAAGCCGTCGTCGAGCAATACGACCTGGCTTTTGAATCTGCGCACCGCCGTTTGCGCCGCCCTGAACCGGTCCGGGCAGACTACCACCGGCACGCCGTATTCGCGCAGCGCCTCGGACATCATATAAGCCTCGTCGCCCGCTTTTTCCCACGAGGCGGAGGTTTTTTCGGAGAGGACCACGACTTCATTTTTGTCGGCCAGCCGCTTATAGCCGCGCGATACTATGGAGACCCGCACTCCGGCCTCCGCCAGCATTTTGGCGGCCAGCATCACGGCGGTGGTTTTGCCCGTGCCGCCGGTGGTGAGATTGCCGATACAGACCACGCGGGTGTTTACGGAGTTGGTCTTGGAAAAACCCATCTCGTAGATGGATTTTCGCGCCGCCACGCCGAGCCCGTAGAAAAGCGAACATAGCCACAGCGCGGCTTTTCCGGCGAAATTGGATTTGAGTGCGTTGCGCAGTTTGAGCATAGCAATACCGTACATCTTATCAATTATAACCGCAAAATTGTCAAAGCTTCTTCCGCGATTCTATCGGGCGGCAGGGCCGCCATGCACTCCAATCCGCGCGGGCATTCGTTCTTGCCGCAGCCGATGCAGGGCAGCGTTTCCAGCCGCACATAGCGATGTTGCGGATAGCCTTGCGGCGTCCAGCAGGCGGGATTGCTGGAGCCGTGCACTGTGAGCGTGGGCGTTCCGGCGGCCACGGCGATATGCTTTGGACCGTTGCAGTTGGCGAGCACGAGGTCGCACAGCGAAAAAAACGCGGCGAGACCACGCAAATCGCGAAATTCCGGCGCAAGCCGCGCGCCCGTTCCCGCCAGAGCGCAGATTCGCTCCGCCGTCGGTTTTTCGCCGGGACCGAAGGTTACAAAGACCGTCCCGCCGGTTTTTTCCGCGAGCGCTTTTGCAACCCGCGCCCAGCCTTCCGGCGGATAGCGGCGGGCCGGTTTGCGCGACTCGGGCGCCAGCGCGATGACGGGCGGTTTGCCGCCGCGCGCGGTTTTCAGCCCCGCGTTTTTCAGGAAATCCCGGCTTTCCGCCGCAAGCTCCGGCGGAATCGCGATTGACGGCAGAACGTCCGGCAAATCCTGTCTCACGCCGAAGGGGGACAGCATTCTTACTTTTTCCACTGCGGCGTAGGCGGGCGTTTGGCCGCGCTTCATCATATCCGTGTAACCGAAACGCCAGAACACGCCTTCGGGCCCCGCACGCAGCCGCGCGCCGGAAACCGCCGCCATGAGCATCGAGCGCGGCGTGCCGAGGTAATCTATAACCCAGTCGTAGCCGCGCCCGCGGATTTCGCCCAGCCAGCGGAGATGGTCCTTTTTTGAGTAAACGAGGATTTCGCTGATATCGGGATTGCCGCGCAGCGCCTGGTCGGAGGGTTTTTCGACAAGAAAATCCAGCCGCGCGCCGGGAAAAGACGCGCGCAGCGCGCGCAGCGCGGGCGTCGTCAAAAGAACGTCGCCAATCCTGCGCAACTGTATGACCAATATGCGGCGCGGCGCCGTATCCACTAAAACCGCGCCTTGCCGCGCGTCATGTTGAGATGGAAATCCAGCATGAAATCGTCGCCGCGCACGAATATGCGCTTTACCGGCCCCATGTCCTGCGTCCACGGCCACGGCGAAATGCCCTGCCTCACGCTGAAATCGAACAGGTACCCGGCCTCCAACGCCAGCTTGCGCACTTCCGGCACGAACGCGCCGGAGCCGTAGGGATAGGCGAAGCAGGGTATTTCATGCCCCAGCTTCTCCTCAAGGCGTTTTTTGCTCTCGCGCATTTCCCAGCCGGCTTTTTCGAGCGGGATTTTGGCGAGGTTGGCGTGGTTCATGGTGTGTGAGCCCATGTCCATGACCCCGCTGGCGAGCATTTCGTTGACTTCCGCCCAGCTCAGCATGGGAAGCCAGGGCTCGGTGTCGGGGTTGTGCCACTCGTTATTTTTTTCCATCGTGTTGTAGACGAGGAAAATGTTGCCCTTTGCGCCTTTTTCCCTGAGGATGCGGTAAGCCTCGGTGTAATTGTTCTTATAACCGTCGTCGAAAGTGATGAGAACGGGGTTTTCGGGAAGCGCCTTTTCGCCCCGCTGCGCGGCGACGATGTCCCGGAAAAGCACCGGCGTGAAACCGTGCTTTAGCAGATAATCAACCTGCTTTGCGAACATCTCGCTTGAAACCCACAGCGTGCCCAGGTTCGGGCCTTTGGGCGGCGTGCCTATTTTGTGGTACATCAGCACGCTCAACCCTTTGACTCCGGGCCGCCACCAGTTCCACCGCGCGCTGAATCCCGCAGCCGCCACCGCGGCCGCTCCGGCTATAAGTCCAGTCATTGTCGCTCTCCTTTTTCAATCCGCCAGAGTTTCACATATTTTACAAAAACGTAGAACGCGCAAACCGCGCTCCAGACCAGGCCGGGGAAACCGTCGAGAAACCCCAGGCGCAGGATATAGCGTTTTGCGAACTCGAAGGGCACCGCGCATATGTTGAAAAAACTGAATCTTTTGCCGGAGGCGTGCAGCTTTTGCGCCGCCAGCGTGGTGTAGCGGTTGAACTTTTCGAGGTACTCCTCCATGTCGGGGTAGGAATTGTGGCTGACCGGATTTCGCAGCGCTCCGACGGAGCCTTTGACCACTATGCCTTCGTGCACCAGTCCGCCTCCGAAGGCCGCTTTAGATTTGCGGAAAAGCCGCACATGCCGTTCCGTGCCGAGACCGCCATGTCTCATGCGCCTGCCGAGAAAGTAGTTTATGTAGGGTACGCTGTAGGCGTCTTTTTCCGGCGCGCCGTTTTTGAAAAGCGCGGCGATTTCGGCTTTGAGCTCCGGCGTCAGCGTTTCGTCGGGGTCCAGGTGCAGCACCCAATCATTTGACGCCATGCCCAGCGCGTGGTTTTTCTGGCCGGCGTAGGAGTCGAATTCCCGCGCCTGCACCCGCGCGCCGAGGCTTTCGGCCACCCGCGCCGTATCGTCGGAGGACATGCTGTCCACCAGCACTATCTCCGAAACGAGCCCTTTTACGCTTTCCAGGCAGGCGGGCAAGTCGTGCGCTTCGTTGCGCGCTATCAGCGCCAGGCTAATTTCCGGCATAAATCTCCAGTACGCGCGCCGCGGCATTTTCCGATGAAAAAACTTTGCGCCGCTCGAACCCCGCGGCGGCGAGGCGGGCGCGCAGCGCGGCGTCTTTTAGCAGCTTGACCTGGCTTTTGGCAAGCTCCAGCGGGGAGCGCGGATTGACCAGCACGCCGTTCACGCCGTCCTCTATTATCTCAGGCAGGCCGCCCGCGCGCGAGGCCACCACCGGCGTTCCTGCGGCCATCGCCTCCAGAACCAGCCCGCCCATGCCTTCGCCCCAGGTCGAGACGGTTAACATGTCGAACGCCCCCACGAGCGCCAGCGGGTCGGCATGAGAGCCGATAAGGTGCAGCCGGTGAGCGATTTTAAGGTCCATGGCGAGACGCTTCACCTCGTCCTGCAACGGCCCAGAGCCGGAAAGCACGAAATGCGTCCACGGCACTTCCAGCAAGACCTCCGGCATGGAGCGGATGAAACTCAGCGGGTCCTTGTGCGATTCCAGCGCGGTTACCGCGCCTATGCAGAAAGAGTCCTCCGGTATGGATAAATCCGCGAAAAGCCGCGCCCGCGCCGTCTTGCGGAACTCCGCCAGGCCCTTGCCGTCCCACGGAAACCCGGTCAGCGGCACGCAGTCGCGCACCACGGCGGTTTTTTCCGGGGGCACGCCGGAGGAATGCAGTATCGCCCGCACCGCGTCGGAAACGGCTATGACTTTTTGCGCGGTCGAATATTTCGCGTTTATGGACAACGTGTTTGAAAGCGGGAAATCCTCGCGGCGGTGGACTATGCGCCGGCAGTTCAAGCCGCGCGCCGCGAGAAAGGCTATGCCCGCGGCATGCGCCGTATGCGAATGAAGCACTATGTGTTCCGGCTTTGCTCCGTCGGCGGCGCGCGCTGTTTTCTGCACCTGACTGCGCAGCAGAAAGGCCGAAACGGGGTCCCATTCCAGCAGAAACGGCAGATGCAGCCTGTCAAAGCCGGCTGCGCGGGCGGCGGCGTCGAGCCCTGAGCCGGAACGGCACACTATGCAGTTCCAGTGCCCCAGCGTCCTCAACTGGAAAGCGAGATATAAAAGCTGGCGTTCGCCGCCTTTAAGCGCGCGTTCGTCGTCAATGTGAAATATGGCGTAGTGTCCGTTCATAGAAATCGAAAGCCGTCTTTTCAAATATTTCCGGCGTATGGCGCGAGAGCCAGGCGGCCCGCGCGTTCTCTCCCATGCGGTGCAATAGTTCCGTGTCGCCGGCGAGTTTAAGCAGCGTGTCCGCCAGCACCTGCGGGTTGCCCGGCTCCACTAAAAAACCGGTCTGGCCGTCCTTTATCAAATCCGGCAGGCCGCCGACTCGCGAGGCGATTACCGGCACGCCGCAGGCCAGCCATTCCAACGCAACGCGCGAAACCGCTTCCGAACCGAGCGACGGTATCAGTCCGGCGGAAAAACCGCTCATATAGCGGAAAACGTCTTCCACCCTGCCCCTGAAAGAAACGGCGTTTTCAACGCCCAGTGCCGCGGCGTACTCCCGCAACTGCCGGGCTGAGACGTTTTTATCCTCGCCCGCTATCTCAAGCCGGGAATTCGGGCGGGTTTTTAACAGCAAAGCGAATGCCTCAAGCGCGGTTTTGTGGCCTTTCACGGGGTCCAGCCGGGCCACAATTCCTATATTGAATACATTTAAGTTTTTTTGGGAAGGGGGGGCAAACCCGTCCGGCACTGTCAGTCCCTGCGGCACAACCTCGGATAGTATTGCGCTGCCCTGCACCTTGCGGAAATCGCTTAATATGGCGGAGTTGGCCGCCATAAACCCCGCGGTTTTTTTCCAAATCAGGCCGGAACAGAAATTTTTCCTGAACGGGCGGGCGTCAGACCGCGTGCGGATTACGGCGGCCTTATGCGGCAACAGGGTGTTAAGCGTTACAGCCAGAGTGTGCGAACTGCCGGTGTGGGCGTTTATTATATCGGGATTGAAGCCGCGCGCTGCGCGCACAACCGAAGGCAGACGTATCCAGAAATTGTCAAACGCGCGGACATCCAGTCCCAGCGCCTGCGCCCGTTTTTGCGCGTGGCTTTCCTCTCTGGCGAAATACAGAACCGCGCGCCCCGCCTTTTTCTGGGCGGCGGCGAGCGCCAGCGAATATTCCGTCAGCCCGCTGTCCCAAATTTCGTCCGCGATGTGGAGTATTCGCATGGTTTACGGAGTGCACGGTTTTTCGACTTGCTTTCTCACCGCCTCCAGCACTTTTTTTGTGTCTATGTCCGCCATGCAGTCGCCCCTCCGGCAGGAGGGATTGCAGACGGGGCAGACTTCGCCTTCCGGCTGAAAGATGATATGGCCTTCGCCGTAAGGACCCCATCTTTCGGGCAGGCAGCCTTTGAGTTTCGGAAAAAACGACACCGTCGGCACGCCGAGAGCCGCCGCGATGTGCAGCGGCCCCGTGGAATTCGTCACGACCGCGCGCGCGAGGCTCAGCAGCGCCATCAGCAGCCGCAGCGGGACCGGTTCTTCCAGCATTGCGGGCTTGAGCGGCATGCGGTCTGCGATATGGCGCAGCAGCGGCAGTTCCTCGCAAGCTCCGGTAAGCAGAACTTTCGCGCCGGGCGATTCGGCAAGGATTTTATCCGCCAGTTCGGCATATTTTCCCGGCGGCCAGTTTTTAGCCGAGCCTTTGGAGCCGGGGTGGATGATTACCAGCGCGTCCCCGTCCGCGATGGAAAATTTTTCGGAAAGATACCGCCGCGCCGCCTTTTTTTCTTCGGCGGTGACGACCAGCAGTGATTTCGCGCCGGCGGCGTCCGCGCCAAGCGGAGCGAGCAGGTCAAGGTTGAAATCCGCCTCGTGGCGCAGTATTTTGGAACGGTTCTGCGTTATCCGGCGGTTCAGGAAAAGCGACCATATCTTTGAAGCCGGGCCGATACGCAGCGGTACGCCCGCCAGCCAGGCCGCGACAGGAGTCCTGGCGTCCACAAAAAAATGTATGCTGGCGTCAAAATTTCGCGCGCGGATATCGCCGAGCAGCCGGAAAAAAGGCTTGTCCGCGATAATCTCGTCCACGAACGGATGATTTTCCAGCAGCGGGGCCGCATAGGGATGCACGAGCGCGGTTATGCGCGCGTCGGGAAAACGCCGCCGCAGCGCGCCGAGCGCGGGCGTGACAAGCACCAAATCTCCCAGCCGGTCGGTGCGCACCACGAGAATATTTTTCACAATCCATATTTTAGCAACTTGCGGGCGCCGCTGCGCTGCATTTGAATTTTGTAAACTTTTTCAATGCGGATAGGGAAGCGGTTTGACGCGCCTCAAAACGCGCGCACTCATAACAAAAATCAATATGACCTTTACGCGGGCGAATATTCGCTCAAGCGCAGCCGCAAAGACGGCGGGTTCTGGAACGAATTCATAGACCTGCCCGCGATAACCGGACTTCTGCGCGGGGAAATAAAGGGAAAGCGCGTGCTGGACATCGGCTGCGGCGGCGGCATCATGTGCGGCAGGCTCCGCGCCGCCGGAGCGCGCATAACGGGACTGGACAATTCCGCCTCGATGCTGGATATCGCCCGCCGGGATTATCCGGAGATAGAATTTATTCGGGCCGAGGCGGACCGTACGGGACTCGCGTCCGGCGGATATGATACTGCTTTCGCCGCGCTTGTCGCCCATTACTTCAAGGATTTGCGTCCGTTTTTCAGGGAAGCGGCGCGGCTGCTTAAAAAAGGCGGCGTGTTCGTGTTTTCCTTCCATCATCCGTTCAACGAAATCCTCTCGCTGCGGTTTGCGAACGGGAAAGTATCTGCGCAAGTGCGCGGCGGGTATTTTCATAATGACGGCTACACTTGGACCATGGCGGAGAACATGAAGCTGGCAAGCTATCATCACACCATGGAAAACGTCGTGGAAACGCTGGCGGGCTGCGGCTTTGCCGTCGAGCGCCTGCGGGAGCCCCGTCCGGACAAGTCCTCGCGCAAACACAGTATCCGGTCTTATGAGATAACATCGCGCTACCCGTCGTTCTGCGCAATCAAAGCCAAAAAACTATAAGGAGAATATGGAACAGTTATTTTACGATGTGCTGGACAGCCCTGTCGGTAAAATCCTCATCGGAGTCACGGGGAAGGACCACCGTCTTTTCCTGCTGCATTATCCGCTGAAAACAACGCCCGAAACCGCTTTGCGCGCCTGCGTGAAAGCGCGTTTTCAGTTTGACTGCGCGCCTTCCAAAAGCGCGGCGGCTCGGGTGAAAAAACAGTTGCAGCTTTATTTCGCGGGCAAGCTGCGCAAGTTTGATTTGCCGCTTGATTTGCGCGGCACGTCGTTTCAGGTGCGCGTCTGGCGCGGGCTTTGCGCAATCCCGTACGGAAAGACGCTCAGCTACGGCGAACTGGCGCGGCGCGTCGGCAATCCCAGGGCGGCGCGCGCTGTCGGGATGGCTAACAACAGAAACCGCATCGGCATAGTGGTGCCGTGCCACCGCGTTATCGGCGCGGACGGCAGCCTTACCGGTTATGCCGGCGGACTTTGCCTGAAGGAGCGGCTGCTAAAGCATGAAGGCGCATTGTAAAACCGGCGGCGCCGCCCGCCATCTTGCGGGCGCGGATACGGTGCTTGCGGGTATAATCAAGCGCGTCGGTCCGTGCGCGCTGCCTCTAAAACCCGCGCGCGGCGGGTATTTTGAAGCGTTGGCGGAATCAATCGTCTACCAGCAGTTGAACGGCAAAGCCGCCGCCACTATTTTCGACAGATTCCGCGGGATTTATCCGCCGGGGAAATTTCCCGCGCCGGAGGAAATCGCGCGGACGCCGGATGCCAGGCTGCGCGCCGCCGGGCTTTCAAAGCAGAAACTGTCCTATATAAAAGACCTGTCGGAAAAAACCGCCGCCGGACAGTTGAACTTCGCCGCATTCCCGAAAATGTCCGACGAGGATATCGTAGAGGAGTTGAGTTCGGTAAAGGGAATAGGCCGCTGGACCGCCGAGATGTTTTTGATTTTCACGCTGGCCCGCCCCGACGTGCTGCCGGTTGGCGATTACGGTTTCAAGACCGCCGTGATGAAAGCCTACCGCCTGAAGAAACTCCCCGACGCGAAGAAGCTGGAAAAGCTGTCCGCCAACTGGCGTCCCCACCGCTCCGCCGCGACGTGGTACCTGTGGCAGAGTTTGAAATAATATCAGCTTTCAGTGGTGGATTTTGTTGGGGAATTGCGCGGTGATATGAATTTTTTTACTTCATCCGCGCTAAAGGGCGGGTTGCGCATATGAATAATTGCATGGCAATTAGGGCAAACGGGACGCAAATCCGCTATAGGGTCAACTTGATACTGAGCGTTTATATCTGACAGTTGCTTGAGATGATGCACATGGATATAACCCTGAGCCACTTCACCGTATATATCTGCGAGATTGACTCCGCATATTGAGCATGAACACCCATAATGTAACAAACACTTCTCTCTTGCTATCGGATTACGCTCATATCTCTTGGAGTTAACAGCTATTACTTCTCCCTCATATAATCCTTGCTCGACCACTTCATTTTCGTGGAGAACATCAGACCAATAGAATTCTATACTTGGAGTCGTACAAAGACAATAAGGCCGGATGAAATTTTCGGATATGTTTTCACCTGACAGTTTTTGCAAGGATGTTTTCGCAATTTGAGTCTTAACTTTAAGGACTTTTTTGAAAACCATTTTTGTGGATTCGCCGAAAATTTCAATCGATTCCACGATGCCAGCATGACAGATATAATCTGTTTGCTTGCTGTCGCAAAATAGGGCGATATAGTCTTGGCCTAATTGCCTTGCTTTTTCAAATTCAGTCTTGGCGGTAATCCATCTTTGCTGAATTTCAAAATTGAAAGGTTCAATACTGTCCACATATTCATCCAAAATGTTCTTGTCGCGTATTGAATAAACACACGTTTTATAGGGATTCAATATGTGTTGTTCCGCATAGTTGGGTGTAGAGATAATGCCGTGAACTGGTTTTTCTGTAATCAAGCCCAAGTTCTCCAATGCCTGCGCAAGTTGCGGACGCATGACCCATAACCATTCCTTGCCCGGTTTTTCGAAAGTGGCGCATACGAATACTGTTTGTTCCGGTAAAAATGCAGGCTTAAGCTGTTGACCTATCATTTTCCCGATGTGCCCGTAGTGTAAATTTGCAGCGGAATGGTTTTTATAACCCATGGCCGTCGCCATCTGGGAAGCTGTAATAATGTGTTTGGGGGCATAGTAATGCGCTTCAAGCATTCTTGTCTGATGAGGTTGTAACTTTATGTCGCGCAAGGCTTTCACATAATCTTCGACGCCATAGTTTTTTATTTTTATAGATTGTGATTCAAGAAACTGCGCCCACAGCGATTCCAACTCTATAACTATTTCCGGTTTTATTTGTATGCCGGAAGCTTGGGGTGTCCAATTTTGCTGTGGAAATTTCTGCTTTAGAATTTCAAGCGGCAAAACAGGATTTTTGTCCGGATTTATTAAAACCTCCAAATTCATTTCAACATGTTGTTGTTCCCAATCATCACTGACGTGAGATTTGGAGTAAGCAAATCCCGCCCCCATTATCCCTTTTGGGGATTTGCCTATCCGTATCATGAATACTCTGTCTTCGGGGTTTATCTGCCTAGTAACACAAGTCCAACGGCGCGGAACGCTACCCCATTGCGCAATCGCGAGGATTTCGTCTTCTAAAGTGTCCCAATTCCAAACTTTAGGATTCCATGCGAATAAATATGCTCTATGAGGGGATATTTGTTCATCACCTGAAATCGCCATTTTGATTTTTTCGGTATACATATGTTGAAATTTTTTTATCCGACTGAATAAGCAAAACTCCGTATCAGCAGGTTTGGCGGCTGGACTTGCTGAGGTCGTAAAGCGTTTCCGGCGCGATGTCGGCTCCGCCGGGCCAGCAGAGAGGGCCTAATTCTTTGTTTGCATACCCCTGCCGGATGAAAGCCGCATTCTCGAATTCAGCGAAAACACCGCCGCGCTTGGCGTAGCAGCTTAAATCAACAACGCCTTTTTCGCCGTTTTCAAATATCAAGTCAAATTTGCAGTTTCCAAGATATTTCGCTTCCGTAATATCAAGCATGGTTTATTTCCTCATTATCTCCAGCGCGGCGGTTGAAACCATGTCGGCGGTTATCAGCCTCATGCAGAGGAAATGGCCGCGGGGGCAGCGGTTGCCGCCGTGCAGGGCGCAGGGACGGCAGGGAAGGGGGGCTTCGAGAACGCGGTGGCCCTTTCCGTAGGGAAAAAATCCCAATTCTTTCGTGGTCGGGCCGAAAATCGCGACTGTGGGCACGTTGTAGGCGGTGGCGATGTGCATGGGGCCCGAATCGTTGGTTATAAAAAGTTTCAGGCGGGATGTCAGCGCCATGAGTTCGGGTATTCCTGTTTTCCCTGCCCAGTTTATGGCGATACCGGGGCATTTGTCGGCGATTGACTGGCAAAGTCCGTTATCGGACTTGCCGCCCACAAGCACGGTTTTTGCGCCGGTGGCGGCGTTAATCGCCTTGATCGCGTCCGCGAAGCGTTCGGGGAACCAGCGTTTTGTAAACCAGACGGAACCGGGGTGAACTCCGATAAGGGATGGATTTTGCCAGCCGGTTTGCGCTTCCAGCCGGGCGATCAGTTCCCCGGCAAGCGTAGAGTCGGCGCGGATATCGGGGGCCGAGGGTTCGGCGCAGGTTTTTGAGACGGCGTTTAGCAGCGAGAGATTGCGTTCCGCGTCGTGCAACAGCCATGAGAACGGAACTTTTTTTGTTAGAAAAATCCTGCCCGCGCTGGAATCGAAGCCGAGCCGTTCAGGAATGCCCGCAAGCCAGGCGCAGAATGCGCTTCTAAACGAGCGGTGCGGTATTATCGCCAGCCGGTATCCGCCTTCGCGCAGCCGCGAGGCCAGCGCGGAAAAACTTTTATAAAACGGCACGCCTTTTTTGTTATCTTCTATAACCTCCGCCACTTCGGGAAGCTGGCGGAAAATATCCGCCGTTTCCAGACGGGAAACCACGGCCAGCTTCGCGCCGGGAAATAGCGCCGCCGCCTGTTTTACCAGCGGCACGGTAAGCACCGCGTCGCCCAGAAACGCCGTCTGGATTATGCAGATTTTATCAGGGCACTCCTGCGAATTCGCGCCGTGCGGGCGTCGGTCGGAAAGTTCCGGCGCGTCGAAAACAGCTGGCACGTCCCACTGTTTGAGCGCGTCGAGATAGCGGTTGAGTGTATGGCGTTCCAGTGCGGGGCTGGTGATGCGGAATTTTACAAAAAGCTGCCGCGAGAGGGAGTCTTTTTTGTAATGGACGCGGTTTTTTATGCCCGACAGCGCGCCCAGTGCCACCGTGCGCGGGATGGAATGTAAATCCAGATAATGCGTGAAGCCGCCCGCCCGTACCCGCGCTAGAGTGGAGAAGAAGCCTTCAAACGGCATAATCTCGTCTATGGCGGGGTGGCCTTCGAGGGCGCGCGCGTATTGCGGCTTTACAAGCAGCGTGATACGCGCGTCGGGCCAGTGAGCCTTGAGGTTGCGGTATACCGGCGCGGTGAGAATGAGGTCGCCGAGCGAAGAAAGCCTCGCCACGAGTATGTTCGGGGGCATTTTCGTTAGTTTATAAATTTTTGAAGAGCGGCGGCGGTTTTGTCTGTCGCGCCGCCAAACGAGGCGGCGGTTTCGCCGGCTTTTTCGCCGGAAGCTTTCAGGAAAGCGGCATCGGCAAACAGTGCCGATATTTTATCTAAAGCTGTTTCCGCCGTGATAAGCGTTCCGCCGCCGGATGTTAAAAGCGCGCGCGCCACATCGGGAGTGTTGTGGAAACTTTCGCCGAACAGCACTGGTTTTGCCAATATCGCCGGTTCCAGCAGGTTATGACCGCCGCGCGGCGCTATGGTGCCGCCTACGAATGCGGCGGTTCCAGCCGCATAAAACGCCGTGAGCCAGCCCATCGCGTCAATAACAAGGCAATCCGCGTCGGTTTTTACGCTGTCCGCCAGGCAGTCGCTTAAAAGCGCGTAATTTACCCGCTCCCTTGCGAGCAGTTCCAGCAATGCGGCTTTGCGCTCAAGGTGGCGCTGCGCGATTATCATCTTGAAACCGGGGACGCGCTCTTTTACACGGCGCAGCAACGGCGCGAAAAGCTCTTCCTCTGCGGGATGGGTGCTGCCGCAGACCAGTATTTTAGCGTCTTGCCAGCCGAGTTTTTTAAGCAGTTCCGCCGCCTCCGCGGTTTTGGCGGGAGACTTGTCCAGCAGGTCGTATTTGATGTTTCCCGTTACCAGCAGTTGTTCCGGTTTGAAGCCGAGCCGCGCATAACGCGCCGCGTCGGCTTCGGTTTGAACGCAGATTAATCCCGCCTGTTCCGCCATAAGCCGGAAAAGCGGTTTTATAAGCGAGTAGCCGCGCGCGCTTTTTTCCGACAAGCGTCCGTTCACCACGCAAACTTTCACGCCGGAGCGTCCCGCGCAGACGAACATATTGGGCCAGAGTTCCGTTTCCACCACAAGAAGGGCCGAGGGTTTGAAAACCGAAACCAGCTTGCGGCAAAACGGGTAAAAATCCAGCGGGGCGAGCATGCACATATCCGCTTGAAGCTCTTTGCGCGCTGCTTCCTTTCCGGCGGAAGTGGAGGATGTCACAAGTATTTTTCGGGACGGGCTGGCGGCTTTGAGCCGGCGCACTATTTCGGCGGCGGAGCGCGCCTCGCCGACGCTGGCCGTGTGCAGCCATACGCAGCCCGCGAAACCTTCGCCTGCCGAGGCGGGGTAAAGCGCAAACCGCTCCGACATTTCGGCTGCGAGATTTTTTAGAAGCGCGCGGCGGGGGGAGGCAAAAAACCATATCAGGTATCCCAGCGCGGCGGCTGGGAACAGCAGGTTTACGGCTATAAGCAGTATATACCCCATTTTCAGGAACAGGCGAGGGCGTCGGCCTCGGCGGTGGCGGCGTCGAGTTCGCGCTGCACCTTGAGCGCGGCTTGCGCCGGGTCTTGCGCCTCGGCGATGAAAACCGGATTGCCGTAGACTACGGCGGCCTTGCCGAAGGGGAGCGGCAACTGAAATTTGTCCCACGAGTTGAAGACGGCTTTATGGCTGAGGCCGCAGGCTATGGGCACTATCGGCAGTCCCGTTTTCTGGGCCAGAAAAATAACGCCCTGCTGCGTGGTGCAGGCGGGGCCGCGCGGACCGTCCGGGGTTATAACGGGATGATAACCTTGCCCCGCCATGTCCAGAAGCGCCAGAAGTGCCTGCGGGCCGCCTTTGCTGGTGGAGCCCCGCACCACCGATATGCCGAACTTCGGCAGCAGCCGGGCTATGTATTCTCCGTCGCGGCTGAGGCTTACAAGCGCGCAGGCGCGGCGGTTGCGGTGGGTGTACATCAGAAACATCTGGCGGGAATGCCACATCGCGTAAATGAAATTGGAGCCTTCGCTCTCCAGCCGTTCCACTCCGGGATTGGGCTTGACGGTTATCCGGGTGGAAACCCCGGTCATGGTCAGGTAGCCCCGCGCCAAAACGGGCACGATGGAATGCAGAAAGGGTTGTAGCCAGCGCGGCGTTGACATTATATGAAAGCTATTTTTTCGATTTTTTCTTCGCCAGCCACGGCGCGAGGAATGCCGCGGTGAGCAGCGGGTTGGCCTGCCCGTCGGCGATGAAAACGCTTATCTTCATCGCGTTGAGGCTTTCCAGCACGGCGGCCAGCGCTTTAGAGCGGGTTTCGCCGACGACGATACGGGCGTTTTTGAGAAAGCGGGGGCGGTACGCGCCGTCCGAGGCGACGCCGGGGGGAAGCGCGGGCTCAAGCAGTATTTCGTTGTCGGCAAGGACGAAATTTTCCTTGGCGGCTTCCTCGGCCACCAGTTCACTTACCAAATCCACGGCGCATTCCATGAATTCAAACGCGGCTATGGCGGCGATTTTGCGCGCGGACGCCGATTCAAGCCCCGCGATTTTGGTTTCCAGTTTCGAGCCCAGCGTGGCGATGGCGGCGCTGAACATGCGGTTGGCGGGAATATCGAGGCCGGTGAAGAGCACGCTGTCCTTACCGAAAGAGTCGAACACCACGCCGGGTTCCAGTTCGCCGGCAAGCACGGAAATGAACTCAAAAAGCTCTTTTTCGCCGGAAATGCCCGCGGCGGCAAGGTCGTCGGGAAACCTTGCCGCCCTGCGGGAAATTTCCCTGTGGTGAACGGGGATTTTAAACCGGCGTATTTTGCGCATTCTTGCGGGCTTTTTTGGAACTGCCCTGCTGCTGCTGCGAAGGCTGCGGTCTTTCCGGTTGCCGGGCCTGTTTGCCGCCGTGACGCCCCTCCACCCACTCATAGAGTAGCGGCGTGGCTATGGCGAGCGTGGAATAAGTGCCCAGTATGCAGCCCACCAGCATGGTGAACGCGAAGTTATGTATCACTTCTCCACCCAAGAAGAAGAGCGAGAGGACGGCCAGAAACACAGTTACCGTGGTCATCACCGTGCGCGCCAATGTCTCGTTTATGCCGCGGTTGACAAGTTCTCCCAGCGGCATGCGCACGTTGAGCTTTAAGTGCTCGCGCATCCTGTCGAAAGTCACCACCGTGTCGTTAATCGAGTAGCCGGCTATTGTCAGCACGGCGGCGACTACCACGAGGTCTATTTCCTTGCCCGTAAACGAGAGTACGCCCAGCACTATGATGATGTCATGGAAGTCGGCTATGACGCCCATCGCGCCCCACAGCGGGTTGCTGAAGCGGAACGCGATGTAAATAATCATACCGATGAAAGACAGCACTATTGCCCACAGCGCCTTCTTGGTCATGTCCCGTCCGACGGCGGGGCCGACATATTCCAGCCGCTCCACCTTGAAAGAGTTTCCGGGATTGCCGGAGACGAGCGCGTCCTTGAGCTTGCCGCCTATCGTGTTCACATTTTCCTGCTTGCCTTTTACGCTTATGGCATAGGCGTTGCGCCCTGTGAAGCTTTGCAGCGAAACGCCGCCTATCCCCGCTTTTGCCAGCGAGGCGCGCACGGCATCTATGCCTACGGGCTGTTCGAACTGCACCTGCAGCATAGTGCCGCCGGTAAAGTCCAGCCCCAGGTTGAGGCCTTTCACCGCGAACGAGATGAAACTTAACGCCAGCATCGCTATGGAAAGGCTGAAAAATATCCAGCGCTTGGAGATGAAGTCTATGTTGGTTTTGGACAGCAGCGTCATCATATGCTTATTTCCTTGGGATTGGAAGTGAGCCAGAACTCATAGATGGCCCTGGTCACGAACACGGAAGTGTACAGGCTGATGATGAGGCCCAGTGTCAGCGTGACGGCGAATCCCTTCACCGCGCCGGAGCCGAACTGGAACAGGAACACTCCGGATATAAGGGTGGTGATGTGGCAGTCAACAATGGCACTCCAGGCGTGGTCGTAGCCCATTTGTATGCACATGGCGATGGGCTTGCCAAGTGCCAGTTCCTCTCTTATGCGCTCGCAGATAAGCACGTTGGCGTCCACGGCCATGGCCAGCGACAGTATGATGCCCGCTATGCCCGGCAGCGTCAGCGTGGCCGAGAAATAAGCCATTAGCGCCATCAGCATGACTAGGTTCAAAAACAGCGCCACGTCCGCGATGAAGCCTGCTCCGCGGTAATAGAACAGCATGAACGCCAGCACCAGTATGTAGCCGATAATCGCTGCGCGCAGTCCCGCCTTGATGGAGTCTTCGCCGAGGCCGGGGCCCACGGTGCGCTTTTCGATTATGTTGACCGGGGCCGGCAGCGCGCCGGCGCGCAGCACGATGGCGAGGTTTTTGGCGGTATCGAGGGTGAAGTCGCCGCCTTCTATTATGCCGGAGCCGTTGGGGATGCGCGAGTTTATCACGGGAGCCGATTGCACCACTCCGTCCAGCACGATGGCCATATTGCGGTGGATGTTGTTGGCGGTGAGTTTGTCAAACGCCTTGCCGCCTTCAGCGTTGAAGTTGAACGAGACGTAGGGAAGCCCCATCTGTCCGCCGGTTTGCATACGCGCGTCCTGCAGCGAAGCGCCGGTGACGGGTGCGCTTGCGTTGAGGACGTACCAGGTGTTGGGGTCTTTGCCTTTATAGAGCATGTCGCCGGGGGGCATAAGTTTCGCCAGTTCCGGCATCAGTTTGCCCTTGTCGTCGAACGGAGAGGGCATGGAGGCTGCTTTGGACAGGACCGCGGAGGCTTTTTCGCTGTCGTCCACCATGTGGAATTCCAGCATGGCGGTCTTGCCGATTATTTCCTCGGCCTGCTCCGGGTCTTCCACGCCGGGGAGTTGCACCGCTATCCAGCGCTCGCCCTGGCGGGTGATGGGCGTTTCGCCCACACCGTACTGGTCAACGCGGTTGCGGATGATTTCGATGGCCCGGTTGAGCGCGTCCGTGACCGTCTCGCGCTTGTCGAGCTTGGAAACGTCGAGTTCCAGCACCAGATGGGTACCGCCGCGCAGATCGAGGCCGAGGCCGAGTATGCGCTTGGGGCGCAGCCGCGCTTTTTCAAGCTGGTTTATTTCCTGTGGGGATTTGGTGTACCAGTCTATGCTGGGGTAAAGCAGCCATATAGAAAGGCAGACCGTGCCCAGCGCGATTACCCACTTCCACATTAGTTGTTTCGACATTTTCAATCCTCAACTGGGGGTCTGCGGCGCCGGGTTGTCCGCGGTATCCTTCAAAACCGAGACGATGTAGGAGCGGGCGACGGTCACCTTCACGTTCTCCGCGATTTTGACATCAATGTCCTCGCCTTTGACCGCCGTTACCATGCCGATGATGCCGCCCGCGGTGAGCACCTTGTGGCCCCGGTCAATGGAGGCGAGCATTTTCTTGCGCTCTTTTTCCTGTTTCTGCTGAGGGCGTATTAGCGTAAAATAAAAAATGACGAGTATGAGCGCTATGGGTATCATATTCGTTAAAAACGACGGCGTCGCCTGTTCCATCTCAATCCTCCGAAGGTATATGTATGCTTGTTATCACCAGATTCTAACAAATAAACCGAGGGGGGAGCAAAAAAACAGAATCTGGCGAAGCGAGTGCTGGAGTACAGTTGCGCAAAACCGCGCGGTCATTGTGCGCCGGTGTAAAATTTTGTTAGGTAATCAATGACTTCAACACGGATGGCAAATTACAATGTGGCAAACAATTAAATCCGCTGTTTCGCGAAAATCCTGCGAAGGCTCGACTGAACGGTTGTTGCAGTTGTGCGGCGGCTATTTCAGCCTTTACATATTCACCGGTGTGCTGGCCAAATACTTTGTCGGCGAGTCCTCTTATGTAAAGATGAGCGACATCCAGTATACGGTTTACAACACCTGGGGCGGCAGCCTTACCTGCCTCGTCGTCGTGCTGCTGCTCGGCTGGTACAAGCTTAAATCCACGCATTGCACGAAGCTTTTCGGCTGCGCCGTTCCCGCGGAATACCTTTATATAATCCCTTCCGGCATCTGCACGGCGGTGGTCATTCCCACAACCACGCTTATGTATCTGCTGCCGATTTCGGTGATGGTGGCGATGGTCATCATGCGCGCCAGCATCATCATAGTCAGCCGGCTGGTGGATACCGTGCAGATTCGCCAGGGGCTGCTCAAAAAGAAGGTTTATTTCGAGGAAAACGTCGCCATGTGCCTGGCGATTGCGGCGGTGGCGGTGCAACTGGGCGGCGCCAAAAAGGGAGATTTCAATCTTGTGGGCAATGCCGCGGCGATGGCGATTCTAGGCAGCTACATTTCCGCCTACGCCATTCGCATCTACATAATGAACTATTATAAAAACACCCGACCCAAAGGCGTGGAGCAGGATACAAAAGGTTTCTTCGCCATAGAGCAGCTTGCCGCCAGCGCCGTAATGTTGCTGGTGTGCGGCTGGATTCTGGCGCTGCCGTCGGCGCATGCCGTCGCGTTGGCTGGGACTGCGGCTCAACCGCGCGATGTGCTGGGGCTTTTCCGTGACAGTTTCGCGAACCCGCATCCGAAATGGTTTCTGGCGCTGGGCGCGGGAATGTTCTACGGCGTCAGCGCGTTTTTTTCGGTGTTTCTGTTCATGTTCAAGGGCAGGACCGCCACCTTCGCGGGGCTGGTCAACCGGCTTACCTCGCTTATAGCCGGAACAGCCGCCACGCTGATAACGTGGGCCGCTTTCGGCGGGAAATTTCCCAAGCCGCCGGACTGGATAAGCCTGCTTGTCATGTTCGCCGCGATTTACTATCTCGGGCTGGCGGAAAAGCGGCGCACCGCCGAGCTTGCCGCGTCGCGCGAGCTTGAGCCCTGCAACCCCGCGAAAACGTAGGCATGGAAAAAGAGCGCAAGGTCCGGCTGCTTGCGTTTCTAATCACGGGCGGTCTGCTGTTCGCCTGCCTGTACCATTTCGGGCTGATGGGCGGGCTGCTGAAAAAAGGCTATCCGCAAAACGCTTTCCTTTACAATCCCGACTGGCTGTTTTCGGATTTTTACGAGACGGTGGAGATAAACCGCGGCAGGGACCCGTATACCCTGCAAAAAAGCGTCTATCCTCCGGCGGCGAGCATGGCGGCGTTCGCGTTTTCCCGCCTTGCGCCTAAAACCGGCGCGGATATTTACCTGCTCGTCGCCGCTTTGTTCTTTTTGCATATCGGGATGCGCGCTTTCAGCGGCGGCGGTATCCTGCCGGCCCTGCGGCGCACCGTGTTTATAATAGCCGCCTCATATCCCGTCTTATATTTGCTGGACACGGGCAATTTCGAGCTTTTCGCGTTCATCGCGTTTTATTTTTTCGCAATTTTTTATGTGAGGGAAAAGTACTGGCTCGCCGCGCTGCTGCTGGGCGTTTCCGCCGCGATTAAAATAACGCCGGGAGTGTTTGTCGTTCTTTTTCTTCTCGAGCGCCGCTGGCGCGAGGCTGCTTTTTCCGTTTTCGCCGCCGGAACGCTCACTCTCGCCTGCGCCGCCGCGATGCGTGGGGGGATATGGGAAATTTTCGCCGCGATGCGCGCCAATCTGGCCGATTACAACAGCCAGTATCTTTACAAAGGCTACGGACTGGTTTTCGGCAACAGCCTTTACGGCGGCCTCCATTCGCTGCTTTGTTTCGCCGTAGGGCGGGACCCGGTGCGGCCATTTCCCTGGCTCATCGCCGCATATCCGTGGCTGGCTGGCGGGCTGGCGGCCTTCTTCATTTACAGCGCCGCAAAAGCGGCGGAATTGTGGAGAAAATTTATGCTGTTGTGCGTGGTCATGGTAACGCTGCCGTACATTTCGGCGGATTACCGGTTGGTCTATTTTTTTGCCCCGCTTTTTTTATTTGTCTCGGCAAAGCCGCAGCGGGAGGGCAGGGATTTGGTTTGCGTCCTTCTCTTCGCGTCGCTGCTTATTCCCAAGCATTTCTTCTACTTCGCTGAGCCGGAAGTTTCGTTATCGGCGATTTTAACTCCGCTGTCCGCGCTTGCGCTGGCGTTTCTCGCGGCCTCGCCGTCGGGAAGTTTGCACTGGAACCGTGGGCGGGCAGGCGACTTCTCAAGCTAGGGAGGCGCCGGATGGAAAGTGCGTCTACGACACTTTGGCCGCTATCGGATCGCCTACGAGTTGATAGTTCCCGGCCCAATGAATCTGCACGGGACCGACGCCTTTCTCCAGCCAATAGAGCGCGCCCGTCGGAGCTCCGCCGTTCCAATCCTGCTGATAGAACAACAAGAGGGTTTCGCCGTGCGTTTGTCCCAGCACATCCACAAACGAAGGCAATATCTCCGCGAAGTGCACGAATTGGTGCCCTTTTTCAAACGCCGCCGTGCCGGGCAGCATATGCGAACCTAACACATCCATGCGGACCCGGACATCCAGTGTGCTGCCTGTCAACTGATGCCCGCCCCACAGTATTTCGCTGCCGGAGAGGAACCGCTTCTTCTTCACATCGCCGAGGACGGGTTTCTCAACGCCGCTGGTCGGATAGTCGTCTCCGAATTCTATAACGCCGCGCATGATGTCGTAGCGCAGGAGCCAGCGGCCCTTCCAGGAACCGTTAAGGTAGTCGTCTTCCCATATGGTGCCGTCCGGCTGGCGCGAGAATACGGATACCTCGTTCATCGGCGCTCCGTTTTTATTGAAGTAGGTGAACGCTATTGGCTTGAGAAACGAAGGCTGCGGCCAATAATCCGGAACGAAAATCTGTGTTATGGCTTTGAGACCTTTGGTAGCTGCGGCGCGACCGCCGGCTGCGGGCAGATGAAGAGCTGCGGCCAAAGAGGCGGTGGGGGCCTGCATTGTCTTGATGCGCGTATTCCTGGCGAGCATCTCAAGGATGGCGCTCTCCGCCGCCGTGCCAATTGCGACGAAAGCCAGGACTAAGGCGGCTGCGAGTGCTGTTCTTTTCATTCGTATCTCCGCTGCGCAATTTTTTGCTCTTCCCGTGTTGGCGGGTAGCCCAAACCGGACAAACTCCAACAGCTTTGCCATGCTCATAGTTTACCGCAAACCACCGGTTTGGCAAAGGGCCGAAAGTGCCAATTTTTGTGGACCTTCAGGGCATTGCAATTGGGGCCCTAAGAGCCTGTCTAAAGTCTCCGTATTCTGCTGCAAGCGCCGCTTTTGTCCTGATACTGCGCGGCCTTCGGCGTACAGGCCTGCGGGTCTGCCCGCCTCAGTCCGCTGCGTCTCAGGACAAAAGCGTCGCTTTCGCGACGAAAGAGAGACTTTAGAAAGGCTCTTATAGGTCCAAAGGGCAGGCGGGGACGGCGCGCGACTGGGGTTTCAGCGTTGCGAATTTTTGCAGGAAGCGCTTTTTTTCTTCGGCGAAATCGCCGTTTTCGACGGCGGCGCGGATGGTTTCCATCATGCGGGTCAAAAAGCGGATGTTGTGGAGCGAGAGCAGGCGGTGGCTCAGCAGCTCCCCCGAGCGGAACAGATGGCACAGGTAGGCGCGGGTATAGGTGCGGCAGGTGAAGCAGTCGCACTCCGGGTCCAGCGGCGAAAAGTCGCGCCGGTACTGCGCGTTTTTTATGGCGAAGGAGCCGTTAGTCGTCATCACCGTGCCGTTTCTGGCGGTGCGGGTGGGCCAGACGCAGTCGAACATGTCCACGCCGCGCTCCACGCAGTCCCAGATTTCAACCGGCGTGCCCAGCCCCATGAAATAGCGCGGCGCCTGTTCCGGCAGTTCGGCGGTAACGGCCTCCACCGAGGCGTTCATGTCCTCCGCCGTCTCGCCCACGGAAAGCCCGCCTATGCAGAAACCGTGCACGGGGCGTTCCGCCATGAAGCGCGCGGCCTGGGCGCGCAGCTGCGGGTATATCGAGCCTTGTATGATTCCGAAAAGAAGCGGCGTCTCGACCCGCCACTGCCCGCCGGCGGTTTTAGCTATTTTATCCTCCGGCACGGTTTCGCGGAAGGCTTTCATGGCGCGCAGCGCCCAGCGCTGGGTCATCTCGAGCGATTTTTTAGCCTCCGGTTCTTTGGCCGGGTTTCGCAGGCAGACATCGAGGCAGGTCCACATATCCGAGCCGATTTTGGACTGGTGCGCTATCACATTCTCCGGTGTGAACAGGTGCTTGCTGCCGTCGTGGTGCGAACTGAACTGCGCGCCTTCTTCGCCGAGCTTGCAGATGTGGGACAGGCTGTATACCTGAAACCCGCCCGAATCGGTGAGCACGGGCCGGTCCCAGCGCATGAATTTGTGGATGCCGCCCGCCAACTCCATTATTTCCGTGCCGGGGCGCAGGTAGAGATGATAGGTGTTGGCAAGCAGGCATTCGGCGTTGATTGCCACAAGGTCCCGGGAGGTGAGCGCCTTCACGCCGGCCTGAGTCGCCACGGGCATGAAAACCGGCGTGTTCACCGCGCCATGCGCCGTGTATAAAACGCCGCGCCGCGCGCGGCAGGATTTAGCAGTTGCAAGAAGCGTGAACGGACGTTGCGGGGCTGTCGTCATAACAGCAGCATCGCGTCGCCGTAGGAATAAAAGCGGTATTGCAGCCGGACTGCTTCCTCGTAGGCGCGGTAAAGATTTTCCCCGCCGGCGAAGGCGGCTGCCATGAAAAGCGGCGTGGAGGACGGAATATGGAAATTGGTGATAATCGCGTCCGCCGCCCTGAAGCGGTACGGGGGATAAATGAAAATATCCGCCCATTTGCCGCCGCTTTCGACGGCGCCGTCCGGCGCGGCGAACGATTCCAGCGTGCGGGTGCAGGTGGTGCCGACGGGAATCACGCGCCCGCCCGCCTTGCGCGCCGCGTTTATAGTCCGCGCGGTTTCGGCGGAAACCTGAGCGTATTCGGGCAGCATTTTATGATGCTCCGGCCCGTTTTTATGCACCGGGCGGAAAGTGCCCCAGCCCACATGCAGCGTTACCGGCGCGAAAATGACTCCGCCGGCTTTGAGTTTTCCGATAAGTTCCGGCGTGAAATGGAAACCCGCCGTCGGCGCGGCTATGGAGCCGTTCTCCCGCGCGAAAACCGTCTGGTAGCGGTTTTTGTCGCCTTCGTTTTGAGCGGTCTGTCCGGAAAGCCTGCGCGCTTTTTCGATGTAATGCGGCAGCGGCATGCTGCCGGACCGTTCCGCCAGCGCGAGGACGTGCGGCGTGGAAAAAACAAAAATCCATTCGCCCGCGGCGTTTTTTCCCTCCGCCGCGGCGGTCACGCCGCCCGCGAAAACCACCGTGAGCCCCTCCTGGCACTCCCGGCACAAGGCGGACCAGCGGTGCGGCTGGTCTTCCTGGCGCACCAGCAGCAGCTCGAATTTCCCGCCGGTCGCTTTTTTGCCGTTGAGCTTGGCGGGGAAAACTTTAGTGTCGTTTACGACTACGCAGTCGCCTTTTTTGAGATAATCCGTCAAATCACGGAAAACGCGGTGCTCCAGCGCGCCGGTTTTGCGGTCCAGCACCAGCAGGCGCGACGAATCGCGCGGTTCGGCGGGGTTTGCGGCCACGAGCTTTTCGCAGCCGAGAGCGGAAAATTTTTGGAGCAGCATCTCAATCCTGGCAGGCGATTTTCGCGCCGGGGTAATATAATTTAAGAATCTGTTTATACTTGCGCCCGTTCCAGGCCATCTGGCGCGCGCCTTCCTGGCACATGCCGACGCCGTGGCCGTAGCCGCGCCCGGCGAAGCGGAAACCTTTGCTCGTCGTCGTCACGCGGGTTATGTAGGCGCTTTTGAATTCCGAGGCGCCCAAAAAACCGCGCAGGTCCTTGACGTTGGCGGTTTGGGAGCCTGCGTCCGTAGAAAATTTGAATTTCACAGCCCGCCCGCCGCTGTTGCGCTTCACCACGCGGATTGATTTTATCCTGCCCGCGTCGTGCCCCAGCGAGCTCAGGAATTTAAGCAGCGTCTCCTGGCTGAAAAAAGCGGACCATTTATAGTTGCCGGATTCCTTGCAGTACGGGCAGCGCACGCCCATGAGCGGGCGTATCATATCTCCGCCCCAAATTGAGGGGGAGGTTCTGCCGCCGCAGTTGGCGTGGAAGAACGCGTGCACCAGCCGCCCGTTCCACAACAGTACTTCGCCCTGCGTGGCGCGCACGGCCTCCACCGCTTTCGGGTCTTCGCTGGCGCCGCCGTAAACCTGGCAGCGGGTGTCGGCGCAAAGGTCGAAGGAGGCTTTTTCCGACGCGCCTTGCAGCGTGTAAAGCGCGTAGGTGCGCGCCACGACGGCCTGCGCCTTGAGCGCTTCCAGCGGCCACTCCGGCCCCATTTCCGAAGGCAGCACTCCGTAGAGATATTCCTCTATGCCCAGTTCCTCCACGGCGGTGAGCGTGCTGTCCGGATTGGTTTTGACCACTATGCTGCCGCGGTAGCTGCGCTCGTTTATCCTGAGCCGGTCCTCGCCGTCGAGGGGGGTGAGGCGGATGACGGGCCCCAGAATATCGTCGCCGAATTTGAGCCCGCCGCCGAAGGCGCAGACGGACATTTTGGAGCGCTCGGACAATTGCTGCTGCTTGCCGCTGGAAAGGTCCACTATTTTGGTTTTTCCGCGCAGTTCTATGCTGGCGGATTTGGAGGAGTCGAGTATGCCCACGCGCACGATGCCGTCGGGAATATCGCCCGTGTCGGCGCCGCGCGCGGGGAAAACGGCGGCGAGGAGCAGCAGCGCTAGCCCGGAAATTGCAGTTGATAGCGAGAACCGAGACGAAAAAGGGCAAAGCAGATTCGGCACAAAAAAGCGGGAGCAGGCCCGTAGGCCTGTAAGCGCTTTTTTGTGCCGAATCTGCTTTGCCATTTTTCGTCGAATTCCGCTATTCAACTGCAATTTCCGGGCCAGGAGCGGTTTTTTCATCAGAAAAGCGTTTCCTGCCCGCGCGGCGGCTTCACGCCGAGATGAGTGAAAGTTTTTTTTGTGGCCACCCTGCCGCGCGGAGTCCGCGCCACGAAGCCGGTTTTTATGAGGTAGGGTTCGATGACGTCCGTCACAGTGTCGGTCTCCTCGGAAATAGCCACCGCCAGCGTTTCCGCTCCGACGGGGCCGCCGCCGAATTTTTCCGCGAGCGCGGACAGCAGCCTCCGGTCCGTGGCGTCAAGCCCCTCGCGGTCTATCTCGAGCGAGTCCATGGCGCCGCGCGCCACCGCGCCGGTGATAGTGCCGGTGCCTTTCACCTGCGCGAAATCGCGCACGCGCCGCAGCAGGCGGTTGGCTATGCGCGGCGTGCCGCGCGAGCAGGCGGCAAGCTCCGAGAGTCCGTCGGGCTCCACGCCTATGTTGAGCAGTTTTGACGAGCGGAGGAGGATTTTTTCAATCTCCTCTTTTTCGTAAAAGCCGAGGTGGAAGACTATGCCGAACCGGTCGCGCAGCGGGCCGGTCAGCAGGCCGCTGCGCGTCGTCGCGCCCACCAGGGTGAAGCGCGGTATAGCCAGTCTCAGCGTGGTGGAGCCGGGGCCCTTGCCGGTGTTGATGAAAAAATTGAAATCCTCCATGGCGGGATAAAGCGCTTCCTCCACGGCGGGGTTGAGACGGTGTATTTCGTCCACAAAAAGTATGTCGCCGTGGGCGAGTTCGGTGGTCAGCATGGCGGCCAGGTCGCCGGGGCGCGCCAGCACGGGGCCGGAGGTGATTTTCATGTTCACGCCCATCTCGCGCGCGAGGATGTGCGCCAGCGTGGTCTTGCCGAGGCCGGGGGGGGAATAGAAAAGGCAGTGGTCCAGCGCTTCTTTGCGGCCCCGCGCGGCGGCGATGAAAACGCGCAGGTTTTCCTTGAGCTTCTCCTGCCCCGTGAATTCATCCAGGGAGGTCGGGCGCAGCGCGGCCTCGCAGCCTTTTTCCTCGCTCGTGGGGGGGGCGTAAAGCGTTTCGTTTTGCGTCATGGCGAGGTTCTCTTCAATGCGCGGCGCAGCAGGGTTTCCACCGTCTCATCGGGCGCTATGCCCTCGGCGTGCAGCGATTCGACGGCTTTCTTGGCTTCCGAGGCCGAATATCCCAGCGATGTGAGCGCGTCAAACACCTGCACCACCGCCGCGCCGCAGGGGGAGGCGTCCTGCGCCAGCGATATTTTTCCCGCGCCCGGGTCCGGCATTTCGCTCATCTTATCCTTGAGCGAGACTATCAGCTTTTCCGCCGTCTTGCCGGTGAAGCCGAATATGCCGGTCAAAAGCCGCGCGTCGCGCGAGACTATGGCCCTGCGGAAATCCGGCAGGCTCTTGAGCGCCTTGTTAAGCAGCTCCAGCGCTTTTTTTGCGCCGGTGTTGGGGACGGCTTCCTTAAAAAGCTTGAACAACTCTTTTTCCTGCTCCGAGCGAAAACCGTAGAGCACCGTGCCGTCGTAAGGAGAGATGGATTCGCTGACGTAAAGTTCGGCGGCGGCGTTTTCGGACAGGGAATCCAGCGCCGCCTGCGCCAGATTAACCTCGTAGCCGACGCCGCCGGCCACGAGAATGACGGAAGCTTCCCGCTTTTTGAGTATTTCGCCCTTGAGGTATGCAATCATCGCAATTTGACTTTGGCAGCTTTGACCGCAGCCGCGTACGGCGCGGTCTTGACGTGGCAGAGCGCTATGGCGGCGGCGTCGGCCACGTCGTCGGGAGAGAGCGGCTTGTCCAGCTTCAATACCAATTGAATGATGCGCTGCATCTGGCTTTTGTCCGCCGCGCCATTGCCGGTGAGCGTCATCTTCACCCTGCGCGGATTGTACATCGCGGGGGAAAGTCCGGCCAACTGCCCCGCCAGCACAATCACGCCGCGCGCCTGAATGGTGGCGCCCTGCGAGGCGGCGCGCTTGACAAAAAACATCTCTTCTATGGCCAGCGCGTCCGGACGCTGCGCGGCGATGACTTCCCGCACCGAGTTGAAAATTATTTCCAGCCTGCGCGGCAAATCGGTCCCCGCCGCCGTGTGGACAAGCCCCGCCGAAACAAGGAACGGGTCGCGGCAGCCGCATTGCTCCACGACAGCCCAACCCGTCCTGTCCAAACCGGGGTCTATGCCCAGCGTTCTAAGCCGTTTGGAGCTTTGCAAGGAGCTCGTCGGGAATGTCGAAGTTGGAATAGACGTTTTTGACGTCGTCATGCTCTTCCAGCGCGTCCACGAGGGCGAGGATTTGCTCCGCCTGGCGCACTTCCTTTATAAGCGTTTCGGTGGAAGGAATCATGTCTAGTTCGGCGGATTCCATGGGGATTTTTTTAGCCTCGAGCGCGGCGCGCACCTTTTCCAAATCGGCGTAGGCGGTGTAAACAAGGTAGCTCGGTGCGTCGGGCGCGTTTTCGATGTCTTCCGCGCCCGCGTCGAGCGCGGCGGTCATCAGGTCGTCTTCCGAGATGGCGGTTTTGGCGACGCTGATTACGCCTTTTGCGGCGAACATGTAGGCCACGCAGCCGGCGGAACCGATGTTGCCCCCATGGCTTTCGAAAACTTTCCGGATTTCAGCGAAGGTGCGGTTTTTGTTGTCGGTGGTGACTTCCACGAGCATGGCGGCTTTGGCGGGGCCGAAGCCCTCGTACGTCATTTCCTCGAAAATTACGCCGGGAAGCTGGCCCGTGCCTTTCATGATGGCGCGCTTGATATTGTCCTGCGGCATGTTGTTGGAGCGGGCGTCCTCTATGGCTTTTCTGAGGCGGGGATTGGTGTTGGGGTCTCCGCCGCTCATTTTGGCGGCGATGGTGATTTCACGGATGATTTTGGTGTAGACTTTGCCTTTCTTGGCGTCCGTCAAAGCCTTTTTGTGCTTGATGCCAGCCCAATGCGAATGTCCGCCCATAAGAACCGCCTTTTCTGAAAAAATAAACTTCCGCCGGAAAGCGATGCCGATATCCGGTTTCCAATCGTCAAATTTTATAATAATATTGAATAACTGGCAATCGCGCCGGTTTTAATTGCGCGCAAAACGCAGGGCCATGTTCCCGATGGCCCGAAAAACGTCCCCTTAGCTCAACTGGATAGAGCATCTGCCTTCGAAGCAGAGGGTTACAGGTTCAAATCCTGTAGGGGACGCTTAATTTTTTCGCAATGCGAAAAAATTGTCCCCTAAGCAGGCCACCTGCGTGGCCTGCGTCAGGATTTGAAAGGCGGAGCGATGTTTTGCCAGCAGGCAAAACCGCGAGCCGGGGCCGCGAGTCCAAGTTTGCGGCGGCAAACTTGGAACTTGTGGCCGAATCCTGTCCGTAGGGGACGCTTAATTTTTCGCATAGCTGTCAACGCCCCGTTCATATATCGTTTTGGAAAGCTCGGTTTCAGTCTCCACCAGTTTTTTACGGGCGCTGAGGCGCTCGTTCAACGCAATGCGTTCTTCCAGCAGTTCCTGCTTGCGGGTTTGCAAGGCGAAGTAACTTTGCGCGAAAGCTATTTCTTCCTTGCGCGGGTCGCCGTTTTGGGCTATCAGATAACAGGCATAGCGGGTGAGCATTATGTCGTCAATCGGACGTTCTCCACCGGAACCAATCGGAACCATTTTCGTGACCTCACGAAAATGGTTCTCCAACGGTTGGTGCGCGGTGAAGCATGATTGTTTTGCGCGCTCCACAGTCTGCGCGAAATTTTCCCATCGGAAATAGCCCAGAAGGTCTTGCAATTCGCGAGCCATCCAGTATTCCACGCCATCCTGCTCATGCGCGGATTCCTCAAAAGTCTTGCTCAGTCTGAGAATCAGTTCCTTGTTCATATTTTTCAATTCCCCAAAACACTCGCAGATTCAACCGTTTCAACACTCCAGGCGAAATTATGCGATAAATATGCGCGCATGCCAATTTTTGCGGCGCGAAATTTCCTCTTTGCCGCCCTTTGCTTGGTGACCACGTTAGCCTTGCGCTTGGCTTGCCTGCGCGCTAGACTATTGGTCGTCACACACCATCAATTTGGAGACCAGCATCCGGTTTTTTTGTCCCGGGCAAGCTTCGCTTTGTCCCTTCACCGCCATTATGCTATAAATACATATCTACAAACATATGCTCACCAGACGCGCGCTTTCTCCGTTCGCTATACTTTTTATCGCCGCTTGCGCGGCTTATGCCGCCGTGCCGTCTCCGGCGCAGCGCGCGGATGCCAGGCGCTTCGCTTCAAAAGCCGCCGCTTCCGCGCCGGTGCTGCGCCGTCCCTCGGCGGCTGATTACAAAGCTTTCGCCGAGTTCAGGAAGAAAACTTCAGCCGCTTGGACTATCCGCTATAACCCCCGCACCGGCGCGCCCGCCGCGCTGACCGGCGGCGCCAACGCGCGCTACGCCGGTGCCGCGCCGGAGGCCGCCGCGCTGCGTTTTTTCGCCGATAACGCTGCGTTGCTGAAAGTGGACCCCGCGCAACTGCAAATCGCCAACCGGAAAACCGCGCTCGGCATCACTCACATTCTCTATACCCAGACGATAAACGGCGTCCCCGTGGAAAACGGCACCGTTAAAATCCACATTGACGCCGACGGCAGCGTAATCTCGTTCCAGTCCAATTTCACGCCGGGAGTCTCAACCGTTCCAGTTGCCGTTGTTACCCCGGATGCCGCCTCCCGCGCGGCGGCGCAGGACGCCGGCGGCCGCGCCGGAAAAGGCGCGCTCGTGCTGTGGCCGTCGCAGGACGATGCCCAACTGCGTTTGGCCTGGAAAATACCGGTGACCGCCGGCGGCTCGACTCCGGGCAGCTGGCATTACTATGTTGACGCGGTCACGGGGGGGGTAATAACCCGCGTTTCGCGCCTTAGTTTCGCCACCGCCGGCACAGTCACCGGCGCGGTGTATCCGATTGCGCCGCAGGCGGACACTCTCGCGGCCTGGGCCGCAGTTTCCACCGTGCCGCTGCATAACCAATATGTCTGGGTGCGCAACTATCAGAACCGCGTTGTCACGGATGAGGGCGGCGTCTACAGCAGCGCTACCGACGGCAAGATTTTCGCCTCGCTCAAGGGGCCGTATTTTTCGATGATAAACTTCCGCGGCGCCAGCGCCGATTACAATAACGGCGGCGGCGCCTGGCTGCAGACGGCCACGCCCGCCCATTCCCCGAACTTCCCCAACCCGTATCCCGGCAACCAGGTGATGGAATCCACGGTCACCGTGACGAACTCGTGCGCTTATTTCGCGAAAGCGGCGCCGCATTTCACGCGGCTGGAGGTCGGCGTGATGGGTCTCGACGGAACCATAACGAATCCCGACGAGCTCTATGTGCTAAACCCCGCCACGGGGCGCAAAGAGGCGGCTTATATCGGCGCGAGAACGTCGGGCTTTTTCGGCGCGCCGGTGGAAAATCCCTCCTATGTGCTGCGCCTCGAGTCGGGACAGTATCAGGACACCGACCATCTGATAGGTTACAACGTGGATTATTCCACGTACATGTGCCTTACCGCCTCGCCGGGCACGCCGGACCCGCCCACCTCTTCCTTCACCTGGAACTGGCGCAACGCCTCCGACAATTCCCTGGACGAAACCAACGCTTTCTACCATCTCAACGCCATACGCGATTTTTTCACCGGCACGGTGGACAGTCCGCTCCCGCTCTCCGGCGCGCGCATGGTGGATATGGAATACTCGCTGCCCGTCATGCTTCACGCCCACGGCAGTCCCGATGACGGTAGCGGGGATGAGATGGTCAACGCTTTTTTTGACACGGAGCGCAAGAATATGATGTTCGGCGACGGCATGTTCGTCGCCGCGATTCAAAAGCGCCACACATTCAGCCTGGACGCCACCATCATCCGCCACGAGTACACGCATTCGGTGGTGGACAGAATTTACCCGCTCATCAATATCGGCGAGTCCGGCGCTGTTTCGGAGGCCATGGCCGACTACTGGTCGCTTTCCTCGCTCTACGGCTCCCCCGGTTTCACCTCCGTGGTCGGCGCTTTCGTGGCGGCTTCCTCCGGCGAAGGCATAGCCCGCGATTTGGGCCAGTGCGCGGGCGGACTGCATTGCGTGTATCCGACCGACTGGGTCAGCGAAGTCCATGACGACAGCATGATACTCAGCCGCGCCCTGTGGGATATGCGCGACCCCTCGCATTCCGATTACTACATGGGGACCAACAGCTACTCCGCGCTGGGCATAAACACGCCGGTTCCCCGCTCTGATGTCTACATTTTCAACTCGCTGCTTTTTTTCCCCGACAATTTCTATGAATTCCGCGAGGATATGGAGACCGTCTGCCGCAAATTCGAGGAGCGCAACCTGGCCTCCGGCGGCTATGAGAACTGCTCCTCGGACGGCTGGCTCGCAAAAATGCAGTCCGCCTTCGCCGCGCACGGCATCGCCCAGCCCCGCTCCGGCGCCGACATTTACGAGCCCGACGACGGCCCCGAGCAGGCCGTGGACATCAGCAGCCAGACGGCGCAACTCTCCGCCACCATATCGCCGGCTTATGACGAGGATTTCTATTCCCTGCCGCTTCCCGCCGGGCCGGTCAGCATAACGCTGAATCTGCCGCGCGCGTCCGTGCTCAACACATACCACGTGCTGGAGGTCTCGCTGTTCGACGGCGCGCACAAATTCATCGGCTCCATCTGGCCGGATATCATAAATCCCGACGTCAACACCTGTCCCGCCGGCGGCGAATGCCTTACGGACAAGCCGTCGGTCACTCTCTCGGCCACGCTGGCCAAAGCGGGACGCTATTACCTGACGGTATGGGCCGGTCCCAACGTCTACTTCAGCCCTTGCGCGGACTACAGCGCCAATCCGTACACGCTGCGCCTGAACACCGCCATGAGCGCCAGCGCCTCCGCTTCGGTGATAACCGCCGTCTACGACGGCGACACCATCCATTTCGACGTTCCCTACAACCGCTTCAATTACGCCGCCGCTCCGCCCTGGCTTTCCACCATGACGGCGCAGGTCGAACTGCTCGATTACGCGCAGCTGCGGGACCAGAACATGGTCCCGCTGGAGGAAGCCGTCACAAGGCCGGGCGGATACCTGCAACTGGGCACGGTCTCCACGGGGGACACGATGATTTCCGGCTCCGTCCAGCTTAAAAGCGGTTTCGGACAGCGTTATCCGACGGTGGGCGCGGTCTATCTGGAACTTTTCGGGCAGGTGCGATTCACCAATGTGGTGACCGGCGTTGCCGTGTCCACGCGGGGGGTGTCGCTGGGCATTTCTCAGGCACTGACGCTGGCCGCGGCTTCCGGCGGAGTTACGGTCTGGAACAATATTTTCAACCCCGACAAGGGCGGCTTCGCCGAGGTGCGCTACGACGCCGCCGTTTCGCGGCAGCTTTCACTTCAGATATTTTCGCCGGACGGCACGCTGGTGCGCACTCTTTTCAACGGCCTCGTCCCTGCCGGCAAGGGCGCTTTGAACTGGAACGGCGCAAACATGAACGGCACCATAGTCGCTCCGGGGATGTACATACTGCGCGCAAAAGGCGCGGGAATAGACGCGCTGCGCAAAATCGTGGTAATAAGATGAAAACTTTTTTCCGGCAAGCCGCAATCGCCGCCGCGCTGGCAGTTGCCGCAGCGTTTTCCGGCTTGTCCGCCGCGTCCGCCGCAGACCCGGGCGCGACCGCCGTTTCCATGCTCAAATACGACATAGGCGCGCGTCCGCTCGCCCTGGGCGGGGCGTTCGCGGCGATGCAGGGCGGCATTTACGGCATGCGCTATAATCCCGCAGGGCTGGCGCTGTCGGGCGGCGCGCCGGAAGCGTCGCTCATGCTCCAGCAGGGCATTATGGACACGAAGATGCAGTTCATCGGCGGCGCGCTGCCGCTGCCGTTCGCCGGATTTTCGGGGCAGGGGCATGCCTCCGCCGGAGCGAGCCTGCTGTATTCGAGCAACGGCGATATGGGCTGGTACCAGACCGACCCGCTGACGGGAGGCGTGCTGCATAACGGCGATAATATCAGCGCGGGAAGCGATATGGTGCTTTCCTTCGGCTACGCGGAAAAATTTTCCTCCGAGCCGCTGCGGTTTAACCCCCGTTCCGCTTCCCTGGGCACGCTCGAAAGCTATATGGGCGCGGCGGTGAAAATCATAAGCTCCAAACTGCCCGATTTGGACGGCTCCATGTCGGGCGCGTCCGCGCTGGCGGTGGATTTGGGCTATCTGGCCGAAGTCCCGGAATGGAACGCGCGCGGCGGCTTTTCGCTTTTGAATCTGGGGGGCGGCGTAAAATATAAAGAGGTTTCGAGCCCACTGCCGTTTGCGCTGCGCGCCGGAGGCGCCTACACCTACGCGGGATTCATGCGCGGCGTAACCGGCTCGCTGGACGTAATCCGCTATATGACGGAGCAGCTGACACGGGTGCGTGTTGGAATGGAACTGCCGGTGGACAGATACGCCGCGCTGCGTTTCGGTTACAGGTTTCTGGAGGACTCCGGCGGCTTTACGATGGGAATAGGCGCGCATTTCGCCAATATAAGCTGCAATTTCGGCATGGCCTTCAACGGCGACCTGGGCAACACCACGCAGTTCGATTTCAATTACCGTTTCGGCGGACAGGACGCAAAAACGGCGCCGGACCGCGCCGGCAGCCTCTCTTCCGGCATTGACCTTACGCTGCCCCGGCCCGGGGAGAAAAAGAACCGCGCCGGTTCCTCCGGCGGAGAATTGTTCCTTGAAATGAACGAAATCGGCGCTCCGCCTCCTCCAGCGGCAAAGCCGAAGCCCGCGCCGGCGAAACCCGTCACCGCTCCCAACGGCGTGGAGGAAAAGCTGCACATGGACGATATCCGGGGAAAATGGAAGGCTACGGCAAAAGAGCAGTCCTCCATCAAAACGCCTGACAGCGCCGCCGCCGTATCCGCACCCGCGCCGTTGCCGGCGCCCGCCGGTGAAACGAACATTTCCTCCGGCGATTCCGGCGAAGAAGACGACGCGCGGAGCAACGCCGCGCAAAAATGGGAAAAAATAATAACCAGCGGCGACGATGGCTTTGCGTACGGAGCTGACGACCCTTCGCGTAAAATGTGGAAAAAAGTGCTTAAAGAGCAGCGCGAGATGGGAGAGCCGGAAACCCAGTCCGGAGAAGAGGACCCCTACGCGGATTTAAGCAAGGACGAGATAGCCAGGGCGAAGTGGCAGAAAATAATAGATTCCCGCGCCGCCGAAACGAAAGCCGCCGTGCGGGTCAGCTACCCCATCGGCAAAGCCGGCGCGAGGGCGAAAAGGCGGGCGGAGAAGCCGGACGTCGTGCTTATCAAGTCCGATACGAAAAAGCGAGCCGCCTCCGCGATAGATTCCGGCAAAGCCGCCGGCGCGCCTGCAAAACCGAAAACGGACGCGGGCATCCCCAGTGCCGCTGTCAAACCCGCCGCTGATGCGCCGAAACCCGCCGCGAAGAAAATAAAGGTATCCTACGAAGATTTGGGCGAGTCGGTAATAATCAACTGAACTGTCAGAGTGTTATGAGCAGCGAGTCCGCGCGCCAGCCGGACAGGATGAATTCCACGCGCGTCTCGCCGGACAGGCGCAGTCTGCGCGCCGCCGATTTGCCGGAGTCAACCGTCAGCAGGACGGGATTTGAACCGGCGGCGGTTATTTCCAGCGAAAAATCAGGCTTGAACGGCGCGGTGTCCGAGTCTTTTCCGGCGACGGGGACGACCTTTTCGGCCTGAAGGTTTGCCAGCATGGCTTCAAGAGCCGAAATTTTATCGGCCTGCGCCTTGCCAGTTATCCCGGAACGTTTTCCCTTGTGCTCCATAAACCATTTTCCCGCGGAACGGACGGCTTTCCAGTTTTCCCTGCCGCGTTTCCATTCAAAACTCGCCGCGGCGCCGACGGCTGTGCGGCAGACGGTCTTGTCAAGCCATTCCGTATACGGGCGGGCCAGCGCGGCGCGCGCTATGCCCGAAATTTCGCGCACCTCGCCCGCGTCGTTGCGGCCGTAAAAGGCGTCCAGCGAAGCGCTTTCTTTTCCGGCGGTTATTTCCAGAATGCGTTTTTTGTCCGTTCCGTAAAACGCCAGTTTCACCGCGTTTTCGGGATTGAGCCCGAACGCAGCCGCGGCGTCCGGCGAAGTGGAAAGCACGTCGGACACCTCCGCGCCGCAAAGCATCTGCGCCGTCATGGCGATATCCTGCGCGTTCGCCGGATAACCGAACGGCTGCAGCATCGCCCAGCCGGAGGCGGTTTTGGCGAATCTGGCGGTTTCGCCGCCGTGCGGCGTGATTTCAAGCAGGGCGGCATGTTGCGCGGCGCCGCGCGCGCAAAGCGCATACTGCGGCTGCCGGTTCGACAGCGCCTTGAGGCCGATAATCGCCGCCAGGAGCACGGACAGTATGCCTGATAGAACAAAAAGCGAGGATTTTTTCATTTTATTCCGTAAATCCGCGCGGCGCGGGCGCGCAACGCGCGGCGGCGCTTCCACATGAACAGGCCCGTCAGCACGGCCATCAGCGGCGGCAGCAGTATTATGGCGTAGCGGGCGGCTCGCTTGCCGTGGTCCGATACTTCGGCGAGGGGTTTGAAACCGACCTGTTTGCTGCGGATGGATATAAGGTCCGCGTCCCGGCTCATCCAGTCCACGAGATTGAGAAAAAATAGATAATTGGCGTCGGGCATGTTATAAGAGGATGCTATAAAGCCCGATGTGCCTGTCACCGCCAGCCTGCCCGCGCTTTTCGCGGCGGTCAGGTAACTTTTGGATTTCAGCCCTTTGGGCGGCGGGAAGGCGGGGGAGAACTTCCGTTCCAAAAACAGCGCGAGGTTTTGCGGTCCCTTGCCTTTTGCGGACTTCATCCCAAAATCGCCGTAGGGGTCTATGCTGAAGTTGCGCCCGTCGGGCGCGCCAAGCCAGCTTTTGGCGGAGGAGCGCGCCAGCACCTCGACCCGCGCGCCCTGCGCCGCCGCAGTGCTGACGGAGAGCGGGCTTGCGAACGGCATGACCACGGCGGCTATATCTTTCGTGACGGGATTATTCCGGTCCAGGTCCGAGGCTATTACAAACGGCGGATAGCGCACTACGTTTGTCATCATGAAATAGCCCTGCTGGCGGGAAAGCTGTATGGCCTGCGACTGTTCGTCGAGCACCATCTCCGCGCCGGCGTTGATACCGTGCGCGGCCAGGAATCCGGCCAGGCCGCCCTCATTGCTCACCGCCGAGAGCGCGTTGGAATTGATGCGCCGCGTGTCCGCCGCGACGAAAAGCGCGCGCCCCTCCAGCAGGTACTGGTCCAGCGCGAAAAGCTCCTTGTCGGCCAACTCCTCCGCGCCGCCGAGTATGAAGAGGGCGGAAATGCTGGGGTCTATGCCCTTTTCCGGGTCGAGATGCCCGAAATCCAGCGTGCGCAGCAGATAATGGCTGTCCAGCCGCCGCGCGATTTCGGTTCCCAGCGCGTAGGGGGAAATAGCGCCGCGGCCCGTCATAAAAGCGATTTCAGGCTTGCCGTCGCTCAGCAGCGTTTTTATGCGGGAGGTCAGTTCGTATTCCAGCGAGCCGGTTTCGTTTATATAGGGCATTACCGATTTTTTGTCACGGAAGCTCAGCGTCGCGCCGAAAAAACCCTCGCGCTGCTCGAACTTGTCGCGCGAATAGATATCGAAACGCACAGGGATTATGCCGGCCTTGAGCGGAATTTCCCGGCTTTCGGGAGAGTCTCCCGCTTCTACGAAACGGGCTTTTATTTTGCCGCCGGACGCGGACTGGTATTCCCTCATCATGTCCCGCGTGTAGTTGCGCAGGGAGGCTGCCTGCGGCGGCAGCTCGCGCGAACTGTAAAGCGTAATCAGGACGGGGTCGGGCAGTCCGGCGATAATCTTTTCCGTCGCCGGGCTCATGGAAAAAATGCGCCCGCGGGTCAAATCCAGCCGCGCGTGGGCGTAATAGGAAACCACGTTGAGCGCCGCGACGATGGCCACCGCCAGAAGCGCGCAGATTCCTGAGTATGCGAGAATGGTTTTTTTCTTCCGTGAGGACATATCAGTCCGCCTTCATAGTCTGCAATTTGAGCCGCGTAAGAAACAGGAAAAACGCGGAGACGCTGAAATAATAGAGCAAATCACGCAAGTCCAGCACCCCCCGCGCCATGTTTTCAAGATGCGCCGCGAAGCCGATAAAATCCGTCACGGGCGCCAGCGGCGCGGGCACGTAGGGCGTGAGTTTGCCCGCCATGAAAAACACGAACGCCGCCAGGAATCCGGTGATGAAAGCCGTCACCTGGCTTTTCGTGAGCGCGGAGGCGAACAGCCCCGCGCTGCATAGCAGCAGCCCGGTCAGGAACAGCCCCAGGTAGCCGCACGCCAGCGCGCCCTTGTCCAAATCGCCCAGCATAAGCAGTATGGCGGGATAAACCAGCGTGAAGGCCAGCGTCAGCGCGAAAATGGTCAGCGCGGCGGCGAGCTTGGCGGCGATTATCTCCCACTCGCGCGCGGGCAGCGCAAACAGCAGTTCCGCCGTGCCCGATTTGAACTCCTCCGCGAAAAGCCGCATCGTCACCGCGGGCGCCAGAAACGTCAGCAGCAGCGGCGCGGTGTCGAGAAATCCCGCCAGCGTGGACTGGTTGACGAGAAACAGCGGTATGGCGAACAGGTATCCCGCTATGAGGAGGAACACCACCATCACCACATACGCGGTCGGCGCGTTGAAGTAAAACGCCAGTTCCCGCTTGTACAAATTCCATAACGGCCCGTTGAAAAACGTTTTCATTGCGTGAGTCTCCTGAAAATATCCTCCAGCGAGGCGGTCCTGCGTTCCAATCCCAGCACGGGCCAGTTATTGCCTGCGGCAGTCCTGAAAATCGCGGCGCGCAAATCGTTTTCGGAAGAGACCGTGAACACCGCCTCGCCCGCTTTTTCCTCGTACTCGCAGCAGGCGGCGCCGGGCAGCGCCAGAAGAGCCTGGCGCACGGCGGAGTCGGCTGCATTTGCCAGCGTCAGAACGAATTTCTGCACGCCCTGCGCGCAGGCCATGAGGTCGGCGGTTTTGGCGTCGGCGGCGATTTTGCCGCCGGCTATTATCATTATCCGGTCGCAGACGCTCTGCGCCTCCGGCAGGATGTGGGTGGACAGCATTATCGTCTTTTCTTTGCGCAGTTCGCCGATAAGCGCGCGCACCTCCTGCGCCTGGTTGGGGTCGAGGCCGGAGGTGGGCTCGTCGAGCAGCAGCACAGGGGGATTGTGGAGAATCGCGTTCGCTATGCCGACGCGCTGGCGGTAGCCTTTTGAAAGCTCGCCGATATCCTTCCCCGCCGCTTGCGCGAGGCCGCATTTTCCGACGGCGGTTGAGACAGCCGCCTCAAGCTCCGCGCCCGCCAGGCCGCGCATGGCCCCGTTCCATTTGAGAAAAGCGGTCACCTCCATTTCCTCGTAGAGCGGGTTGTTTTCCGGCAGGTAGCCGACCAGCCGCCTGCATTCCAACGAACGCTCCTCCACATTCAGGCCGTGGATTTCCGCCCGGCCCGAGGAGGGGGACAAAACGCCGGCCAGCATCCGCATGGTGGTGGTCTTGCCCGCGCCGTTGGGGCCCAGAAAACCGGCCACCTCGCCCGCGTTGATTTCAAACGAAACGCCGGCCACGGCCACAGTCGGCCCGTAGCGTCTTTCCAGATTCTCGGCTTTTATCATTCCGCGTCAGTCCTGCAATATCTGCATGTAGCGTTTTAGCTGGCCCGCCCTGCGCTCGTCTTTGAGGCGGTTGTAGCTGTAAATCAGATTACCCAGCGTGCGGCACAGGATGTGGCGGTTATCCACGGGTTTGAGGTAGTCCGGGTCCCAGTGCACTCCGCGCGAGAGTACCAGCATCTGGCATTCGCGCGGGGTAAGCCGCCGCCCTTTGCGGTAAGGGTCCAGAAAAAGCTCGCCGTTCCAGGTTTTGAGCTGCAGGATGAAATGCCCCGGTATGCCCATGCCGCGCAGCGGCAGGTCCAGCCGCTTGCCGAGCAGGATGCAAAGCGAGCCCAGCGTTACCGGCATGCCCCTGCGGCTCTGGAAAAGGTTGTAGAGATAGATGTTCTCGGGATTGCAGATGTCCTCGTCGCAGCCGCCGAAGCCGTGCCGCGCGAATACCGTTTCGCAGAGCGCTTCGACAACGCGCTCAGGGTCGGCTTGGGTGTCAAGCCGCGTTTTTATCTCGCCGGCCATGCCGTCCAGGGGAGCGGCTATGTCGGAAACGGTTATTTTCGGATGCGCGAATTTCGATATCAGGAAAAGCCCTTCCTCCAAATCCGCCTCGCCGCCCGCCCGCAAAAGGCCGCGGAACATTTTTTCCAGCGCGTGCCAGCGCGAATTTTCCAATATGGCGGTTGCCGCGGGTGGCAGCTTTTCGGCGAAACTGCCGAGGGCGATGGCCTCTATCCGCTCCGGTTCGTGGCGGACTATCAGCGCCAGATGCTCGCGCAACTGCGCGGCGTTGGCGTCCTCTTCGTCGCCCACGAGGCGGATGAGGGCTTTTATCTCGTTATCGGGAAGGGTTTTGACTTCCATGACGCACCTCCGTAAATCTAATGCGATTGCAGTTGCTTTTCGACTTCCTCAAGAGTATAGGGTTTTTTGAGGCCGCGCGCGGAATCGTCCGCCGTGCTCCAGAAATCCTCGCGTTCGCCGGCGGTTTTGTAATCCGGTCCCGCCTTCCCGCGCTGGCCCAGAATGTCGTAGACCTGGGCGCGGCGCAGGTAGCAGTAGGTGACCCAGCCTTTTTCGGGATAGGCGGTGCCGATGCCGCGGGTGAACATGTCGAGCGCGGCGTAGTAATTCTTTTTCATCACATACGCGTCGCCCACGGCGACATAGACAAGCGCCAGTTGGCGGGCAATGCCGGGGTTTGCGGTGCCGGCGAAATCCACGATGAATTTCATGCCTTCGTCGAGAGTGCCGTCCCAGTCGTTGGAGTTGAACCGGGTCAGGAGCTCGGAGAGGCGGAAGAAGACGTTGTCCGGCTCCGACTTGCGCAACTCAACCGCCAGCGCGGCGGCGGTTTTGTAATCCTGCTCGAACTGCACGAGTATGGCTATTTTGAAAAGCTTCGCCTCGGTGACGAAAAATTTGCCGCCGGCTATCGCTCTGTCAAGCTCCTCAAGGCCGCGCTTTTTATCGCCGTGGATGAAAAGCAGCGCGGCTATTTTGAGCGCTCCCGGCACAGTGTCTGCGTAATAATCGAATATGCCCAGCCCCGCGTAGGCGTCGGTGATGCCCGGATTCAAATTGAGCGCTTTTTTGAGATATTTGCGGCCCTTCGTGCCGTGGGTATAGGCTTTCCACCAGCGGCGCTCGACGGCGTACCAGCGGCCCAGCAGGCCGTAGGCGGTGCCCATCACGAACCAGGCGTTAGCGTCTTTGCCGTTCTTTTTGAGCGCCGACCTGGATTTGTCTATTGCCTCGTTGGCGTATTTTTCGAACGCATCCGCCGTTTCGCGCACCTGCCGGAGGGGAATGTCATAATCCTGCGAGTAGCGCCACCACAGCAGCCCCGACATGGCCAGGCTGGCGGCGGGCTCGTCGGGTTTGTCGGCGAGAAGATTCTCAAACACGGTTTGAGCCTTGTCGAACTCCAGCGCGTACATATGACGGATTCCCGCCAGCCAGGCCGCGTCCACTTCCGGGCCGAGGGTGAAGCCGGCGGGTTGCATGGAGACGGCGACCGTCGAAGCGGCAACCGCAGCCGTGGAGACGGCGGGCGAGAGCGCGGCGCCGGTTGACACGTCGGCTGCGCGCGCCGCCGGCAGACAGAGCGTAAAAACCGAAAAAATAATACTTTTCAACAGCGCTTTCATATATATAATCCTTGATAAAGCCTTCCACGGTTAGGCTATAATAAACCGTCAGCTTTTTCAATAGCCGATTGCGAGGGAGGGGGAATTTATGAATCTGCAGGAAATGCTCGACAGCCGCGTGCGCGCGGCGGAACTTTATAAGGCTTTGACGGGCGGAGCCGTAAAATGCCTCGCCTGCGCGCACGGCTGCGCGGTTAAAGACGGCGCGCGCGGCATTTGCCGGATGCGCTTCAACAAGGGCGGCGCGCTTTACGCGCCATGGGGTTATGTGGCGGGGCAGGCTTGCGACCCCGTCGAGAAAAAGCCGTTTTTCCATCTGCTGCCCGGCTCGGGCGCGCTTTCCTTCGGGATGCTGGGCTGCAACTTCTACTGTGAATTCTGCCAGAACTACGTTACCTCGCAGGCGCTCAATGAAACGGAGTGCGTTGCCGCCGTAAGGGACGTTGTGCCCCGCGATATAGTTTCAGCCGCCGCGCGCTGCGGGGCGAAGCTGGCGGTATCAACCTATAACGAGCCGCTCATAACGGCGGAGTGGGCGAAATCGGTTTTCACGGAGGCCAAAGCCGCCGGGCTGCTGTGCGCCTATGTATCCAACGGTTACGCTTCGCCGGAGGCGGTGGAGTATATACGCCCCGTTCTTGACGCGTGGAAGGTGGACCTCAAATGCTTTGACGACGGGAAGTACCGCAAGACCACCGGCGGTTCGCTCAAACCCGTGCTGGATACCATCAGGCGTATCAAAGACGCGGGCATCTGGACGGAAATTGTGACGCTGGTGATACCGGGATTCAACGATTCGCATGAGGAGCTTTCCAAAATCGCAGGATTCATCGCGTCGGTCTCGCCGGACATACCGTGGCATGTCACCGCTTTCCATCCCGATTACAAGATGACAGGGCGCCCCGCCACCCCGCCGGAGCTGCTGGACCGCGCTGTTTCCGCCGGACTTTCGGCGGGCCTGAAATTCGTCTATTCGGGAAACATCCCCGGCAGCGGACATGAAAACACGTTATGCCCTTCCTGCGGCGCGCTGCTGGTTGAACGCGCCGGCTATGAGGTGAAAATCAGGGAATTGAAAACGGAGCGCGGGCACAAAGCCGCCTGCGCCAAATGCGGCGCGGCGATTGCGGGAATTTTTTAGGAATTTTACCTGGCTCTTGCCAGACGGAAGCCTACGAAATAGTCCCGCTTGGCGGGATCCTGCGAGCCGCGCATGTCGGCGCGCAGGAATTGCGCCTTTTGCAGGTGTAAAGCGCCGCCGCGCACTACGCGTTTGACCGCGGAGTCCGAACTTTCCACGAAAGCGGTGCCGTCCTCGGGTATCTTCTCGTAGGATTTTTGGTATTTGTCCTGCACCCACTGGAAAACATTGCCCGCCATGTCGCACAAATAATCCCTGCCGAAAACCACGTTTCCGTCGGGCTTGGAGCAGACCGGCATGGTGGTTTCGCCGCCGCAGCCCGGTTTGCCGATGTTTATATCGAACATCACGGCCTGCTTGCAGGTGGCGTCCTGGTCGCCCCAGGGGTACTTCTGCTTTTTGCCGCCGTGCCTGGCCGCGTATTCCCATTCGGACTCGCTGGGCAGCCTGGCGCCGGTGAAATCCGGTTGTTTGGCGAGGTATTCGGCGAAAAGGGCGGCCTGATTCCATTCCACGCAGTTGACGGGGTGGCGTTCCCTGCCGGGTTTGTCCCAGTTGCACCGCGTGTCCTTCGCTTCCGGTTCCGTGCAGCCGCCGTCATCCACGCATTTTTTGTATTGCTCCACAGTTACCAGCGTCTGAGACATCTCGAAATCCGCAATTTTTATTTTTCGGACCGGTTTGGAATCCGCGAACGCGCTGTCGCTGACGGGGGACATTTCGAAATCCCCGCCTCTTACATAGACCCATTTGACCGGCTTTATTTCGGCGGGTTTGGGTTGCTGCGGCTCGCTTCCCTTCGCGTAACCCATGCTGGGCGCGGGCGGCTGCTTAACGCCGTTTCCGGCGGTAATATCCGCGAACTGGCCGGAATAAGCGGTTGCGGCGCACAGGAGCGCCAGAGTAAAAAGGAGTTTTCCGATTCTGTTCATAAGCATGGTCCACCGCACTTCACGCTATAATTCTACAAGATACGGCATTCTTCCGCATGGGCCTAAAGGCCCAATTTTGCAGTTATTGTAAAAATTTTCGGAGGGGGTCTTTTTCCGGCGGCAGCCGCCAACCCGCCAGTCCGCCGAGCGCCCAGGCGGCGATAACCGGCATGGCCGCCGCCGGCGCCGGACGAAGGGAGAGATGGTATGTCATGTACAGCGTGCAGGCGCACAGCGTGAAAAAAGAAGCCGCCCATGCCGGAAGCGCCGCTTTTTCCGATGAGAAAATCCGTTTCATGAACCCCGCCGCGCAGTAATGTCCCGCCGCGCAGCAGACGGCCGTTACGGCGAGCGACAGAGCGTCGTAAATATGCGCTTTGGCGGGATAGAGGACGCTGTGATATTTCAGCAGGAAATATTGGCTCAGCAGCCAGGCGAGGGCGGAATTTATGAATCCCGCCGCCCCCAGTATCGCGAAAACGATGGCGACATAAAGGGATATCCCGGCGGACTTGTGCTGGCGGAATACTTCGAGCAAAGGTTCAGCCTTCATGGTAGCCGAATTCTTTTATCATCGCCGTATCGGAGCGCCAGCCCGGCGAGACTTTCACGAAAAGCTCCAGCCGCAGCTTGCGTCCCAGGAATTCCTCAAGCCGTTTCTGCGCGCCTTCGCGCACTTTTTTTATGGCGCCGCCGCCCTTGCCGATTATTATCGGCTTCTGCGTTTCCCTTTCGACGTGGATGACCACGCGCACATAACCCTCGCCGCCGGGGTTTTCCTGAAAAGTCTCCGTCTGCGCGGCGCAGGCGTAGGGAATTTCCTTTTCATAGAGGCGCAGCAACTGCTCCCGCACGAATTCGGCGGCGAAAAAACGCTCCCACTTGTCCGTCCACTGGCCTTCGGGAAAGTAAGGCTCGTGCTCCGGCAGCAGCCTGGAAAGCGCGGCTGTCAGCGCTTCGACGCCGGTGCCGCGCGATGCCGATATCATATGTATGGACGCGCAGCCGGGCAGCAGTTTTCCGTATTCGATGCGGGCCGCCTCGGCGCGGACGCGGGAAACGGAATCTATCTTGTTTATGGCCAGCACCGCGGGAACGCCGAGCTGCGCCACCAGTCCCGCCAGCGCGCGCTCCGTCTTGCCCGGCGGATTGGGTTCCGCCACGAAGCAGACCACATCCGCCTCCTCATGCAGCGCGCGGCGGATGCTGGAAAGCATGGTTTCCTGCAATTTATAGCGGGGGTCGAGATATCCCGGCGTGTCCACCAGCGCGAGCTGGCTGCCGGGGCTGTTTTTTATCGCTATGAGGTTTTGCCGCGTGGTTTGCGGTTTGGGGGAAACTATTGAAAGGCTTCCGCCCGAAATGCGGTTTAGCAGCGTTGACTTGCCGGCGTTTGGCGCTCCTGCCAGCACCGCGAATCCCGAGCGGAAGCCTTTTTTCAAGAGGTTATTCTCTTGGCGCGGCGTTGGCCCAGATGGGCAGCCCCGTCGCCTTGTCGGCTTTGCGGATTTTGAGCGTGCCGACCAGTTCCTGCACGAACACCTCGCAGGCGAAAACCCTGGTGCCGGCCATCAGATGCCCGCCCGTTGTTTTGCCGGAGGAGTCGGCCACCGTGATGTGGGCGTGCACCATGGGCTTGTCGTCCATGATGCTGACGTTGCCGGTGACGTTGAGCACTTCCAGTTCCTGCGCTAGCGAGGTTTTGACATACTTGCGCTTTTTCTGGTCAAAAAACCCGAAGGTGACGCTGTCCACCGCGCCGAGCGCGGTTATCACGCCGCACTTTATCTGATAATCGTGACAGAATTCCTGAATGGCCGCAAGCAGGTCGTCGCCCTTATCCAAACGGAAAATATACGTCCTGCCTGTAAGAAACGGCTTTTCCTCCGCCATGAACTCACCTCCCTTGAAGTTTTAGTGCAAACACAAGATTCAGCGGCGGACGTCAGCGCCAGCAATCCGCTTTTTCTTTCCGCGCCGCGATATACGCGAGGATTTCCCTCAACTGGCCCTGCGCGTTCACGCCGGCTTCCTCCAGCACCTGATTCGCGGGTCCGCTGCCGAGGAAGCTGCCGCTCTTGAACGGATGCATGGTGCGGCGTATGCCTTCGTAAGACTTTATCCACGGATACATCGTGGGCAGCGTGAAATCGGTTATGCCCATGGCTTGTTGCGCCAGCTCCGCCGGATAGAGCGCGTCTTTTTCCGCCTCGGGCAGCAGGTCGAAAAGCTCGGCGCTGGCAACGTATAAGGCGTTCAGGTTGAGACCGCGTTTTTTAAGCTCCGGCAGCACTTCGAGAACGAAAATCATGGCGACGCCGTTGCCTTGCAGCACCACCGTGCCGTCGGACGGTTTGGCGGGGTCCGCTTTGGCGAGGGGATAAAGGCCCTTTACCGCGGCTGCGGCGGGGGGCAGTCCCAGCGCGGCGCGGTCCGGCACGTTTTCCGGCGGGCGGGTCACGAACGGGGCCAACACGGCGGGGCGCAGTCTGAGCGAGTGTATTGTCAGCGGCCATATCTCGCCCGGCTCCCACGGGGTCAGCGTTATCAGCGTGCCCCTGGGGAAATTGCCCTGAAGGAGTTGAAGGGCCTGCGGGTCGGCGTGGGTGGGGCCGTCCTCGCCGGTTTTGACGCCGGCGTGCGCGTTTATCATCACGAAAGTGTTGAAGGGTTTTCCCGTGGCGTGCTGTCTGTTCTGCTGGCCTATGGCGTGCAGCCGGGCCGGTATATGCTCAAGCGCGGCGATGAAGGCGGCGTAGGAGGAGGTCACGCCGAGATGATGGCCGTACGCCGCCACGCCGGTCATGACGGCGCCCATGGCGTCTTCGCAGATGCCGCCGATGGGGACCAGCCGGGAGCCTTTATTGGAAACGTAGTTATAAAAGCCTGAGGGAAAGCCTTTGGCTATGTCGCTGACGCTGGTGGAGCCGGCAAGGTCCGCCGAGGCCGCCAGCACCGCGCCGCCGGTCTGCGCGTTCACATAAGCCAGGCAGGAGGCCAGCGCGCCGCGCAGGGTGTATTGCTTTCCGGCGTCGAACTTCAATTCCGCGGGACGGGTTTCGGCTTTGTGTCCGCCGGCGTAGAGCTTTTGCAGGTCGGGCGCGTCCGCGCGGGGCTTGCGCGCGCGGGAATCAAGGCGCGCTTTGGAATCGCGCAGTTTTTGCGCCGCCAGCCGGCACAATTCCGGCTTGGCTTCCAAAGTCTTGCGGATGGTTTCCAGCGTGTTCCAGAAGCAGCGCTCCACGCCTTCGGGCGAAGGCTCGCCGCAGAAGCGGGGCAGTTCCGTTTTGTAATATTTCTGGAATTCGTCGAGGGCGGCGTAAAAACCGTCGGAAGCGAACTTGTGCCCCGCGCCGTGCGAGGCGCGGCCCTGTATGCCGTAGCGCCAGCCTTTTACGGTGCGGTAGACCACTGCGGTGGGCTGGTCGTTGCCCATATCGCAGGCCAATTTCTGCGCCGCCGTTATCTGGAAGAAATCGTGGCCATTGGGGACGAAAACGACGTTCCAGTCGTGCGTGTGCAGCAGTTCGGCGGGGGTCCATTGCACATAGTCGCCGGGGTTGCCGTTTTCGGGACAGACCTGCTCGCTGTCTATGGATGCCTGGTTCCAGTCAACATGCAGCACCGCGTTTTTAAGTTGTATGGTGGCGGCCGCGGCAAGCGCCTCGTGCACCCGGCCTGCGGTCATGCCGCCCTCGCCCTCTATCATGTGCACGAAGGGAGGATTGCCGTGGTAAACGTCCGCCGCGCCCAGCGCTAGTCCTACGGAGGCGCCGACGCCCACTCCGCTCGCGCCGGTGGCTACCTTTATAAAGGGGGTGGTGGTGGTGGGATGTCCGTCAAGCGGTTTGGATTTGAATTTTTTGAAGAGCGGAGTTCCGGCGGTGGGGTTGCGGCGGAAGCCCAGCAGGTCCTCGAACCGGAGCTGGCGTTTCTCGTCGGCCAGAAGCGATTTGTCGCCGATGCGGATAAGCTCGTTTCGCAGCGCCCACAGAGCGTAGAGGCCCATCGCCTTGTGTCCGGCGGCGTAGGAAATGATGTCGGCATCCTCGCGGTCGGGGTCTTGGAAATCATAATCCATCGTATTGAACAGCAGCGCCTGCGCGATGCGGCCCGAAGAGATGCTGCCGCCCGGATGGCCCGAAAGCGGCACGTAATTGAAAAGGATGGCGCAGATTGTGCGGTAGATTACGTCTATGGACTCGAAATACTCGAAATCGCCGGGGGGAAGCTTGACCGCGGACTTCATTATGACGTCCGAGATGTCGTAATACTCGCCGCGCCGCTGGGAAAACGTGAACTTTGAAGGCTTTATTCCGGTGAATATCCCTGATTTCATTCGTCCTCCGCCTGAGAGCCTGCCGGTTCCGGCCAATCAATCAAATTTCAAGCCAAGACTTGTCCAACAACATCCGGCTGTAAATTTTAGCATATTTATTGAGTTGCACCTAAAAACAGAATTATCCAATGCAAGATGAGCCTGAAGGAATGCGCGTTTCTAATGCAGGATGAGCCTGAACCGCGCTGGAATCGTCCGTTTGCGCTCTGTCGTTCGTAAACTAAGCCATGACGCTGGAAATGGACGACAAAAATATCAGGACGCTATCCGATGTAAAACGCTTTTTGCGCG
>Ga0074195_1000875_pt1 | contig 50099 bp, 41 predicted proteins | sample EPASupsiteHSE623_FD_64525 | JGI IMG/M metagenome (GOLD analysis project Ga0074195, IMG submission 64525) | Bioremediated contaminated groundwater from EPA Superfund site, New Mexico - Sample HSE6-23 | ecosystem: Environmental > Aquatic > Deep subsurface > Groundwater > Contaminated ...
AAATATTCGAGTCTATTTGTTGTGTTCTGAATTGCTGAAATGAAATGAATGTAAAACCGTTGATAATTATCTCCAATGTATCCAAGTGGTTCTGCTCTTTCAATAATGGTGGTATCTCCTTCAAATTCATAGTTGATTTCTTTTATCGTCCACAAATCTGAAATATCATAATTCCTTATCTCTTGGGAAAAATCATATGTTTCATCCTCTTGTCCTTTAACTGTAAATACCGCAAAAAATCCGATTATAATTAATAGTTGTTTCATCTTTGGTTCTGTTTGTTTCAATGCGCGCTAAACGGTTCGCGGGTATGGCGTCGTGCCGCCGATTCCGCAGGTTTGTTGCTTAGAGTTTTATCGTTCAAATTCTCACTTCCGTATCCAGCCGAGCCATAACGCGGCATGCGCTATGATCCGCTGTATGCGGTCGGCTTTATTATCTTTCATTATTTGAATCTTGATAGTAGTTCATCTTCCTCGTCTGGTTTGTCATAAGCATCTGCCTCTGTCAGGTGACCGTCTTGTTCACTTATTCTTGTTAGTTTTTTCCCTTGTCTAAAGACTAATTGAAATCCGTGTTCCTGTTCCCAATAGCATTCGCAAGCAACTTGAACATAAATGTCTTGTTCTTTGTAAGGTCGCCTTGTTACATAAATTTCAGTCGGCTGAATGAATTTCCAAATTTCGTTATGGTTCTTTATTTGTATTAAAGGTTCGTTTGCTTCGTCAAATCCTACTGCGTTCAAAAAGTCCATACAGTTATTGTATGCTAAGTCAGAAATTAAATTTCGGTCGCTCAAGTTCAGTTTCAGAAAATTTGTCAATGCTTGGTCTGCTTCATCAATAAAAGTCTTGTCGTTGTCAGGTTCAAAGTCCATAAAAGTTATCGTCAATTTCACATTGTCGAAAAATGGAATTTCAATTACTTCACTTTTCCACCAATCAGGAAAGCTGTCCTCTTGTTTTAGTCGTCCAATTATTTTCGATATAATTTCTTTGCTCATCGCAGTCGGTTTTGTCTTTTAAGCTGCCGCAATAACGTTCCGCAGCACCGAGTAGGCAAGGGGAATTTCACCCCAAGGGCCTCTCACACAACCGGACTTGACAGTCTTCCGTCATCCGGCTCTTCTAATATAGTTAATTCTATGAAGCTCATCCCCTTTCAGGTTGGCAAGAGATTCAACTATATTAGCTAACCCCTTCGCTCCACTCCCATTACAGAAACTTCAGCACTACTACGGCTCAGTCTGCCCCAGTACATTGCATCGCTATTCGGCCTCCAGGTTGTGCCTGTTGTGCCTTTCGCTTAACATCAATGTGACTGGTTCCCGAGTTCCGTAAATAAGCCCGGGTATAAGTCCTACCGCCTGAAAGACGCCTGCCGCACAGCCAGTAAACAGGTGCCCGCTGTGCTTATCGTTGCATAACATACGCTACAACTTTTGACAGAATGTGGCCACTTCCCGACTCCTCATCAGTGGTTCACTTTCGTTTAGCTCTTATACCCATACCTGAATACGCTCTTGGCATACCCTTTTCCCAAACGCTCAGTACCAAGGCTCTTAACCAAAGCACCTTTGGGTGGTTTGATGCCCCCTCCTGCAAGACGACACCGGAGGTTCAACTTACAACTGTCTCCCCCATCTTATTTACAGCATGCAGAACGATAAATTTGCCGTCGTTCTGCTTCTCGGCACACTATGTGGTCGGGCGGGATTTCCAACAGAAATCCTGTCAGACCCGCAGGAAAGTGGGCGAAAGGTCTGACTTATCAGACCGCTACGACCCCCGCCTGCCATACACAATTTTATAGCACGTTTTCCTTGTTTAATGTCATTTCCTTTAATACTTTTTTTAAAAGTCTATTTTTAAAGAAGTTTCCAGTCATGTTAAGAATAATCAAAATCATGAAAGAAAAGAATATTGCACCCATCATCTCTTTACGATTGTCTGATGGATTAAGTATTGTCGCCACAATAACTACTAAAGGCAAAAGAATAGTCACTAATGGAAAAATAAAATGACTGTGAGCTTTGATTTTCAGCGTGATTATGTCCAACTCGCAATTAAATTTACCTGTCAAATATGCTGGATCGCCTGCTCCTTGAATGTAAATACCAATAGTCCATTTGTCTGTCAGCTTAAATTCATTGTCATTTTTTATTTTGCCTGTCAGGTTCGTTTTAAATCCTTTCTCAGCAATTATTTTTTTGAGTCTATTAATGATTTGATCCTTTTTCCCTTCTGTCACAGAGAAGATACATGTCTCTCGATTAAGGATTAAATTTAATAATTTGCTCATCTGCTGTCCGATGTTTTAAATGTGCTATAACGTTTCGCAAATACACGCAGGTCGGGAGCACACCGGTGACCGTCCTACGAAGAACTGCTTTCTAACTTACCAATTCCCTTTCAACAAAACGCCGAAACCCGACTTGCGGATATTTTGCTATTAGCAAACGTTTTTTAGTTTTTATTTATATATCCAAGTTTTATTAAATCGTTTCTGTCTTTTGTCAAATATGTTTTACCATTTAAAATTACATAAATGTCATCGCAGATATCAATAATATGTTCGTATAAATGGTCTGTTATGATTATTCCTTTATTTTTTTTCTCTTCTGAAATTACTTTTTTTATCGTGTCAACATGCACCGGCATTACCTGCGAAAATGGTTCGTCAAGCATACAAAATTTTGTCGTTGAAGCAAGAATTGAATAAATTTCAAGAATTCTGATTTCTCCTCCCGACAAGGTTTTTACTTTAGAATTGTGATATTTTTCAAATTCCGGAAAATATTTAATGAATTTTGAAAAATCTAAATTGAAATCTTTAAAAATTCTTTTTGTTTTTAAGTTTTTCGGGATAAAGTTAAATTGTGGCAAATATCTAATCAATGCAGGATTTCTATAAGCATCAGAAATTACTGTTCCGTCCAGCCGAATTGATTTATTTGTTGTTTGAAGTTCTCCATAAATTATATTCATTAAACACGTCTTTCCCGTTCCGTTGCGACCGAGAATTCCCGTTATTTTTCCAGTTTCATTTTTTAGAAAAACATCTTGAAGAACTCTTTTTGTATCGAATTCAAGAATTATACTATCAACTTCCAGGTTGTGTTTCATGCAGATTCGAGGCTAAAACTATTATAGTAATTAAGAAAAATAAAAAGTCAAAAGTTAGTATTGGAATCCAAAGTTTGAATTTTGAGAATCCTAGATTTTTGTAATAATAAAACTCATTCTTTTTATAAAGATTTGTAGAATAAACAATTACTGCAAGTGTGAAAATTTTAAACCAAAAAAAGACTTGAATCATATGAATTCCATTTTTACCAAAACCATACAATAGTCCAAGGCAAACAAAAGTTATTAGAAAACTTAAAAATGCGAATGATTTATAAAATGTCAATATTAGTCGTATTGTTCTCATTTTAAAATGTTTGCTAACTTCTCAGCATCAAACACGTGTTTGTTATTTTTCCTTTAGCCATCTTAACGGTGTTGTTATATCCTCAAAACAGGGGGATAACAACACCTTATGGGGAATCATAAAAAATATCATCCAGCGGATTTTTTATTCCTTCAATATGGCGCCTGGAAACATGCGTGTAGATCCCGGTCGTCTTCGATGAATTGTCTCCCAATAATTCCTGGATATACCGCAAATCGGTTCCTTGCCCAGGCAGATGTGTCGCAAATGAATGCCTCAACATGTGGGGAGTCACTCTTCTGCCTATCCCAGCCAGGACGCCGGCTTTATCCAAAATTTTTGCAATGCTGACCGGACTGTAACGTGTTCCCGCAACCGGACCTTCAAATAACCATGTCTCAGGCCGGTATTGTTTATAATACTTCCTCAGTTCTCCCAACAAAAAGGCCGACAATAAACTGCACCGGTCTTTCTTCCCTTTGGCTCCTTCAATCCTCAACAAACCACGTTTGGAATGGATATCTGTAATTTTCAGGTTGATTAATTCACTCCTGCGTAAACCTGCCGAATAAATCAGTGACAAAATGCATCGGTGCTTCAAATTACTGCACGCTTTTATAATTTGCTGTATCTCCTGTTTGCTGAGGACTGATGGTAAGGTGTGCGTTTTGCGTGGACGATCAATAGAATATACCCTGCGTTCTTCCTCCTTTACCTTCTCATAATAAAATTTGATCGCATTTATTCTTTGGTTTTGCTGGCTGGCCGATATACTTCTGTATTTCACCAGTTCGTGCAGGTAAGCATTGACTTCTTCCGTAGTTATCTTTTCCAACGGCCGGCGCGGGAAATAAAACAGAAAGTCCTTAAAGTAAGCACAGTAAGACCGGATCGTATTTAGACTATACCGTTTCTGTTCCAATTTTTCCAGATAGCCTTTCGGGAGTTCTGTTAAGCAACGGTAGCTATAATCCCGGGTGGGTATTTCCTCTTCCATTTTCGGTACCGGAGAGTGAGGCTTCAATCCGGAATAATCGATAAAAGTTTCTCCTTTGAATACATCAAAAAAGGAATGCAGGTCAAACTGTTCTTCCGGGATATACCAATTCCCCTGCTCCGGGATCCATCGCGCTCCCCCGAACTCACTCACTTTCGCATTGATCAACTCGGAATGGTCAAAACCGATCAGAATAACCCGTTGCCCCCGGTGGGTTCCGATAGTTAGTTTGATGGTTTTTTTTGGAGGCATGGTTAATAATTGAACTCACTAAAATTAAAACTAATTTGTGAATCAGAAAAACTGTTTTACTTAATTCTGCGTGATTACGCCTCTGTTTTCTTCCGCCTTAGATTCGCTCTTCATTCGCTCTGCCTATACTTGAGGTTTATTGTTAAAAGACATTGTGGGAATCTCGATTCCCGAAATATAAAACATATAGCACTCGATATTGCAAAGGATTCAATCCAAACTCTCTTTAATTGCTTTAAAGCTTTCCAAAGCACTTTGAATATTGTCGATAATTTCATCAATCAATGTTTCGGGCTCCGGAAGATTTTCAAGGTCAATCAGGTTTTCGTCTTTCAGCCAGATAACATCCAGGTTGGTCTTGTCGCGTGCAATCACTTCTTCATAGGCGTACTTTCTCCAACGTCCTTCCGGATTCTCTTTTGCATGAAAGGTTTCTTTTCTTTGTTCTTTATTTTCAGGTTTAAAGCATTTTACAAACTCTTCCAGATGTTCGTACTTTAACGGATTCTTTTTTGGAGTATGCCTGACGTTGGTACGGTAATCGTAATACCATATCTCCTTGGTTTTTAAAGGCTTTTCATTTGTTCCTTTTTCGAAGAACAGCACATTGGCTTTCACACCTTGTGCATAAAAAATTCCTGTAGGCAAACGCAAAATAGTATGCAGGTTCAATTCGTCGAGCATCCGTTTGCGAACGGTTTCCCCGGCCCCTCCTTCAAACAGAACATTATCTGGCAGTACCACGGCTGCACGGCCATGCTCATCCAGCATGGCAATGATATGTTGCAAAAAAGCCAACTGCTTATTGCTGGTAGTTACCCAAAAATCTTCACGCAAAAAGTATCCCTCTTTTGTTGCCTGCTTTTTATCGTTTGTGGGTACATCACTGCTGCTTTTACCGAAGGGAGGATTAGCCAGAACAATTTTTGTCTTTTTGAAATCGGCTACTTTGAGGCTGTCGGTTACTTTAATGTCAGGAGTATCTATCAAATCGCCGACACCATGAAGAAAAAGATTCATTAAACATAGACGTGCCGTCGATTTTTCGATTTCCCAGCCGTGAAAAGTCTCTTTGCTGATAATATCCCTTTGAAGCTTTTCCTGACGAGGCATGTCTAAATATTCCAGCGCTCCCAAAAAGAAGCCTCCTGTTCCGCAGCTAGGATCTGCTATGGTCTCACCAACCTTGGGTTGAATACATTGCACCATCGCTTTAATAACAGGACGGGGGGTGAAATATTGACCAGCGCCACTGCTTTCTGCATTTCGTAGTAACAGTGATTCATATATTTCCCCTTTAATGTCAACTTCTTTGCTGCTCCAATTTTCTTCTCCGATAAGACTGATTAACTTCTTTAGTTTAGCTGAGTCGCTAATCTTGTTTTGAGCACCATCAAAGATTTTACTTAACATTCCCCCAGCTTCGGCCAGTTTTTTCAGAACTTCCTTATATTGTTCCGATAAATCACCTTTTTCTTTTCCTTTTATACTTTCCCAATCATATCCTACCGGTAAATGGTATTGTTCTTTGTTTTCATCGGCCATTTTCAGAAACAGCAAATAGGTTAACTGTTCCAGGTAATCGCCGTATCCCAAACCGTCATCCCTTAATGTGTCGCAAAACGACCAAATTTTTGCTACCAGTGTATTGGTTGTCATATCTTGTTTCCTTTTTCTATTTCCAGTTGAAATTCTTGTGTAGTTGAAAATCCGCCTTTCTTGCGGGAGCCTCTTAATTCGGTTATATTTTCTGTTTTCAGGATTTTAAGGTACCGATTAATTGTTGGTACGGAAACCCGTATCTTCTGAGCCAACTCCTCCGCATTTAATAACGGGTTCCAGTAGGCTACCTTCGTAAGCTCTGTGAGCTTAACAAGTACTGTTTGTTTTGTTTTGCCCGCAAGCTTGTTGTTTAAAAGATCATTTATCCTATCATTTACTCCTTTTACCTTGTTTATCCTATCGCTTAAAGAATCAAGTATCCGATCACCTGCATCCGAAGCATCCGTATTTAAGCCTGTTTCAAGGTTATTTATCCTATCAGCTAAGGCATCATTTATCCTATCACTTGGGGTTAACGGGTTAACCAATTTGTCATCCAGCGGAATAATCGTTCTAAACACCGGTCCTTCTATAAATTCAGGATGGTCCTGGCCGGAATAGGCTTTGCAATATTTATTTATATTGAGAATTCCCGATCCCAACTCATCAAATCGTCCCATTTGCATAAAGAATTTGGCAATGACCGGATTCTTCGGAAAAGGCTTAAAGTCATTCACATTGATGGGGCCTTCACCGTTAGGAACATTCGCATTCTCGGTAATGACGGCCGATTTGGTAATCACAAATGTGGTGGGATAGGCATTGGTGTACTCTTTATGAACCAATATATTGGCGGCTACTTCGCGAAAAATAATGGTGCGCAGGCTTCGGCGCTGATCGCCTTCGAGATAAAACTTATCGGGAAGGTGTTTGGCCACAAAGTCCAGTAATTGTTCGTAAGCTTCAATCAGGTTGGTTTGGATATAGAGGCGATCGTCATATCGATCGACGTTAAACCGGCGTACCAGTGCATCTATTTTATAATGGGGAACCACACTGCGGATGGCTTCATCTTTCCCCAGCAGCAATATGGCAGCCAGGGTGTAACCTTCTTCCCCTGTTTTGTAGTCACGGTCGTATAATCCGGCCATACGCAGCATCTGTTCATCGTCCAATTCCAGCCAGGGATGTTCGGGGTGATAGCTGCGAATGAGCTTGCGCACCTTGGCGAAAAGTGGTTGCTTAAAATCCCCGAAACGAAAAGCAGGGTAAATGATGCTTTCGGTATAGTGGTTCCGTTTCCGGTTATAAAGTTCAGCAATCTGGTGAGCCCCGCGCACCACAAAATCGCCGTCGCTGCTACGGTCGTATGTTTTACCACCCGTTTGGTGCACCTGCGAACTCTCGGGAACCTGAAGATGAATAATGTGAAACCCATCTACTACCTGTTCCTTGGGAAACAGGATAAACGGCGGATTCAGCTTTTGCGGGTTGTTGCTCAGGTTGGCAATGTTGGCAATCATTTCGGCAACCTTCGCTACATTCACTCCGGTAAGGCCTCCGTTATCATCGGCGCCCAATAGAATATCCCCACCACTGCGGTTAAGCATGGCGCAGATGGTCTCAAACAGGTTCTCAGGCAGCTTCTCCCTGGCCTGCTTAAACTCGTTGCGGATGCCTTCGCCTTGAGATAGAATATCTTTGATGCGGTTGAAAGTCATCTTAATATTTAAATCTTTCTAAAATTTCTTTATACCCATCTAACTTTGAATAAAGCTTAATACATGTAATTGCTACAGATGAAAACTCCGCATTTTTATCACATAGTTTTCTTAACCTTTTAAAACACTTCTCCAAAACATCTTTTTTTTGAAAAAGATTCACTGCCTCAAAATAACACTTCTTTGCATCTTCAATCTCTCCAAGGCATTCGTCCCAAATCAACTTCCGCTGATAGTTCAATTGATCAAGATTTAAATGATAGAACTCAATGGACTTATATGCTCTAAAAATCTCAAAATCATTATTTGAATTTGGCATAGCCTCACCATTCTCATCGAAGGAGATTAAATCTACATCGTATTCACTAAAAGGATCAAGCAAAATGGGTAGTTCACAAGAAATTGCTGAGCAATCTTCTGCTATTGTCCCTTGATCATCAAAAAATAGAGGGAAAAAATCTCCTTTTCCTTCAACTTCAGAACAATCAACTAGTCGATCTCTCCTTCTGATATTCATCATCCGTCCAGATATACGAAGGTTCTCCCAATTGTATGCTAACCACCAATAACCATTTTCCTTAAGTACTTTCCCATCATATTGACGTGACCTATTTTTTGGTCTGAAATGGTCAATTTCAAAATCTCCTGCTCCGATTTTTGCCTCAGAATACCAACATTTATAGCCGAACTTTTGCATGAGTGGTTGAAACTCATTCCAATCTCGATGAGCATTAAAGTATTCTGATCTTTCTTTCGGTGAAAGTGTGCCTAGTTTATCAAAATGGGTTCTCTCTTTTTCTACCCATCCTATCTCTCTGGCAAATTGCGCAACAATTGACTTATCAATATGCCTCATGGTTTATTTTGGTTAGTTTCCTCTTCAATAATTTTGTCCATTACTTCTTTCGATATCCGATCTAGCTCCTTTAAATCCTTATCTGAATAATTAGTAGTTGAAAATTTTTCGTTTTCACTAGTCAGACTTAGAAATCGATTATATCTACTATCAATTGATGTTTCATAAAATCCTCTTTCATCTAAGAATGATTTTAATTCATTGTATTCTTCAAGTTCTTTTTTTGTTATTATTTCTTTCAGAATTCTGGTTTGTAAAAATCTCTTTCTATTGAGTTTATCTTCAAGGTATTTACTCATTATAGAAGGAATTCCGAACAATTCGCTAGTTAAGATTTTAGCGACACTCATTTCATAAGGATCTATTTTGGGAATCCTTATTTCTGCATCACCTTTTTCATTCTTAGAGAATATTTTCAATTCCGATTTTTCTAAATTCCCAATTACTAAGGGATCGTGTGTGCAGAAGACTACCTGAGTTTTATCTTCATCTTTTACAACCTTTTTCAGAAAGTCATGATATTTCCATTTCCAAAGAGGATTTAGATGCGTATCAGGCTCATCCAGTAGAATTAAAGCTTCTTCATCTTTAGTAAATTTTAGAAGCCCAAATACAGTGATTAATTGTTTTTCCCCTTCACTTAATTCCTCCATTGATAATTCGCCATTTATGCCCTCCTTTTCTACTTTCATTTTGACATCCTTGTCTTCAACCAATTCAGAAAAATGAAGACTACATAATGCATTAAAGACTGTATTCTTTCCATAAAACATCTTAACATCCATTAGGTCATCGAATGCTTTCTGATCTTTCATAAAAAGGAAAAGTCTATTTAACGTTTCTTTTCTATTTAAGATGGTACTTACCTGTTCTTGATAGAAAATAGGCGCAGTCGAAAATGACCATAAATCCTCAATGAATCGACGAACTAAACCACTAGTATTCCAAAACACATCTTCTTCCTTCCTCGACTTGGACCATCTGGGTTGCTTTAATTTGAAAAGGGCAGAGCCAAAACCGCTAATCTTCAAATGTTCCTTTAAAAATTGCAGAGAGTCTCCTTCTTTGTCAGGAAATAGAAAAAGAGCAATTATGGCAAAACTGGCATGTATCGACTCTACTAGAAATATTCTAGGTATCTCATTGAAATCTTCATATTTTAGAGAACGATTCATCATTTTTTCAAATTGATGCTTTTTGTGATCTTTATATAAGTTGATTAATCTATCACTTAGCCCTGAATAGTAGGTAAATACGTGACTGGGAAGATACTTGTCCTTATTTTTAAAGAAATGATTCTTTGAAATTTTTTTAGCTCCATCAATTATAAAAGAATATCCATTACTTGAGGAATAATCAATTTCAATATCAACACCTCTACAATTATACTTGATATTATATTCGAGTACCTTGCCGGTTTCTTTATTAATCGGAGGACATTCCAAATCCAAATCGCGAAAAATGATAAAGATGGCTTCAATGAAATTAGACTTACCTGAGGCATTCACCCCAATTAATACCATTTCCCACTTTTCTCTTTCAAAATCGAAAATAAAATCATTCAGATTTTTATACCGGTTCTTGATATGTATTCTCTCAATTTTCATTTTTTTAGAGAAATAAATGATTCTGAAGAAATTAGGTTTTTTGATTCTTTGATTACATTAAATATCTCTTTCAATTCTTTGTAGAAATCGTCAATGTTATCTTTATATTTAGAACTTAGCCATACATCTTTCGCAGAAATAGGTCCATCAACGTCTTGCAGAACCTCCAATATTGACTTATTTGTTTCCATCGGCTTATCTTTTCTTGGTTTTTGTCTTTCTACTGCTTTCTGTTCTAAAAGGTAATTTTCTTTTTCAATATGAATTGTTTGAAGTAACTTATTAGCAGGCTCTTCATGTGGAAATTGAGGCTGCAAGCGTCCATCAAACGCTTTTTTTAAAACTGCCTGTCGAAATACCTTTATTTTAAATAGTCCTTTCTCTATAGCAGATTCCAGTTCATTGGTTAACGCAAAATGCGACTCCAGCTCTTGAACAATTTGTTGTTGCTCTTCAAATGGTGGCACCTGTAAAGTAAACTGTTTTATATCTTTCTGGAAAAGATGAGGAATCGCGCTACCAGAAATTTTTTCAGCTACTAACTTTTGCATAGAAGGACCTAAAAAGAGGTAGTATAAGAAATCCGGTACAAACGCCTCAAATGACCGTATAACTAAAAGCGAAGAGTTTACTGTTGCTTTATCCGGTAAATGTTTTACAATCCCAACTTTTCCAATTCCAGCTCCGTCTTTACAAAGTAAAATATCATTTAATTGAAGTTTGATTTCTGGACTTTCATCATAGCGTTCAATTGATATATGATTTGCTTGATGAAATACAACCGTCTTTCCATAATTCAGGGAGTACACAGAAAGGAATAAAGGTCCATTTTCAGTGTATTCATCTTTAGTTAGTCCTCGCCATCCAATTCTTGCATAAATACCAATCAAATTTTCCAATGTAGCAGAAGCCCATGTACTGATTATTGGACTTCGCCTAAATGAAATTCTTGTACTTAACCTGTTATTTAATGCCAATGACGAGAAATTTCTTTCACCCTTTATTTTTTTGAGTTGATCAATTGCATCATATTCCAAGTTCTCCTCCCTCCATTTCTCCGTCAGTTTTCCGTCAAACGCACTTTTCAGCAAAGCTTGTTTGTAAATTTCCAATCGCTTTTGGGCTTTTTTCAACTCATCTTCGGCATGGTCAAGTTCGCTAAAAAGTTCTTCAATACGGGCAACTATACGGTGCTGCTCTTCAAGGGGAGGAAGTGGAATAGAAAGTTCTCGTAGAGTTTTTAAATAAACTCCTTTTTGTGCTGTTCCTTTTGCGTTGTCAATAAGTAATTTCTGGAAAACCGGACCTTGAAAAACATACGTTAAATATTGCCCATTAATCAACGGCTTAATTACGGCAACACTTCGTTGCAATGCGAATTGTTGTTTTAATGGTCTTGGAACAATTGCACTTCTCCCAATAGTTGCAACAATAGTTAACAACACATCCCCCGCTTCTATCCTTGTTCTTTGATTTTCATATTCGAATTCATTTTCAGATATAAATCTCACTTCATCAAAGGAAATCTTCCCATTTTCAATATTTCGGGCACTAAGCATTGGAATTCCTTGATTTTGTTTACTCGGTGGATTGTGTGAGCCATCAGTTATATTAGCTGCTATTGAATCCAGCGTCGTCCAAATCCACCCCTCGGGCAAAGTACCTATTGATTTATTCTGCTCCATCTGTCATTCTTAGAAATGGCGCTAAAAGTACATGAATTCACACTCCTATTCAATGGAATTTTTATCAAAATGTTGCATTTTAGAAGTCAGTTGGTTGCAAATCGAGCGACTAATCCATAATATTCTACCTGCCCCGGCAATTAATCAACCTTTTCTTTCAACTATTTCACTCCCGTACAGAGCTACTTATTCTTATTCAGCAACTCTATTAATTTCTGACTAATAGACATCATGTTTTCCATGAGCTTCAGCATGGATTGCATCTGCTGCTCGCTATATGTCTGAAAAGTGCTGTTATCCTGAATTGCAATTGAGGAATTCTGTATGTTTTCCAGAAAATTATTCGGTGATGTTGAAACGATCTGTAGTGGATCAACTTTAAGAAATTCCGCAACTTTCTGGATCATTTCGATGGTGATTTTGCTTTCTCCCCGTTCATATTTGGTATAGGCGGCTTCGCTCAGGCCAATATGTTCTGCCACTTCCAATGCTTTTTTGTCGCGCAGCTTCCGGAATAAGGCCAAGTTGCGGCCAATGCTTTTGTTTTCAAGTACCGTAAAGTGATCGTTTTCTTCGTGAGTGCTCATGTTTATAGTTATTTAAAACAACTTTTTCGATAGGTAAAACTACCAAATAGATGAACATATCCCAAAAATTATGTCCTAAATTTGTTCTGGTTAACCTGCTTTTTTTCGTTCTGTGGAAATAACAAAAATACGAATAAAAAGACAGAAAAACCTCTCTGGCAATTACTTTATACGTGACAATATTTAACCCCAAAACCGACGTCTCATGCCTTGCTTTAAACGCTTTTTATTTCCCAGGAGAGCCCCGTAAATACGGGAACAGCATCAATTATCTCCGTTAGTTAATCCCTCCGGATTCCTGTAACCCGGAGGTTTGGCGGGAACACGAAACCTCAAATTCATTCACTAAAAAATTCTGAAAGCATGAACCCAACTTCTGCTTCATGGCTTTGCCATGCCTTTTTTTAAACAAAAGCCAAACCTAAAAACAAGCTGATGATGAAGAAAAAGCTTAACCGGTTGCCGGTTGTCCTGCTCTTGCTTGGCCTGCAACTGACCTTGTCGGGGCAGGATCAGGGCGGCCCCTTAAAACCGGGCGATCCCATACCCGATCTTATTCTTCCCGGCGTGGTGAACTATCCCTGGGACAGTGTCGCCCTTTCCGATTTTGACGGGAAGCTGCTGATCCTCGATTTCTGGGCAACCTGGTGCGCTCCCTGCATCGACGCCATTCCCCGCCTGGAACAGCTCCAGCGCGATTTTGACGGCCAGCTCCAAATCCTGATGGTGACCTCACAACCCAAAACCGCTATCGCCAAATTCCTTTCCGACCGCAGGGTTACACTGCCGTCGGTAACGGGCGATAAAATCCTGTCCGCCCTGTTTCCCCACAACGCCGTTCCCCACGAGGTGTGGATCAAAGACGGAAAAGTCATTGCTATAACCGGAGAAGAGGAACTGACAGCCGCGAACATCAAAAATCTGCTGACAGATAAGCCGGCATCGCTGCCCGAAAAGAAAAGCAATTTTGACTATGACCTTACCCGTCCGCTGCTGGTTGACGGCAACGGCGGGAAGGCCCGCGACCTGCAGTACTATTCGGTGATCACCGGCTACCTCGACGGCATCGGCGGGGGCGGGGTTTATACCGACAGCCTGAACCGTTACAAACTGCGGGCGTTAAACGGCACGGTCCTGCAATTGTACCGCACAGCGATGCGCTACATGGGCGATGTGGCCCTGGCGCATCCCAACCGGTGTATCGCAAAGTTTGACCAGACGCAGGTGCTGCCTCCCCCCGGGGCAGCGGCTTACGCGCCCACTGCCCGCGACAGGTATTACTGCTACGAGCTGATCGTCCTGCCTGCGCTTTCAGGGCAGGCAGGACGGCTGATGCTCGAAGATCTGAACCGCTTTTTCGGGGCCCGCCACCAGCTTCGCGCAAGCATTGAAAAACGGACGGTCAGATGCTGGGCGCTCAAACACACCGGTGGGCCGGAAAGGCTGCTCTCCAAAAGCACGACCCCGGAAATTATTTCCGGCGCTCCCGGCCTGCTGGTTTACCGCAAACAACCGTTCCAACGTTTTTACCAGGCGGTAGCCGGCCTCTACAAAGATGAACCCTGCCCGGTGATTGACCGCACCGGTATGACCGGGGAGGTTGATATCAGCTTTCCAACCGGAGAAAAGGATATCCGCCGTTTCAGCGCCGGCCTGGAGCCCTATGGGCTGTACCTGGAGCAGGAGTTGTGCGCGATTGATATGCTTGTTATTCAACAGTTCAACTGAAATCACTTTCATACCTAATCCCAGTTATGCAAAAGAAATTACGCTGTTTATTAATCCTTAGCCTGGCCATAGCACTAACTACCCAATCGTTTGCCCAGTCAAAACAGGTAACGGGCACGGTTTTTTCGACCGATGGCCAGGCGCTGGGCGGCGCTTACATCACGACAGCCGGCTTAAAGGCATCGGCGGTAACCGACAGCCTCGGCCGTTTTGAGATCGCCCTGCCTTCCGGGGTTTCTTCACTCCAGGTTTCCCATATCGGGTATTTCAGGCAAACGGTTTACGCCCCTGACGACGGTAGCCTGCTAAGCATTTACCTCGAACAGGAGGTTGTTTCCATTGGTGAGGTGGTGGTCTCAACCGGTTACCAAACCTTGTCGAAGGATAAAACCCTGGGTTCTTATACCCACATCAGCAACAGGCTGGTTAACCGGGCGGTCACGACCGATGTGCTGAGCCGGCTGGAGCATATCACCCCGGCCCTGCTGTTTGACCGGCGCTTTGACGGCTCTCCGTCCTTAAGTATCCGCGGGCAGAGTACCATCCAGTCGGAGGAAAGCCCGCTGGTGATTGTCGATAACTTCCCTTACGAAGGAGACCTGGCCAATCTGAACCCTAACGACATTGAGAGCATGACCATTTTGAAGGATGCCGCTGCCGCTTCCATCTGGGGCGTACGCGCCGGTAACGGGGTAATCGTGATTACAACCAAAAAAGGCCGGCTACAGCAGCCCATGACCATTCAGTTGAATGCCAGTGTAACAATTGGCAGCAAGCCTGATGTTTATTACAACCCCCAGTTTTTAAATGCTTCGGATTTTATTGAAGTGGAACAAAGCCTGTTTGAGCAGGACTATTATACGTGGATGGAAGACTATTCGGCCCAGCCGGCCATGTCGCCGGTGGTTGAGCTGCTGATTGCCCGCCGCGACGGGCTGATCAGCGAAACTGAAGCCCAGGCGCAGCTTAACCGGTACCGGCAGCAGGATGTACGCAGGGACTTTAGCAAATACCTCTACCAAAACAGTATCAACCGGCAGTATTCGTTTTCAATGAAAGGCGGCGGACCGGCGGTGAGTTATTATCTGAGTGGCGGACTGGACCAAAACCGGGAGGACCTGGTGCGAAACGGGCTGGACCGGGTAACGGTCAATTCCACGCTGACTTATCACCCCACAGCCTCGCTCGAAATTTCATCGGGTATCCAGTATTCCCACAGCAAACAAACGCAGAACAACGGCGGAAGCGCCGCAGTAACAAGCGGGGGAACCTACGGTCTTTATCCTTATGCCCGGCTGGCTGACGACGAGGGAAACCCGCTGGCTGTGGTGCGCGATTACAACACGGCCTTTGTCAGCCAGGCGCAGGAGGCGGGGTTGCTCAACTGGTCGTATGTCCCGCTGCAAGAGCTGCGCAACAAGGACTATACGGTCCAGACGGATGACATCCGGATCAACGCGGCGGCCAACTACCGCCTGGCCCCGTGGCTGAGCGTGGAGGGCCGCTACCAGTACGAGCAGCAGAACGGGCATACGCGCGATTACCAGAGCGAAGAAATGTACTACACGCGCAACCTGATCAACCAGTATGCGTACACCGACGAAAATGGCACCCTGCAGTTTCCTGTTCCCCGGGGCGGCATCCTGGACAACAGCTATGCCACACTGACGGCGCACGCGGGCAGGGCGCAGTTAAACCTGAATAAAAGTTGGGGTGATCGTCACCGGCTCAGTGTGCTGGCCGGAGCGGAAATCCGCCAGGCGCGTACCACCGGGCTTTCCGACCGGGTTTATGGTTACAGCGATGAGTTGCTGACCACCTCCCGGGTGGATTATACCACCAGCTACCTGCTCACGCCTACCGGCTCGACGGCCACCATTCCCGACCGGTCGTCCCTGACTTACCTGACCGACCGGAACCGCTCGTACTACGGCAATCTTTCATATACTCTGCTGGAACGTTACATGCTCACGGCAAGCGCCCGCAAGGACGAGTCGAACCTGTTCGGGGTAGATGCCAACAACAAGGGCGTACCGCTGTGGTCGGCCGGTGTGGGCTGGCAGATCAGCTCCGAAGAATTCTATCCGCTGCGAAACCTGCTCCCGGTGCTGAAACTGCGAAGCACGTACGGTTACAGCGGAAATGTCAACAAGTCGCTCACGGCTTATGCCACGGGATATTATTTCACCAATTCGGCCACCGGCCTGCCCTATGTGCAGATTATGACCCCGCCAAACCCGAACCTGAGGTGGGAGAAGGTCAGGATGGTCAACTTCGGGATCGACTTTGAAAGCAAAAACCACTTGCTCTCGGGCAGTATTGAATACTACCTCAAACGGGGAGACGATTTGATCGGGCGGGCGCCGCTGTACCCCACCATCGGGTACAGCGTCGGCGGCCGGAATGAGTTTACCGGCAACAACTCGGCCTTGAAGGGACAGGGCCTGGATGTGCAACTGAATGTGAATAAAAGCATCGGGAAGTTTAACTGGACAGCGCAGCTTTTGTACAGCAGGGCCACCAACGAGATTACCCGCTACGATTACGAGAACAGTACGATATCGAGCTATTTTTCATCCATTGCCACACCTGTCCCGGGAAACCCGCGTTACAGCCTGTACAGCCTGAAATGGGCCGGACTGGACCCGGCAACGGGCGACCCGCAGATTTACCTGGACGGGGAAATCACCAAAGATTACGCATCAATCCTGTCCAATTTAACGGTAGCGGATTTGGTTTACAGCGGCCCGGCGCTGCCCACGCATTTTGGTTCACTGCGCAACAACTTCCGGCTGGGGGACTTCTCCCTGGGTTTTAATATCAGTTACAAGTTCGGGTATGTTTTCCGCAGGCCTTCGCTGAGTTATTCGGCGCTTTTTAATAACTGGATTGGCCACCAGGAATACAGCCGGCGCTGGATGAAACCGGGAGATGAGCAGTTCACCCGGGTGCCTGCCATGCCCGCGGGGGGAACCACCAGTTCGCGCGACTTTGTCTACACATATGCCGACATCCTGGTGGAGAAAGGCGATCATATCCGTTTCCAGGATGTCAATGTTTCCTATGACCTGCAGCGGTCAAAGCACCGGTGGCTCCCTTTCAGCAAGCTGTCGGTTTACGGCTACGTTAACCAGATCGGCATCATCTGGCGGGCCAACAACCACGGGCTTGACCCTGACTATGTCTTCCGGTCCTACCCGGCTTCGCAATCGTATTCCCTGGGTATTAACATCACACTTTAAAGATTATGAGACATCTTATACCAATATTCTTCCTGTTTCTGTTTGGCCTTATGGCCTGCAGCGACGATTTTCTGGACAGCAAACCGGATAAAAAGCTGGTTGTTCCTTCCACCCTGGACGACTTGCAGTCCATGCTCGATTATTTTGAAGTGCACAATGCCAATATGCCCGGTATGGGCGAGCTGTCATCGGATGATTATTATATGCTGTTTGACCGCTGGAACAGCTTGTCTTCCCCGTATATGAAAAACGGCTATATTTGGTCCAAAGAAATTTGGGAGGGCTCGGTATCGATTGACTGGAACAACCGCTACCAGCAGGTTTTCTATGTCAACTATGTATTGGAAGGCCTTGAGAAAATTGATCGGACCGCTGATCCCGCCAGGTGGAACAAACTGAAAGGGAGCGCCTTGTTTTTTCGCGCGCATGCTTTTTACCAACTGGCCCAGTTGTTTTGCGCCCCCTACAACAAGGCAGCCTCCAATGAGGGTTACGGGCTGCCGTTGCGCCTGACTTCTGATTTGAACGTGCATGTCGGCCGGGCGACGGTGCAGGAGACTTACGACCGGATCCTGGCCGACCTGCTTGAGGCTTTGGAGCTGCTTCCCGAAAGCGATCCGTACAAAACCCGTCCGGTGAAAGCCGCGGCCGGTGCCCTGCTCTCGCGGGTGTACCTGACCATGCAGGATTACAACAAAACGTTGGAATATGCCAATCTGGCGCTTAACGCAGGTTACACGCTGGTTAACTTTAACAGTCTCAATACGGGGGCATCGTACCCCATGAAGCAGTATAACAGCGAGGTAATCTTTCACAGCCGTATGACCCGCTACTCAACCCTGGCCAGCTCGCGGCTGATTATGGATTCAACCCTGTTTCGTTCCTATGCAACCGACGATCTGCGCAAAGCGGCCTGGTTTACAACGGCAAGCGGGAACTATACTTTTAAGGGGAGTTATGATGGTTCGCTTCAAATATTCAACGGGCTGGCCATCGACGAGTGTTACCTGACCAAAGCAGAATGCCTGGCCCGGCAGGGACTGGTGGAAGAAGCCGTCAATGCCTTGAATGACCTGTTGGTTACGCGGTATAAAACGGGAAGCTATGTGCCGGTCAGCGCGGCCGGACAGCAGGAGGCGCTGGCTGTAATCCTGCAGGAAAGAAGAAAGGAACTGCTGTTTCGCGGGATCAGGTGGGCCGATCTGAGGCGGCTTAACCTGGAGCCTTCCACCGCCACAACCCTTTACCGGAACCTGGACGGAACCACTTACAGCCTGGAACCCACCAGCCCGAACTATACTTTACCCATTGCCGATGATGTGATCCAACTCTCCGGCATTGAGCAGAACGTCAGGGAATAGCTTAACCAAAAATCCGGGGAAGCAACTTCCCCGGATTTGAATTAAACAGCAGAAGGCGCCCTGAAAACAGGGCGTCTTTTTTGGCTCAGTCTTTGGAACGGAAATCGATGTGATTGTCAACTTCCGAAGCTTTTACGCTTCTCACACCGGCAATCACTTCTGTTTGACTTTCCGTATACTCCCGGGCACAATCAGGATCCTCCAGTTTCTCAGGACACAGCTCATCCGGATTGGATACCTGGGTCGTTGTCACACTTGTTCCTGACTCATCCATCAAAAACCAATAGGTGGTAGACGACTCCACCTTGCTTTTGTTTGAGATCACAAAAGCGCTTGCAGTCAATACCATGACCACAGCAATAAGAATTAAAGCATATTTTCTCATTCTTTCTAAGATTTAAGAACATGATTGATTGAAATTTCCACTTTGGCAGGAAAGGCCTGTTCCGGCAGTCCTCCGGACAAACCGGCACCCTGAAGCTGCATATCGGCGGGCAGCCCCGCCGGAATACCGCCAATTGCCAAAGGCCTTGCTGTCGGATATTCGCCTTGGGAGAATAAACCGGATGATTCCGGGCAGCGATAAACCAGCCGTGACACCGGCCCGCTGCAGCGTAATAAAACAGCTTAAATTGATTTGCCCCGCTACTCATCTTTTTACAGCTTTTGACCTTCTGTAAAAGTAGTGAAGCACCTTTTTTTTCTACTGAACCCAGGTTAAGAAATGACTGAACCTGGATTCAGAAAAAACTGAACCTTGTACCTGAATTTACTGAACCTCATGCCTGAATTTACTGAACCTTGTGCCTGATATCGGAGGCATCACAGGTTTACAGGAAAGAACAATCCCCCCCGAAAACTGCAGAGGCAGATGGAATCAATCTTTCCACTCCCCTCAGGGATGTCTACGACTCCTGATCATTTTTGCGAGCGTTTGCGGAGCAACATTCAGATAAGAAGCGATTATTTCTTTGGGCAGGCTTAACTCGATGCCCGGATGGGTAGAAAGTAAATGCAAATACCTTTCCCAGGGCGACGCGTCGGTCAGCTCGCGGGCTCGTTGTGTATGGTAATAGGCATACTGCAGCGAAATGCACCGGCTGAAAACCTCCGCTTCAGGAAAGGCTTTGTAAAGGTCCTCCAACTGCTGGTATGAGATAGACAACAACAGGCTGCCCGGCATTACCTCTATATTGACATCTGTTGCTTTACGTTGGAAAAAGCTCACCGGGTCACAGACAATACTCTTTTCTTTCCAGATCACAGATGTCACTTCCCGGCCTGCCCGGTCATCAAAATAGAAGCACCTGGCTATACCACGTTCAATAAAGTACATATAATCTGAAATATGACCGACGTTTAACAGCAAATAACGGTGGCGATGTTCCGTTACCGTGAGCCGCTCATCAAGGGCCGCAATAAGCTTGGCAACATATTGCTTGTCTGTGAGCCGCTGGGGTAAGGTGCTCAATCTAAAAATAACATCGTACAAGCTGTGTGTTTCCATTTTTGGGCAAACTTTAAATAAATTACCGGAATCAGCTGGACTTTTTTGAACACCGAAGTGCCGGCAGAAAATCCGTTGATGGCGCCAAGGGCCCTGCCGCCGGGCAAGGGAAGTATTACGGAGGAGGACTGGTTTATCATTTCAACAGGAAGCCGTTCGAAACCAAACTTTCGAACGGCTCGTTCCCTCGTAACGAATGTCTCACTATCCTAATGGTGAATGCCTCACCACCCTATTAGTGAGCGTCTCACTATCCTGATAGTGAATATCCCTTTGCCCGGATGGTGGCTGGTTCCCATTTGAACGCGAAAAACCGTTTAATGGCAGTTGCAGGTTTATTCGGACTGGCTTGATACATTCAACACATAATCAAAGGTATAGGATCGTGGTTCTTTGAGCATATTCGCCGAATTTCCCCATTGGGTGCAGAGTTGCAGCTTATAATCTCCGGCGGCTAAGGATGCCGGAACGATGAAGGTGATTTTAGAGGGTTCGTTCACCAGCAGGGATGCCTTGGGGATCGCGGTGACTTCGGATGTCGCCTGGTTGATCAGGCTGATGCCCACACCCGGGTCGTCTCCGTCAATTTTCATCCTGCTGCCAACCAGGTTGGCACCGCCACCGGGGGTCAGCCTGCTGTTTTCTTCACCTGAACTGACGTCGGTCAGTGAGTTGACGAAAATGCCCGAGCCCGCCATGCCGCGAACATCGACCGCGCTGGATTTTACAGCGCTGCGAAGATCGCTGATCGGGGTAACGCGAATGGACAGGCTGTGTTGTGAACTGTCCCACCGGGCATTGTCGCCAACAAAGACACCGTTAACGCCCAGGTGAAAATATCCGAGTCCAAAGTTTACGGAAGCCCCGTTAGAGATTTGTTCAATGGCAATTTCGCTGAGAATATCCATCGAAGACTTCAGGCTGGATGCACTCAGGTCGGTACGCCGTGCAACGGCAATGGCGATCAGATCGTCCTGGGTAAGCGAACGGGTGGTAACGACACGACCAAAACGATCGTCTTTCCGGTCGGTCAACGGGAGATCGTACAATTCGACGATCACACTGCTTTTTTCTTGTGTTGCCATAATCTGACTGTTTGATTAATTAATTTGTTTAATGGGCTTTTCTTTTTTATGTCTATTGTTTAATTTAGACTGAACAATATTAAAATTAGCAAAGAGATAAAAGCTGATTGTTACATATAACGACATATTTTTTTAATATGAGGACATATATTCACCTAATTTGGAAAGCATGCGATATTTTCTGGATTCGGCCGGTCACCGGGAGTTTGATTATTCCGGTTACCCCGGGAAAAAAACTCAGGTGTCTTTTGGCCCTGTCTCAATCTCATTTACGGCAGGGCCTGTAGAGCTGGCTATAAAAAGATGGCAAATGCCGCAATTGGGCGCTGTTCTGATGCAATACAGCACCAGTGAGTGCCTGCCGGTCACCGGAGAAACTCCAAATGATCTCATCACGCTCTGTTTTATGGGCAAAGGAAAAATCAACTACCAATGCAGTCATATCCGCACAACCGCCATGACGGCTAATACCAATAACTTTTTCTATTTGCCGGATGTCCGGATCACTTATCAGCTCGGAAAAAACGAACCCTACGAATGTTTCAAGGTCTGTTTCTCCCGTGATTATATAAGCGCCATTGCCCAAAAGTTTCCCAAACCTTTTGCTTTGCTGGCTGAAAAAATAGAACAACACCAGCCGTTTGAGCTCGGAACCACTCATTTTATTACTACCCCGGAAATAAACCGGATTATCGGGCAAATAATATATACCCGGCAAATGGGAGCGCTGGCCCCGCTTTATTTCGAAAGTAAGGTACTGGAGCTGCTGGTCCTGCAATGGCAATGTGCCGTGGCGCAAAATGCTCCCGAAAACAGATGCTTCCTGCACCACCGCGACCAGATTAATATGGCCCGGAACATGATCGAAGATTCGTACCGGAACCCTCCGGGGATCCACAAAATGGCGAAGCTCGTGGGAATGTCCGAAACTCTTTTAAAAGCCGATTTTAAGGCGGTTTTTGGAACCACTATCTTTGCTTATTTATTCAACTACCGCATGGATATGGCCCAAAGATTTCTGGAGGACCCGTCGTTAACCATTTCGGATATTGCCGATCAACTGGGGTATAAAAGCCTCCCGCATTTTACAACCTCATTTAAACGGAAGTTTGATATGCCGCCCCTGGAGTACCGTAAGACACACAGCTTGCAACCTTCAGGTCCATAACCAGGCATGTCATGAATTTTTTAATCGAAATACCATCGTTAGCACTAGCTCTTATTCCAACGACAATCCCACGCTTCCCTGGTTTTTGCTAAATTTGATGTTTACGAACAACAGATGCGGGGATCCCGTTTTTCCTGTATTTTTTCAAAGGTTGTAGCGTTTCCCAACTTGCCGGCGTACTGGTTCATAAAATTCAATTCAAAAAAAATGGAAACGATGAAAAAATTGTCTCTCTTATTGATTATGGCGTCCCTGGTGGCAGTTTCCTGCACGAACGACGACACACCCGAACCCGACACAGCGCCTGTTACCATTGAAAAGGAAAATTACACGTTCATGAAAAATGCGGGTTTGTATGGAACGGCAGAAAAAAAACGTTCCGAAGATTATTCTTCGCCTTTCGAAATTGTGGGTGTAACCCGGTCTGGCAACACGATGGATATTACCGTTTCATTCCAAACCGGGTGCGAAACCAACAAATTTGAAGTAATCTGGGACGGTCTGATCATGGAATCGTATCCTGTTCAAACCAGGATATTCGTCAAACGGAATGCTTCTGGTTGCGACGACTCTGATGAGATAGAGACCACAGTGCTGACTGTTGACCTGAACGAACTGATTTTTCAGGGCAATGATCCACAACTTAAAGATGCCGTTATTACTGTTTCCAACGCATCAAAAACCACAGGCATGCAAAATGCCGATGTGGTGGCATCAGATAAAGATTGAACCGGAAATGATGGTGCCATAACCAACCAATGAGTGGTTATGGCATCTATTAGAAAAACATCAATGACGTGTGGAGCAGAAAAGCGATGAAGGACTGGACGAAATAATCCGCAATTGCCTCCGAAAGGATGGAAAAGCACAAGAGATGCTTTATAAACAGTTTTTTGGGTACGCATTGGGTGTGGCCTTACTTTACAACAAACAAAGGGGCGAAGCTCTGGAGGTTGTTAATGACAGCTTCATGAAAGTTTTTGCCGAAATACCGAGATTTGACACCTCAAAACCGTTTAAAGCCTGGCTCAGGAGGATTGTCATTAACACTTCCATTGACCGCTTCAGAAGGGAATCCAGGACAGGCTTTCATTATGAAAATGACTCGTTCCATGTGCCGGATTGTAACCCGGGTATCATTAGTGACCTGACTGCGCAAGATGTGACCCGGTTGTTGAACCAGTTGCCCGACATCCATAAAATCGTGTTCAGCCTATACGAAATTGAAGGCTTTAGCCATGACGAAATCGGTGAAAAACTAAACATTCCGGTAAGCTCGTCAAGGGTTTACCTGACGAGGGCAAAAAAGAAGCTACGAAAATTGTTTCCACTGTATTTTAGCATAAAATATGAAAAACCAGGAAAAGGATAGGGAATTGGCAGGGTTGATCAGGCAGGCGCTGGAAGATCACGAAGAAGCATATGTTCCTGGTTCATGGGAAAACTTTGCCGGCAAACGAAAGAAAAAACGGAGGCTATTCCTGTGGAGGCTCAGCTCAGGCGTTGCAGCCAGTTTGCTTGGTGCATGGCTGCTTTTACAGTTCCTGTCACCACGGGTTGCCGATAACTTTGTTGGAACAAATCTTGAAAAACCTGCCACCTCAGTGCCCGAAACAAAAGAACTTTCAGATACTGCCGGCGTTTACCGGAAACCGGTTGTGGCAGACAATAAAGCGCCTGCTGTCAGCCAAAACAAAAAACAGCTTCAATCAAAACCGAAAGCTCCTGTGGTCGGGCCCGATCCAAGCAAATCAGAGGGTACGAAAGCCCGGCAACTTGTAAAGTCCGAAAAAAAGATTTTTGACATCGGAACTAATGACAGCTTGCAGAGCAACAAACTATTAGGAAACGTACGTGACGACGCAATTAACACAGCACAGGAAAAAGAAAGCCCAGGGCCTTTAAAACATGATTCTGTAATTTTGGCCGACAACTTAAAAGCTATCAGCGAAAACCAAAGGCGACATTCCCCATTCAACGACAACGTACGGTTAGGCATCCATTTCTCGCCCGGGTTTAATTCTACGCCATCTAATTCGTCTTTCTATTTTTCGGGAGGGTTAAGCGCCGACTTCCGTTTGACTTCAACAATTGCATTGTCAACAGGCATCCAGTTCGAACGCCAAAACGTTGTTGAAGGCAGCCCGGGAAATCCGTTGCAGGAACCAATAAAGCAAACTTCTGCCGATTTGTATTGCCTTGACCTGCCAATGAACCTCACATGGAAGTTTTACCGCAACAAGCTGACCAGTTATTACATTGCCGGTGGCTTGTCGTCATTGGTGTATGTTGGGGAAGATTATCAAAACAAAACCACAACACAGGAACTGAAAGAAACAACGGTCATCCGGGAAGACGGGCAGGAAGTGATCGAGTACGAATTGATCACCAAAGAATCAACAGTAAAAGAATCTGTCTCATCGTTTCAATCGTTCGACCTGGCCGGAAGATTAAATTTAATTATCGGCTTGGAACAACGCCTGACGCCCAGGTTGCATCTACACGTTGAACCTTATGTGAAAATCCCACTCTCAGGCCTGGCATCTCAAAACCTAAAATTTACCACAAGCGGGATCACCTGTAAGGTGTCGTTCTGATAAGCTAATGGCGACATGGAGGCGCATCTGGTTGCGCTTGCCTGCGGTGAACCGCTCTAAACAATTATTCTATCTCGTCAAAAAATCCGGTCATTAACCTGAAGTAGTCCTCAAACTCAGTCAGCGGCAGGGTCTCATAACGGTCATAAATATCATGGTAGGCTTGAATGCCGCCAAGCGTATAGATGAAAAAGCATTTCACACCTTTTTGATAAAACATGCAATGATCGCTGTTACAGGCAGCTCCCCTGATCTGGACTGATTTCAGATACCCGTTCTGATTGTTGATATCTGTCAGCAAATTGAACTGCTCCTGATAAACACTGCCGTTCACGACTTTAATTCCTTCATCTCCGGTACCCGCCATGTCAAAATTGACCAGGAATACGATCCGGTTCAGATCAAATAACGGGTTCTCCACATAGTGTTTGGCTCCCAGAATGCCGACCTCCTCGGCCGACAAGGCTATAAAGGCAACGGAATATTTATGGGGATTTGATTTAAAATGCTTCGCCAGGTTTAGGATCATGGCCACTCCGCTGGCATTGTCGTTCGCACCCGGGAAATACACCTCATCGCCCATTTTTCCCATGTGGTCGTAATGAGCCACAACCACGATAAATGAATCGGGCTTTTCTCTTCCTTCAAGATAGCCGGCAACATTCCTGGTCTGACATTCAACCAGGCTTGCATCAATCTGTAGTTTAACCTTTGAAACAGCAGCTAAATCATACTCCTTGTTGACAATTATAGACGGCCTTGGAGCCTGGATAGTCGAGTAACCCATGGTGAGTTTGGCCGATGTGAACAGAATGGTACCGGCATGTTGAAGCCGGGAGTCCGATTTAAACATTTTGATCAGATCATTTGCCTTTTGAATATCTTCCTTATTTTCGGTTTTAAAATCCCGCTCATCGATGATTAGTATTTTTCCTGAAGACGACTGAATAGCCTGCTCAACTTTATTGTCATTTAGTAAATCCTGCTTTTTAATAATCAGGACTTCATACTCACCCTTTGCAGAGGAAGACGCAGCGTCAACGATGAAATCCTTCCCTGCAACAAGTTTGTCATCATTCAGGATTACCGTCATCTTTGAAGGAAAGGTATTGACTTTTATGCTGAACGGCTGAAAATATTCCTTTCCAAATGGTTTCAGTCCGATTTCGCGGAATTGCCCGCGGATATATTTTGCGGCTTCCAAATGGCCGTTTTCAACATATCCTCTTCCTTTTAACCCGGGCGAAGCAAGCGTTTTAATTACCGCCCGGGCATAATCGATGTTCTGAGCGGAGACGTTAAAAAACAGGATGCCAGCGAACAGTACCAGAATAGCTGTCTTCATCATTTTATACAAATTGTGCTGATTGAACGTTAGGAAATGCTAAAGTACTATTTTCATTCTCATAAACCGTCGACCTGCTGTAAGAACGACTTTACCGAAAGCGAAAAGGGAATTATCACAGTTAAAATATTTGTGTATATTGCAAATGATTCGCCAAAAGCAATTAAGAGCAAAAGCAGATGTTCAGGTAGTAATAATTTCGCTGAAAAACTAAACTTATTTATGAAGATCAAACAAATAATCAGTTTTCTGATCGTTCCACTGATCATTATTGGAATTCTGCTATTTGTTGATCTCGTTCCCGGAAATCCGAAAGTTACCCGCACCCTTTGCGTCGCTCTTCTAATGGCAGTCTGGTGGATTACCGAAGTAGTGCCCCTGGCTGTGACATCGCTGCTGCCGGTAGCCCTCTTCCCTTTATTTGGCATTATGAATGGCAAGGATGTTTCGGCAACTTATTTCAACGATGTCATCTTCCTTTTTATGGGTGGGTTTATGGTGGCCCTGGCCATGGAGCGATGGAATCTGCACAAGCGCATCGCTCTGAACATCCTTTGTATTACGGGGGTCAGTCCGGCACGGATACTTTTGGGCTTCATGGCCTCATCGTTTTTTCTCTCCATGTGGATATCAAATACAGCCACCGCTATGATGATGCTTCCCATAGCCATGTCGCTGATTAGGCAACTGGACGAATTGATGAAAAACAAAAACACTTCAGCTTTCAGCGTCGGGATACTGCTGAGCATTGCTTACGGCGCATCGGTCGGTGGCGTGGCTACATTGGTGGGAACACCTCCCAATCTTTCCTTTAGCCGGATCTTCAGCATCTATTTTCCTGCAGCTCCGGAGATCTCCTTTTCCATGTGGCTCCTGTTTGCCCTGCCGGTTGCATTAATCATCGGCGGTATTATCTGGGCATATCTTTACTTCTGTTTCAGACCGAAAAAGGATGAATGGGCCACAATCGACAAAAATACTTTCTCGGTTCAATTGGAAAGAATGGGATATACCGGTTTTGAAGAAAAGGTAGTTTTCGTTGTTTTTGTTGTTCTTGCCTTCCTGTGGCTGTTCCGTGTTGACCTGGATTTTGGGGCTGTCGTTGTCCCGGGATGGGCGCGGATTTTTCCGCAGCGTAAATTTATAAACGATGGGACGGTAGCTGTTTTTATGGCTGTTATCCTCTTTCTGATCCCTTCAAAAAATGAAAAAGGTAAAAAATTGCTTGACTGGCCTACGGCGTCCAGGTTACCCTGGCACATTCTGCTCTTATTCGGAGGAGGTTTCGCGCTGGCTACGGGCTTTATGGTATCGGGGCTTTCCTTATGGTTTGGGGAACAGCTCGCCGGACTGGCTTCTTTCCCTCCGGTATGGATCATTCTGTTGATTTGTCTGACGATCACCTTCCTGACTGAACTCACCTCCAACACGGCAACCACAGAAATGATCCTGCCGATACTGGCCGGTATGGCAATCACTTCGGGTATCCATCCGCTTTTACTCATGATCCCGGCAACCATCTCAGCGTCAATGGCTTTTATGTTGCCGGTTGCCACACCACCCAATGCCATTGTTTTCGGGACCAACCGGATATCTGTTGGACAAATGGCCCGAACCGGACTGGCCATTAACCTGATCGGTGCAATCGTAATTACACTGATGATGTATTTCTGGGGAAATGTGATATTTAACACCAACCAAACATGAGCATGCTCAATGACATTCAGGAACTTGTTAGTGCTGAAGTGATCTCCCGGGAAACAGGAGACAAAATCAGAGATTATTACCGCAATAAGAGAGGACTGTCAATCAACTGGTTATATCTGGTTTTTGGCGTATTGGGAGCAATACTGGTTGGACTGGGGATCATCCTGCTCATTGCTCATAACTGGGACGAACTGTCATTGACTGTAAAAACAGGCATTGCTTTTTTGCCGCTTATAGCAGCACAAATTTTAAGTGGTTTTAGCTTGATCAAAAAACGGCAAAGTGTTTCATGGAGGGAAAGCAGCAGCGTACTTTTGTTTTTCGCTGTTGGCGCGTGTATTTCCATGATCAGCCAGATATACCATATTCCGGGAAACTTAAGCGCTTTCATACTCACCTGGGTGCTGCTGTGCCTTCCGCTGATCTACCTGATGAGCTCCTCCATCGTGTCGTTGTTTTATCTGATTGGAATTACTTATTACGCCTGCGAAACAGGCTATTGGTCCAGTCCGGTTTCTGAAAGCTATACCTACTGGCTCCTGCTGTTGCCGGATCTTCCTCATTATTATCAGCTATATAAAAAAAAGCACGGAAGCAATTTCATGACTTTCCACAACTGGTTTATTCCGCTCTCTTTAGTTATATCCCTGGGAACGTTGTCAAATTCAAACCCGGAATTCATGTATATCGCTTATTTTAATCTGTTTGCATTCCTGTATCTGCTGGGAAACCTGAAGTTTCTTACGAAACAAAAACTAACTGACAACGGCTACCTGATCACTGGTACGATGGGCACACTGATATTACTGCTGATGCTAAGTTTTGACTGGTTCTGGAAAGAGCTTGAAAATAAATCCTTTCGATTCAACGAACTCATGCTATCTCCCGAATTCATAGCATCTGCAGTATTCCTGCTGGCGGCAGGATCTCTTTTTTATACCGGACAAAAAAGGAAAGCAATACGCGACATTCATCCGGTTGCGGTCGTTTTTATCCTGTTTATGATCACCTTCTTCATTGGAAGGATATCAGGAATCTCAGTCGTTCTCATTAATCTTTATGTTTTTGCAATTGGAATTCTGACTATTCTGGACGGAGTTAAGCGAAATCACCTTGGGGTTCTGAATTTTGGACTCCTCATTATTACCGCTTTGGTTATTTGCCGGTTCTTTGATGAAGCCATCAGTTTTGTGTTTCGGGGGATTTTATTTGTATCAGTTGGTATCGGATTCTTTGCAACAAATCAGATGATACTTAAAAGGAGAAAAGCAAATGGATAAAAAATACGTCCTCCTGTCCCTGTTTGTTATTGTTGCCCTGGTGCAACTGTTTATTCCGGCCAAAATGATTTTGGACAGGGAAAAAGTACTGGATTCAGGGAAGGAGTTTAAATTCAGGACAGCACCTGTCGATCCGGTCGATCCATTCCGGGGCAAGTACATCACGCTTCGTTACGACGAAAGCGTGATTGAAGTAAAACCGGAAGAAGACTGGGTAAGAGGCGAAACCATTTATGTATTGCTGGGTACGGATGCAGACGGTTATGCAAAAATTGAATCTGTTTCAAAAGTTTCCCCACCGATTGGAAAGGACTTTCTGAAGGCTAAAGTCAATTTTGTGGAAGAATCCAATCCCGGAAAAGTGACAATCAGGTACCCCTTCGACCGGTTTTACATGGAGGAGTCCAAGGCTCGTGATGCAGAAACAGCCTATCAAAAAGCGCCAACCGATACCAACCGGGTCATGTATGCGTTGGTCAGCATCAAAGAAGGTGAGTCCGTCTTAAAAGATGTGATCATTGACGGTGTTCCGATAAAAGAATATATAAAACAACAAAGCGCTCAAAAAGATGTACACTAAACGATAGGTTTTTGTTGTAGCTTTTCCTTAATTTCAGCATCAAAATCCGAGTTCCGTGAATGCAATGTATCTGGTGATAACGGCGCTGGTAATTTTTGCGCTGGCTTATCGGTTTTACTTCAGTTTTATTTGTGCAAAAGTATTGATGCATAACGCTACGGCCGCGACGCCGGCTTTCAGGCTCTATGACGGACAGAACTATTATCCGACCAACAAATGGATTTTGTTTGGACACCATTTTGCTGCAATAGCGGGTGCTGGTCCGTTGGTCGGACCAGTGCTTGCCGTGCAATTCGGTTATTTTCCCGGATTTATGTGGATGCTGATCGGCGCCGTGCTGGCCGGCGGTGTTCACGATCTTGTGATTTTAACTGCTTCAGTACGCCACGATGGAAAATCAATTATTGAAATCGCCAAATGCGAAATCAGTAAAACAAGCGGAATCACCACATCGGTCGCAGTAATGATCATCATTGTTGTTGCCCTCGCAGGACTCGGACTCGTGGTAGTGAATTCTTTGGCCGAAAGCCCCTGGGGTACATTCACGATTGCGTCGACCATTCCCATCGCTCTGATCATGGGTTTCTGGATGGCAAAAATAAGAAAAGGGAAAGCGGCAGAAGCTACCCTCTTTGGAATTGCCATGCTGGTTCTTGCCGTTATTTACGGCCGGTATATTCCCGATTCTTCATTTGCTTCATGGTTTACATTCAATCACCGTTCGCTAACCGTCCTGCTGGCTATTTATGGTTTTCTGGCGTCGGTACTGCCTGTTTGGCTCCTGCTTTCACCACGCGATTACCTCAGCTCGATCATGAAAGTGGCGGTTGTCGCCATGCTTGCCATCGGAGTTTTCATTGTGGCACCCGATCTGAAAATGCCCGCGTTCACTTCATTTACACAAGGCGGAGGTCCGATCATTCCGGGAACACTTTACCCGTACCTGTTTATTACAATTGCCTGTGGAGCTGTTTCCGGGTTTCACGCGCTGGTCAGCTCGGGAACGACTCCTAAAATGCTCATGAACGAAAAAGGCATTAAACTTATCGCTGCCGGCTCTATGATGCTTGAAGGATTAGTAGGTATTCTCGCTCTTGTGGCTGCTGCAAGCCTTTTGCCGCTCGATTATTTCGCAATCAATGTACCATCCGGGAAGTTTCAGCAAATCCTCCCGCAGCTTCAGGCAATGGGTTTCACCGATTCAAATATCACGGAGCTGTCGACCGAAATAGGCGAAAAGATTACCGGGCGCCCGGGCGGAGCAGTATCACTGGCCGTGGGCATGGCACAGATCTTTTCGTCCATCCCCGGGATGAATGGCCTCATGTCGTACTGGTATCATTTTGCCATTATGTTCGAAGCATTGTTTATTCTCACGGCCATTGATGCCGGTACCCGCATTGGACGTTTCGTTATGCAGGAGGCACTTGGAAAGATATACAAGCCTTTTGGGCGTACCAATTGGCTTCCGGGAAACCTGCTGGCCAGCGGGACTATTGTATTTTCCTGGGCTTATTTTATCTATTCCGGGACAATCTCAACGATATGGCCGATGTTTGGAAGCGCCAACCAGTTGCTGGCAACGATTGCGCTTGCGGCAGGAACCAGCTATATCATCAACCTGGGGAAGATCCGGTACGCATGGATCACCATTGTGCCCATGCTATTTGTCGGCGTGACCACATTGACAGCCGGATGGCAGAATGTAATGAATATCTATTTGCCTCAGCTGTTGAAATCAGGAACCCGGATACAAGGCTCTGTCAATACCCTGCTGACGCTCATTATAGTCACCTGTGTCCTGATTATTCTTTCCGATGCGATACCCAAATGGGTTAAAGCATGGCAAGGCAGGACGGCATAAATATAATCCTCAAAAACTGTATTTTATACCAGCAGATCTTCGTCCCAGCCTAATTTGATCAATTCAATTTTCGATGGATCGGCAGTACCAAGATGGTGGCGGGTATCGGCAATTTCAATGTGTTTTGCAGGGGGATTCAACGGCCGGTCTTCCTTAAAGTAATCATTCCGCTTCGCCTGAATAATACGAAGTCCCACAGAATCGACCGCAACAGGGTCAAACCCTATGATCAATCCCTTATAGCTCCACACATAATCAGGGCTAAATGAATGAGGACCTACGCTGCTGAATTGCGGAGTAAACATGACCAATACATTTAAACGGGTTTTTCCCTTCACGTTGGGCAAATTCCAAACAGAGGCAAGATCGGCACATGAATCGGGATGAAGGTCGGACGGTTTCTCGGCAAACATGATGTAATTTTTAATCAGCGTTCCGACACCTGACCAGGCATGAGTCCGCATGGGGCGGGTGTTAATCAGGGCTGTCGCCTTTTGGAACACGGGATCCCGCCTGATGCCACGGTCATTGATGGAGATGTTCTCTGAAGCAACTCCGGTACTGATCAGCTCTTCCTTAATGGCTGTCTCCAGTTCCGGAGGCGTTGGCAGGGTTTGCCAGACATTTGTTTTTATGCCGACAATATCGGAAGGTTGAATGATCTTTTTCCAGGCAACGGAAGGATCTTCCTCATCAACCAACGCGCATAATCCCTTATTAAGCATTTCCTTTACTAAAGCCGGATCCGGTTTTGCACCATAATCAGGGAGTCTTTCATCACGGATCAAAATAACCCGCGACTTTGATGAAGCGGAACTACCCCAGGCGTAGGTGCCGTTAAAAAGCAAAGCGCTTCCAACTGTAAATGCTGTCGTATTGATCAGCATTTCACGGCGGGTGATCTTTTTTTCTGTCATGGCTGTATCGTTTTATGGTTCGGGACTTTTTCATCTGTTGCAAGCTGAGCTTTGCTCTTCACAGAATTCAGAAGCTGAATAGCTTCTTCTTTACCTGGTGCATTGAATACCGATGCGAAAAGCCTCTCATAAAGAGCGGCTGTATGCCAGGTATCATCTTTAAGCCTCACGGCATTTGCCGCCTTTAATTCTGGTGAAAACTCACTGACAAACTGAGCATATGCAGCCTGCGCTGCCTGTTCATCCGGATATTGAATCAACAATAAATATGACCGCCTGTCGGGTGATCCGTATTTGGCAACTATTCCATCCGTTTGATCATTCACATCCAAAATATTATAATTGGCAATGTAATAGTAAGAATTAAGCCATATATAGTGATGAAAATAGCAATATCCCTCAGAAACAAGGTTCTGTTCCGGCAAAAGTCCGAGTATAGCAGGAACCTGGTTTTCATTTGGTATAGCATGATCAATAAAAGCTGCTATCTTCTTCATAGCAGCGAGACTACGCCCGGTATTCCTGTGAGTGGAAAGCGAAACAAAATAATGATCTTTCCAGAATATCAATGATCCTTCTATTTGCTGCGAACCCTGACCAAATTCGTGCTGGTTTTTTTCCCGCATATTGGTAAAAACGCCAAAAGCATCACGTGCCCCATTCATGTCAAAAATTTCTACAACGATATCCATTTCATCCGGACACGCGTAGCGGCGGCTGATGACTGTGTTAAATCCATAAGATAAATAAAGTTCGGCGGCACCGTCAATGTAATCATACAGGTTTTCATTATTAAAATACTGGTCGCTTTCCATAGACCATTCATTGCTTTGTACTGGCAAAAACGCAGATAAATCGGCAGCATTCATAGGAACAACGTAAAGGAACAACAGTGCTGGTATCATTAATCGGTACATAAGGAAACTTCTTACGCTTAGAAAAAGAAAGATAGTTATTTGGATGAAAATAATCAAGAACAAATGTTGAATAAAATTAAACATCATTATTTTTCCTACTTTTGGGGCATCAAAAAACTAAAAATTCTTTTTTACGACATGAAGAAACTGACAATGACAACAAAAACAGTCACCTTGCTTTTGGCTGGTTCGATTTTATTCACCAGTTGTGCCAGCACAACGATGATCCAATCGACGCCAAGCGGTGCAAAAGTTTATTTAAACGGCGAAGCAGTTGGAAAAACACCATATTCCCATCGCGACACGAAGATTGTGGGCGCCACAACAATGGTTAAACTGGAAAAAGAAGGATATGAGCCTTTTACCGGTTATTTCTCAAGAGACGAACAAGCTGATGTTGGTGCAATTATTGGCGGCGTATTTTTTCTGTTCCCGTTTCTTTGGACGATGAAGTACAAGCCAACCCATACGTTTGAAATGGTGCCGGCTTCCGGGAATCAGCAATCGACGGACATTCCGGAAGAACAAACCATTAACAAATCAAAAGCCGAAAAGCTGCGCGAATTAAAACAACTCCTTGAGGAAAAAGTAATTACACAAGCAGAATACGATAAAGAGAAACAAAAAATATTAGGCGAAGAATAATTTCTTCCATCCTGAGCAAATGGCAGTGAAAAGGACAAACCGGTTCAACTATCGGTTTTGGTAAAAAAATTATCACTGCCATTTGCCAACTATCTAACGGGTTCATTACCAGTAGTGAATATTTATTCCCTTCATTCTTTTATTTTTCATCTTCGTACCTGTTATCAGGAGTTCATTTATCATGTGAAGAACGAAATTAAGCTGTAATCCATAAAAATTACCGGTAACAGAATAACTGATATTAAAAAAACCTGTATTATCTTTGCAGGCAATTTGATCATTACAATGAAATAGCCATGAGAGAAAATCTCATACAAACCGAAAATGAATAAATGGCTATTCCATGAGTACGTACCAAAGTTTAATAATAAAGATAAAATTTATACGAATGAAAATTCGTTGTAGTTTTTCCAAAATGACGTACAGGCCGCGGGTATAATTCACCCGTTCAATTTCAGGCTCTGTGTTTCACCTGACAGCCGCAGGTGGTTATTCTTATTTTATATTGATTGATGTGATCTGGAATATTTCAGATCAGGCTTTAATTCGGAAAACTACAATGAATTGGAAAAAAACTTTTGCAATTATATGGACAGGTCAACTGTTCTCCCTTCTAAGCAGTACAATTGTCAGCTTTGCGATTATTCTCTGGTTAAGTATTGAAACAGGTTCGGCCGAAATCCTGGCTTTGGCTGCCCTGTTTGCATTGCTGCCTCAATCGGTGCTTGGGCTTTTCTCAGGCGTATTGATTGACCGCTGGAACCGCAAAAAGATCATGATCGTGGCCGATTTGTTCATCGCTTCGTGTACCCTGATCCTGGCTTTTATTTTTTATATGGGTGAACCTGTCACCTGGCAGATTTACCTGCTGCTGTCATTGCGGTCTGTCGGCACAGCCTTTCACGCCCCTGCCATGCAGGCAGCCGTTCCAACCCTGGCTCCTGAATCACAGCTTGTACGGATTGCAGGGATCAACCAGAGTATCCAGTCCGTCTGCAATATTGCAGGCCCGGCACTGGCAGCTCTCTTTATTTCCATAATGGATATGGCCTGGGTTTTAATGCTTGATGTTGCAGGAGCGTTGATTGCCTGCGTGTCACTGGCGTTGATAACCATTCCCAATCCCGTAAAGAACAATCCGGATGCAAAAACCGGCGTGTTGCCCGAAATGAAAGAAGGATTTAAGGCCATCGCTTCCAAAGCCGGCATTGTATGGCTATTCGTTTTCTCGATCCTGGCTACTTTCTTTATTATGCCCATCAGTGTGCTTTTCCCTTTAATGACCCTGAATCATTTCTCAGGAAATGCCTATCAGATGAGTTTCGTTGAGGTTGCCTGGGGGGTCGGAATGCTTTTGGGCGGGCTGTTCCTGAGCATGCAAAAACTGAAGACCCGGAATGTCGTTTTGCTGAATCTGATGTATCTGGTTCTGGGAGGTGCCTTTTTATTTTCGGGAATGTTGCCGCCAACAGGGGTTACCGCATTTTTGGCTCTTACTTTTATTGGCGGGATCAGTGGAGCGATCTACTTTTCATTGTTCACGGTGATCCTTCAAACACAAATCGATCCGGGATTATTGGGCAGGGTCTTTTCTGTTTATATGAGCCTGGCGATACTTCCTTCGATGCTTGGATTGCTGGGAACAGGTTCAGTAGCCGACGGCATCGGGGTAACCAATGCATTTATCTTCGGCGGAGGAGTCATTGCCCTGATTGGTGTCCTTTCATTTATGACACCCGCCTTAATGAAAGTGGAAGAAAATGCGAATCACGGTTCATAAAAGCGTTTCAGGCATTTTACATTTAAAATGAATGCATCAACAAGATAGTGAACGTTACGGGATGAAGAGGTGATCCGCTATTTGAAAATAAATTTCAGACTGCCGTCATCTTTAAATATATTTCCTTAAATTGACCTTTAAAAAGAAAATGAATTGCCTTTGCTGTCAATGAAAGAAGATAAATACATCTGGGAAGAGTTCAAAAATGAAAAGGATCAGGCCCTTTCCTATATTTATCATCAGCACATTGACTTTCTGTTCAGCTATGGCAAGAAATTTACGAAGGACAAGGATTTTCTAATGGATGTCATCCAGGACCTGTTTTACAGACTGATTAAATCGCGGAAAAACCTGGGCGAAACCGATAACATCCGGCTTTATTTACTAAAATCCTTCCAAAGAATGCTGATCAGGGAAATAGACCGGTCAAAAAAGCAGGCCGATCTCCTAAATCAGTACCGGTTTGAACCTGAAATTGTATTTTCGATCGAAGAAAATCTGATCGGCGATGAAGAAAGGTCGAAAGCGCTCAGTTTTATTCAGCAGGGAATGAAAGCGCTTAATTCAAAGCAACGCGAAGTATTGTATTATAAATATACCTGCGGACTTACTTATCCTGAAATCTGCGAGATGATGTCGATCACGCCCGATTCAGCCCGCCAACTGGTGTCACGCGCTATTCATTCCATGAAAAAATACCTTTCCACAAACGATATCTTTCTTATGCTCATTTTTAAAAAACTAAAAACTTTGTAAAAAAAATCCGGATCTCTGTCACAAACTGAATTTCCTTGTCTTATTATAGATATAAAGGAGATTCATGAAACCTATGAAACGATTTACGGACAGTTCGGTGGAAGAATTAGTGGAAGACCCTGAATTTATTTCTGCCGTTAAACAAGCAAAGACAGAAACTGAATGGGCCCAATTCCTGCAGTTACATGACGGACCAAAGGGGAATATGCTCCAGGCGAGGAAATTCATCCGGCTGATGCAGACAACCGAAGAAATCCTTCCTGAAAAGGAAATCCTTTGGAAAGCCATCAGCAAAATGGACCGGAAACACACGCACACCGGCAAAAGCAGAAATATTAAACGATTCGTCCGTATGGCTGCCTCCGTCATCATCATCTTTGCAATTGGCAGCCTGTTGCGGTCAAAACTTCAACTGCACGAAAGCCCATACCGGTTTTCAGAATCTTCAGGTACAGAAAATTCGGTGCTGATCCTTCCGGGAGGAGAAAAAGTAGATCTGAAAAAAACCGATTCAGAACTTGCCGTATTAAATGACCAGGAGGCCATTCAAATCGATCAGGACAGCATTGTAAAAGCCGACATCGCTGACACGAAGGAGGCGATGAATGAGATGATCATCCCGTTCGGGAAAAAGTCAAAGCTGACGCTGGCCGACGGTACCATCGTCTGGTTAAACGCAGGCAGCCGCTTTGCATTTCCACAGAAATTTGAAGGCAGCAATCGAGAGGTATTCCTTGATGGCGAAGCTTATTTTGAGGTGGCAAAAAATAAGGAACAGCCCTTTATCGTTCATTCAAACGATTTTCAGATTGAAGTATTGGGCACAAAATTCAACGTTTGCGGCTATTCGTCCGACAACTACAGTGAAGCGCTCCTTTTGGAGGGAAGCGTTAATATCCGGGTCAAAGGCCGGCTTTTTAAAGATGAACTGCTGATGTCACCGAACCAGAAAGCGACCTGGAGCAAAGAACGGAAAGAAATCAGCCTGCACAGCGAACCCTCACCGGAACTATCGATCGCCTGGGTAAAAGGATGGTACGAGTTTTCGGATGAAAACCTGGAACAGGTCCTGACAAAAATTGAACGGTATTATAATGTGAAATTTCAATACAACCCTGCTTTTATTTCCAGGGCATTACCCGTCTCAGGGAAACTGGACCTGAAAGAATCAATCGGCGAAGTAATGACCGTTATATCGGAAGTGGCAAAAATTGACTATCAAATTGCGGGCGACAATCTAATCATCATCAACTAAATAAAAACAATATCATGATAAAAAAATTCTTCTCCGGATGAGGGGCAGGTTCTTTAAATAAAACTTTTACAAAACAGGTAAAAGAAAACCGGGGAATTGGGCCTCCGCCGGTTTTCAAATGACCAACAAGTGGTATTATAAAAAATCAAACAAAATTATGAAAAAAAAACGAAATGGATGGTGCTGTCTGTTTAGCACGAGATCAAAATTGTTATTGAAAATGAAACTTCTAACTTTTGTTTTGTTTGTTTCCGTCGTTTCTGTTACAGCCAACAACGGCTATTCTCAAAAGACAAAGTTTAACATGTCGATGGAGAATAAGACGGTGCAGCAGATTTTCGAGGAAATTGAACGCAAAAGCGAATTCATTCTTTTTTACAGCAAAGAATCGGTCGACCTGGACAGAAAAGTAAGCGTTTTCGTCACCGACGAAACGGTTAACTCAATTCTTGACCAGGTTTTAGACGGCACCAGTAACTATTATAAAATCTATGGGCGTCAAATTGCGATCCTCTCGAAGGAAAATCCGGAGATCCCTTCCCTGCCGGGAAAATCAGTCGCGGTAACGGAGCAGAAAAAGGTAACCGGATCTGTCAAAGATGTGAAAGGATTGCCCTTGCCGGGAGTAACGGTGATCATAAAAGGAAGCTCCGTTGGCTCGACGACCGACTTTGACGGCCGGTTTTCAATTCAGGTTTCAGATCCAAAAGCAACGCTGGTCATCTCTTACATTGGAATGAAACCCCTTGAATTCCAACTGGACGGGAAAGACCAGGTGGATGTTGTCATGGAAGAAGATAACTTCTCGCTGAATGAGGTCGTGGTAACCGCATTAGGCATTAAACGCCAGTTAAAAGCTTTGGGATATGCCGTATCGGAAGTCAGCCAGGAGGAAATTACAGCAGGTCGTGAATCCAATGTCATGTCGGCTCTTTCAGGCAAGGTTGCCGGTGTCGATATATCAACAACCAGCGCGGGTCCCTCCGGATCTACCCGCGTCATTATCCGCGGGAACTCCCAATTGTCAGGTTCCAACCTGCCCTTATACGTGATTGATGGCGTGCCCATGGACAACACGCAACTGGGAAGCGCCGGAAAATGGGGAGGATATGATTTCGGAGACGGACTTTCAGCCTTAAATTCGGCCGATATCGAGTCGATATCGGTGTTAAAGGGAGCTTCTGCCTCAGCCCTTTATGGCTCCAGAGCTTCAAACGGGGTTGTTTTAATTACTACAAAAACAGCGAAAAAAGAAAAAGGACTGGGAGTCGAGCTCTCTTTGAATATCAATGCCGTAACGCTGAGCTCCGGCTTTAACGACTACCAGCGGGTTTACGGACAGGGACGGAACGGGCAGCTAACGCTCGACGCCGCCGATGCCCGCTCATCCACCCAGTCGGCCTGGGGAGCCAAACTGGATCCCAATCTTACCATGCCGATCTACAACGGCGAAATTAAACCGTTCGGGAACGTCAATGATAATATTCTTTCTTTTTTCAGAACAGGGATCACCGCCACCAATTCGATCGCTTTTTCGGGCGGAAATGAAACAAGCGATTTCCGGCTGTCTATTTCCGATTTAAGGAATACGGACATTGTGCCTGAATCGGACATGGCCCGTACCTCGTTTATGTTTAAGGGAGGAAGTAAGTTAGGCGAAAAAATAAGGGTGGAGGCCCGCGCCAATTACATGCGCGAAAAGGTAAACAACCGTCCTGCGCTTTCCGACAGCCCCAATAACATTGGCAACGCCCTCATTGGAATCGCTCCCAACTTTGACCAGAAATGGTTGTCGACAGGCTACAAAGACGAGTTTGGACGATACAACCAGTGGAATGGCAACGAATACCGTCTGAACCCCTACTGGATCATCAACGAAATGACCAACACCTCTGTCAAAGACCGGGTCATGGGGCACGTTCAGTTTAATTATGATGTCACCTCATTCTTAAGTTTCCAATTGAAGGCGGGCACCGATTTTTACACCTTTCGGCTGACCGAGTTTACACCCATATCCACTCCGGGGGCTGCAAACGGGACGATGGCCGAGCGGAGCGTAAAAGTATTTGAAAATAACTATGAAGGACTGATCCGCTTTCACAAGCAGGTAGGCGAATCGTGGGATCTTTCGGCTTTTGTTGGGGGCAACCTGATGCACTACCAGTCCGAAACTTTTTCCAACACGGGAACCGGACAGGTAATCCCGGGCTTAGAGGCTATCACCAATTATAATGACTTCACACTTGAAAACAGCCTGTACCGGAAAAAAGTAAACTCGGTATACGGATCTGTCAACTTAGGATACAAGGATTTTGCCTTCGTCGATTTTACGTTACGGAATGATATCTCTTCGACCCTTTCCAAAGAAAACCGTTCGTACATGTACCCTTCCGTATCGGGAAGCCTGGTATTTTCACAGTTGCTCAAACTTGAAAAAGGAGCCCTTTCGTTTGGAAAGATCAGGGCTTCGTGGGCTAATGTGGGTGGAGATACTGAACCTTACCGGTTGAACCTGAACTACGGATTACGGTCGTTCACCTTCCAGGGAAATGCTTTGGGAGAGATTTCATCGACTACCATCCCGCTCTACAATCTGAAACCAACCTCAACCTATTCCTATGAAATCGGAATGGACCTGCGATTTTTCAAAGACCGCTTAGCAATCGACCTGGGTTATTACAATCAGTCCACAAAAGATCAGATTATCAGCCTGCCCATTTCCAGAACATCCGGATTTGAATACGCAATGGTGAACGCAGGGGAGATCGTGAATAAAGGTGTTGAGCTGTCACTGACAGGAATTCCCGTTCAAACCAGAAATTTTGAATGGTCGTCAACAATCAATCTCTCAAAAAACGATAACGAAGTGGTTAAATTGCATCCGGATGCCGTGAATTATGAGCTGGCATCGGCACGTTGGGCAAATGCATCGATTTACGCCACAGAGGGGGAACCTTACGGGGTCATTGTAGGCAAAAAATTCAGCCGGACCGCAGATGGAAGCGTCATCTTTGACCGGGGATTGCCGACTTACGACAGTGACTTGTCGGTCCTGGGAAACGGAAATTACGATTTTATAATAGGGGCCGGTAACCGGTTTACCTACAAACGATTCAGTTTAAATGTCCTGTTCGACATGAAATGGGGGGCTGATCTCTATTCCATGACCGCCATGCAGTCGCACTCGAACGGAACATCCAAAAATACACTTGAAGGCCGCAAAGAATGGTATGAATCGGAAGAGCTGAGGCGTTCACAAAATATTGCTGTAGCCGACTGGACACCGACCGGCGGAAAAATAGGGAATGGCGTAAAGAATATCGGTACGTCCGAAAATCCCGAGTACGTCACCAACGATGTTCCGGTGAATCCGCAATCCTACTGGGCCAGCATTTATGAAAATACTCCGGAACCATACATCTATGATGCTTCGTATGTCAAGCTCCGTGAACTGACGTTCTCCTATTCCCTTCCTGCCCGGCTGTTTGCGAAGTCAACCATTGAGGAAATATCGGTAACAGCCTATGGCCGTAACCTGTGGATCCTGCATTCCAACATGAAGAACGTGGATCCCGAGTCGAATTACAATAACGGCAACGGTCAAGGGTTCGAATACGGATCTTTACCGTCCAGAAGGACATATGGATTAGGTATCAATATTAAATTTTAACCTGATGATCATGAAGAAAATAAACTATATCCTCCCCCTGTTCATGCTGTTGATTACTTTCGGATGCTCGGATTTTGATGAGTTAAACATGGACCCGACCAAATCGACAGACATGGATCCAAACCTGCAGATCCCCACCATTCAAATGAGGCAAACAGAGAATCATCAGGAATGGCACCGCTATTTATCTTATCCGACGGGCTTTATGAACCAGTGGACCGGTAACTGGTCGACTGTCGAATACGGCGGGCACGCCAAGAAGTATGATAACTTTATGGAACAAATGTGGGTTTCTTATTATCCCATCATTATCCGGGATGTGGTCGACGTAGTCCAGCGCACAAAGGATCAGCCGGAACTGGTCAATGTTCATTCCATTGCACGGATTTTACGGGTCCAGTGCTTTCTCAAGCTGACCGATTTTTATGGCGACGTCCCCTATTTTGATGCAGGCATGGGTTACTATAACGGTGTGTTCAAACCAAAATATGATAAACAGGAAGACATCTATAATGACTTTTTCAAAGAACTCGAAGAAGCCTGTACTGCGCTTGATCCTGATGCCGATTTGATTACCCATGATCTGTATTATAACGGGAACATCGAAAAATGGAAGAAATTTGGGAATTCACTGCGCCTGCGTATCGCCATGCGCCTGATCAAAGCCGATCCGGCCAAAGCCCGTCAGCAGGCAGAAGCCGCCATCGCCGCAGGTGTCTTTGAATCGAATGATGACATTTGTTTCATCAAACACGAAAACTTTCAGAATCCATCGGAAGGTGTCGGAAAAGGAAATGGCCTCGCCATTCGCTTGTCGAACCCCGAAGACCCCACTCAAAATGCTTTTCGTTTGACCACAGAACTGGTTAAGGCTATGGAAGACAGCAAAGATCCCAGGATCCTGTATTATGGCGGTTGTTACTACACCGATGCAAACCGCACCGACATTACCGCACAGGTAAAAGAGCAGTTACTGCTGTATCAGGAGATGAGCCTTCCCGCACAAAGCTTCTCCTGGGATGAAGGCATCTGGCGGGCCCCGATCGATGTGGTGATAAACGGAGCAACCGTTGCGGTGGAACACAACTACCAACGGCTTCAGCCTTCCAAATTGATCACCGCCTTTGATGCACCCTATCTGCACATGAGTTATGCCGAGGTCAAATTCCTAATGGCAGAAGCTGCTTTCAGGGGCTGGAATACCGGTGGCGGTGATGCCAACACGCATTTCCAGGAAGGTCTTGAAGCAGCCGTCAGGCAGTGGTCCCTTTTTGGGGTTAGCGAATTTGATGAACAGGCAATCAGCGATTTCAAGGCTTTCAATACGCTCACAGCCGGCAAGGAACTGCTGCAGATCAACACCCAGTTGTGGGTGCTTCACTTCATGGATCCGATGGAAACCTGGGCCAACTGGAGAAGATCGGGAATGCCGGCGGTTACGTTCTATAACCGGTACCCTGCCGAAAACCAGTCAAACGGACAAACCCCCAGACGGTTGCAGTATCCGACCGAGGAACAGTTGAAAAATAAAGCCAACTATGATGAAGCGATCACACGAATGGGTGGAACCGACGATTGGTTAACCCGTGTATGGTGGGATAAAGAATAATACAAACCTTGTAAAATTAAAGCAATGCGATCTATCAATTACTTCATACTGATCACCCTGTCATTTTTTGTCGTCTCCGCCTGCGAGGACGACAGTGCAAGCAATCCGGTATTCGGAGACTCGGATGTTCCGGCAATATTTGTGCAATGGGAAGCGAATATGGCGTTGTCGGTGGACGACACCATCAAGATCAATCCTCAGGTATCTCCAGGTGACGGCGTCACCTACAAATGGACTTTCAACGGAACGGTTGTATCGACCGAAAAGGATCTGGCATACAAAGTAACCGAACCCGGCGAATTTACCCTGAATTATGAAATCGAGCGGAACGGGGTTAAAAACTCCAGAACGAGTACCGTGCTTGTGGTCAAACCCTTCGAACCTAAAGCATATAATAAGATGTCGGTTGCCTGGCTGAGCATAAACGGCTCAATTGCGGATGTTCCGTGGAACGACATTACGCACCTGGTTTTAAGCTCATCGGTGATCCAGGCGAATGGTTCTCCCGATCTGACATTCGGAGGAAGCACCCTCGACATCCAGACACTTGTATCGACCGCCCATAATTATGGAGTCTATATTTTACTGGAGTATTCGGGCGTGTTGGGAAGTTACCTCAATGCCTCCCCGGCATATGCCAGCTACAATTTTTATACGATTGCCATTAACCCGGAGGGACGCAAAACGCTGATTACTTCGATGGTTAATTTTGCTTTGTCATCAGGCTTTGACGGGATCAATATTTACATGGACAAAGCCTCCGAAAGCGGAGCCTTCCAAAATACCGAACAGTTAAGGGCATTTTATGAAGAAATGGCCGCTGCTGTTCCGGACGAAACAAGCAGAGGAAACTTTTATCTTTCCATGTCGGTAGTCTCTGGCTGGACCAAAGGGGCGCTGAACGCTGTTGTAAATACCCCCGGATACGACTGGGTAAATGTGCTGGCATTTAATGCCACCGATCTGAGCCCGATCCCCCATGCACCGGCCTGGCTTTCGGCCGACGACTGTGCCTACTGGGTTTCAATGGGCGTGCTGCCGGAGCAGATTGTGCTCGCAGCTCCTGCATTTGGCGTTAAATATGCAGCCGATCTGACAGGAATTAACTGGGGCAACTGGGATAGTTATGCGCAATACCTCAGCTACAAGGCAATTTGCAACCAATACCCGGATGCACCATCGTCCGACCAGATTTCGGATAACGGCACCCTGTTCTATAACGGGCTGGGGACAATCGAAGCCAAAGCGAACCTGGTCATTTCGCAGGGCTACGCGGGCATGGCACTCTGGACGGTTGAGCATGACAGTAAGGAAAGCGGAAAATCGCTGATGAAAAAGATCAACACAAGTCTTGGAAATTAAAATGAACTGTCGGGAGGCTGCCTTATAAGTAAAGATTTTACTTTTTGGACAGCGTCCTGAATAAACAGAAGCTTATGCGAAAATACATCACAACGATAGCTGTTTGCTTTTCTATTCTATTTGCCTGTGAAAGCAACAGTGAAAATGAACCGGACACAGACCCGGGTCCGGTCATCAGCAGGCCCTATGTTGTGGCCTATCTGCCAAGCTGGAAAATGCCCTATACGCCCGACTGGGAAAAGATCACGCACCTGTGCCTGGCTTTCGGGATTGTACAGGCCGACGGATCGTTGAATACGACCGAAGTCCGCAAATATCCCACGGTGATACAGGATGCCCGGAAAAACAAGGTAAAAGTACTCCTTTCAATTGGCGGCGGCGGGTCAACGAACTTTACCCAGGCCATCACAGATCCGGCGAAAAGAAAGCGTCTCATTACCGCGCTCGATCAGGCCATCAAAGACCTGAGCCTGGATGGTATCGACCTGGACTATGAAGAATGGGAAGGCGGACCAGGCGGGGCAAGCGCCGGAGACCTGGAAAAACGAACCGCGCTTGAAGCAACTTATCAGGAACTGCGGGCGAAAATTGGCGAGGATAAGCTAATCACCGCTGCTGTCAATGCCGATTGGGATGATCAGGGCTGGGGCTATTACAACTGCTTCAATAATACCATGCACCAGTATCTCGATTTTGTGAGCCTGATGGTGTACGACCAAACCGGTCCCTGGTCAGGTTCGAATGTAGGGCCTCATTCAAGCCGGGACTTCTTTGAACATGCAGCCAATCACTGGTTAACTAATCGCAAACTGCCAAAGAAAAAACTGGTGATGGGTGTACCTTTTTACGGTTATTTGTTTCAGTCGGCCGACAATGCCCAGGGAGCAGAAGCTGTTGCATATAAGGATATCCTCTCCCGTTATCCCACCGAAAACCCGCATTTGTCCGACCAGATCGGTCTGTTATATTACGATGGCATGGTAACGATCGAAGGTAAAGCCGATTATGTCAGGTCAAACGAATTGGGAGGCATCATGTTTTGGGAAATCACACAAGACACCGCCGATCCGGAAAAAAGTCTGTTGAACGTCATCCATCAGTCACTTTCAAAGAAATAGCTCTTCCGGCAAACGACCAATTCCCTTTCAATTAACTAAAACGAAGCATCTGTTGTCGGTACCGGCAGATTGCTTCGTTTTCATTGCCGGGTCTCAATCCTGTAAACATTCCCGGATGATTTTACTGACATGTATCCTGGTCGTATTCAAAAAAGGAATCCCCAGATACGCTTCCTCCGTGAACATGATCGGAAATTCGGTACACCCCAGGATGACAGAATCAATTTCGTCACGGATTTTCATCTCTTCAATGATCTTCAGGAAGTACGATTTGGTTTCCTCCTTAAAAACCCCAACTTCCAATTCTGTAAATAATTTCCCGTTAATGAATTCAATTTGGGAAGCATCAGGCGAAATAACATCAATTGCACGTTTTGCGAAAACTTCCTTGTAGAAGGTGGCGTTCATTGTAAAACGCGTGCCCAGCAGACCACATTTTTTCACCTTGATTTGAGCTGCCCTTTCCGCGCAGGTTTCAACAATGCTGATCAGAGACAGTTTTGACTTCGACTGGATTTCACGAAACAATAAATGCGGGGTGTTGGCACTGATAGCTGCAAAGTCTGCTCCCGCATCTTTTAATTTATTGATACAACTGGCAATATAATCTGAAGCTTCCGGATACATTTCCTTATTCAGGAGGCCAATAAACCTGGACATGTTCACACTGTAAATAACAATTTCAGGATAATTCAAACTTCCTTCCCGGTTAATGGCGTTGAATCCCTTGATGATTTCCTTGTAATAGTCTATTGTAGCCTCCGGCCCCAATCCTCCCAATATTCCAATTGTCTTCATAATAAAACAGTAATTATTTGCTTATGGCTTATAACAAACAAAACAGACGCAGGTTGCGACGGCAATATCTTAATTTAGCATACGGCCTAAAACCGCTTCACCTGCGGCCACCTTCGAAGCAAGCGAATAAATCGTCTCGTTTTTTACGATCCGGTTCATTTCCTCCCTGACCTTCATATAATCATGATGAATAGGACATGGATTTTCATTGCTGCAATTCTTCAACCCAATCCCGCACCGGTGAAACAGTCCGTCACCTTCTATGACGCGGATCACATCATACAAGGCAATTTGCTGAATATCTTCAGTAAAAAAGAATCCTCCGCCCCTGCCTTTCATCGACTGAACCAAACGATGCCTGGTCAGTATTTGTAAGATCTTTGCTGTAAATGCAGGAGGGGTTTCAATCTCTCTCGCAATTTCAATCACTCCCGGCCGTTTTTGTTTCCAGTTTTCAAGCTGAATAAAAACCAGGGCCCGGATTGCATATTCTGTACTTTTAGATAGCATACTTCGTGAATTTCAAGGAATATTTTCCTACCGGTCAAATTAATTTGTAAAGATAGAAACAAGCTGAATAATTACACGTATCCAATGAATTAATGACACAAAAGTTCAACTGTTTTCTTTTTTTCAAAATAATCAGGGACATAAAAGGATAAACGGGTCTTCATATAATTTTATTTCCCTATATTTATCTCCGAAAAACTCAAATCATTTAATCGTTATTCTATGAAGACAAGAACGCTATGGGTAAGTTTTACCCTTGTCATGGTAATCTCGTTCGGAATACTTGGATATTTTGGGCGGGAAATATACCGTAAAGCGCCTCCAATCCCTGAAAAAGTGATCACCCCTGATGGTTCTGTATTAATGGCCGGCTCCGACATCCGGGACGGCCAAAATGTCTGGCAATCGATGGGAGGACAGGAAGTTGGCTCCATTTGGGGTCATGGCGCCTACCTGGCACCTGACTGGACAGCCGACTGGCTGCACCGCGAAGCCGTTTTTATTCTGGGCGAATGGGCCCAAAAGGATTATTCCATGAAGTATGACGATCTGGATAAGGAAAAACAGGCCATGCTGCAGCAGCGTTTGAAACAGGAAATGCGAACCAATACGTATGATCAGGCGACCAACATGATCACGGTTTCAGCCGTCAGGGCAAAGGCATTTCAGGAAATCAGTAAACATTATGCCGGTCTGTTTATGGACGATGCCTCCCGGGCAGACCTGCGCGAAGCTTACAGTATTCCGGAAAACAGCATCAAAGATGCGGGAAGAATGGCTCAGATGAACGCGTTCTTTTTCTGGGCAAGCTGGGTCACGGTATCCGAACGTCCCGGTGAAACGATCAGTTATACCAATAACTGGCCGGCCGAAAAACTTGTCGGGAATGAACCCACCGGGTCTCTGATCCTTTGGACCGGCTTCAGTGTCATTATTCTCTTACTGGGAATCGGATTACTGGCGTGGTATTATGCGTCACACAAGGAAGAAGACGAACATTACAAAGTTCCGGACGTCAATCCGATTTCGGGGGCGAAAATGACCCCCTCCATGAGAGCTACCTTAAAGTATTTCTGGGTGGTGACTGCGCTGATTCTGGTTCAGATCCTGATGGGTGTGATCACGGCACATTACGGCGTTGAGGGCCTGGGATTCTACGGATTGCCTTTGGCTGATGTTCTGCCCTATTCGATCTCCAGAACCTGGCACGTCCAACTGGGCATTTTCTGGATTGCAACATCCTGGCTTGCTACGGGTCTGTTTATCGCGCCTGCCGTTTCAGGCAAAGAACCCAAATTTCAGGTGCTCGGCGTGAATTTTCTCTTCATTGCACTGCTGATCATTGTAGTCGGGTCATTGGCCGGCCAATGGATGGGTGTGATGCAAAAATTGGGACTGGTCGAAAACTTCTGGTTTGGCCACCAGGGTTATGAATATGTTGACCTTGGACGATTCTGGCAGGCATTCCTGCTGATCGGGCTCTTTCTTTGGCTCTTTCTGATGGGAAGGGCGTTATGGCCGGCTTTAAGAAAAGGAAGCGAAAACAGGCATTTGCTGGTTTTGTTCCTCATCGCCTCAATTGCCATTGCTGTATTTTATGCCGCGGGCCTGATGTGGGGACGGCAAACACATTTAGCGATCGCCGAATACTGGCGCTGGTGGGTGGTCCATTTATGGGTAGAAGGTTTCTTTGAAGTATTTGCAACCGTGGCTATCGCGTTCCTTTTTGTGCGGATGCAACTGATCCGGGCATCCATTGCCACCGTGACTGTTTTGTTCTCCACAATTGTTTTCCTGTCAGGGGGAATCCTGGGAACTTTCCACCACCTGTACTTTTCGGGGACGCCAACATCGATACTCGCACTGGGCGCATCTTTTAGCGCGCTGGAAGTCGTTCCCCTGGTACTGATCGGTTTTGAAGCCTACCATAATATGAAGCTAAGCCGGGCTCATGAATGGGTTAAAGCTTACAAATGGCCAATTAATTTTTTCATTGCCGTGGCTTTCTGGAACTTCCTCGGTGCCGGGATCTTTGGATTCCTGATTAATCCGCCCATAGCCCTTTACTACATGCAGGGACTTAACACGACCCCTCTGCACGGTCATACCGCACTATTCGGTGTATACGGTATGCTGGGAATGGGACTCATGCTGTTCGTGCTCAGAGACATGAACCTGAATGTCGTCTGGAAAGAAAAGACGATCCGGATTGCCTTCTGGTCATTGAATATCGGGCTGCTCCTCATGGCCATACTCAGTTTGCTTCCCGTTGGACTGGCGCAAACGATGGCCAGCGTGAAGTATGGTTTGTGGTACGCCCGCTCCGCCGAATTCCTCGGAAGTCCAACCCTGGAGTTTTTCCGTTGGCTGCGTGCCATCGGCGATACGATTTTTGCGGTGGGAGCCCTGTACCTGGGATGGTTTGTCTTCGGGCTGAAGACAGGCTGGTCGATCAAAAAATAAAAATCGCAGTTATAAATGAGGCTGACACATGGAGTGTCAGCCTCATTTTATTTTTCTGTATCTCCGCCGGTAGAGCAGATAACCGCTGATTACCACCAGAACCCCGGCAAAGCCAATCAAAGGAACCAAAAGAATGTAAAAACTGCTTAAAGCGAA